>Ga0256831_1001505_pt1 | contig 12267 bp, 10 predicted proteins | sample 132544metaG_FD_189087 | JGI IMG/M metagenome (GOLD analysis project Ga0256831, IMG submission 189087) | Hydrothermal vent microbial communities from Lau Basin, Pacific Ocean - 132-544 | ecosystem: Environmental > Aquatic > Marine > Hydrothermal vents | place: Pacific Ocean: Lau Basin | collected... | reverse complement strand
CTATCAAACAACAAATGAAGTTGTATAAAATTGCTTCACGTCCGCAACTCAATTTTGACGATTTGATGCAATTAGAGGCGGTTAAAGAATTTGTAGAACAAAACCAAATAGACGAACCGGTCAAAGAACAAGCCGAAATCCACCTCAAATATGCCGGATATATCGAAAAAGAAAAGCTCAATGCCGACAAACTCAACCGCTTGGAAAACATTCCCATCCCCGATGATTTTGATTTCTCAAAAATCAAATCTATCTCCTACGAAGGACGCGAAAAATTGATGAAAATCCGCCCGAAAACCATTGCCCAAGCCAGTCGGATTAGTGGCGTTTCGCCTAGTGATATTTCGGTTTTATTGGTGTATATGGGGCGATAAAAATTTTTAATAATCAATTCTGTTACAATACTATCGTTAAAGCCAAAACACTCACTTTGGCATCGGGAATAGTGTTTAAAATAGTTTCGGCACAAGCTTCAATCGTGGCGCCGGTAGTAATCACATCATCAATGATCACAAAATGTTTACCGGCATATTTTTCCGGATTAGCTATTTTGAATGCTTGACTGACATTTTCACGGCGTTGTAAGGCATTCTTTTTGGTTTGTGATTCGGTATAAATTTGTCGCAACAAAATATTTTCAGTATAAGGAATACTAAAAAAGTTTCCTAAGTTTCTACCAAATTCCGTCATTTGATTATAGCCCCGTTGCTGTTGTTTTTTGGGGTGTAAAGGTACGGGGACAATATAATCTATATCATTAAAAAAGTTGTTTTCAGTCAAGTAATCAAGTGCCGTTTCGGCAAAGAATTTTCCTATTTCCTGATGATTATTGTACTTCAATTGATGTATCAATTCTTGTACTATTCCGGATTTGTCAAATACAAATAAGGCGGTAGCTTTTTCAATATTTACAATAGCGGACAACCGATTGTAAACCGGATTGTTTGATTTGATATCAAAATCGGTTAAATGCAGATTGGCTAAACAGTTGTGGCAAATATTATGTTCCGTATTATGCAATACATTAGAACAACTTAAACACAAACGGGGATATAAAATGTTTAATACATCTTTATATCCCCGTTTTAAATGTTTTATTAAAAACATTACTGTATGATCAAGATTCTTGTTTGTTTTGATTCAACACTTCATAAATCTTAGTTTCCAATTCTTCCATCAATTCCGGATTATCGGCAATGATATTTTTAACGGCATCGCGACCTTGTCCCAGTTTGGTGTCACCATAGCTGAACCATGAGCCGCTTTTATTGACAATGTCAAATTCTACGGCTTTGTCTAAAATTTCACCCACTTTGGAAATACCTTTGCCGTACATAATATCAAATTCGGCAATTTTGAACGGTGGTGCCACTTTATTTTTAACTACTTTGACTCGGGTTTTATTTCCCATAACGTTACCTTGAGCATCTTTGATAGCCGTAGATTTACGGACATCTAAACGTTGCGAAGCATAAAACTTTAAAGCATTACCGCCTGTCGTCGTTTCCGGATTACCAAACATCACACCGATTTTTTCACGCAACTGATTGATAAAAATAACGGTGGAATTGGTCTTTGATATTGACGATGTCAGTTTACGCAAGGCTTGCGACATCAAACGGGCATGTAATCCCATTTTTGAATCGCCCATTTCCCCTTCAATTTCACTTTTAGGTGTCAATGCCGCTACTGAATCCACTACAACGATGTCAATAGCACCGGAACGAATCAGATTATCGACAATTTCAAGGGCTTGTTCACCGTTATCGGGTTGCGATATGATCAAATTATCAATATCCACGCCCAGATTTTTGGCATAATGCGGGTCAAAAGCGTGTTCGGCATCGATAAAAGCAGCGATACCGCCTTTTTTTTGTGCTTCAGCAATGGCATGAATAGCCAAAGTGGTTTTACCGGATGATTCGGGTCCGTATATTTCGATAACACGTCCGCGTGGATAACCACCAACGCCCAGTGCAATATCTAAACCTAAGGAACCGGAAGGAATAACATCGACTTCAACAACGGGGGCATCACCCATTTTCATCACCGTACCTTTACCGTATGTTTTATCTAATTTGTCAAGCGTGAGTTTCAGCGCTTTCAGTTTTGCTTCCTTTTCAGACTGCACTTTTTTATCTGTTGTTTTCTTTGCCATATGTTCTTTTTTTAAAACTGCTTTTAAACAGTCATGATATCTTTTTCTTTCTTTTCTAAAAGTTTCTCAACTTTTTCTATGTATTTGTCTGTCAATTTTTGAATTTTATCGTGTCCGGCTTTGGAATCATCTTCAGATATTTCTTTATCTTTTTCCAATTTTTTAATGTCGTTATTGGCATCTTTACGGATGTTACGAATACTGACTTTAGCAACTTCGGCTTCTTCTTTGGCTTGTTTGACCAAATTTTTACGGCGTTCTTCTGTCAAAGGCGGAATATTGATGATAACCACTTCACCGTTATTGTTTGGGGCAAAACCTAGATTAGAATTTATGATTGCCCGTTCAATGATCGGCAACATCTTTTTTTCCCATGGTTGAATAGTCAAAGTTTGCGCATCGCGTGCCGAAACATTAGCAACTTGTGACAGAGGCGTCGGTGTGCCGTAATAATCGACCATAACACTCGCTAACATATTGGGCGATGCTTTGCCGGCTCTGATACTTTTCAGTTCATGTTCCAAGTGCGCAATGCTTTTTTGCATATGCTCTTCGGTTGCGTCGTATATAAAATTTAGTTCTTCACTCATAACCTTAATTTTTTATGATAGTATTCAAAAATACAATTTTTTTAGCGATTTACAAAAATTGTTCCGATTTTGATTTTTTTGTTATAATTAACCTTAATAAAATGTGTGACAATGTCTCACTTATTGTTTAAAACTATCGTTTTCAAAAGCCGTCCCGACTACAACCAAATCGGCACCGGCAGCCCAAGCTTTCAACATCCGGGCTTTGGTTTTGATACCACCACCTACAATTAAAGGTAACCGGCTGTGCTTTGAAATGGTAGAAATCATTTTAAGCGGTACCGTTTTTTTGGCACCGCTTCCGGCTTCTAGATAAAGCATTTTCAGTCCCAACATTTCGCCGGCAAGGGCTGTTGCCAAAGCAATGTCTGTCTTAGTTCGCGGGATAGGTTTGGTATTGCTAATATATTCTACCGATGTACTTCGGCCGTTTTCAATCAACAAATAACCGGTCGGAATGATTTCCAATCCCGATTGATATAAAATCGGCGCTGCTTCAACCTGTTTACCAATTAAATATTCGGCATTGCGTCCGGAAATTAAACTCAACAACAATACGGCATCGGCATGTGATGTGATTTGTGCCGGACTACCCGGAAAAAGCATTACCGGAATTTTACAGTGTTTTTTTAGTTTTTTAACTAGCTTTGACAGTTTTTGTTCGCTGATAAAACTACCTCCCACTAATAATAAATCGGGTTTTGCAAGATGTATTTTTTCTATGTATTTTTTAAAATTTTTCAAATCAACTTTATCGGGGTCCAGTAAGATTGCCCACATTTTACGTTGATTTTGTTTTTGTTTTTTGAGATATTTATAGAGTGTCATTTTTACTTGAGTTGAAAGTTAAAAGTTAAAAGTTGAAAGTTTTGTTGCAGCTTTATAGAATAACCGCTACCGCACGATTGCATCGTGTGGTTTATATCATCAAAACATATCAAAAACAATTACCATGTTTCAAATATAATAATTTTCTATGCAATGTTTCTTGTCCGGTATATAAAAACTACCACACGAGAGGACTCGTGCGGTAGCGGGGGAATTGAGGATTTGTTTTGCTTCATAGCATACTTTGTTTTTGATAATTACTTAATACTACATACATAAATTCTGCTTGCAATTTGAGGAACTGATGATTTTTTTCATTACATCTTTTTACTTTTCACTTTCCACTGTCATAACCGCTTCATACCAATCGGTACCGAGTGAGAAATAATCTTCAAACAAAGCTTTGAATCCGGCTTCTTTTAAGATTAAATCTTGCCGGCGGGTCAGGTTACAACCGTCAGCAATGGGACGCCATATCGGATTCACTAAACTTTGTAATTTACCGTAAAGCCGTCCGCTTGCATGTATATGTTCTAAAACCAATAATTGTCCGTCACTTTTCAATACATCACGGTAAATACGTGCGGCTTGTTGCGGGTCGGGAACCGTACAAAGCACCAACATTGAGGTTACAAAGTCAAAAGTTTCAGGCAATTCCGGATGATTTTTGACTGCTTCTATGCCGATATTTAATACATGAATATTCGGGTAATTTGCAGCGGCTTTAACTGCTCGCTTATACATGGGGACAGACGGTTCAATGGCAAACACTTCAACATCTTTCGGATATAGCGGAAAATTAACACCGGTTCCGGCACCGACTTCTAAAACCATTCCGGAAGTGTTTTGCAGCAATTTTTGACGATGTCCCGTTAAAACTTTTTCTAAAGAGTTCATAAACGGGTCGTAAAATACTGCCATTAATTTTTGATAGTGTTTGCGAATCAATACTTACTGATTTTTTGTTTAAATTCTTCTAAAACTTCTGCCATGATTTTTTCTACCGATGCTTTATCCGTGTTATATTTAGGATATGCCGGTTGTTTTTCGGGAAATAATTCCATAAATAAAGTTTGTGACGGAAAAGCAAATTCAACACCAATAGAATTGGCTAATTTTAAGATGCCGAGTAACAATACATGACGTCCATGCATTTCTTCGGCATAGTCCTTGGTCATAAAATACACATTGAGCAGAATATTGAGTGACGAATCACCATAATCTACAAATTCGACGTTGTAAGGTACCGAGTTATAAGGTGTATAGTTGGAATAATTACGGGTAGTCGGGTGCAATTCGATGATTTTTTTCACGCCTTCTACAAATTCTTCTATCAATTCGGGTGGTGTATCGTAACGGATACCAAGTGTGGTTTGGTAACGGCGGTAAATTCGTTTACCCATATTATTGACAGCAGCTTCAGAGAGTTTACTGTTCGGGATTTTAAAAATAGTCGTATCTGCCGCCCTGATGATAGACGAACGGAACCCGACCTCTTCTACACTGCCTTCTATACCGTCCACCACAATCCAATCACCTATTTTAAAGGGTTTATCGACAAAAATCATCAAAGTACCAATCAAGTTTTTAACGGTATCTTGTGCCGCTAAACCAACAGCCAAACCACCTATGGAAGCACCGGCAATGATAGCTTTGGGGTCAGCGCCCATGATAATCAAAATTTTAAATAGCCCGATGACAATAACAATGCCTTTCAAAGAATTTTTTAAGATGGGTAATAGCTGGTCATCAAGTAGATTATCGGTTTTAGATACCCGATGTTTGTATATAGCGATAAAGACATCAACTAATTTGAGAAAAACAAAGATCCAAAAAACGATTTTAGCAAAACTTAAGGCGGAAATCAACCAATTACTGATTTTTTGTCCTAAAAGCAGATACGGAATAATCAGTTCCAGAATGTAAATACCGAAAATGTAGGATAGCGGGTGCGAAAATTGTCGTAAACGATCATCCAGATTTTCAATAGGAATTTTGGTAAACCGTTGTTTGACAAAATGCAAAATGCCAAACAATATTTTTTTGAATAAGATGTGCAAAAAATAGGTCAATAAAACGGCGAGTATCAATCCTAACCATTGCCATATTTCCAGTCCGAAAAATCGTTCTTTTAAATAATCCGGCACATATTGTGAAATGATTTCTGCACCTAAAGGGTATATTTGATGATATAGATAGTCTATTTTGGCTACTGTAGCTTTAGAATAAAACCAATTATTACCGTATTTTTCCAGATAGACTTCCGGTAAACGATAAGGAAAAGGTTTGAAAGCATGTTTTGGTATGGGAAAATTGATTGAGTCAATATAGTCTGTTTTATTGGGAATATCATTATAATCGATAAACAACCCCTTGCCTTCATAGATAAATTTGAGTCGGATAGCTTTGGTTTTGGCATCATCTACTGGCAAGCCGTAAATAGTTTTGGCAGCTGCTTCCGGATGATAATTATCCGGCGTCAAATTGTGCAAATGGGTAAAAATCGTACTACGCGGTGTGCTCAAATCGACTACTTGTGCCGTAGCAAAATGCACTAGCCAAAACACTAGCATAAAGCTGTAATATTTGGTTGATTTACCCATGGTTGTTTTTGATTGTTTTTGATTCATTTATATAAATTTAGCGCCTACAACAAACTGTTTGCTTAATCAAAAAGCACACACTTTACTTTTTCGCACTTGGCACGCTGTACTAATATTCCCCCTGTGCTTCGCCGCCTTCTGCAATAGCTTTAGCAGATGAAGTTCCGATACGTTTGACACCGAGTTCAATCATTTTAACAGCTTCATCATAATTACGCACACCACCGGCAGCTTTAACAGGTAGCGGACCGGCATTGTCTATCATGATTTTAATACTTTCCGGGGTTGCGCCATTGGGTTTGCCGTCTTGGGTTTTGTAAAATCCGGTTGATGATTTAACAAATACCTGCCCGGCTTTGTCTAAGCCAATGGTTTGGATGACAATATCACGAATAAGAGCCGTTAATTCAGCAATTTCGTCCGGCGTTAAAGCTGCAACTTCAATAATCCACTTGGCTACTTTGCCATTTTTAAGGGCTAATAGTGTGCCTTCAAAAACTTCTTTTTTGACATAATCTTTTTCGCCTTTTTTAAACGCTTCATAATTAACGACATAATCCAGTTCGTCAGCACCATCGTTGATCGCTTTTTGCGCTTCGGCTAATTTTAACTTGTAATTTAAAGTGCCTTCCGGAAAGCCGATGACAGTGCCAACTTTTACGGGAGCGCCGGCTTTGTCAATCATTTGGCGCGCCATTTTGACATAATCCGGACGAATCATGACCAGGTAAAATCCGTTGTCGATAGCTTCTTGAATAATTTGCTTCACTTTTTCGGTGGTTTCGGCTTCACTCAAACCGGATTGTTCCGGTGTTTTTAAATAGGTGCTGTCTAAATATTTTTTAATGTCCATTTTTTTATATTTTGCTTAAAGTTTTATATTTTTTGATTCTAGTGCAAATTTAGTGATTATTTTGAGGAACTGAGGTTTTTTGAACTATATAAGGCACATAAGTTCACATAAGTTTTTGTCTTTTGTGTCCTTATGTGTCTTATGTGAGATTTTATGTCATCAGATTTTTTAACTTAAAAACAAAAACCGGATAATTTGACAACTATCCGGTTTTTTATTTTGAAATTGAAATTTTTATTCTTCTACTTTAAAGATAATAGGTAATGTATAGGTCACTTTTACCGGTCTGTTTCGCTGTTGTCCGGGTTTCATTTTAGGCAATTTGGCAATCACCCGTTTGGCTTCTTTTTCTAAATCTTTATACTTGGAACGCGCTTTAATGTTTGTTACACGCCCGTCTTTGCCGATGGTAAACATGGTTAAAATTTTAACCCGCTCACCTGATAAACCTAAATCGGATGCGATATCCGTATTAAAATTACGACTTACAAATTTTTGTATTTTTTTACTCATACAATCTTTCAAGGCCTTGCCTTTTTTACCTTCACAACCGGGATAAATAGGCGGATTTTGAATAAATTGAAAAGCTACTTCTACATCTGTTTCTTCAACATCTTCCGTATCCAAATCTTCAACATCTTGAATCTCTTCTTTATCATCGGTTTCTGTGGATGCTACCACGTCTTCTTTAACGTCTTTTTCATCTTCTACAACCTCAATTTCTTCCGGTGGTGCCACTTGTTTGGGTGGCGGTGGCAATTTGATGTCTTCTACATTGACTTCCAAAGTTTCATCTTCATCTTCACCTTTCAAATTCAGCTTGTCAATACCGATTTGTTTTTCATAAACTTTCAATTCAATCAACCGCCACGATGTAAATAAAACGACAACCAAGCCGATTAAAAGGAAAGTAGTGCTGTAATTATTTAAGTTAGCTCTTGGTGATTTTTTTGGTTCCATATAAAATATTTTTTACTTTAATGTTGATAATCAATTAATTAAGAGTTTTCCGTCTGTATCTTAAAACCTCAATAAATAGAAACGAACTTTGTTAAAATTTATTTTCGCTAATATATAAAATATTTTTTTATACCGAGAAGTTTATTCTTAAGGAATATTTAAATATTTGTGTGTCTGTAGTGAAATTTGCCATTTGGGGTGATTTTGTACATAATTGATGATTAATGGCGTCATTTTATCACGTTGCGACCACTCCGGTTGTAAATATAATTTACATCCGGAATTTTGCAACAAGCCGGCTTGTGATTCGGCAAAGCTAAAATCGGTTTTATTTTGTATGATGACCTTCAATTCATCGGCTTTTTGATAAAATTCCGGTTTGGGCAATTCATTTTTCTTAGGGGATAAACAGACCCAATCAAAATCACCGGAAACATTTCCGGTTCCCGAAGTTTCCAAATGTATTTTCTTACCTTGCTCTTTAAGCTTACGGGTAAGATATGAAAGATTATAAAGTGTGGGTTCCCCGCCGGTAATAACAATAGTTTCTATATGTTTAGGGATATGATTAAGAACCATATCAATGTGGACTAAGGGATGCCGTGCCGGATCCCAACTTTCTTTTACATCACACCAATGGCAACCGACATCGCAGCCGCCAATACGGATAAAATATGATGCCAATCCGGTATGATACCCCTCACCTTGTATCGATAAAAAGTGTTCCATAACCGGTAATTGCTGTCCGTCACTGTCAAATATATGGTTTGTCATTTTACTGAAAATTGCCTGCAAAAATAAGCTTTTTTGATTAAGGATTTACAAATAATGATTGAATATATTATGCTAACGTCTTTTTTATAGTGAAGTTATATTTGGGTTTACTTTTTAGATTAAATTTGAAATTTAAACAATTTTCTTGCTAAAAAATGTTTATTTTTGAAAGAAATATAAAACTATTAAAACAGAAGAATTTTGCAATCTCTAATATGTTTTTCTCATTTCCTCAAATTGTAAGTAAAAATACATTTTGAAGTAGTAAATAAACATCAAATGACGTTGAATTCTATGAAGGACTATAAATCCTCAATTCCTCAAATTATATGCAGAAGTAAACTATGAAGTAGTAAACAAGCATCAAAGCCCCAAATTAATCTATAAAGCAGAAACAAATCCTCAATTATAATGAAAATACTACACACCGCCGATTGGCACTTGGGACATCGTTTACAAGATTTTTCTCAATTTGAAGAGCAACAACTCTTTTTGCAATGGCTTAAACAATATATTGTAGAACATAAAATTGACGTGCTGTTGATTGCCGGCGATGTTTTTGACACCGGAGCGCCGTCGAATCAAAGCTTGCAAATGTATTACGATTTTTTGGTCAATCTTAAACAAACCGGTTGTCAATCTGTAGTCATCACCGGTGGCAACCATGACAGTCCGGGTACTTTAAATGCGCCGAAACAATTGCTCAATGCCTTATCGATAAAAGTTGTGGGGAAAGCAACAGAAGAAGTAGCGGATGAAGTATTTGAAATCACTATTAACAACGAAAAACTAATCGTTGCTGCGGTGCCGTATCTACGCGACCAAGATATCCGTAGAGCCGTAGCCGGCGAGTCTTTTGACGAACTGACCGAACGTTATAAAACCGCCTTAATTAATCATTATAACGACGTTGCCGTATATTGTAATCAAATCAACACAACCAAGGTGCCGGTTATTGCTATGGGGCATTTGTTTGCCGTAGGCGGACAACTTTCCGATAGTGAGCAAAACATTTATGTCGGCAATCTGGGACATATCGGTGCCGACGATTTTCCCGATACCTTTGATTACATAGCACTAGGGCATTTACACCGCCCGCAAACAGTCGGCGGACGTGAGCATATTCGTTATGCCGGCTCACCTTATATTTTGAGTTTTAGCGAAATACATTATCCGAAACAAATGTTGGAAATTTCAATAGAAGATAACGCTATCCAATCCATAAAAAACATTGATATTCCACGATTTAGAGAAATATACAGTTTAACCGGAACCAAACAAGAATGTTTAGACCGGTTTTCTGAAATGATTTCCAACTCTTACGGTTTAAAACCTTGGGTTGAAATTGTTTTGGACGAAAATAGCAGCGTCAATACGGATGATTTAAGAGTGCAAGCCGAACAATACGGATTTGAAATTTTAAAAATCACTTTAAAAAATTTTGATAGAAGATTAACCGGCATTGAAGAACAACTAAAACAATCGCAGTCTATCAAAGAACTCAATCCTGATGATGTTTTTAAACTCAAATGCGCAGAGCAAAATATTAACTTGGATGATCGTCCGGAATTATTAGATGCTTTTAGTGAAATATTACAACAGGCAAAAGGTCAATAACTTATTATGAAAATTTTAAAAATAGAACTACAAAATATCAATTCCTTAAAAGCAGACCAATCTATTGTCATCGATTTTGAAAGCAATGATTTTAAAGACATCGGTTTGTTTGCCATAACCGGCGCCACCGGTTCGGGTAAAACCACCATTTTAGATGCCGTAACCATTGCTTTATACCAAAATGTGCCTCGGTTTCAAAAATCGAAAGGGACTTTGCTCGATGTAGTCAGTTACGGCGCTAAAGAAGCATTTTGCCGTGTCACTTTTGAAAATAACCAGACTGTTTATGAAGCCTTTTGGGGCGTCAAATTGGCAAATAAAACCGGAAAATTTTTGAAAACTCCGAAAGAAGAAGTCAGCTTAAAAAACTTAACTGACGGCAAAATCATCGCCAATCAAAAACGAAAAATGCTTGAAGCTGTTGAAAATGTGACACAACTCAATTATGAGCAATTTTTGCGTTCGGTCATGCTGGCACAAGGTGAATTTGCCGCTTTTTTATCCGCCAAAGCTTCGGAAAAAGGAAAATTGTTGGAACAAATTACCGGTGAAGAAATCTATAAACGTATCGGTGAGCAAATTTTATCGAGACGTAATTTGGAAGCTCAAAAATTAGACGATTTAAAAAAATCACTCAACCATGAAGATATTTTGTCCGATGATGAAAAAAGACGCTTACAAAAAAGAGAAAAGGAACTGGAAAAAGCCATTAAAACATTAGACCAACAGCTCGAAAACATCAGAACTATTGATAAATGGTATAAAGACTACCGGCAATTGATAAACAAGCAAGAACAAGTCTCAAAAGATGAAACAGCGCTTAAAACATTGGTTGCCCAACATCAAAAAGAATTGTCATTATTGGCTTTAAACGATTTAGCCGAACCTTATAAACCCTTGATAGATAACATTTTAAGAAATGATAAACTGATAAAAGATAGAACAGCGCAAATCGATAACCTGACAGTTGCTTTAAAAAAACTGACGCCGGAACTCAAACTGCTGACCGAACAAGATGGCGAATGGACGCAACAAGTAGCACAAGCGACCAAAGATTTTAACGATTGGCTGCCAAAATTTGATTTACTGACCAAACTTGATAGCGATCTAAAAAACAGGCAAAAAGATCTGGTTAGAATTCAAAGTGATTTTAAAGAAAATAATGGTAAGATAATTGAGTATCAACATGATATAGAAAAATTGCAGCGTCAAATAAAAGAATTGAAAAAAGACCTGTCCGGCTTGGAAACAGCTATAAAAGAACAAGCACATTTACCAAAAGTCAGCGAACATTTAACCGCTTGGACCGGGCGTTTGACAGACTATAAAAACCATAGTTTACAACTCAAGCAAGCTCAAAAAGTTATCGACCAAAGACAGCAAGAAATAGACAGCAGCCAAAAAATTATCAGTGAAAAAGAAGCTGACTTAAATGACCAAAAATTAAGCTTAAAAATACTAAAAGTAACCTCTCAACAAATTGATAACCAACTTAAAAACTTAAATATTACACAATTACCGGCACAAAGAGACCGGTTGCAAACTTTGGTGCATAAATGGCAAAAGCTGATGGAATTGTCAGAAAATTACACCAAAATCAATCAAAAAATATCGGAACTTAAATCTAAAATTGCCCAAAATACCAAGCAAATTGCCCAAAAAGAGCGTTTGCTAAAATCGAACTTAAAAGAGATTGAAACCCAAACCCAAGCGGTTGCCGATGCACAACGCATTTACGATTTGCAAAAAAGCATCAAAAACTACGAAGCGGAACGCAAACATTTGATAGCCGGACAGCCCTGTCCGCTTTGCGGCGCTACGGAACACCCGTTTGCCGAACATGGCACGGATGACGATATAACGGTAGCGCAAGCCGAATTGAAT
>Ga0256831_1001504_pt1 | contig 12271 bp, 12 predicted proteins | sample 132544metaG_FD_189087 | JGI IMG/M metagenome (GOLD analysis project Ga0256831, IMG submission 189087) | Hydrothermal vent microbial communities from Lau Basin, Pacific Ocean - 132-544 | ecosystem: Environmental > Aquatic > Marine > Hydrothermal vents | place: Pacific Ocean: Lau Basin | collected... | reverse complement strand
ACCAATATTCTATACAATTCTTTAAGGTAAATAATATATAAACAACTATTATCAAAACCTTCTTAGACGTACAATAGTGTGGATGATATGCGTTGCCAGCAGTCATCGAGGCTAGTGATCTCCACAAGACCTATATCGAGAAGCGAGGCCTAATCCATAGAAAAGTGAGAAGGGTAGAGGCGCTTAAGGGCATAAGTTTCAAGGTGGAAAAAGGCACTGTATTCGGTCTACTTGGACCGAATGGTGCGGGGAAGACAACGACCGTCAAAATACTGAGCACCCTACTTATACCTGACAAGGGAAGAGCCTGGATAATGGGTTATGATGCCCTAGAAGAACCAGAGAATGTAAGAGAAATAATAGGTGTTTCCCTGAGTGTTGAGCGTGGATTCTTCTGGAAGCTCACAGGCTATGAAAACCTAAAATACTTCGGGATGCTGCGGGGCCTTAGCGGCCGTGAGCTGGACAAGAGGATAAGGGAGCTCATGGATCTTCTAGGCCTACTAGAGCTTGGAGCAGACACTAAGTTCTATGAAGACTTCAGCTTGGGCATGAAGGCGAGGCTGAGTCTTGCACGGGCCCTCATACATGACCCTCCCGTACTAATATTGGATGAACCAACCCTAGGCCTCGACCCTGCGAGCTCGAGGCATATAAGGAACCTTATCGTCCGACTGACGCATGAGGAGGGGAAGACAGTCCTCATCACAAGCCACAATATGTGGGAGGTAGAGGTCATATGCGACTATGTTGCGATAATCAATAAGGGAAGAATAATAGCGATGGGCACAGTGCCTGAGCTAAAGAGAATGGTCAGCAGAGAAATACCTATTGAAATAACGAGCTATGCAGGAAAACTTGTCTCGGAGGACATTCTCGAGAAGATCGTAAGAGAGACTCTCGGCATCGAACGTGTAGCTGTTAAGATGGATAAGCAGGGGAAAGTAAGGATCAGAATATTGGTTGAGAACGGCATGGAGGACAGTGTTGTGAACAAGGCGCTCGAAATTCTTAGAGCCAAGGGGCTCAGGATCCTCGAGGCAAGGATCATGGAGCCTAGCTTAGAGGATGTATTTATCAAGCTGACCAGTGGTGCTAGGTCTTGAGCGAGCTAAGATACGCCAAGATGATAGTGAAGGCAGAGTTCTACGCGTATATGTGCTGGCTGAAGAACAACAAGCTATTCGCATTTATGACTCTCGCTTGGCCATATCTCATGGCAGCCTTTATACTCGGGCTCGGCACTGCTCTGGGGAGTCTCTCTGTTTTTGCTTCCAAGGTGGGTGTAGGAGACCCGATATTCTACATTGTATTGGCGAGCGGGGTACTTGTCTCGAGCATCAACGTGGTAGATTATTCTGCGTGGACACTCATCGACCTGAAGTGGCTGGGAGTGCTTCCATATATCATGGCTTCGCCTCCAGGCCTTAGGCGTGTAACGATGTACGGCTTGATTATACCGGCAATGATAAGTAGCGCGATAAGCCTGACGGCCGTTGCGCCCGTCGCTGTGTTCACTGAGGGACCACTAGGACTCGTCAAGGTCGTCGTGGTTCTCGGCCTTGTTTATCTCGCCACGATACCTCTAATCGGGATAGCGGTGATCGCGGGGAGCCTCTCGCTGATATTCAAGGAGGAGAGCTTCGTGTCTTTTCTGAGCCCACTAATGCTGCTTGTTAGCGGTGTTTACTACCCCATAACATTTCTCCCCAAGATACTCCAGGTTTTCTCCTACATAGTGCCCGTGACGTATGTTGTGGAGGCCGCGAAGATATTGTCGGTCTACGGTGTACCCCCGTTTGACAAGCTCTTCTGGATAATAGGGGTACTCGTCGCAATGAGCATATCATACAATCTAATAGCGTACCCCGGCCTCAGGAGTGTGGAGAAGAATGTCAGGAAGCACGGCATATCTACGTAAAGCCCTGGCGATCGTGTGGCTTCATCTTGTGAGGCTGCACAGGTACAAGCTGGGATTCATGAATATGATACTTACCGACATGATATGGTATATCCTGTTGGCCCTAGGAGCCCTAGCGTTTTCCCCGGCCGGATCTCATAGCGTGACAGCAGTCATTATCTTCTGGGGAATAGTGATGTGGAGCATCATGAACAACACCATATGGCTTATTGTGGGCTGGGTAAGATTTGTTCTCGCGTGGCGTATATTTGAGGATCACATTCTCCACAATACAAACCCCATATTACTGATAAGCGGGAGAATAATTACATCAACAATAGTTACAGCGACGGCCGTACCCGTGATCGCTATAGCCTTCTACTTCCTAACCGGGGCGCCGATAATTTTCGTAAAGAATATAGGGCTCATGGCACTAGGCATAGTACTCCTGATTATCTATGCAGCCCTCTATAGCATGATGCTTGTATGCTTGTCTCTAAGGCTAAGAATACCTGGTGCAATGCTGGATATCACGAACATCGCTATGTTCGTGATAGGAGGCCTCGGAGTCCCCCTAGCATGGATGGCGCCTATCATCAGGAATATAGCGTTCTTCATACCATACACCTACGCGGCAGAAATTGCAAGAGCCGGAATAGCTGGTATAGAGCCTTATTTCGGCCTCACGGGTACACTATCTATCGGCGGGATATATATGGCGATAATGCTCCTTACCACAATTGTCGTTATAAAGTATAGTATTGATTATATTAGGAGGCATGGCGTAAAAGGAGTCGGCATGATGTAATAGTAATTAGACGGTGGCTTACGCTATTTATTCTCGCTCAGTACTAATTATGGTTCTAGAAAAGCAAACGTAACAACACGATAAACGGTGCCAGGGTTGAGGCCTAGGCTTCTAACGGACTGGCTGGGAATGCTGAGGATAGGCAACGCTGTAGTAATAGGATTTGCAGCCATAACCGGGTACGTGGTAAGCGGCGGGCACCATCTCTGGGAGGCTCTACTCCTAGCGCTGTCAGCAACACTGATCGGATGTTATGGGAACGTTATAAATGATGTACTCGATGTAGAGATAGATAGGATCAATAAGCCGTGGAGGCCGCTTCCATCCGGACGGATAAGTCTCTCCTCGGCGAAAACCGGTGCAGCCATACTTCTCATAGCAGGTATAGCTTTATCACTGCTCCTACCACCTGTCTGCCCGGTCATAGCAGTCATTGCATCGGTTCTCCTCTACGCCTACTCATGGAGGGTCAAGAAGACAGGGTTTCCAGGGAACCTAGTTATAGCATTTCTATCATTCATGGTCGTCGTATACGGCGGCCTCGCAGGCCCCGATCCGGGCAGATCACTAGTTCCCGGCCTATATGCCTTCTTCATAATACTCGGTAGAGAAATATACAAGGGTGTAGAGGACGTTGAGGGCGATCGGCGCCATGGGGTTAAGACCATAGCGGCAAGCCTCGGCGTGAAACCGGCTGTGATCATGGGGACAATACTATTGTTCACAGTTGTAGCCATCAGTCCCTTCCCTTATTTCTACATGGGGATGAACATAGCATATCTACTATCAGCTTTCATAGGCGTGGATCTACCTATTATAATCGCTTTTATAAAGATCATTAAGAACCCTGTCAAACATGCTTGGACATCAACCCGTATCCTTAAGATCCCCTTGTTCATGGGTCTTCTCGCCTTCTTTCTCGGCTCACTACCTTTAAATCACAGCTATCTACAGTTCACATAATACATAGCTTCATAAAACACTGCCAATATTGGGTAATGATAACTAAAAGCAGGCTTTATGCTACCCGTATTGAAATACGTAGGCCCAAAAGGAACAACCCGTCAAAGGAGCGTGATGAATTAATGAGGATATACGGGCGTAACATTACATACAGTATCAGCATACCTGATATTCTTGAAAGGCATAAAAGAAACACTATAACACAGAAAGCTACAGTCTAAGTGTTTCCGCCCCTATAATTAAAAGTGTCTGGTGAAAACGCTTTGACCACGAAAGAAGATGTGTTGAAGGAAATAAAGCGGAAATCAATACATGTGATCCCCGGGTTCTTCGCTATACCCTTTATTGAATGGCTGGGCAAACCATACGCATTAGCTGTCAGCATCTTTTTCTTCACATTATATGCTCTAAACGAATATGCATTGAGAAAGGGTAAGAAGTGGAGTGTACCTATAGCGGGCCATACCTTCAAGATCATGGCCAGAAAAGAAGAGCTTGAAAAGAGAACTTTTATCGGCACTGTTTACTTCTGGGGACTAACGATACTGATCATCGCTTTTCTACCCCCGGCCCAAGCGGCAGCCGCTATCATGATATCGAGTTTCGGGGACGCCGCAGCAGCGATCATAGGTAAGGCTATCGGTGGTCCCCGCATACCGTATAATAAGAGAAAGACCTTGGCGGGATCGATCGCTATGTTTCTAGTGTCGGTAGCCAGCTGTATAGTGGCTGGGGTACAGCTATATTCAGGCCTCCTAGCGTCGGGTATCTCCACGATCGCGGAATCGATGACGAGAATATCTGTTAATGACGAGATAACTGTCCCGGTAATAGCGAGTATTTCCCTCTACATATTAGGATGAGCCTTGTTATCCCGACTATTTATGGGAACCATGTATTACTCATAGCAAATTATTCGCTGAGAGGATTAATAACAAGTTATCAAGCCCCCACTATGAAGGGCCTTGAGAATTCCTTGTACTGCATAAATACAATGATCAAAGGTTTTTGAAATACATAACGTGAAACAAAGGAGTGTAATTTTGTCTAAATAACTAGTAAAAACGGTGGGTGAAAACAGGCATAAGTACACGTAAACAAATTACTTAGAAAACACAGAATAATCTTCGGGCCTACTATCTCTATTGTGCAGAGTTAATAGCTCCTCAGTTGTGGGTCGACCCTATGGCCTCGGACAAGATCTATGAATACTACGTGAAAGTACAAGAAATTATCAAAAAGATCTACAGCGCCGAAAAACATAACATCTTAAAATCAGCTGAAATGTTTGCAGATGCGTTGATCTCTGATCATATCATCCACGTGGCTGGAGCAGGGCACTCGGCTATGGCTGGAGAAGAACTATTCTATAGGGCTGGAGGCCTTGTCCCCGTGGATCCTATGATAGGGAATGATATAACAATAAGTTCAGGAGCCATCAAGTCGACAATGATGGAGTCTGTCGTAGGCTATGCTAAGGTATTGCTGAACCATCATAACGTCGGGAGAGACGATGTAGTATTAATAGTATCGACGAGCGGGAAGAACCAGTTCCCCGTAGAAATGGCTGTTGAGGCCAAAAACCTTGGTGCAAAAACAATAGGCATAACGAGCGTTAAGTACTCGGAGACGCTCGAGCCGAAGAACACTTATGGTAAAAGGCTCTTCGAGGTCGTAGATATTGTGATAGACAACCACGTTCCACCCGGCGATGCATCTGTGGAATACGAGGGCTTCCCAATGAAAACCTCGCCCCTGTCAACAATAGCTAATACATTTATTGTCAACTCTATCGTTGCACAGACAACTCAGATCTTGCTAGAAAAAGGTGTTGAACCACCTGTATGGCTAAGCGCTCATCTGCCAGGTGCTATGGAGCACAACTTGGAGTTACTCGAAAAATATAGAGGAAGGATCAGGCTGTTATAAGCGGTTTTAAATTATGGATTTAAGTCTTCAATTCCCTAGTGGAGTCTTAAGATTTGGAGGTAAAATGATTCATTAAAATTGCTATGACCAACGCGGTGAGGGAACGTGGCGAGAGAACTTGTTATTAGACATGCTAGAATCTATACTCCATTAACAGTCATTAGAGAAGGGTATATCGTTGTCGAAGAAGACGCTATAGCAGAAATCGGCAGAGAGCCCTATTCGGGAACAATATCCGACCAATTACACGCGGAAGGACTAATAATTGCACCGGGATTCATCGATACACATATTCACGGTTATGGCGGAAGGGATACTGATGAAGCAGACGTAGAAGCAATATATACGATATCGAAGGGCTTGGTCAAGCATGGTGTGACAAGCTTCGTCCCATCCTCTGTCACTATGCCTCATGAAGCCCTAGTCGAAATTGCTAAGTCGATCAAAGAAGCGAGGGAGCAGTGGAAGCCTGAAATAGGGGCGAGAGTACTGGGCCTCCACCTTGAAGGACCGTATCTAAGTGTGGAGAAGGCAGGTGCTCAGAACAAGGAATATATAAGGCCTGCTTCAATCAAGGAGCTGAAACAATACATTGAGGCTAGCGGAGGACTAATAAGACAAATAACCGTTGCACCAGAAAATCCCGGCGCACTAGACCTGATAACATATGCTGTATCTCAAGGCATAACAGTATCCATAGGTCATACAAACGCTACCTACGAGCAGACAAGACTAGCCATCGAGAGAGGAGCAAGGAAGTCAACACATACATTTAACGGTATGAGGGGAATACATCATCGCGAACCAGGCCCGGTTATCGTCGTTCTCGAAGATAATAGTGTCTATATCGAGCTAATCACCGACTTCATCCACATAAGTCCTCCCGTAGTCAAGTTCGTGATAAGACATGTTGGGCCATACAGGATGGTCCTCATATCGGACTCAATATGTGCAACGGGTCTCCCTGACGGTGCATACGAGTTAGGCGGGTTAAAGGTAATCGTTAAGAATGGCGTCCCAAGGCTTGCCGAAACCGGTGCCCTTGCTGGTAGTACATTGACTCTGGACCGTGCTGTAAGGAACGTTCATAGCCTGGGCTTCGATCTAGGAGAAACACTAGTTATGGCCAGCTATACCCCGGCGGCATCTATTAACGCTCTCTGCAGGGATAAAGTAGGGTTGTTGGCGCCCGGGTTCAAGGCAGACCTTGTGTTTCTTGATGATTCACTCAATGTTGTTAGGACAATGATTGGTGGAGAAATAGTTTATGAAAAGAGCTAAGGCGTTTTTTCAGTCTCTATAACTTTTTTCAGCCACCTACCACTCCTTATCCAAGTCAATGATATTATTCCGGCAACTATATTGCTTATTGACATTCCCATGTAAATGCCGGTGCTGCCGAATCCTAGCAGTAGGGCTAGTAGGTAGCTCAGACCTATTCTCAGAATCCATAGCCTCACAATAGATATTACAGCGAATGCCCTGGTGTGACCAGATCCATTGGCTATTGCTCCCGCTACGAAGAATAAGCCGAAGAACGGTATGCTCCACACGAATATGCTTATGAGCCGCGAACCCTCAGCTATGACCATCGGGTCATTAATGAATATGGATACAAGGCCCTCACGGAAGAAATAGATTAGGATCCCGCCTAGAACTAGGCTTGAAAATACGAGTAGCAATCCGGTCTCTGATATCTTCCTAGCTCTATCGTATTTCTCTGCACCGATGTTCTGCCCAATCATGATCGACACGGCTCTACTGATTGATCCAACAAACGCCGTCAGGATGTCTATGATCCTGATCGCCACGCCATAAGCCGCTACAACAACACTGCCAAACATGCTTACGAGGCTCATCATGACCGTGAAGCCCAGCGCATTGCTGCTCTGCTGTATTGCGAGCGGTGTACCTATACGAAATATTTTCTTGAGCCACCACTTCTCGATACGCATGTATTTCAGCTCTATCTTCACTCCCCTGATCCCTTTTGCGAGAAAGTATCCGCCGATAATGCTAAGAAGAGATCTTGAAAGTATTGTCGCGACAGCTGCACCTACAACACCTAGTTGGGGGGCATCTAGTAACCCAAATATCAGTACGGGATCGAGGATCATGTTGGCTATACTAGAAATTATGCTTAGCATTGTCGGTGTCCTGGTGTCCCCCATGCTATTTGCTATAATCATGTACGCGAAGCCAAGGAAAACAAGGGGGATCCCGATGAAAATAGTCCTTGTGTATTGTACGGCTAATGGATAGATATTCTTGGGGACATGCATCCATGAGAGGAAATATGGGCTGCCAACATATCCTACTAGACTGAATGTCACGGCTAAAATAAGCGCGAACCCGACAAACATGCTCGCGGATTTTTTAACCATTACCTCGTCTCCTGCACCATGATACTGGCTTATCAAGCTTATCGCGGCATTCATATAGCCTAGCCCGACCGAGTAGACAAGCATTATTAGCGGCCAGGAGACAGTGGGTGCTCCGAACGCGTACCGGCCAAGGCGTCCAAGCCATAGTGCGTCCACCAGATTATAGGATATGTTAACTAGGTTTGCTAGGAAGACAGGCCAGGCTAGCCACAGGACTGTACGTAGTATTGGTGCCTCCAGTATTCTTTGTCTGAAAATCCTTGTCCTAGCATCCATCTGCGGCACCAATAATACGGTGTTATATAGAGCATAGTTGACCTGGTCGAAAAATACGGTTCATGAGTCCTAATAATAGTATCTCTATAACTGATGAGTACCCATGATAAATTTGATAAATTGTTCAAAACATAGCAAGAAGTGTACCTAGACCTATTACGGGGTGATACCCTTCATGAGCTATAGAACAGATAAGGACAAGCTCTTCCAAACCCTAAAGAAGCTGACAGACGTGCCATCGCCATCCGGGTTCGAGGACAAAATACGAGAAGTAGTGATCGAGGAGCTGAAGCCCTACGCCGACAAGATATGGGTAGACAGCATGGGAAATGTAATCGCCCTAAAGAAGGGATCCGGGGAAGGAAAACTGATGCTTGCCGCACACATGGACGAGATCGCGCTCATGGTGAAAGCCATCGATAAGAACGGGTTCATAAGATTCGTACCCATAGGAGGCTGGTCTCCCAGAATACTCCCAGGCCAGAGAGTCGTAATAGTGACTCTAGACGGTAAGACGATCAGAGGGGTGATCGGTAGCAAGCCTCCGCACATCATGAAGCCCGAGGAGCAGAACAAGGTCATCCCAATACACGAGCTATTCATAGACATCGGCGTAACGAGTAGAGAGGAAGCCGAGAAGCTCGGAGTAACCATAGGCAGTGTCATTGTAATGGATAGAGAGACCGTGAGGATAGGGAATGGCGACATAGTTACTGGTAGAGCACTGGACGATAAAATCGGAGTAGCTGTAATGATTGAATCATTCAAAGAGCTCGAGAACCCAGCAGTAGATGTTTACGCCGTGGCCACAGTACAGGAAGAAGTGGGGCTAAAGGGAGCAAGGACGGCCGCCTACAGCATTTCCCCCGACCTAGCAATAGCCCTCGATGTTACAGTAGCCTCGGACATACCAGGTGTACCGGAGGAGGACTACGTGACGAGAGTTGGGAAGGGCCCAGCAATCAAGATAATGGATGGTAGAGCGGGGACAGGGCAGATAGTGCCTAAACCAATAAGGGACCTACTGATTAGGACCGCCAAGGAGGATAATATACCGTACCAGCTCGAAGTACTGCCTGGCGGAACAACCGATGCTGCGGCAATACAGCTGACTAAATCCGGTATTCCTGCCGGCACGGTGAGCATACCGACGAGATATCTGCACAGCCCCGTAGAGCTACTGAGCCTTGAAGACAGCTTCAATGCGGTTCGATTGATCAACGGGTTCATTAAGAGGCTAAATAAGGACTGGGTAAACAATGTCCTCAGACGCGAAGTCAAATAATGTTTTTATAGCACATTATATGCCCCTATCTATAAATGGTAAACAATCTTGGAGAAAAACACTAGACACAGGATAGTGCTCGTATCACTCATTATGGCTGGTCTAGTAATAAGGTCTATTCTAGCCCCATATACTACCGGGAGCGATATAGCCCAGTTCGCCGGCTTCGCGGATACCTTCCTGAGACACGGCATTTGCTTCTACAAGTATAGCGGCTCTGCCTCCTTCATCGCCGAAAACTGGCCATACGATTGGCCCTACGTATATGGTCCGCCACTCATATTGTTTCTTGGATTGCTCCGATTATTCGTTCATGATAAAGTGATCCACTACTATGACACATTAGGCCATTATTACGTCTACGTACCAGTGAATTGGATCGTAGCTTGCAAGGCATTATTCATACTATTCGATACCCTGTCGGCGATCATGGTATATCTGATAATAAAGAGGATTACGGGTCGTGCCAGTAAGGCGCTGCTCGGCATGACTGTATACTACTTCAACCCAATGACAATCTATGTATCATCCATATATGGGATGTTCGACCCAATAGCATTCTTCTTCCTGCTAGCATCACTATACTTCATAATCAACAACAAGAGAATTCTGGGCGCTCTTTCAATGGGGTTATCGCTGGTAATTAAGCAAACAATGTTATTTCCGACAATCTATTATTTGTTGTATACTCTCCGGAGCGACGGTATAAAGAGATCCATTAGGGATGCTGTACTAATAGTCCTTCCCGGAATAGTTTTCATGGTTCCTTTCATGCTTTGCCCTAGATCGATGGATGTTTTTCTAGAGGATCTAAAGATGGTCAGTAACCCGTCATATACTTATCCTATATCATATAGCTTTAACGGATTTTCGAGCCTAGCCACCTACCTTAACAGCATAAGCGGTTCAAACACATTATGGGTTATAAAATACTGGTTCGTTCCAGCACTATTACTGACGATAGTTTATGTTTTCGTGCTCGCGAGAAAAGGAGGTGATCCGCTGTTATCTATTGTCATAGGATATCTGGTCTACATCGCTACCTATTGGAGGATTAATGCACAGTACTTATTGCCTGCTATAGGGCTCCTGGCTGTAGCGTTTTTTCACCCCCTAATAACTGGTAGGGCAAGAATAGCTGTAGCGGCATCCATATTCCTCATCGGATTCTGGCCCATAATGTTCCCGACGAGCTGGTGGGCACACGTACATATAAGGAGCCCCAATATGTTAATCTGGAGGCTTCTAGACTTCTTCAGCTTGATGGTGTTTGATCGCCTATACTATGTCTGCTACAGTATACTATTGACATTAACACTTTATGTTACCATAATCACATTAATATCTAGAATACATAGAAGAATAATATAGGTCATCGCCTGACCGTAACCGGTGGTGCAACTCTTGTCAACACACTCTCTCAGGAAGATCATAGAAGACACGTTGATGCAAATGATATCTTCAGGAGGCGCTATGGCAGGTATTGCTGGACTATTGTGGGGTCTGAGAGAACAAGTATTTGTCGAAACAGTAACAGGGGGGGCACCACTCATTACTGATGGCATCTATATAGGTGTTGACCCGATAAAGCTATCGTCTTTGAACATAGATGTGAGGGCCCGCCTACTTTATCATGTCGGTCTACACATGCTGGATGGTGATCCCCCGATTATCTATGGACGTGGAATATATAGCGGGCTGGCCGAGGCAGTGATAGATCCCTATCTCAGATACGGAGAAGTGGAGGAGCTTGTCGATTACTTTGTCAAAAAGATCAGAAAAGAAACGGGTCTGCTAGTCTATACCGACGAGTTTGACCCATACCTTGAAGACCCGGGCATACTCTATGGTGTACTTAAATCGCTTTGTCTTAGGAACAAGGTTGATCCGAACACTATTTTCGATTTGGAACGACACGTTGTCCCGCCCGGAAGTATATCGGGGAAAGGCCTTGACGGCAAAACGAAGAATCCGCCGGAAAAACCATATATTGTCGCTGTGAACATGTCGAGGCGTATGGTGTCTGATCTAAGAAGGAACGCCGATACGCAATCCTTGTTTCTCGTCGAGAACCTTCCATCAATGAGAAGGCCTAAGAAGACATGGGTCGAAAGGATCAGAGATATAGTATCGAGTCTTTCAGGCGAGAAGGCAAGCTTGATACTAGTTATTGATCTTCCGGGCGTTACCGATGAAGAAGCAGAGATATTCACGGGTACCATAAAGGTCGCGGTCGGTGAAGCAGGCTATAATCTCGATATTGTTAGAACCATGTGTGTAGCAGATACGCTATGTACATCATACATCGGCCTAACGCCCAGGTATAAGGAGATAAATGAGAAATGCCGAAGATCCGGAGAAACTCTGATGACGGAGCCTATGAGACTTGTAAAATCTATGACTTTCGAAGCAGCCATAATATTTACTGACGGCTACTGGGGAGACGAGTACGAGGAAGAGCTGCTCAAGGACGCTAAAAGCGTATGTACTAAGTTCAGAAAACCAGTAAAGAAAGGATTCTTCTTCAAGAGAGTTCTTCCCCGTACAGTAGACACACTCGTTTTAACGACAGGGCTGGAACCCGGGGGATTAAAGGATGCTGGCTGGGAAATACTGTTTTTCTATGAAGGCATGTATAATGGGCTGAGAGAAGTATTCATCAAACGCTAACAGACTACATATTTCTTTGTTGAACGTGCAGTAATATTAATTCGATACATTCAGAC
>Ga0256831_1001503_pt1 | contig 12271 bp, 7 predicted proteins | sample 132544metaG_FD_189087 | JGI IMG/M metagenome (GOLD analysis project Ga0256831, IMG submission 189087) | Hydrothermal vent microbial communities from Lau Basin, Pacific Ocean - 132-544 | ecosystem: Environmental > Aquatic > Marine > Hydrothermal vents | place: Pacific Ocean: Lau Basin | collected... | reverse complement strand
GTATAAGGGTATGATACTAAAAGTCCTTACCACCCAGCGCCAAATCCGCTCCTTTGCCCAAAATGGCCCAAACAGACTACTGCCAAAACTTTTAACTATTTCGGAGTTTTTGGAGCGTGCCATCTTACCGCCAAAGCCTCTTATAAGCAAAGAGCTACGCAAAGTCTACTTCCATCAAGCCTGCAAAGAGGTGGCGCTGCATAAGCTTGGTATTCCAAAAGAGTTTGAGAAGTTTGTCCGTGAGGGGGAGCTGATCTACTCCTTTTTAAAAGAGCTCTTTTTGGAGCAAGTGAATTTAGAGGAAGTGGCCAAAGCCGATGTGTATGCGGAGTTTGAGGAGCATATGCGTCTTATTGGTCAAATACGACAAAACTACAAAGAGATTTTGTCTCAAAAAGGGTGGAGTGATTGGATCGTTTTAGATGAGTACCGTATCAATCACGACTATTTTGCCCAGTTTGAGAAGATAGAGATAGAGCTGATGGGCTATTTGAGCGCTTTTGATCGGGAGATCATCACCCAAATCCAGCGACCCATCCAGATAGAGCATGAAGTGAACGAGTTTAATCTGGAGCTTGCTTTTAAGATGTTTGGCATCAAAGAGAAGGGCCGCTATACGATATCCCTTGAGGCCGATGGCTGGAAGTGGGAAAAGGAGCCACTAGCTAGCGGCGAGCCCGATGTGGATATTCGCTTTTTTGATCGGCGTATTGCCCAAGCCGATTTCGTTTTTGCCAAAATAGAGGAATTTGTCCAAAAAGGTATAGAACCAGAAAAGATTAGCGTAATTGTACCCCAAGGCAATTTTAAAGAGTATCTAGAGATCTTTGACGAGTATAACAATCTAAACTTCGCCATGGGGGATAGTTTTATCTACTCCCCTTTGTATCGCAAGCTTGAAGCCTTATACCGGGTCCGTTTTTTAGCCGATGAGAATTTTTTATCTAAAATTGATACTCAGTTGCTGAGCCGATTTGAGGGGATAGAAGATTTTCACGGGCTTAGAGAACTCATCGTAGAGCTTGCCAGTGACAAAGAAAAAAGGGTTATTGAGGAGGATCTTTTTCTCCTTGAGCGTATGAGCCAAGTAGAGCAGATGGATATACGCACCCTTGCTCACTTACTACTTGATCGCTTAGCCAAAAAGAGTTTTGACGATGTGCGAGGCGGCAAGGTAACGGTCATGGAGGTGCTTGAGAGCAGAGGAATACAGAGCGAGGGCGTCATCATCGTCGATTTCAACGAAGGGGTGGTACCAAAACTAAAAAGTGAAGATCTTTTTTTAAATACCGCTTTGCGCCAGTTTGCCAAGCTGCCTACTATCGCGCAAAAAGAAGGTCTCCAAAAATACTACTACTCCCGACTGCTCAAAGGGGCCAAAGAGGTAGCGATAAGCTATGTCCAAGATGAGCAAAACGAACCTAGCCGCTTTTTGGCTCAGCTCTATCCAGATATCCAGCCAAAAAGCGGGGAGTACTATATGCAAGTACTCTACACTTTTCAAAATGAGGCCCGTCCGGCTGAGGCTTTTGGAGCGATTCCTAGACCTAAAAAACTCTCTCCAACCTCTTTGGAGATGCTGCTGCGATGCAGCTATCGTTACTATCTACACTCCGTTGCAAAGATTAAAGCTCCACCTAAAAAATTGCTTGGCAGTAAAATCCACACAGCTATCGCCAATGCCATTAAAGCAAAACCCCAAGACGCCAAAGAGTACCATCGGCTGGTAATGGAGTATCTGCTGCAGCAAGCGAGTGTACAAGAGCGCTACCGCATATTGGTAGAATGGGAGGCGAAATTACGCCGCTTTTGTCAAAAAGATTTTGAGCTCTTAGAGGGCATGGTGGACCACGAGGTCACTAAAAGTATCCCTTTTGGTCCTATCGTGCTACAAGCTCGAGCTGATAGGGTAATTCAAAAAGGGAATAAAGTTTTTATTTATGATTATAAAACTTCTACAAGTACTGCAAACTATCTCAAATCCTATCAGAAAGAGAAAACCAAACTCCAAGCCGAATTTTATGCTCTTTTGTGGCAGACTGAGGAGGTCTATTTTTGGGATATCTCCAACACGCTACTACAAAAAGTACCAGTAGATAAGGCAAAAGAGAGATTGGCTGACGCCCTTGCAAATTTGCCCCAGCAAGCAAAAAGATGCGAGGATATGAGTTATTGCAGATTTTGCGAGTATCTGTTTGGTTGCAAGGGAGTGGTTGCCAGCACTTTTTAGATATGCGCTTTAGCCTCTTGAGTTTATGGGGCAAAATCGTACGAAGTAGCGAGTAACAAACTTTATGAAAGGGGGTCAAGTAAGCACTCTCCTCGTAGCTTTCAAGGGCGAGGTCTTTGGGCGCTGAAAAAATATTATGAAACGACTTTTGGCTTTGGAAGCGAGTGCGGGAACGGGAAAGACGTATGCTCTTGCGATGCGATATGTAGGATTGCTGCTCAGTGGGGCCGATCCCAAAGAGGTGCTGGCCATCACTTTTACCAACAAGGCGGCCCATGAGATGAGTGAGCGAGTAGGGCTTTTTTTGTCTCAAAAGGATCCCAAAAGGATACAAATCTGGGCAGATTGGCTCAAAGAAGAGCCAAAAAAGATCGAACAAAAACTCTCATATCTTCACCAGAGATTTTTAAACGCCGATATTTTTATTATGACCATAGACTCTTTTGTGCAGCGGATTTTGAGGAAATTTGCCTACTACGCCGGAGTGGCAAGCGATTTTGAGATTGGAGGCCACGAGGGATTTGAGCTCTTTTTGCAAAGTTTGGATTCAAAGAGTTTTGATGATTTTGTCCGATTTGCTCGATGGTTTGACCAAAAGGGATTGGAGGATTTTTTTGCTTTGTTGTATGAAAAGGATAAAGAGCTCCCGCCACCTCCAAATCCTTTGCCCGACAATACCCAGCAGCTGTTAGCAGCCTACCGGCGTTTGGCCCAGTTTGTCCAAACCCACGGCACCAAAGCCAAACAAGAAGAGTTTGATCCTGAGCGTCCATTACAAGAAGTGCTCTTTACCAAATCGGGAAACCTTAGGGCTTGGATAAAAAAATCGAGTCTGTGCGAAACCAAAGGGATCAAGGAGTGCAAGCAAGCAGATGGGCTCTTTTTGGATTTCAAAAAGGAGCTTGGAGCCTACTTTCGCTTCAAAGAGTCCTACTTTTTACGCAAACTTTTTGATTTTTACGGGCTTTACAAAAAAGCGAGGCTTGGTAGAGCTTTGGAGCTTGGACGGCTCGATTTTACCGATATCAAACACCTTACCTATGATATTTTGCGGCAAGGGATAGATAGCCACTTTTTGTATTTTCGTCTTGATAGCCGATTGCAACATATTCTTATCGATGAGTTTCAAGATACATCCACCGAAGATTGGAGGATTTTTGAGCCGATAGTAGATGAGATTGCCGCTACGAATGAATGGCGCAGTTTCTTTTATGTAGGGGACAAGAAGCAAGCGATCTATGGTTTTCGAGGAGGTAACGCCAAACTTTTTGATTATGTTAAAGAGCGCTATGGGATGGATGAGGAGGAGCTAGAACGCAACTACCGTTCACGATCGCACATTGTAGAGTATGTGAACAATCAGTTTGGGCTGAGGCAAAAGAGCGCCAAAGAGGGCGGATATGTGGAGGTCGAGCAGAGTGAAGAGCCACTTAAAAGTTTGGATAAGGTCTTGGAAAAGCTGCAAAATATCGGCATACAACCCGAACAGATCGCTATTTTAGTGCCAACGAATCAAGATATCCAAAAAGTGGCCGAGCATCTTGATACTCTTGGCCTCAAAGCGGTCACAAGCAGCTCAAAGCTTATGATCCACCAGCCACGGGCCAAGGCTCTTATTGATCTAATAAGCTATTTGCATCAAGGAAAGAGCCCATCGCTGTATCGCTTCCATTTTGAGAGTTTTTTAGGAAAAAAAGTGGAGGAGTTTCCCTCCATTGAAGGGCTTAAGCCAGTAGCCGCCATTAAGAAGCTGGCTAAAACTTTTGATTTTTGGGATGAGAGCGTGCAGCTACTGCTCCAAGAGGCGATTGCATATAAAGATATAGAGGAGTTTATCCAACATATCAGCGAGTGTGAGTTGCAGATGCCAAGTGCCAAAAAAGGGATAGAGGTGCTCACCATCCACAAGTCCAAAGGACTCGCTTTTGAATATGTGATCGTCCTTGATACTTTGGGACAAGACAAAGACAAAAGTTCTAGGCTGCTTATTAAGCAGCAAGGTATCACCCCAGATCGCTTCTGGCTGCGTCAAAAGGATAAAGAGGCGGTGGATGAGGAGTATGCTCTAGCTTTAGAAGAGGAGCAAAAAAATAGAGTTTGGGAGCTCAAAAATGTGGCGTATGTGGCTCTTACAAGGGCTCAAGAGGGACTTTTCGTGCTTAAAAATCCAAAGAGTAGGCGTTTTGGCTTTTTGGATGAAGAGGTGCGAGGAGAGTTGCAAAAGATAGAGTCAAAGCCTGTTACTCCTCAAGAGGAGGGACATTTTGATTTGGAACTTCGCTCTTATGGACTTCAAGAGTTTGTAGAAGAGGTTGAGGAGGAGTATGAACCAAACGATTATCACGCCATTACGCTAGGTAATGCCTACCATCAAGCCCTAGAAGTGGGGATGGAATATGTGCAAAGCCGTTACGCTCTTTTTGAGTTGGATTTTGAACAGATCGCCAAAAGAGTGGAAGAGGCTAAAAAGCTTGAGGAAAGCTTTGGTATGGACTCTTTTCGTGAAATACCATTCATCCTTGATGGACATCTGGGTATAATCGACCACCTTTTTATAGGTGAGGAGATTGTGGTGATCGATTATAAAAGTGCTACGCCTCAAGACCAGCGCCCCTACTTCAAGCAGGTAGGTTTTTACAAATCGGCTATCAAGCGGCTCTTAGGCAAAGAGGCTCGGGGATATTTGCTCTATTTGGATCGTATGAAGTTGCAAGAGGTGTAGAGGTGTTTGAGTACAGCAAAATAAGCGATATGTGCATTAAGTGCGGAAAATGTATCCCCACGTGCACCATTCATCAGGTCAATCCCGACGAGGTAACGAGTCCTAGAGGTTTTATTGAACTACTAGGCGATTACCAAAAGGGGGCGATCGAACTAGACCGCGAGGCCAAAGAAATTTTTGAGAGCTGCTTTTTGTGTACCAACTGCGTCGATGTCTGCCCAAACGATCTGCCCACCGATATGATCATCGAAGAGGTGCGAGCCGACATCGCCAAGAAATATGGCATAGCGTGGTACAAGCGGGCCTTTTTCTGGCTGCTTCGACACCGCTTTATGATGGATCTGGCCAACAAACTAGGATATGTCTTTCATAGCTGTGCTTTGAAAAAGGAACAAAAGGGTAGAGGACTGCTGCCACGTTTCAAGTTGCCAATGATCAAAAAGGATCGCTTGCTCCCCTCGCTCAAAAGCAAAAGCTTTTTAAACAAATACCCAAGCCACCTCAACAAAGACAAAGGGCCCAAAGTGGCCATCTTCATTGGATGTTTGGCCAACTACAACTACACCGAGATCGGCGATAGTTTAGTCGATATCCTAAAAAGTTTGGGCTATGAGATCTTCATCCCAAAAAAGCAGCTGTGCTGTGGAGCACCGGCCTATTTCACCGGGGATTTCGATACAGTGGAGTATTTGACCAAGAAAAATATTGAATATTTTGAGAGCTTTATCGACGAGGTGGAGGCGATCATCATACCAGAGGCCACTTGTAGCGCCATGATTCGCCACGACTGGGAGCTCTTTTTTGAAAATAGAGGGATGAGCGAGTGGGCCCAGCGGGCAAGGAAGCTCAACAAAAAGATCTATATGGCTACCGAGTGGCTCTACCACCATACCGAGCTACCCAAAATTTTGGCAAAAAAAGGCAAGCAGCTGCCCACTATTACCTATCACGACGCCTGTCACGCTAGAAAAGTCCAAGGTATCTGGAAAGAACCAAGAGCCCTTTTGGCCAAAAACTATCAGCTCAAAGAGATGGAAGACCCCAACCGCTGCTGCGGTTTTGGGGGAGTAACGATCCAGACGGAGAAGTTTCACCTAGCCGAGGCTGCGGGCAAACCAAAAGCGGCCATGATCGCCCAAAGCGGAGCGCAGATAGTGAGTGCGGAGTGTAGTGCATGTCGGGTACAGATCAGCAACTCCTTGTATCAAAATAGTGTGGATACGATTTTTAAAAATCCTGTGGAGCTGATAGCCAAAGCTTTAAAAGAGGATTAATCCTCTTTAGTTTATAATAGAGTCAAAAAAAGGATTAGTGGATGAAGAGACTTGTGATGATATGTGTGGCTGCGGCATTTGCTTTGGCTGGAGTTACGGGTGAAAGAGATCATGCCGAGCACGCCCATTGGAGCTATAAAGGCAAAAATGGTCCAGTGCATTGGGGTCAGATCGATCCAAAATTTCGTCTATGTGCTCTAGGAGCAAACCAATCTCCAGTAAATATGAACAGATTCATCGAAGCCGAGCTTCCTAATCCCAAGGTTCGTTATACGGGAAATGCAAAAGAGGTGGTAAACAATGGCCATACCATAAAAGTGAGCACTATTGGTAAAAATGAGTTTACTATTGATGGCATTCCTTTTGATCTGGTACAGTTTCATTTCCATACTCCGAGCGAAAACACAATAAATGGTAAACATTTTCCCATGGAGGCTCACCTCGTGCATAAAAGCAAGGATGGAGAGTATCTGGTCGTGGCTTTGATGTTTCAAGAGGGTCAACCAAATCTGGCCCTCTCGCGTATTTTGGCCGATCTTGATCCAAGACCCAATCATCCTAAAAAGCTCAAAGAGATGTTTAATCCGGGCGATCTCTTCCCCAAAAAAGTTGATTACTACCGATATGAGGGCTCTTTTACCACGCCGCCATGTACCGAGGGAGTACGCTGGATCGTATTCAAAACTCCTGTAGAAGCGAGTAAGGAGCAGTTAGAGCAGATGCAAAAGATTATGGGACACAACAACCGCCCCACGCAACCTCTACATGCGAGGGTGATCCTCAAATAGCGCTAAAAAATGCCCGTCCATTGTCGATAATAGGCAAAAAGGATGGGCATGAATCTCTCTTCGCTCCAAAAGATCCAATACGCCAATATTGCTTCGATACTTCTTTTTTCCATCTCCTTAGGATATGAGATCTACAAAAATGGCGTGAGTTCCATTTTTGTCATCAATATCTTCAACTTCTTGTGTGCGTTGATTATCTTCATCAATGTCTTAAATATTAGAAAAAATCTTTCAGCTATCTCATTGATGGTGCAAAAGGCTAAAAATGGGATTTTTGATTACAATATTGGTGTCAACGATACAGGTGAGCTCAAAGAGATGTATGATAATCTTTTAAGTTTCATGCGTCAAGTGGATGGATTTTTAAACGAAGCCAACACGGTGTTAAAAAATCTTGAGAAGAAAAAGTTTACAAAGATAGATATCTCCAAATATCAAGGAAAATTCCGCGAAATCGCCGAGTCGATTAACAAATCGATCCACAACATCATGATCAAAGAGAAATTTATGGAAAAAGAGAAGCTCAACTCCAAAGTAGGGCAACTAGGAGGAGGGGTAGCCGGAGGCTTAGCCATCATCAAAAACGACCTAATGAGTTCTATCCAAAAGGTTAAAGAGATTGTACAAAATAGCGAAAGTATCTCAAAAAATTCCCAAGAGATTACCCATAGACTCGATAAAATTATGGAATCGACGAGTAAACTTATCTATATGATTAACGAGTCTAACATTGTCATAGAGTCTTTGAACAAAAAGGCTTCCAATGTTAACGACATCATCAAACTCATCAATGATATCGCCGATCAGACCAACTTGCTGGCTCTCAACGCCGCTATAGAAGCGGCGCGTGCCGGGGAGATGGGTAAGGGCTTTACTGTGGTAGCCGATGAGGTGAGGAAACTAGCCGAAAAGACTCAAAAATCTACAGAGGATGTGCGTAAAGTATTGAGCGAACTTCAAGAAGAGAGTAAAAAGAGCGTAGAGAACTCTTTGAGGATGGAAAAGATAGCCAACGAATCGGCTCAGGCTCTCAAAGAGTTTAAAAACTCTATTCAAACTTTTACCCAAAAAGCCTCCACATCCAAACATCTGGCAAATCTTATCCAACATATCATCAACATTACCAAATTTAAGCTCGATCACATTATCTACAAAAACAAAGTGGTCTATCGCAACTTCTTTAGCGGAGAGATAGAGAATCCTTATGTGGACGAGAAACATTGCGATTTTGGCCAGTGGTACCAAAGCGAGGGTAAAAAGCTGTATGGCTCAAGCCCTATTTTCCAACAGATAGCCGTACCTCACAAAAAAATTCACGACTACTCCAAAAGGATTATAAGTATCGTACAAAGACCAGATTTTGAGGAGTTTTTATTGCAACATCAAGAGGATATCTATAAAGAGTTTCAAAAACTCGAACATACTTCCGAAGAGCTTTTTGGACTCCTCGATAAACTTTTGGAGGAGTATGAGCAAAAGGAGAAAAGAGCGGCTTGATAACTAATATTCGATATTATGTCAAAAATCAAAATCAGACTACGCCTGAAGACCCTTTATCCATCTCCTAAAAGAGGTAGTTTGACGGTAATTTTTTTATAATTTTGTGACCAAGGAGGGCGATGCACTACTGGAACCATATTTACAAACATTTTGATCCCGTGGCTTTTCATCTCTTTGGCTTTCCCGTGCACTGGTACGGGATTATGTATGTGCTAGCCCTTTTGGTTACACTCTGGTTTGCCCAATGGCTGGTCAAACACGACCATCTCCCCTTTACGTCAAAAGAGCTTGATATCTACTTTGTTTGGGCCGAAGCTGGAGTGATTTTGGGAGCGAGACTTGGCTACATTCTCTTTTACGATCCTCATACCTTATACTATCTCACACACCCTTGGCAGATATTTAATCCCTTTTTAAACGGCCACTTTGTGGGCATTCGAGGCTTTAGTTATCATGGGGCGATTATAGGCTTTTTAATAGCCACGTGGCTCTATACCAAAAAATATAAGAAAAATTTTTGGCAGCTTATGGATCTTGTGGCGGTCTCTGTACCTTTGGGCTATACCTTTGGACGTATAGGCAATTTTTTGAACCAAGAGCTTGTAGGGCGAGCCACAGATGTGGAGTGGGGCATTTATGTAGGTTCTACCTTACGACACCCATCCCAGCTCTATGAAGCTTTTTGTGAGGGTCTCTTGACCTTTGCTATCCTCTTTTGGTATAGAAAATATAAGCGCTTTGACGGAGAGCTGATGGCGCTGTATGGTATGCTTTATGGTATATTTCGGTTTTTATGCGAGTTTTTCAGAGCGCCCGATGTCCAGCTTGGATTTATCTGTTGTGACTGGATGACGATGGGCCAACTACTCTCTTTGGGTATGATCGTAGTTTCGATTGTGCTTTATATCTATTTGAGGAGGAAGAATGCACTTTATCAAAAAAGCGTCTAGTTACGCGATGGTAGGCGGTCTTGGAGCTATGTTAGTTTTGGGATTGAGTGGATGTGAAAAAAAGAGCGAAGAGCAAACCGCCACTACAGGCGCCTTTAGCGAGGCTGCGAAAAAACAGGGGGCTTTTGTAATAATTGAAGAGACCGCTCCGGGTAAATACAAGATTGTCGAGGAGTATCCAAGCTCTCAAACACGAGTTATCTTGCGAGATCTCAATGGTACGGAGAGAATACTAAGCAAGGAGGAGCTTGATCGTTTGGTAGCTCAAGAGGCTCCTAAAATAGAGTCGGGTCAAAGCCCTTTAGTCAATCCTCAAGCGAGCTCTGGGGGATTAAGTTTAGGCGAAACGATACTAGCAAGTGCGGCTGGAGCGATTATTGGGAGCTGGATAGGAAGTAAACTTTTTCAAAATCCTACGTATCAGCAGCAAAGAGAGCGAAGTTTTAAAAATCCAAGCGCTTACAGACGAAGCGTCAATAGTTTTAAAAAAGGTTCGGCTGTTTTTGCTCCCACCAAAACAGCTCCCAAAAAAACTGGCTTTTTTGCTCCCAAACCAAGTGCAGGGGGCAGTACTACTACAAAACGCTCTTTTAGCTTTGGAGGTTAAGGATGAACGATACCCATATGATTGGTTTATATGTCACATTTTTCTTTATGGTACTTTTGGCAATTTTGCCTTATGGGATAATTAAATTTATGAAAAAGAGGGGCAGAGATGGTAAAACTTCGTAAGGTCAAACCTCTACCAAAGGAGTATTTGGAGAGTATAGGATTTGAATGGCATACGGATAGTGATGGAACCGATTATGTGGCTGATGAATTGGTAGAAGTAAATGAAGAAGAAGCTAAAGCCTATTACGAGGCTGGTAATGAGCTGTATGAGATGTTTGTAGAAGCTGGAGAGTATGTGATACAAAACAATCTTTTCCATGATATAGGCATCCCTTTTAATCTTGTGGATGCAGTGAAACTCAGCTGGGAGAATGATGTACATTGGCATATCTACAGCCGTTTCGATCTAGCCGGCGGAATTGATGGCAAGCCTATTAAGCTTTTGGAATTTAATGCCGATACACCTACTGCCCTTTTTGAGACGGCGATCGTACAGTGGGCGATTCTTAAATATAACAACCTTGATGAAGAGCGTCAATTTAATAGCGTCTACGAGGCAATCCGTGAAAATTTTCGCCGCCTTGTGACACTAGAGGAGGATCCCTCCAATTTTGAGGAGTGGTACGAGGGGTGGAAAATACTTTTTAGTTCTATTAAAGGGAGCATAGAGGATGAAAATACCACAAGACTTTTAGAAGTTATCGCTTCTGAGGCGGGTTTTGATACCCATTTTTGTTATGTGGATGAGGTAGGGTTTAGCGAGGAGGGGATATTTTGTGAGGATATCCCTTTTGAATTTTGGTTTAAGCTCATCCCTTGGGAGAATATCGCTATCGATGAACCAGAACTTGCACTCTTGCTCACCGAAATTATCAAAAATCAACGAGCTATTATTCTCAATCCGGCTTATACCTTGATGTTTCAAAGTAAAGGGATGCTCAAGATTTTGTGGGATCTATTTCCAAACCATCCTCTTTTGTTAGAGACCTCTTTCGAGCCGCTCAAAGACAAACCCTACGTTAAAAAGCATTTTTTTGGTCGAGAAGGGGAGAATATTGCCATTTATGGACCAAATGGAGAGATTTTAGCCCAAAAGGATGGAGAGTATGGATCCTTTGGAGCGGTATATCAAGAGTTTGTAGAACTGCCTAAAGACGAAGAGGGTAGACACTACCAAGCCGGACTCTTTTTTGCCTATGAGTCTTGTGGTCTAGGATATCGAAGAGGTGGCAAAATCATAGACAATATGAGCAAATTTGTAGGTCATATTATCATGTAGCATGACGGGCGAGTTTGGGGTAGATGTTGAGGATACTGATCAGCAGTGTGATCACTGCTGGTCCTATGATCATACCCCAAAAACCATAACTTGAGAGTCCCGCTACAATAGAGAAGAAGATCAGCAGCTCATTGACTTGGATGTGGGTATCTTTGAGCATCAACCGGTCGATATAATGGATGATAATAGGTTTTATAAAAGTATCGGCGATTATAGAGATGACAAGGATGGAGTACAAAGCGATAACAATAGCGCCTGTCGTATCTCCGTGGAAATAGCGATCAATGCTCAAAGGCAGCCACATCAATACGCCCCCTACTACCGGGACAAGTGAGGCAAAGCCGTAAAGTATGCCAAACATCAAACCATTGTATCCATAAATCTGGGCTATGATGCCAAATAAAATACCCTCAAAAATTGCCGTAGCGATAATGGAGTTAAAAACAACCCCAAGCACTCCGGCTAGATTTTCAAAGAGTATGAGGCTATCCTCTTTTTTAAAAGGGATGATATTTTGCAAGTAAAGAAGCACATCCTTACCATAGAGGGTGGAGAAAAAGTAAAAAATAAGAATAAGAATGATATCTTTTAAAAAGTTGGCGCTCTTCTTACCGATATAAGTGGCCATTTGGAGTATCCAGTTGATTATTGCGTTGATGTCGAAGTCGGCGGTGTACTCTTCGATATTGGAGGAGAGCAGATGATACTGCTTGATCGTCTCTTCTACCCAGTTTTTAAAATTAGCTATGGTTTGGTGCAATATACTAAAATCGATATGGGTAACAAATGTGGCGGCGTTGGTAATAATATAGACCAAAGGTGCGAAAAATATTACACCAAGGACCAGCGTGCTGGCAAGGGATGGAAGGATACGACCTGGAAGTTTGGCCAAAAAGTACTGATGGAATTTGTAGGT
>Ga0256831_1001502_pt1 | contig 12275 bp, 11 predicted proteins | sample 132544metaG_FD_189087 | JGI IMG/M metagenome (GOLD analysis project Ga0256831, IMG submission 189087) | Hydrothermal vent microbial communities from Lau Basin, Pacific Ocean - 132-544 | ecosystem: Environmental > Aquatic > Marine > Hydrothermal vents | place: Pacific Ocean: Lau Basin | collected... | reverse complement strand
TACCATTGCCACCCATGCCGACACCAACGGCTAATGCCCACCAAAGAGGCGTGACATTAATTCCTTGGGCTTCCAAACCTAAAATAACAGGTACCATTGCTGCGGTAAAAGGAATATTATCTATCATAGCTGAAAATATTGCGGCAGCCCACATCAGTACAATGGCAGAGGTTAATAAGTCATGTTCAACAAAGGGTTGAATAAAGCCACCTATATACTCAAGAAAATGACTATGTTCGACACCACCAACGACCATAAAGAGCGATATAAAGAAAGTCAGCAAAGTGATTTCAACACTACCAAAGGCATTATCCAAATCAACTTTAGGAACTACAAAAAGTAATAGAGTAAAACCTAAAGCGGCCACCATCCATGCTTCCCAGCCGAATGCATGATGAAAGATAAATAGTACCACCATAAAGCCTAAAACACCTAAAGAGGCTTTCCATGTATATGGATCAGCCAGTTTTTCTTGCTCAGTAAAATCAGCAACATGAGGGGTAACACTCAGTTCTTTCTTAAAGAGAAATTTTAACGAGAATACAATAGCTAACCATGCAACAAAAACAATCCCGCCCATATGAATTAAGAAGGTATTAAAATCAATATCTGCTGCGGAACCAATCATTAAGTTTGGTGGATCACCAACCAAGGTTGCCACACCACCTGTATCAGAGAGCAAAGCAGCTGCTAGTAAATAAGGAATGGGATTCACACGTAGTGCCTGAGAAATAAGAACAATCAGTGGTCCAAAAATAACAACCGTGGTCACATTATCTAATAATAAAGAAATTACAGTAACCGCTGTCCCCATTAAAAACATCAGTAAGAATAACCTGCCTTTACTATAGTCAGCTACCTTATAGGCAATCATTTGAAAACCACCTGTTGGGATCATAATGGCAACAATCGTCATCATAGCACCTAACAAAAGAACAACATTCCAATCAATTGCTTCTAATGCAGCCTCAGGTGAATAAAAACCAAATATCTGACCTGCCACAATCATACTAATTGCACCAAGCAAACCAAATTTAGCTCTATGAAAACCATGTAAACCCTCGGTAAAGATGCCAATAAAGGTTAACACTAAAATAATGGCCGAAACTAACATCGGGGTATCAAAAACTAAAGGTTCCATTGTTCCTCTCTTTTTATAAGTTATTTAATCTATGTATAAAACGTTACTAAAAAATAATAGACATCACGCCCATCATAACAATCAAGAACAAGATAGTCATAACACCACCCGCCTTCATAAAATCAGGAACCTTATAGCCACCAGGACCCATAATTAAGGCATTGACCTGATGGGTAGGAATTAAGAATGAGTTAGATGTTGCAATGGCAACAGTCAAGGCAAATACCGCAGGATCAGCACCAATACCAATAGCAATATTCACTGCAAGAGGCACTAATAATACCGTTGCTCCTACATTTGACATGACTAAAGTAAAGAAGGTTGCCAACATTGCAACCGCTGTTTGTATCACTAAAACAGGCATACCATCCATAACAATCAGAGTTTGCTCGGCAATCCATTTAGCGGTGCCTGATGTTTCTACCGCCAAACCTAAAGGAATTAAACTGGCTAATAAGAACACTGTTTTCCATGACACCGCCTCATAGGCTTCATCAATTTTTAATACGCCCGACAAGACCATACCTATTGCTCCCGTTAACAGAGCAACCGATAGTTTAAGATCGGTAAATAACACCATAGAAAGGGCAATAGCAAAAAACAAACCCGCCCAGCCTACTTTATTAGGACGATTTTCTTCATGAGGATACTCAGTTGTTACCACAACAAAGTTTTTATCTTTAGCAATGCGATCAAGATTATTCCATAGCGTATGGACAACTAAGGTATCACCTGCTTGAAAAGGTAAATCACGAATACCTTCACCAGAACTTAAGGTTTCACCTTCACGGTGTAAAGCTACCATAGCTAAACCATAGGTTTTTCTTAACCAGATATCACGAGCTGACTTTTCAATTAATTGTGAGCTTGGTGGTATAACAATTTCAGCCACACCTGAACGAGAAGATGATAAGGTTTCTGAGAAATTCTCTAAGTGATCTTTTACTTCAAGCGTATAATCTTTAGCAAAATCCATAATGTATTGTTCAGAACCTAGAATACCTAAAACAGTATTAGCTTCAATCGTATAGTCTCGCGCTACACCATTAGGACCAATAGTAACGTCTTTGGTATTACCTTTAACGGCAGCGATAATACGAATGTGTTCTTTTTGCTCAATATCATTCAAAACATGGCCAACTAATGGGCTATTAGTAGGCACTACTAATTCAAACATACCGTAGTCAATACCATAAATATTTTGGAAGTAATCCATGGTATTGGTCGCACTATTAGCATCTATTTTTTCACTGGTTTTTGGTAATACAAAACGACCGGCTACTACAAAATAGATAATTCCAGTTAACACCAGAGCCAAACCAACAGGAGTCACAGAGAAGAGTCCCCATGTTTTCATTTGTTGTGCTTCTGGTAAGGCTTGATTCGAAGTAAGAATTAAGTCATTTAAAAGAATAAGAGGTGATGAGCCAACCATAGTTACCGTACCACCCAAGATAGCACAAAAGCCCATAGGCATAAGCAGACGAGACATGGGTAAACCAGAGCGAGCTGAAATTCTACTCACAACAGGAATAAATAGTGCAGCGGCACCTACGTTTTGCATAAAGGAAGAAATAATACCAACGGTACTGGAAACAATAGGAATAATACGTTGCTCTGACGTACCACCAACATTAAGAATAAAAGCCGCTACTTTACTCATAATACCGGTTTTATCTAAGCCTGCGCCAATAATCATCACGGCAATAATCGACATAACTGCATTACTTGAGAAGCCATTAAAAAGTTTATCGGTGGAAACCAGACCTTCACTTAGACCCATAAATGGGGCAAATAATGTGGATAAGCCAAGTAATACCATAATAGAGATTGCTGTTACATCGACATCTAACACTTCAAATGCAAACAGATAAATAGTCAACACTAATAAGCCCATAACCCAAGCCATTTGAATGGTCGGTACAACCGAAGCCATAAATAAGGCCAATCCAATAAATATAATTCCGGCTATAATTTTCTTTTTATTTTTCTTAAATTTATCTTTCATTAAATCTCTCTTTAAACTTGGGTTTATCGGAATTAGTATTTACATAAATACCAGCGAAATGAATACTCTTAATAACAAGAGTGTGATCGCGCTAGTATAGCAAATCAAAATACACAATAATACCAATATTTACAGGGATTTAGAGCATAAAAGACAGAAAGACAGGTAGGCAAATAGAACATAAAGATTAGGTAAACACAATTTCAATGCAAGCACATTATTCTATATCAAATATAAAAGCTAAAACTCAAATTCAACAAGTAGTTTAAAGGTTTTATCAGGTGTTTCTTTATCTAATGCCCAAATAACACCTGCTTCCCAATGAATTTTTTTCTTGCCACTAAGCTTAATATCCCCCAATAAAACTGAACCAATTCCTTCACTGGCATCGCTACTATAAAACTCAATGGCAGGTTCTAGTGAGCGAGACCAACGATAACGAGCTTGTACAGCCATTGCTGTTTCTAGCTCATTGTCAATTTGAGAACCCCATTCATAAATCAAATAAAGATTAGCTGTGCCTACCCATCGCCCCCATTCTTTTTCAATTAAAAGTGCTGATGACACTTCTTTAATGTGGATATCTCTTTCATACTCAAACTCAAATAACATACCTAAATCAGCATAATATTCACCCTGCTCAGTGATTTGCCAAAGAGATTCAATTTCAAGTGCACTGAGTGTTACATCCTCATTGGTTCTTTTTGCACCAACAAGATACAATTCTGTGAACCAATTTTCACTAAGTGACTGCCCATAGGCAAATCGATATTGTTGTGTATTATCTTGGCGAATATTTTTATTATCTTTTTCTATTCCCCAGCGAAACTCAAACTCCCTTTCATGGGGTTGGACATAAGGATGATAGACTTTGTCAATAAATGAACTATCAGCAAAACAAAAGCTATTATTAAGGAGCATAAACAACAAGAGTCCAAAAATGAGTCGTTTTTTACTTGAAGACATTAACCAATCCTAATTTCTGTATTAAAAATTACCCAAATGCATTTATTTTGTTTCAGCTACTTTGTTATAAGCAATATTTTTACTATTAACCAAAGCAATTATCCCCACCGGAAACAATAAGCCAAATAAATACAAAGAAGCCTGAATTGCAGTGGGTGTGGCTTCATAACCAATAAGCGCATACATCAATTGCCCCATTGCTGTTTTTTCTGAAAGAAAAGTTGATGTATCCCATAAAGGCATTTGTGCTGGTAGCCAGTCCGCTTGTATTAATAATAACGATGCCTGAGAGACCATACCGGCTGACACCAATATAAGTAATGCCAAACCAATGCGCAGTGCCCAAAGTGAACGCAGACTGACCAATAGATAATAAAATAAAAAGCCCACGCTGACGCCAATACTTGCACCTATTATCATACCAATAAGCACCGAGACATAGTGATTTTCTCTATGTGTAGCACTAAAGAAGTACAGTAGTATTTCAGCCCCTTCCCGAGTCATTGCCAGTGAGGTAATTACAATCATAAGAACTAAAAACCAATATTTTGAGGTCATTGCCTGATCTTTAAAATAGACTTGTACGCCCATATAAATTACCAAAACAGCGTATATAAACAGTTGTATAAAAGCATTGGCAACCTCCTGCCCCACACCATCAAACCATTCTGAGATATTGCTTAAGTTCATACCATAAATAACGGCTCCTACTAAGCCAAGCGCTAATGACCACAACATCCAACGATTACTAATAGCAGAATGTTTTGCTAGAGCAATTAAAATACTAAACAGCAAGGCCGCTTCAAGCACTTCTCTTAAAACAATGATAACGGAACTTAGTAACATGGGACTTATTCCTAAATGAAAACTCGTACGTTTAGTTTACTCAACAATCACTTTTCCTTGTGCCGTCTTGGGGAAAAACTCACCAAAAAATGGGTATTCTCCAGCAGGTAACGGACCAATAAAGATGGTTCCTTTACGTTTACCTATAATTACTTTTTCTCGATTAAGTTCATAACTTTCAAACTCTTCGTCTTCTTCATCATAATTATGGATGATTAGCTTTACTTTGGTATTTTCAGGTATGGTAATTTCTGAGGGAATGAATAAATGATTGCGGATATCAATAGTGATAATAGGTGTTGCCGCATAAACTCTGGTCATAAAAGACAGTGACAATAGGCAACAGATAGCAATAAAAGCTTTTTTTGAAAATGAATAATGGCTAATATAACTCATATGAGTTTCTCTTTTGGGAAAATAATACGAACACACAAACCTGAGCTATTATCTGCTTTAGCAAGTACAATTTCTGCATGATGTAGATCAGCAATTTGTTTTACAATGGCTAGGCCAAGACCACACCCCGTTGTACCTGATGCATGACGATCACCCCCAAGGCGGTAAAATCGGTCAAATAAACGCTCATATTTTTCTTCTGGCACACCGGGTCCTGAATCCTGAACTTGTAACTGAGTCTGAGTTTTATTATCCGATACTGTCACCACAATGGAACCACCTTCTGGAGTATACTTACTCGCATTTGATAATAAATTATGTAATAAAATATCTAAACTAAACACATCACCTTGTACAACTGCATGATCACCTTCTAAAGCAATTTGTTGATTTTTAATATCAAACTGTGCGTATTCACGCACAACAATATTTTGTGCCAACTCATAGACATCAATTGTGGTAAATTTTTTACTGTATTGCTCAGGAGATGTTCGATTGAGATTTAAAATTTGCTCTACAAGATGTCCCATACGATCAACAGCTTGTTTTAGCTGGCTAAAACTCTGATCATCCTCAGCAATGACTTTTGATAAATTATGCAAATGAATCTTAATCGCACTGATGGGTGTGCGCAATTCATGAGCCGCATCGGAAGCAAAGCGTTTTTCTCTTAAAAAAGAGACTTTTAAACGGCGAAATAAGTCATTAATTGAGATCACCACTTGAGTTAGCTCTATAGGTTGTTTCTCTACCGCTAATGAACTGAGATCATCTGCCCGTTTATCACTTAAGGCCGATGATAATTTTCTTAATGGTAACAGGCCATAACTGACAATAATCCATATCATTAGGCCCAAAATGGGCACCATAATTACCACAGGCAAAATGGTCTCCAGAATAATATTCTCAGCTAGGATATAGCGCAAGTCCATGCGCTCTGCGGTTAATATCCAGAGGTTGCTCGTTTTATTGTATAGCCCATAAATGCGCCAGCGATGGTGTAAAATATTATTATCCTGAAAACCTGCTTTAAAGTTTGCTATGGCGGTATCAGGTAAAAATGCTGATTTTAATAATAGAGTGTTTTTATGCCACACTTGAAAAGCAAAGACATCATTTTCAGTAATGGCACTGATTTCATGCTGGACTAAGGATTGATTGCTCTGAGTATTGATTGTATGGGTAGAAAAAGATAATGACAATAACCGAGCCTTATCGATCAATTCTGAATCAAATAACTGTTCCGCTTTTGCCATACTGTCACGATAACCATTTAAAGCCGAAAGAAATATCATTAGGGTTAAAGATGACAAGATAACAAGGGTCAAAAAGGCCCTAATTGACTTCATGGTTTATTAACCGTATAACCAACACCACGAATTGTTTTAATAAAGTCACTGCTCAATTTTTTTCGCAGATGATGAATATGCACTTCTAGGGCATTGCTATTAACCTCTTCTCCCCAACTATATAGTTGAGACTCAAGACTGTCACGGGTTTGTACTCGTCCAGCATTTTGCATTAATGTTTTAAGTAACATAAATTCTGTTTTTGACAGACTGACTTCCTGATCATCATAGCTAACCCAACGTTCCTTAGTTTCAAGTGATACGCGGGCGATATTAATTGTATTTGATGTTGTCGAAGTACTAATACGGCGTTCTAATACCCGAATACGGGCTAATAGTTCCGTCATATCAAAGGGTTTGGCTAGATAATCATCCGCACCACAATCTAAACCGGTTACTTTATCCTCTATCGCTCCCCTTGCCGTAAGCACAAGAATAGGTACGGTATTTTTTTCCTTACGCAGGGCAACAATAACCTCTAGACCATCCATATCAGGCAAGCCTAAGTCAAGAATAACAATATCTGGTGGAAATGATTCCACAATATGAATTGCTTCATTACCCTTAGTGACATGATTGACGGTAATGCCTTCTTGTGTTAATGCTAATTCCAAACCATTTGCCAAAGATAGGTCATCTTCAACCAGTAATATTTGCATTATTTATTCCTCTAAAGCCCGATTGTATACCTCCAATATAACAGTTATTGAATAAATTTTTTAGATAGTTTGTTTTGTGAACGGGTCGCTTTATCAACTACTCCGGGCAAAATGGCATTAATTCGAACAAATAATGATTCAGGGAAACCTAGATACTTTTCCTTGTGCTCTTTTATAATAGAATGAACAATATTTTTAGCCACCTTTTCTGGTGTATCCATATTCATTTTAACTTGCTCTGCCATATTATAAACAGCACTAGAATTAAGTGAGGTTTTAACTGCTCTTGGAGCAATATAGGATATTTTAATATCTGTTTCAGCCAGTTCTCTGCGTAATGCTTGAGAAAACCCCCGCAAAGCAAATTTTGTTGTGGAATATGAGGTAAACCAAGCAAAACCAATGGAACCAAAAGTAGAGCCAATATTAATAATATGCCCTTTGTTTTGCTCCAACATATAGGGCAATACCTTTTTACATAATTGCATTGGTGCAATCACATTAGTCGCAAAGACCGCTTCTATTCGCTCATCGGTTTGTTCCACAAAAGAAGTGAAGTCCATTAAGCCTGCGGTATTAATTAACATATCATAACCATGAAAAACAGCATTCATTTTATCAACAATTTTTTGTCGCCCCTCAGCCTGAGTAATATCCGCCGCAATAGCAATGACTTGCCCTTTTTCACCCTTAAGCTGGGCAATGAGCTGCTTTAATTTATCCTCCGAGCGCCCTACTAGCCCTAATTTACAATTATGCTGTAATAATTGTTTAGCCAGTTCAGAGCCAATACCTCCGGTTGCTCCTGTTAAAATAATTCGTTGATCAGTTAAACTTGCCATTCATTAATCCATTGGTTTTTAGGTTTACAAGGGTCTATTCATAAATCGCACTACATTACGATGTCATGTTTTCAAAAAAACAAAACAAGAAGTGCAATTTATGAATAACTATTACTTAAGAGCATTTAATTTAGCTTCAATCTCAGCACGACGCCCCTTATCTGCTAAAGGTCTTTGAGGACGAGCGGGTGCTTGAAGTGCTTTCTCAAAGTACTGCTTGGCTTCTTTTTTATTGCCCTGATCCAACATAAAATCTGCATAAAAATAGTTAGCATCAATACCATCAGGATTTAAAGACAATGCTTTTTTCAAATAGCTTGCTGCTTTATCATCATCACCAAAACCAATAGGCCAGCCAGGCACTTGATAGTACAAACTACCCATAGAGGTATAAATAGAGCCATTGAGTACCTCTGGATTGATTTTTTCTGCTTGCAATAACAGATCACGTGCTTTTTTTACTTTTCCTAGCGCACTTAAACCGCCCGTTTTACCCGCATCGGTACTGACAATAATCGCATTCCAAACCAAAGGTTCTGCCTTGTTGGGAAATTGCTTAACCGCAGCTTCTGCTTTTTCAATCAGTGCTTTAAATGTTTTTTCTACTTCCTTTTCAGGGGTTTCATAGTTGGCAACAGCCCAACCTTTTTGTAAATCATGAATGGTTTCATCCAAGGTCATAGCATAGACTGATTGAGCACTGATAAAGAGTGCAATAAATAATATAAAATATTTTTTCATTCGTTTTTCCTTTTAACTGTTTATGATTGAATGCTTATAATTCAATGGCACGAAAAATATCACCATAAAGGCGATAAAACATATTGGCACAATGAATAATCTGTGCCTGATCATCCTTATCTACCACCTGATTCATGAGTTTTTCATAAAAACCCATGTGTTCAATATCTAGTGAACCATGAGAACTTAAATAACTAAAGGCTTCTTTGGGTAGGCCTAAGTTCTGCTGTATTTTTTCTGCTGCATGTGTTGCCAGAGCAATGCTAGTCCCTTCTAGCACTAAAACCATACCAAAAAAGCCAATAGGATTAACCCGAGTGATGGTATCATAGGCATAAGCAACCATAAGCTCTGTCGTATAGTGTGGTGTACCATAACGAACGGCTTCTGCATCCATACCCGTGACATTAATATCATTTAAGATCCATTCTTGATGTCCCAATTCTTCTTCAATATATTCGGCAATGGCATTACGCAACCACTCCTTTTGTGCTGGAATACGACTACCACAGGCCATTAATAAGGGGGTTGTGTGTTTTACATGATGATAAGCCTGAGTTAAAAATGCCTGATAACCCGTTAAAGATATCTCTCCAGCACTGCCTTTTTGTAAGGTTTCAATGGTTTGAAAATTTTGTCGTTCCTGCTCTGTAGCGGCCATTAATTCGTCAAAAAAATTGCTCACGTATTTATCTCCTCAAATTGATGCGGTTGTTTCATAGCACTGCTCCAGTTCAGCCGAGTAATATTCATATATTGCCGAGCGTCTTGGCCTTCCTGTACCGGTTAATTGCTTATTTTTTACACTAAAGGGTTCATTTAAGATAGCGTAATTTATTATCCGAGCATAATCCGGTAATTGATTATTTAATTGTGTGATAGCTTTCTCTACTTTATTCTTATCTACCATGGTTGCCTTTGAGTTTCTTAACACCAATAAGGCAACCAGATAGGGTTTTGCATGCCCATAAACCACGCATTGAGCAATTTCTGCAATGGCCTCAAGCTCTTTTTCTAACCACTCAGGAGAAATATTACGCCCAAAAGAGGTATTAATAATATTTTTCTTACGCCCTGTAATAAATAAAAAGCCATCATTGTCTAAATAACCAATGTCACCTGTGGCATAAAAGGTATCTGGATCATAGTTAGCTTGTCCAAGGTAACCATTAAAAAGTGCATTTTTGATTATTATCTCACCTTCTTGTTCAGTATCATCCTCATTACATTCACTTTTATCACTGACAATTGCTAAATGATGATTCATTAACACTTTGCCTACAGAGCCAATTCGATGTGCTGAGGGATTATTAACAGCCACCACAGAAGCCGCTTCGGATAGACCATAACCTTCAAATACTGGAATAGCTAATTGCTTGGCTAATATTAATAAGTGTCGTGAAACAGGTGCACCACCCATAGCAATAAAACGTAAAGAATCTGGTAATTTATAACCCTCTTGATAGGCTTTAATAAAGAGCAATAGCAATTGAGGAATAATGATAAAAGCCGTTGGCTGATACTGAGTAATCGTCTGCAATAACTGAGCAACATGAATCTGGCTAGAGCCAGACAAGCCCGTACTTTGAGGTGATACTAAACTCACTGTCGCACCACAATAAAGAGGGACATATAAGCCACCAATATTTTCCAATAGGGTCGATAGCGGTAAAATGGATAGCGCAATATCGTCTTTATTGGCTTCACTGGCATCAGCTAAGGACTCTACCTTCGCCATTAATGTCGCTTCACTTAACATGACCCCTTTGGGCTGACCTGTTGTCCCAGAGGTATACGTAATTTTAACAATACCATCAGTTGATGATTTTGCATCTGATTTTTTTTGAGCACTTTTTTGAGTGCTTAGCCGATAGCAAATAAATGTCCTATCCATAATATGGATCACTTGCTGATCCACTATGTGAGTATTTAAGCGTTCAGCTAAGCTCATATCATCACTGATCAGATAATCGGCTTCTGAGTTTTCCAAAGTATGTAATAATTGCTCAGTAGAAAAAAACTTTGGTAATGGCACAGAGCATTGTTGATTAAACAATAAAGCCAAATCAATCACTGCCCATGCTGGCTGATTATCCATAAGTACAGCAACAACTGGCTGGATAATGTCATGAGTTAATTGCTGTAATTCTTTTTGCATTAAAGTAATCACATGATAAAAATCATGATACGTTAACCCCCCTTCTTGGTCTAAAGGGGTAAGATCACTTTGTAAGGCTATTTTTTCGCCTTGTTGTCCCGCATAGTACTGTAGTTTTTGCTCTAATAAATTCAAGCAACTGCTCCATCAATATGCATTTCCAAACGGGCTTGCTTACCTAAACGACAGGCCTCTTCAAATAAGGGGATTAATTTTTTATTTGATTGATAAATATTTTCTTCCATAATAGCAAAACCTTCAGCAATATCACCCGCCAGTACCATTGGTTTTGCTTGATAATATTCATCTCCCCATTTATCTTTAAGAGCCTCAGGTAAAGAGGAGCGTTTTGCTGGAGTAATTTCTTTTAAAGGCACGTCCATTCTTCTAAAAGCATTAAAAACACCTGGAACGGCAGTAAATACAATGTATTTATGCCCAGCAGAATACAAAAATGCCGTAATAGCAGCAATTAACCAACGCATCTGACCGACATTAGCAGGTGCTAGATTGCCAACTTCAACAACAACTTGACGAGAGATGGGTTTATTATAGAGTGCGGTTAACTCTGTTTCTAATGATTGTGATAAATAATATTCAGAAAATAAAGCCTCATCTGATGCACATCGAACACCCGCAATGGCTTTAATTGCTTTATCTGGGTTAGATGGATCACTATCATCGGATTCTATCGATAATAAACTTGGATAAAATTGATCAATATCGGCATTATAATATTTTTTAAACACTTTAGAGATAAAATGCTCGAGTCGAGGACGCTTAGGATCACCACTATGTAAATAAGAAATATGGGTTTGAGATCCCACATGAGTATCCTTAAACTTGGCTACCAAAGTAATATTACTCTTTTCTTGATAAACAATGTCTTTGTTAGAAACGTCTTTGTTAGAAACTGAATTTTGCATCGCTAAAGCCATGACTGGCACTCCAATATATTTTTCATTGTGCTCAGTATAAAGAACAAACCTTAAGGTAATCTTAATTTTTCATATTATTGTCAATAATAGTGCTTAATTAGATAGAGTTCACATAATACTATAACCATTACTATGCTTTATTAGTCATAACAAAACACATAGATTTATAGAATCAATTAAAACCTTAAGCTTTTCTTAAGCTTTGCCCTATATAATACCTGCCATTTACGA
>Ga0256831_1001501_pt1 | contig 12278 bp, 16 predicted proteins | sample 132544metaG_FD_189087 | JGI IMG/M metagenome (GOLD analysis project Ga0256831, IMG submission 189087) | Hydrothermal vent microbial communities from Lau Basin, Pacific Ocean - 132-544 | ecosystem: Environmental > Aquatic > Marine > Hydrothermal vents | place: Pacific Ocean: Lau Basin | collected... | reverse complement strand
CCTCAAGGTGCTCATTTTCAGTCGTGTTGAACTGTTTCTTCTTTTTTGCTGCAAGGTTTCTCCGGTTTCTGCGACTCTCTGTACAAGCAAAACAGAATTTTAAATCTAAAAATTAAAAACATGAAAACATTATTTACTTTTATTTTGAGTTTTACATTGTTCAGCTCACTATTGCATTCGCAAGTTGTTGTTACTTCTACCGACCTGTTCTCTACACGTGACCAAATGTTGCTTGCCAACGAAATTAACGAAAGCGGCGAACCCTTTGCCGAAGCTCTGGGGTATAATCTTGATTTTCTCGACCCTGCCGTTTTAGACGCTCCCGATTCTATTGCTTATACATTGGGAATTGAAAACTACGAATACTCGCGCTATTTATTGGGAACTGTTGTTTCGCGCTCGGGAATAGGACTGCACTTAATGTGGGGGCCAGTAATTAAGAAAATGGCAGCAATGATGCCCGATGATTTTGATGGTACATATACTGACGGAATGAAAAACGGAGTTAAGGAGGACGATATTTTAATGAAGAACATTATGCATTTTGGAATGCTCGCGAACCAAACTCCGCCCAAAAATCCATTTCCGCAATTTGCCGAATTTGTAAGTGGTGATCCACATCTTTCCCAGGCACCAGCATCCGACTTTACAATGGATTTTTCGTCGTTACGATGGGACAGAAGCAAAATGGATAAAACGCTAAATCTAGGAGCAATGGGACAGGCATTAATGAAACAATATTTGTGGGCACAAGATATGCTTGGTGGCTTTCACGATGCCGATGATAATGGAATTGACCCCGATGGAACTGTATCGCCCGATTCGACAGGAAGCCCCAATTTCGACCCCGATAATAATGTGTTTTACGGAGGTAGTGCCATCGATGGATTTATTGGCCAGGTGTTAACTGCTGAGGCAATTAACAAAACCGTTTTTTTAATTAATGCTTTGGCATACGACGGCACGCAGTTGGGAAAAGTTGAACCGTCGACCTATAATCCTGAAGACGGTATAAAATATTTTCCGCACCATATTGCGATAACAGAAGGAGCTTCGGGAACCATGTTGCCGCCAAAAGTTACTGCAATGGAGGTAACAGATGCTTCGAGCGATATATTCGACCAACTTTCGTATTTATGGGGAACGCTAAACTATAAAAATATGATGGATCCGGATAATAACAGCGATGTAACACATTTTGCCTATCACGATGTTTTCGACGGTAATCCATTCCCCGCACCAATGGCGGAAACCGGAGTTGCCGGCCCGTTTGATTTAATGAAAGGAACCAGTAAAGTCATTTTTATGAATTTAATGGCCATGCACTTTAATAAAACAGAGAAAACATTTGTGAATACTTCGGGCTTGTCGGGAGGCACAGTGCAGCAGGGAACAAAAATAAGTACTGTAAATGCCGGCTATATTGTAATGGTTTTGTCGAAAATGAAGGAGGAATTTGCAGGTACTCCGCTCGAGCAAAAAGCACTCGATGCTGTTAATGCGCAGAGTCAGTTTTTAATGAATTCGTTAAAAGATGCGGATGGTGGGTATTTTAACAGTTTTACCATTGGATCGGGAGCCGACAATTCTCCCAAAACAGCCGAAACACAGGCCGCAGCAGCACGCGGATTGTATGCTGCATACACGTTAACAAGCAATACAGACTATCTCGATGCAGCAAACGAGGCGTACGACTATTTAATTGCTAACTTTTATGTGGCAACTGAAAATGCATTTCTTACCGAAGCTGGGAATTCGATGGCAACTTACACACCATTTAATTTTGCCGTAATTACCGGTGGTTTACGCGAAGCTGCTTTAGTTGGAAATAAAACAGAAGCACCGGCAATTTATACCGGATTCTTTAAACGAGTTGCCAATAAAATGCAGTTGGCCGAGTTTGGACCTACAGGAGAGTCGGGCAGTGATTCTGATAATGACGGCATTCCGTATTTGGCAGAACAACCCAATCAACTTGCACCTGTTTTTGCTGCCGAAGCACAACTCCATTTTCATATTACTTCGGCCAAAAAAATTGATTTAAATAAATTCCACGTGGCTATCTATCCAAATCCGGTTAAGACAAATGTTACTATCGATTTCGAATTAACAAAGGCAACAAACGTGAAAATTGATGCAATTGATTACACCGGAAAAACTGTTGAGACCATTGTTAATCGTAAGGTTTATAAAGGAGAATTTAAAACATTGTGGAGTGTAAATAATTTAACCGCAGGAATATATTTTTTACGAATAAGTGCAGGAGATGAAGGAGTTACAACAAAAAAGATTATTGTAAAATAGCTGTTGTTGTCAGGCAGTATTAAAGGTTGAAGAATATTGCTTTGCAGTTTTTTCAATTAATTAGGGTTTGCTGAACAGCTCAGATGTACGCCATATTTGAACTTTGTGAAGTGCAGATGTATATAAATACTTCAAACTGAATAAGGTACAAATATGGCGTACAGCTGAGCTGTTAAAATACTCGAAACATAGAATAAATAATTGCAAGCTTTTTTAATATAACAAGACAAAAAGCTTGCACTTATAAAAACATTAAATATAGTATCTGACTGTATGTCATATGTTTAATTGTTTTTCAGCAGACCCTAACTATCAGTTTGTAGCAATAATTTATCGTTTGAATTCGGATATAAAATACCCGGGGAAAAATCTCCCGGGTATTTTTGTGATAATATCAGGAAATGGAATCTATTACAGTTGTGGTGGTACATTGCTGCCCGGTCGTTTGCAACTGCTCGAAACGTTTACAAAATCGAAAGTGCCGGATGAACAAACCGTCTACTGGCGCCCATTTATAAGTAGAGAAAACTGTACATTCAAAAAAATTGCATTGCTATATGGCGGTGCGGATTAAGGGGTGCGCAAGCCTTGCCCCAATTTAATAGGAGAGGAGTTACTTTTTACAATCAATTTTATAAATAAAATATGCGGCGAGCAGTATTATTACCATAAAAAGAATAAAAAACGTATTAAACCCAAACGCAGTAATTATACTTCCGCCAATTAATGGGAAAATGGCAGGCAGGATATTTCCTGCACCTGCAAAACCGGTGTACAGGGCTCGGTTTTCGTTCCCCGAAACTTCGAGCAAAAGTCCGTTCATCGACATAGAAAAGAGCGAGTAAACAACTCCTCCAATAATAAAAATATACTTTATCGACGAGGCGTCTTTTAATAGTAGGGCCAAAACGGCCAATGCAAGCGAAAGAATTACATTGCTAAAAAGCAGCAAATTGTATTTTACTTTTTTTGCTCCGAGCAGAACCAAAACACTTACAAATACTACTCCAATAACTTTGTAAATCAGATAAATACCGGCATCGCTACTTTCGGTTTGAAACATCTGTTTTGAATACAAAATAATAAAAGGCAGAAAAGAGATGGCAACTCCCTGAGTATTTATATAGCCTAAAAAATATACAAGTTTTTTATTCTCTTTTAATTCGGTTTTTAATACTTTAAAAAATGCTTTTAATCCGGAAATTTTTAATTGCGAGGGAACAACCTCTTTAATGCTCCAAAATCCGGCTGTGGCAATTAATAACAAAACGGCTCCGGTAAAAAACATAAACGCGTAATTTAACGGATATTCTTTCCACTCGAGCATTCGTTTTGCCAGAAATGCCGCACTTAAAACTATTACTCCCGAAATGATTTGGGTGGTTGAAAAAAAAGTTTTTCGCTTATCCTGATTTACCGACTTCCCTAAAATGTCGACATAGCTGATATTGGCAAAAGCACCTGCAAGCGAAAAGGCTGTGATGAAAAAGAAAACCAGCCATAAAACATAGTTGTGCTGTTGCGTGGTGAGAAGAAAAAGCAAAGCTCCCAATCCGAAAAGAGCAAAAACACGAGTATTGATTGCAGCCAATAAAAATTTTTTCTTGTAAGTTTTGTTGCTTAAATAGGGGGCAAAAAAGAGTTGTGTAAAACTCGAACCGCCCATCATAATTGCTGTTAAAATACCAATGTGCATTGCACCGCCACCCGACTCAACAATCATAGAGGGAATGATGGTGTCGACATCCATAAAATTTTTAGCAAATGCCAAAAATGTAGCATGCCATAAGAATGCTTTGAAATTATGCGACGATATTTTTTTTGTTAAAGCCATTTGTGAAAATTGTAATGGCTGCAAAGGTTCATATTTTTTCTGAGATTAGTTATTCTTTATCTTTTTTGATATGCATTTTTAATATTCCGTTTTTAATGTAAAAAAGCATATAATCGTTATTTCTGTTTCGTAGTTCATCTTCAAACCAATCAATCTTTTTTAGCATAATATCGTGAACCTGCCCGAGTTCGTCTTCCGAAATAATTACCGGAATAAAATGCTGATTTACCATTTTAATGTTCTTTCCAAACTGTTTCGAAACCAGTACCGAAACCTCTTTCTCTTTTAGTAATGCGATGATTGCTTTTCCCTTCTTTTTCGAGCCATGTTGCTGGATTTCGTCCATCTCTTTAAACGTGTTTGGAATATCTTCCAGGAATTTTAACTCACTGTTTTCGAAGGTGTAAATTGCAAATTTATCGCTGTCGCCAAAGTGTCGTTTTTCAAAAATACCGTTGTTGTTGAGTGCAAATGCAAATGTAATCTTCATCGTTTTCTATTTTATATTTTCAGTGCTAATTCGTAAGCGTTGCTAATAGCATCTTCGGCTTTTGCAACCTGTTGTGCATCGCCAATAATATGAACAGGAAGTTTGCTGTCCGGCTCGAATGGAACATAACTTTTCATTCCGGCAGTTACAATAATCTTATCAATATTATCGATTGTAATTGTTTTGTTATCGGTGCTTTCAATTGTAACTTTATCGTAGTCAACCTCAATAACTTTATGGTTTAAATAGATGGTTGTGTTTTTCTCTTTCAGGAACTTAACGGTTAATGCTTTTTCAATCATCTCCATTCCTCGTGCTATTTCGTCGAGCATCTCAACAATTATAACTTTATTGTTTGCTTCAACCAATTTAGCAGCCATTTCGAGTCCAATTAGCCCTCCGCCAATTACCATAACCTGCTTATCTTGGGGCAGTTCGTTGTCGTTTAAAAACTCTGTCCAGTAAAACTCTTTTAACCCTTTTATTAGTGGAACTACCGGTTTTGCTCCGGTTGCCATAACTATTTCGTCGAAATTTCTTTCAACAATATCGCTTTTAGTGGCCTCTTTGTAAATAACCGGAATTTGTAATCGTTCTATTTCGTTGTTAAAAAAATCAATCAGTTTATGTAAACTTTTTTTATGAGGAGGAAGCCAGGCCAGATTAAATTGTCCGCCAAGTTTTTCTTTTTCGAAAAGTGTTATTTTGTGGCCTCGCTCGGTTAATGTGCAAGCTGCTTGCATACCGGCAAGTCCGCCACCAATTACTGCAATTTTCTTTGGTGTATTGGTTTTCTCGGGGGCTGAAAGTTGTTTGTTTACTGTTGGATTAACAAGACAACCCAATCCTTTTCCCTTTTTTACTCCTCCTAAACAGCCATCGGAACAAGACAGACACGGCCGAACATTTCCCGCAACTGTTTTAAGGTATTTCCCAATAAAATCGGGGTCGGCAACCAGTGCTCTTCCCACGGCAATGTAATCGGTGTTGTATTTTTCTTTTATGGTTTCAATGTCGTTAAATGTATTTATTTGCCCCACCGAAATTACCGGAATAGTAACTGCTTCTTTTATTTTTCCTGCCAGTTCCCACGTTTTCCCTTTTGGTACAAACATATGCTGAAAAAACCATGGCGGGGTAGAACAACCCGAACCGGCTGTAATATGTAATGCTTCCACTCCCTCTTTTTCAATTGTTTTTGCAAATTGTTTCATCTCGTCTAAATGAAATCCGGGCGGGATAATTTCGTCGGCAGTTAAACGGGCAATTACCGGTATGTTTACAGCTGCTTTTACTGCGCGTAATACTTCGAGCGGAAATTTTGCTCTCGCTTCCAGTGTGCCGTTGTATTGGTCGGTACGATTGTTTACTGCCGGCGATAAAAATTGCGCAAACAGATGTCCGTGCCCAAATTGCATTTCAATAACATCGAATCCGCATTTTACGGCACGCAAGGCGGTGTCAACGTGTAATTTAATTACCGTATCCATCATTTCGCGGGTCATCGCAACTGGTGTGGCTCCACCGTTTTCGCAAGGTTTATTGGTTGACGACCAGTGGAAATTACCCGGTAATTTTGGGTTTGCCAATCGGCCGGGATGATTGAGGTGGGCAATTACTTTAGCACCATTTTTATGAATTGTTTCAATAAGATTCGATAGTCCCTCAATTTTATCGTCGTTGTCGATTCCGAGCTGGGTAGGAAGCTCGCGCAAACCTTTGTCGAGGTAGAGTGGCTCAAGAGCAACGGCACCCACATGTTTTGTTCGTTGCGAATAAAAATCAATGTGCCTGTTATTTACTTTCCCGTCGCCATTTGAATAGCCTAATTTTAACGGAGGAATTAAAAATTCATTTTTTAGAGTAAACATAATCGATAATTTAAAATTAAAAACCTATAAAATAACCCGATATACCAACAATGAGAGCAACAATAATATTTACAAATTTTACAGCTAAAAAGCTGCGTTTCGATTCGGCAAGAAGAGGTAACATCCCGTGTCCGTCTTGCGAAACAGAGCTTGCGAGCAAAATGCTAAACGGAATGGTTCCCTGTGCGAAGAGCGTTACAAAAATAAGGTGAGGCCCCGATTCGGGGATAATTCCAACCAACACGGCAATAACTAAAACAAGAAGCATATTATTCGATAACCATGTTTCGATATTAACAAATTGCATAATTAAAGCAAACGAAAAGAGGGTGCCGAATGTCCAGAGAAATATGCGTGGAATATGTTTTATAACGATGTGTTCCCAGAGATGTTTTTTAAGAAAATGGTCGGGGACTGTTAAAATTACAAACAACGACACAAAAACCGTAAATAGCAGAGTTATGCGTATCCACAGTTTTGCATTGCCGGCAATTAGGCCGCCGAGTATGGCCAATAAAAAAAGTGTAGTGCCCACGATTAAAAGTACACGGTAAACCGATGGCTTGGCTAGCTGACTAAAAACTCTTTTTCGCTGAAAACAGTGACAATCATCTTCGGAATGAAGAGGAAAACTGTGTTGCGAGAATTTAGTGAGAATTTTTTTTGGAGTATAAATTTTATCGGTAATGTATCCGGCTAAAATTCCCACTACAAAAATAATAGCCGTTAATAAAAGTGCTTTTTGCGGGAACATGGCAAACATAACAAATGCTTCGTCGCCACTGGTTGCAATCATTGCAGCTACCACAGCACCAAACGAAATAAGGCGGTGCGAAAAAAGTGCAACGGTAGTAAATGCGCCCAGACAACCGGGGACAGCTCCTAACAGTGCTGCTAAAAAGTATTGTTTCCAGATGTTCGACGATAAGCTGTTTTGCCAAATCCCTTTTGTTTGAACGTTAATGTATTCAATAATCAGCATCATAATAAATACGAAGCCGGTTATCATTATCGATTTCAACAATATGGGCAAAAAGAGATTTAGCATATTTTCTCTTATTTTCTATATTTAATAGTTCAGAATAGTTTTATATCGTCTTAATAATTAGCCAAATACAAAGTGATGAGAGCTATGCTAAATAGCAGTTTTTTAGCAGTCTACTTTGTTATGAGTATCATGTCTATCATCTAACAATCTATCAATCTAAATAATTACATTCCTTTCCACGCTTCGGCTTCGAGCTGTAAAAACGTGTTCCGTTCGTTATCGTTCATTACTCTTACAATATACTCCAGTTTTAATCCAATTTCGTTAATTGGTTTTTCTATCGATGCAATAAGTTGGTCGGCAATTGGAATATTCGGAAACGGAAATACAAATGAGAGTACAACTGTATCTCCATTGAGTTCGATATCTTTTACAATTCCAAGTTTTGTTAACGGATAACTAATTGCAGGGTGTTCAACTTTCGAAATAACATCGATAGCTTCTTCTAATGTTTTCATAATTTTTACAAAATATGGTTTCTAAAATTAAATTTATACTGCCGAAATAACCTGAACCGGACAAATCTCGAGTGCCTGATTACACTCAGCTTCTTCGTCTTCGGTTTGCGGTTGTGTGTTTATATAGGCTACATTACTGCTGTTCATTGCAAAATTTGTTGGTGCTATTAATGCGCATGTACTGCATCCTACACATTCACTCTGATTTATTTTAAAATTTTTCATAAATCTCTTAATTAATTGTTTTTTATTTTTTCCCAAATAGAATAAAACTCTTTGCTTATTTTATTATCGGGAGCGTATTCAATAATTGTTTTTTCGTTAACCACCGATTCAACCATTTCGTTGGCAAAAGGTATCTTGCCAATTAGCGAAATCGAATTTTCGTCAAGGTAATTTTTTACTTTTTCCGTTATTTCTCTGTTCAGGTCGAATTTGTTGATAACTGCAAATACCGGAATATTGAATGTGTTAATCAATTCAACCAGTCTTTTTGCATCGTGGAGTCCCGAGAGTGTTGGCTCGATGACCATTAGCACCGCATCGGTTCCGGTAATTGATGCAATGGCTGAACAACCAATTCCGGGAGGCCCGTCGTTTATAATAAAATCGGCATTAATTTGGTTTGCAATCTCTTTTGCTTTTTTTCTGATTTCGGTAACCAGTTTCCCCGAGTTCTCTTCACCGGGGCCCATTTTTGCATGTACCAGCGTTCCGAATCGTGTGTTAGAAACAAACCAATGGTTATTGTTGTTGTAAACCGATTCGATTGCACCTTCCGGACAAACACGCTCGCAAAGCCGGCATCCTTCACATTGAAACGGGTTTACTTCGAGCTGCTCAATTGCATTTGGATGAATGGCATCGAAATGGCAGTGCTCGACACAAATCCCACAGTTGGTACAAACATCGGGGTCGATTACGGCAAGTGTTCCGCTGTCGAAATCATACCGCTCTTTTATTTCAGGATTAAAAATGAGATGTAAATCGGCTGCGTCAACATCGTTATCGCAAAATACTGCATTTTTTGCAACCGAGGCAATTGCCGCTGCAACACTTGTTTTACCGGCTCCTCCTTTTCCGCTTAATATTGTAATCTCCTTCATTGTTGCAACTGTTTGGTTAGTAATTTTTCTGCAATTTCGCGGTATGTGTCTTCAATTTCTTTGGGTACATTCTCCAAAATGGTTCCCGAAGCGTAATTTTTTGCATACGCTTTTGTAAACGGAATTTTTCCCAGCAGTTCGATGTTGTTTTCGTCTAAGAATTTATACACTTCGTTTGCTCCTAATCCGGCTTTGTTTACAATAACCCCAAATGGTTTTTTTATGTCGCGTAGTAAATCGACGGTAATTTTCAGATCGTGCAATCCAAAAGGAGTGGGTTCTGTAACCAAAATAATGTAATTGGCGTCCGAAACTGTTTCAACAACCGGGCAACTTGTACCGGGAGGAGCATCGATAATTGTTATTGAGTTGTTTTCAGAAATCTCTTTTTTAACCTCTTTAATCAGCATGGTTTGCATCGATGAGCTAATTTCTAGACGTCCTTCAATCAGTCCGTTCCCAATTCCTGTATCGAAATGAGAAATTACTCCCAACGGATGCGGATGTTCGGTAATGGCATTGTATTCGCAAGCAACCAAACATGCTCCGCACGAATGACAGAGTTCTTTATTTATTTCGGCAAAAGCAACGCTTTTAATAATTGTAATGGCGTTAAATTCGCACCAGTCGGCGCATTTGTGGCAAAATGTACACGCTTCGGTATTAATCTCCGGAATAATTTGCTGTACCTCTTTTTCTAAAATCAACTTTCTGTTTTTAAAAAACAGAGCATCGTTGGGTTCTTCAACATCGCAGTCGATAAGTGTAATGTTGTTGTCGAAAAACCTTGCGAAAGTACTATATAAATTTACCGAAACAGTTGTTTTACCTGTTCCGCCTTTTCCACTTGCTATTGCTATCTTCATTCTACTTTAAAATTGCATTATCGGGTATATTCCCATCTTCAAACTGCTTGTCGAGCCAGCCCGATATTACGTTTTCTCGATTATCGAAATGTTTAATCAACGGTTTAATGTCGAGTAAAGGTGTTCCGTTTAACATATCTACTTCTGTAAAATAGAGCCTGTTCTCTTTTATCTCTTTGATTTTTACAATCGACATTCCAATCCGGTTGGGGCGGTTGGGGCTTCTGATGGAGAAAATGCCGTGAACTTTATTTTCAAGAAATGGTTCACTTTCAACTGCTTCTTCTGTCGATTTATGAAACTGATAAATAAGAATGGCATGACTAAATTCATCTAACCCGTTTAACCCTTTCTCGTATTTCGAAAACAGCCGACAACATCCAATAGCCTTATTTTCGAAACAGCCCTGAATGGGCATTTTTGTTGTTTCGGTATATGGCGTTTCAATAATTCCAATGGGATGAAGTCGAATTGTTCTGTTCATTTTAATGCGTACAAAGATTATTTCCCGTATCGAGTTGATTGTCGAGGTAGCTTTCAACCAGTTGAGCAGCAGTGCCCTGTGCAACACCAAGATAAACTTCAATGTTATTTTGTGCAAAAAGTTGCTGTGCTTTTTGTCCCATACCTCCTGCAATAATCACATCGACACCCTGATTGGCTAAAAACCGTGGATAGGCCCCCGGTTGATGTACAGGAGGAGTAAGCAACTCTTCGTTAATTACTTTGTTATTTTCTGTTTCGACAACTGCAAATTTTTCACAATGGCCAAAATGCGCCGTTATCTGACCATTTAAAATTGGAATAGCAAACTTCATATTTTAATTCTGTTTTTTATGTATTTATTTGTGTTACTTTTTTATTTTGAATGGATCCCAAATTACTAAAACCAGAGCACCATTTTCCGATTCGAATGGCCCGTGTTCTTCGTGTGCCCCAATAAGCTGATAAGAGCCTGCTCCAAAAACACCTCCTTTACTTGAGTACGAACCTTCCAATACAAAATGTTGTTCGGTTGTTAAGTGAGAGTGTGGAGTCATTTTAAATCCTTTTGGGAATTTTAACAACATCGTTTTGGCTCCGTTTTCATCTCGTAACATTTTCCGGAGCGTGCCTTTTGGATAATTGTCAGCCGGTTCCCAGCCTGTCTCGTCAAATAGATTCATTAAATTTTTCATGATTTATCCTCCCGATTTTAAATTAATAATAGAAATCCAAACAGTTAGTAAAGTTGTTCTTAAATAATAAAAACAACTTTTTATTTTTTTACTTGTTTAGTAGTTCTTCGCGTACCATAATGTGCCCACATTCGGGGCATTTTACAGTTGTGCATTTTACGCCTTGTTGGTGCTCTACTTTTGCACCACATTTAGCGCATACACAGTATCCTCCAACGCCAAACGAACCTCCGCGGTTTCGTCCTCTTCCTCCGCCACTGCCGAGGCCGCGTCCTTCTCCCATATTTATACCTCTTCCTGAACTTCTCATAATTTACAAAATTTAAACAGTTTGTAAAAATCTGAACGATGGATTGACCTTTAATAGATAAAATCCATCGTTCAGAAATAAATTAATCTTTAATTTCGGCAAGTCTCTTTTCAAGCGCCGACAGCTGATCTTTAAGCGTGATGATTTCATTTTCAATCACTCTTTTTTCCGATTGATCAGCAACGTTCCAGCGATTTTGATTTCGAAAGCCATGCCTGAAACCATAGCCAAACCCAAACAATGAGTTGTGTCCTAATCCACGCCCGTTAAAGCGTCGTCCTGCACCTCTGCGAAAATCGCTTCCTGTGCAATCTCCCTGTCTTCCTCCCGTCATTGGACCTTGTCCGGCGGGTCCTGTTCTGTCAAACCCTGGCATTTGTTTTAATTTTTAAAGTTTTATTTTAGCAATAATATCCTGAATCGACATATTCTCTTCTGGAAAAACAACCATTTGAATTTCTAAACGTTCGAGCAGTGCCTTGGCTTTTGGGCCAAAATCGCCCGATATAACTTTGCTCACTCCAAGCTCCGCAACTTTTTCAACCGCTTTTGTACCGGCTCCGCCTTTGGCATCTTTGTTTTCATTTTCAATAAACTCAGCTGTTTTTGTTTCGCTGTCGTATAAACAAAACCAACTTGCTCTTCCAAATCTTAAATCAAACTTCGATTTTAAACTGCTTCCTGTTGATGTAATAATAAATTTCATATGTTAATTATTCAATAATTAGAACAAATCTCAGGGTTAGTGTTAATTTGCATTTTTGCCTGAAACCTGTTCAGTGTTTACGTTTCTAGTAATCAATACAAATATAG
>Ga0256831_1001500_pt1 | contig 12278 bp, 13 predicted proteins | sample 132544metaG_FD_189087 | JGI IMG/M metagenome (GOLD analysis project Ga0256831, IMG submission 189087) | Hydrothermal vent microbial communities from Lau Basin, Pacific Ocean - 132-544 | ecosystem: Environmental > Aquatic > Marine > Hydrothermal vents | place: Pacific Ocean: Lau Basin | collected... | reverse complement strand
GGAATTGACCGTATTATTGCAACCTGAACGTCGTAGGGAAGGCTTGTTGAGGTTCCGTTTGGGTAGAACTCTATCGTGTCTCTCCCTTCCGGTTCAACGAATACGTGGTGCCTCTCCCTCTCTGGAAACTTTACGATTTTGTCCTCAATGGAAGGGCAGTACCTTACTCCCACCCCGCTTATGAGCTTACACTCCCCGTACATTGGAGACCTGTGGAGGTTCTCCCTTATTATTCTGTGGGTTTCAGGTGTTGTGTAGGTGAGCCAGCAGGGTATCTGTTCTATCTTCTTAGGTTCAGTCCAGTATGAGAAGAAGGGTGGAGGTTCGTCTCCGTCCTGCCTCTCCATTTTTGAAAAGTCTATCGTTCTGCCGTCAATCCTTGTTGGAGTTCCTGTTTTAAGCCTTCCCACTCTGAAGCCGTGCCTCTCGTAGAATGAAGAGAGCTTGTTTGCGGCAGGTTCCCACATCCTGCCACCTTCAAACTCCTGAAAACCTATGAATATCTTTCCTCTTAAGAAGGTTCCGGCAGTTACTACAACGGCCTTTGCTCCGTAGCGGGCTCCTATGTGGGTTACAACTCCTTTAACTCTTCCGTCTTCAACAACTATGTCGTCAACTATCTGCTGAATTACCTGAAGGTTGTCTGTGTTCTCAATTACCTGCCTCATTCTCTTTCTGTAGGCCTCTTTGTCGGCCTGAGCCCTTGGAGACCTTACGGCAGGTCCTTTCTTTCTGTTTAAAATCCTGAACTGGATTCCCGTTTCGTCTATGTTCTTGGCCATCTCCCCGCCAAGGGCGTCTATCTCACGAACTACCGTTCCCTTTGCAACGCCCCCTATGGCAGGGTTGCACGACATTTCGGCTATTCTGTCTACGTTTACGGTGAAGAGGGCGGTTTTACAGCCCATTCTTGCAGCGGCCAGAGCTGCCTCACACCCTGCGTGGCCTGCTCCCACAACTATTACGTCAAATACTTCGTCCCACATGTTTCACCATCAGTAGTAGAGTTTTACCTTTGTTCCCCTTGTAGCCTTTAAAAGTTTGGCGGCGTTTGACATGTAGGCAACTATCTGAACGTGGTTTTCAGGGTTTAAAGAGATAAAGAGCTCTCCCTTTTTTACTCCCGAGAAGTTCTCCTGAGACTTTGTAATTTTCACTCCGTTTACCTCTGCAGCTTTTGGAAGACCAGTATCTCCCGTTGCGTTGAGTATCAGGTTTCCGAAGTAGTCAACGTCTAAAACGATTGCTTCATAAACGCTGTTTCCTACGGGTTGAGGTTCTGGTAGTTTAAATCTTTTGAGCTGTTTTAAATCCATCTTTTCACCTAAATGGGATGCCGTCTGAAGGCGGGAGAGCTCCGCCGCAATCGGAGCAAGCTGGTCTCTGCCCCTGAAGTTTCCGGCCCTTCTTCTGTTTACGAAGTAGTGCTCCGCCGTTATTCTGTGGACGGCTTCTGGCGGTTCTTCTTCAAACATGAGGCTCCCTATTCCGTTGTTCGGACAGACCAGAAAGTAATTCTCGGTGGTAACGATTACAGCTTCTGCAAAGGGGTCTGGGTCAACTAAGCACAGGAAGATTGTTCCTGCGGGGAAGTACCTGAAGGACCACTTTAGTTTCAGAGCTCCGTCTACAACATCAAAGGGTTTGATAAAGTGGGTAATGTCTATCACTTTTGCTTCTGGGGCTATGTCGTAAATAATTCCGTGAACTGTTCCTACGTAGTGGTCTTTAAGGCCGAAATCTGAAATTATGGCTATTGCACTGTTCATCTTTTCCCCCTGTCAGCTTCTTCTGTAAGTTCTTTCAATTTTAATTCAATCTCCTCTCTCAGTTCTTCCTCGTTTTTAAAATTTTCGGGCCTTATGGGTTTTCCCAAAACAACTCTACACTTTGAAAATGGGTAAGGTATGAGGAACCTGTCCCAGGAGTTGAGGTTGAACTTCCAGTTGGCAGAGAAGGTTAAAGGGTAAACCGGAACGCCGGTTTTTAGGGCAAGCTTTGCAACTCCGGGCTTTGCCACTTCTCTTGGCCCTTTGGGCCCGTCTGGAGTTATCGCTACGGTGTAGCCCTTTTCTATCAGTTTAACCATCTCTTTAAAAGCCCTATTTCCCCCTTTTCCCTTTCCCGCCGAGCCCCTTACAGTTTTAAATCCCATCTTTTCAACTATTTGGGCTATCAGTTCACCGTCTCTGTGTCTGCTTATAAGAATGGCCACTTTTTCAGCGTACTCTTTGAGGGCAAAGGGTAGAAGGAACATCCTTCCGTGCCAGAAGGCCACTATTGAAGGGAACTCAGGAGCAGACAGGAATTCCACCTCTACCCTCAGTGTTTTCACCCAGAGGGAGCTTAAGGCGTAAATGAGTTCAGGTTTACTTAACCTCAAACTTCACCTTTAGTCTAACCTTTTTCTCCTTTACCCCTTTTGGGAAAGGACCGAATGACTTTACAGAATATATGGCCGAAATTGCCGACCGGTTGAAGGTGATGTCGGGAGAGAGCTTTTCCACTGTTAGCTCATCTATTGAGCCGTCGTTTTTCAGAGTTATCACAACAACGGCTCTCCTTTTCTTGGGAGCGTTTGAGTAGTAGGGTATTTTCCAGTTTTTCATTATTGTATCTCTGACCTTTATCAGGTAGGGAACCATTTTAGACCTTGAGATGGAAGGTAGCCCTTTTCCTTTTCTGTCTGGAAGGTCAACCGAGAGCTCCACACTTCTTTGGCCCCTTCCCGTTTTCAGGTTCCTTACAAGTTTTGACGGAGAAAGGCCTGCTCCCCTGTTTTCTGACTTTCTGCCTATGCCCTTCTCCTTCGGGCTGGTGATGGGAGCTCCCCCTCCACCCCGCCTTTTTACAGAGCGGTTTCCGCCGGTGATGGAGTTCTCGGTTTTGGGAGCTCCGCTCTTTAGTTTCCCCTTTACCGATTTAACTCCTATGATGTTTGACTCAACCTCTGTGTCAAAGGAGATGGGAACGACGTTTACAACCTCGTAGGTTTTCCCGGAGAGGACGTTATTGATAGAGATGGCAATCAGGACCCCAACGTGTATTGAAAGTGAAATTAGAAAGGAGAAAAGATCCAACTTTTTTGAATTTTCCAACTCCCGAACCTTCTTTTTTTATTGGAGCGGGCGACGGGACTTGAACCCGCGACCCTCAGCTTGGGAAGCTGATGCTCTACCACCTGAGCTACGCCCGCTCTTTTACACTATAAATATTAGTCAACCTGAACAGCTCCATCAACTCTTCTTCTGCCCGTCCTGATAAAGGGAGATACGGTTCTCCTCTTGCTGTAGTAGAGGAGCTCCATTCCAAGGGAAACGGCGAAGATAACGGCAGTTGTCAAAAAGGTAACTTTGCTGTTTTTGAACTGGTAGATGGCTATCTGAACAGCCACGAAGGTTATTACGATTAAGTTAAAGAAGATAAGTCCCTTCCTTCCGCCTACCTTCTCCCAGAGTTTCAGATGAGAGAGTATAACCCCTATGTAAAGGGCCGTTGTTATTATGCTTATCATTGATGCAACAGCAGTTACGTTGAAAAATAGGGTAAAGACAAGACCTAAACCGCAGGTAAGGTAGAGTCCAAAGTGTTCTCCCATCCACTCTTTCTCAATAAGGCTTTTAGGAGACGGGATGTATCCGTCTCTCATAAGGGCGTAAGAGGCGTTTGCCCCTGTGTAAATGGTTGCATTGAGGGCAGAAGAGATGCTGATCAGAGCTCCTAAAGAAAGCAGAAGGAATCCCAACTTCCCAAGAGCGGGCTGTGCAGCAACGGCCAGTGCGTTTTCGGCGTACTTTGCAATTTCTGAAGGCGGGAGAGCTCCTAAAGCAGCAACCGAAACTCCCACGTAAACCGCCATAACGATGAAAATACTGAGGTATATTGCCCTTGGAACGTTCTTGCAGGGTTCTTCTATGTTTTCGCTTATGTTGGTTATCAGTCCAAATCCCATGTAGGAGAGGAAGAAGATGACAGAAGCGTTGAGGATTCCCTTAAGGTAGTGCTGGTTCAGTTGCGGTTTTAAGTACTCTATGTGGATAACTGAGAGGCCTGCCACTATAAAGGTTAACAGAATTAAAAGCTTCGTCAGAACTATCCAGAACTCAAGCTTTCCAACGGCTTGAGAACCACCAAAGAAGCTGATTGCGCCAAAAAAGGCAATTACCAGAACTTCCACAGCAGTGTGGAAAACCGGGTAGTCAAGGTGGATAAGTGGCAGGAAGTAACCTGCGAAGCTGATGGCGAAGAGGGCAATTGAGATGACGTAGCTGAACCACATGAGGATGGAGAGAGCTCCCACCACAGGAGAGTTCCCGAAAGCCCTCTGGATAAAAGCGATAGGCCCTGCGTTTGAAATGAACTTCCTTCCCATATGTGCGTAAGAGTAAGCGACCATAAGGGCGTAGATACCGCTGAGTAGAAAAGCAAAGGGCAGACCATTTCCCGCAATTCTGACTCCATAACCGAATATGGAGAAAATGCTTGCCCCTATCATCGTTCCTACTGCCATTGCCACTGCCTGAATGAGGCTTAGTTTCTTCTCTTTTTCCATTTTCCATTCCTCAGCGTTTTAATAGAATTTTAAAGTAAGTGAACAGAGAGGTCTTGATATGAAAACTCTCTTTTCCATTCTTATCGCCCTTGTCGTTTTTACTTCCTCTGGATATTCTAAAGAAAAGCCTGTAGAAGCCTGGATATCTTATAAGCAGGTGGACGGTAGAGTTGTTGAGGTTGTTAAGGTAAAAACAGATACCGGGAAAGTCTACGAGTTTTACCCGGGCTTATCCCCTTCTGAAATCCCAAAGCCTGAAAACAGACTTCCAGAAAGGGTTTCAAGATCACTCTTTTTAATCTCTCTAAGTTTTTTAACAGGGCTTTTAACGGGAATAGCAGTTTTGTGGATGAAGATGAAAAAGTTAAGGGAAGGGTAGAGAGGAAAGCCCCTATCGGGCCTTCCTCAGTAGAGCCTCTTTTCTCTTTATTTCAGCTTCAAGGGAGCTCCTCGTTTCTGTCTCCTCTTCACTGAGGGTAGAAAGTCTCTCCTTAAGCTGTGAAATTTCTCTCTCTACAGCCTCAACGTTAACTTCCCCGGGCTCATAGATTTCCTGAACCCCTACTCTAACAACGTCCGGCTCTATCTGAACGAAACCGTTGTAAACGAGCTTCCTTATCTCATTTCCGTTAACGTCTTTGCAGGTTACAAAACCTGCTCCGATTGAGTAGAACTCCGGCTGGTGGCCGGGAAGAACTCCGATGTCGCCATCGTCGGTCTCAACGTAAACTTCCCTGGCATCGGCTTCAAAGTGTTTCCCAGTTGCAGATGCCAACTGAAACTTCATCTCTGTCGGCAGTCCTTTCTTGGCAGCCATCTATCTTCTCCCCTATTTGCTCTGGGCTTCCTTCATGAGCTTTTCGCCCTTCTCAATTGCCTCGTCAATTGTTCCAACCATGTAGAAGGCCTGCTCTGGCAGGTGGTCAAGTTCACCGTTGATTATCATCTCAAATCCACGGATGGTCTCCTCAACGGGAACGTACCTTCCGGGCATTCCTGTGAAGACCTCTGCAACGTGGAAGGGCTGTGTGAGGAAGAGCTGAATTCTCCTTGCTCTGTGAACTACAAGCTTGTCCTCTTCAGAGAGTTCTTCCATACCTAAGATTGCGATTATCTCAAGGAGCTCCTTATACCTTTGAAGGTACCTCTGAACTTCCCTTGCAACCCTGTAGTGCTTCTCGCCTACGATGTGTGGGTCAAGCATACGGGATGTTGACTCAAGAGGGTCAACCGCCGGGTAGATACCCTGCTCTGCAAGTGCCCTTGAAAGAACCGTTGTTGCGTCAAGGTGGGCAAAGAGCGTAAACGGAGCCGGGTCTGTAAAGTCGTCGGCAGGAACGTAGATAGCCTGAACAGATGTAATTGAACCTTTGTTTGTAGATGTAATACGCTCCTGAATTGCACCTACCTCTGTTGCAAGGGTCGGCTGGTAACCAACCTCTGATGGGATCCTTCCTAAAAGAGCCGAAACTTCAGAACCGGCCTGAATGAAACGGAACATGTTGTCAACGAAGAACATCATGTCACGGCCTTCAACGTCACGGAAGTACTCGGCCATGGTAACGCCTGTCATTGCAACACGCCACCTGTTACCCGGTGGCTCGTTCATCTGACCGTAAACCAGAACTGTATTTTCAAGAACGCCAGACTCCTGCATTTCTAACCACAGGTCTGTTCCTTCCCTCGTTCTCTCTCCAACTCCGGCAAAAACTGAGAAACCGCCGTGCTTCATTGCAACGTTGTGGATGAGCTCCATAAGGAGAACCGTCTTACCAACTCCAGCACCACCGAAGAGGCCTGTTTTTCCACCTTTGGCGTAAGGCTCAAGGAGGTCAATAACCTTAATTCCCGTCTCAAATATCTCTGCAACGGTCTTCTGCTCTGTTAAAGGTGGAGCAGGTCTGTGGATAGGCCAGTACTCCTCAGCTTCAACAGGGCCTTTGTTATCAATCGGCTTTCCAACAACGTTGAAGATCCTTCCCCTCGTTGCGTGGCCAACGGGAACTTTGAGGTAGTCTCCCGTATCTATTACCTCCATTCCCCTCTTAAGACCCTCTGTTGCACCGAAGGCAACGCAGCGAACCCTGTTTTCACCAAGGTGCTGGTGAACCTCTAACATGAGGTCGCCGGTTTCAACCTTACCGTCCCAGGTAATCTGCTTAACGTTTGGAATCCTTAAGGCGTGGTAGATCTCAGGGAGCTTTCCGTCGGGAAACTCAACGTCTATAACCGGTCCAACAATCTGAACTATCTTCCCTTTATGCTCTGCCATACCTATCCTCCCTATTTCATTGCTTCAATAGCTGTTGTAATTTCAATAAGCTCCTTCGTAATTGCGGCCTGCCTTGCCTTGTTGAAGGAGATTGTAAGTTTCCTTATCATGTCTTCTGCGTTCTTTGTAGCGTTGTCCATTGCAGTCATACGGGCGGCGTGTTCACTTGTTTCAGACTCTTTTAAAGCCCTTAAGACAACGGCAGAGGTGTAGGCCTTAACGGCCTCTTCAATAACTTTCTCGTCTGGGCCCACGGTGTACTCGGAGATAGGTGTTTCTTCTGACATCTCAACGCTTAAGGGCATTATTTTTTCAAAGGTAACTTCCTGTCTTAAAGCGTTGTAGAACTTGTTGTAGACGAGGTAAACCTCATCAAAGTACTCAGACATGTATCCCAAGAAGAGGTCTGCCGATATCTCTTTAGCAAGGGGAAGCCCGATCCTCCTGAAAATGTCGGTGAAAGTTTTACGAACGTTAAGGTCGGAGTATTTCGTGAAGAACTGGCTTGCTTTATTTCCAACCGTTGTCAGGCTTATCTCAATTCCCTGAGACTGTTTCTCCTTAGCAAACCTGTTTACCCGCCTTATTATGTTGGAGTTGAAGGCACCGCAGAGACCTTTGTCTGATGAGATTACAACTAACTCTATCCTTTTAACAGGTCTTACCCTGAATATGGAATGGATTGCAGGGTTTCCCCTCATGTAGAGGCCTTCTGCTATTCCCTTCATAACGTCGGCATAAGGCCTTACGTTAAACAGGTCTTCCTGAGCCTTACGGAGTTTGGCAGCGGAAACCGCCTTCATGGCGGCGGTTATCCGCTTTGTTCCCTTAAGGCTCTTTATCTTAGCTTTAATTTCCCTCATTCCAGGCATTTTCTACCTCGCTATTAGGCTGTAAAGGTCGCCTTGAACTCCTTGATCGCTTCGTGGAGTTTCTGGGTCAGTTCGTCGTCAAGCTGCTTCTTCTCAAGTATCTCCTTGAGGATTTCAGGGTGTTTTGCGTCCATGAAGGCGTAGAGCTCCCACTCAAACTTGTTAACGGCTTCAACCGGGATGTCGTCAAGGTATCCGTTAATTGCTGCAAAGAAGGCTACTATCTGCTTCTCAACGGGAATTGGCTTGTGGGGAGGCTGTTTGAGGAGCTCCATCATACGCCTTCCCCTCTCAAGCTGGGCCCTCGTTGCAGGGTCAAGGTCTGAAGCAAACTGTGCAAAGGCCTCAAGCTCACGGTAACGGGCAAGCTCAAGCCTCAGTTTTCCTGCAACCTGTTTCATAGCCTTAATCTGTGCCGCACCACCAACCCTTGAAACGGAAAGACCTACGTTGATAGCCGGCCTCTGACCCTTGTAGAAGAGGTCTGTTTCAAGGAAGATCTGACCGTCTGTAATTGAGATAACGTTTGTAGGAATGTATGCGGAAATATCTCCAGCCTTTGTTTCAACAATTGGGAGGGCTGTAAGTGAACCTGCTCCAAGTTCATCGTTGAGCTTAGCGGCTCTTTCAAGGAGCCTTGAGTGGAGGTAGAAGACGTCTCCAGGGTAAGCTTCCCTTCCAGGCGGACGCCTGAGGAGAAGTGACATTTCACGGTATGCTACAGCCTGCTTTGAAAGGTCGTCGTAGATAATAAGGGCAGCTTTTCCTGTATCCCTGAAGTACTCAGCAACTGTACATGCAGCGTAAGGAGCAAGGTACTGGAGTGCGGCAGGTTCTGAAGCCGTAGCTGAGATAACGATTGTGTATTCCATAGCTCCCATCTCTTTCAGGAGCTGGATAGTCTGGGCAACTGTTGACCTCTTCTGACCAACGGCACAGTAGACGCAGATAACGCCTTCCCTCTTCTGGTTAAGAATTGTGTCTATAGCAATTGTCGTTTTACCTGTCTGCCTGTCTCCGATAATGAGCTCCCTCTGTCCCCTTCCAATCGGGATGAGGGCGTCAATAGCTTTGATTCCCGTCTGGAGTGGCTCGTGAACGGGCTTCCTGGTAACGATACCGGGAGCGATACGTTCAACGGCTCTTCTCTCTACGTATTCAATCTCCCCCTTACCGTCAATTGGGTTTCCGAGTGGGTCAAGGACTCTTCCGATGAGCCCCTCTCCTACGGGCATGTCAAGGATTCTACCTGTCCTTTTAGCCTTTCCACCTTCAACAATACCTCTGCCCTCACCAAGGAGAACGACACCGACGTTGTCCTCCTCAAGGTTGAAGGCAACACCCTCTGTTCCGTCTTCAAACTCTACAACTTCTCCGAACTCTACGTTTTCAAGACCGTAAACCCTTGCTACGCCGTCTCCAACCTTGATGACGATTCCTGTTTCGTCAAGGTTTACAGAGGCCTCAAACTCTTCAATCTGTTTTCTTATCAGTTCTGATATCTCTTCTGCTCTGATCTGCATCCCTGCACCTCGCTATCGGTTTTTTATGTTAATCGGCTATAGCTTTTTTCAGGTTCTCAAGTTGAGTCTTTATGGAAGCGTCTAAAACTTTATCCGCCACCTTTACTATAAAGCCACCGATTATGGAGGGATCAAGTTTTACCGTGATCTCTGCTTTTTTCCCGAAGAGCTCCTCAATTTTGGCCTTTATCCTGTTTAAAACTTCCTCGTCAAGCTCTGTGGCGCTTGTTATTTCCGCCTTTACAACTCCTAACCTTGCGTCTGCAAACTTCTCAAACTCTTCGGCAAACTCTTTCAGAATTCCCAGCCTGTTCCTCTCTGCCATTAGTTTGAGTACTTTCTGGAGCTCCGGCGAAACCTCAACCTTTTCAAGGACGGAGTTGAGGAGCTCCACTTTTTTTTCGGTGGGAATTATGGGGCTTTTGAAGAACTTAATGGCCTTCTCGTCAAAGAGGGAAAGGAGGGTTTTAATCTCTTTGAGAACCTTCTCAAGCTTTTCGTCGGGGAGGACCTCCGACAGGGCTTTAGCGTACCTTCTGGCGATTCTTACTTCCAGTCTCAACTTGATCCCTCCTAAAGCTTTTCAAGGCTGGATTCAATAAGCTTTTTGTTGACTTCTGGTGTTATTGAACCTTTAAGTTTTGCTTCTGCTATCTCAACAGCCTTCTGGGCGGCAAACTTCTTCAGCTCCTCTTTTGCCTTGTAGACTTCTTTTTCTATCTCTTCATCCGCCATCTTAACTATTCTTGAGGCTGTCTCTTTTGCCTCAGCTATTATCTGTTCCTTCTCCCTCTCTGCAACCTCTTTTGAGTAGCTGAGTATCCTTTCGGCCTCTGCTTTTACCTCTTCAGACTTCTCCTCTGCCTCTTTGAGGAGTTTAAGCGCCTCTTCCTTCTCTTTCTTTGCCCTCTCAAACTTGCTCACTACAGACTCAATACCGTCTGAGAGGAACTTAGAAACGGGTTTCTTAAGGAGCCAGTAGAGGATTGCAAAGAGAATTATTATGTTTACAGTTTTCCAGAATAGAAGATGTCCGCCGTGTTCCATCTTTCCCCCTTAGGCAACCTTTCCAAGGATTTTCCTGATAATTTCCTCGGCCAGCTTTTCGGCCTCAGCTTCAAGCTTGGCTTTCTCAGATTCAAAGGCCTGCCATATCTCCTCTTTTGCCTTTTCAACTTTTACAGAGGCCTCTTCCTGAGCCTGAGAGATGATTCTCTCTTTCTCTTCCCTTGCCTCTTTTACGGCAGCGTCAATGATCTTCTTAGCCTCTTCTTTAGCCTTTGCAAGGGTTTCCTCTACCTCTTTTAAGAGCTGTTCTGCTTTAACTTTCAGGGCTTCGGCTTCGCTGTATATACCGTCAAGCTCTTTTTCCCTCTCTTCCATAAGCCTTAGCAGTGGCTGAAACAGGAACTTGTTTATGAGTACCATGAAGATGAGGAAGTTTACTGCCTGAACTATGAGAGTCCAGTCTATGGCTACGATGCTTCCTTCCATCACCCGGCTCCTTCCTTTGTGATTTCTCCTCCTCCCAAAAGCAGGTCGTTGCTGTAAAAGGCGCAGACCTGCCCCGGAGCAGGTGCCTCAACTTTCGCCGCTAATTTTACACGATATATACCGTTTTTTAAATACTCTACAGAACGAACATCTACAGGCTTTGCTCTGTAGCGAACCTGAACCTGCAGCGGAATTTTACCCCATTCTTCCGGTTCAACGTGCCAGTTGACTTTCCAGACAAAAACTTCATCCTTTAAAACACTTTCCTTTGGTCCAACTACAACTGCGTTTTCTTCAGGTCTTATCTCAACAACGTACAAAGGATGCCTGTACGGAATCCCCAGGCCTCTTCTCTGTCCAATTGTGTACTTATAAAAGCCTTTATGTTCTCCTAAAACGGTTCCGTCTTCCAGTTTGAAAACTCCCGGTTTTTCTCCTATGAACGGTTTTAGAAACTCCACGTAGTCTTTTTCAATAAAGCAGATGTCCTGACTCTCTCCTCTGTAGGGAAATCCTAACTCTTCTGCCTGCTTTACAACCTCTCTCTTTGTGAATTCTCCCAGAGGTAAGAGAAGGCTGTCAAATATTTCTCTCTTAACCAATGAGAGGAAGTAAGACTGCTCCTTTCCCCTTTCTACACCTCTGTATATAAGGTTTCTTCCGAACTCTTTTGAGAAACGGACCTGTGCGTAGTGGCCTGTGGCTATAAAGTCGGCAGATATCTTTTCTTTTAGTTTGTATAGATATTTGAGCTTGATTTCTCTGTTGCAGACGGCGCATGGGTTGGGTGTGAGTCCCTTGCTGTAGTAAGAGATGAAGTAGTCAATAACTTCTTTTTTGAATTCCTCTGTCAGGTCAATTATCGTGACTTTGAGGTTGAGGAGCTCCCCTGCTTTTCTTACTCTCTCTGTATCTGCGTCTGGAAGGAGCTTTAGGTAAACCGGAATGACGTTAAATCCCTTTTCCTTCAGCAGGTAAGCTGTAAAAAAGCTGTCAACTCCCCCGCTGAATCCGAGTATTGTCTTAATACTCATTAATGATTCTCCGTGTTTGTTCAAATATACTTGTCACCGATAGTGATGATTAAGTTTAGAACGACAATTGCACAATAATCAAGCAGGTAGCGTAAGAGATGTTACGCCAGCTTATGCTTCTATTAGGGGCTGCAGTTTCCTCTTTCTTTTGGACTTCTATGTCTATTCTTATAGCTTTTGTACTCTTTGAGATTCAACTGAAGCTTAGTGCTAAAAAAATAGAAGTAAAAAGTCTTTTTCTTTCCTATCCACTTCTCAAGGAAAAATTGCGATATTATCAATTTTCTACTCTCTTACCTGTGAATTACTTGTGATAATTTTGCTTCTGATGATTTTAAGATACTTAGGAATCTTTAGGCAAAGGTGGTTTTCTGGTCTTGATGTTTTCTCTTTAGTTTCGGTTTTAGTTTTTGACCTTGCCATTTTAGTATGCTATATACTTGATATTAAGTTCTCTTATCCGATTATTGATACAATTTTCCTGTTTATTTGGGGGGTAAAACTTATTCAAGATTATCAAAGATTTAGAAT
>Ga0256831_1001499_pt1 | contig 12281 bp, 19 predicted proteins | sample 132544metaG_FD_189087 | JGI IMG/M metagenome (GOLD analysis project Ga0256831, IMG submission 189087) | Hydrothermal vent microbial communities from Lau Basin, Pacific Ocean - 132-544 | ecosystem: Environmental > Aquatic > Marine > Hydrothermal vents | place: Pacific Ocean: Lau Basin | collected... | reverse complement strand
GCCCAGCCGCCGTGTGGGAGAGACACGTAGGGGTTAATAAATTTTACGGCTTCGGTAAAGTGTAGACGAATACGTCTATGACCTCGTCCATTTTCTTGAGTTCCTCCTCGATCTTCTTAGGATCGCCCTTTATTTCGGCTATTATCATACACTCCGCCTTTTCTCCTTTCTTTATAGTTTTACAGTTAGTTGATAACTGGTTTATGCCTAACTGACTCATCTTTTCGGCAATCTTTGCCAAACTTCCTGGCTTGTCCTTAAAGACTAAGGATAGTTCCACTACTGTACCTTCCTTCGTGGCCCCCGGTAAGATTATTATTTCACCTTTGTCTAAGTCTGCCACCATAACCACATGGCTTCCGCCCTCTATGCCCAACACCTCTCTGACGTTCCTAGGTATGGTTATCCTCCCCTTACCGTCAACCTTTAATATCTCAACCCTTCTCAACTTTGGATACCCGGTATGGGACATATGTGGGACGAAGATTAAAGTTGCTAAGATTGCTCCTTGTCGGTCGCGATTTGTAACACCATTTGCTTAAACTCTTCCAACCGTTCTTCATCCACATACGGCACAATCATGTAAACAACTTGAGGGCTGTTCGGATAGCTGTACTTCGGAAACGTTATTACATAATAGGGAATTTGGGCCACCGCTACCTTACCTTCTTTCCTCATGTTGAATTTGCTCAACACATCGTACAATTGCGGAGTAAGCGGCAAATCGAACTCCATCTCCATAACGTCGCCAAAAACCATTAATTCCTTCTTATCTGGGTCCCATTCGTCCTTTACCACACTTAGTAGCTTTTGTTTCACTATGTTCTCCATATTACCCTTAATCTTGAATAACTTCACTCCCTCATCGGGATCGTATCTTATCAAAACCAGATCCATCATTTGTTTCGCCTACTCTGGACCCCAGAGGGAACGCTTAATTGTGGGGTGACGAATGCCTTTTTAGTATCTTCCCGGCCTCGACGCGAGGGGCAAAAGATGGGGAAGAGGACGAAAGTTGTCGGCATTGCCGGTAGGTTTGGACCTAGGTACGGCGCCACCTTGAGGAAGAGGTGGAAGCAAATAATGGAGGCTAGGTATGCAGAACACACTTGCCCTCAGTGTGGCATCAAGGGTTACGTCAAGAGGATAAGCGTGGGACTGTGGAAGTGTGAGAAATGTGGAGCCATATTCGCCGGAGCCGCTTACGTCCCGGTCTCCGGCCTGAACAAGGCATGGTCCGCCAAGCCTCAGAGGAGGTAAGTCACTTTTGATTTTGGTCACTACAGCCTACTCGCCCTCGAATAGGACAAGGAGCTTCGTGAAGGACCTAGTATCCATTCTAAGCGACTCAAAGTCTCTAAGCAGAGGAAAGTTAAACATGGACTTGCTAGGAGCTGTCGCGACGGAAGAGGGCGCAGACAAAGTAATAATAGTGAAAGAAAAGAACGGAAACCCAGAATCCTTAGAAGTCTACAAGGTGGAAGAAGCTGAGCTAAAACCTCTAGGCGTAATAAAGCTCAGGGGAATAACGCTGGCTAGGGAAAGGGGCAAAAGACTTTACAACGTCAAGAAGGTTTGCGTACGGGGATATAACCTCTTACCAGACATCGCGGATTTGGCCAACAAGATCTCGAAACTCTTGGACTTGCCCTTGGTGAAGAGCCCCGAAGAAGCTAAGGAATGCGACTTGATAATGGATATAGAACCAAAAGGTAAGGATTATGAGGTTATCTTTAGGATTCCGGGCTCTCCCCAAGCGATAGGTCCTACATGGAGGTTGAAAGGAGTTGAAGTTAGAGGCGAGGATTAAGCTTGAAGGTATGTTAAAAGAAGCCATATTCAAAGCACTTTTGCCAGAGATCAAGTGGCCTCCTCCCGGAAGAAGTGAGGTAAGCCTCGAAGGAGATGAGATAGTGATCCGTTCAGAAGATATACCCTCATTGAGGGCTACCCTGAACTCCTTTTTATACTGGATCCACGCACAGAAGGAGTCCATACTCCACTCAAAAAGGTTAGATTGTGAAGATTAGACGGTGCCATCCGTGTTCGCTAAGAATCCGGTTAGTGAAAGCAAGATAAGCGGAGAAGAGATAAAGAATGCAATAAGGTTGGCTATGATAGCTGAACTCGATGCCATAAACTTCTACCTCCAAATCGCGAACAAGGTTGATGACGAAAGAGTCAAGAAGGTGTTCGAAGATGTAGCCAAGGAGGAAGCCGTCCACTTCGGTGAGTTCTTGGAACTCTTAAGGGAACTCGACCCCAGCTTCGAGCCCTTGGTAGAGGAAGGAATCAAGGAGGTAAAGGAATTGTTAAATAAAAAGGTTTGAGCCAAATCTCGGCCTCAAGCTTTAAGCGTTCCCTCGAAGTCCCTAAGGGGCCTAAGGTGGACTGGGAAGAGCTGAGGGACGAAGCGTTGAGTAGGTTGTATGAAGACGTAGAACGCGAACTCGTCGATGACGAATTGGTAGAGCTACTCGAGCTCTTGAATAGGAGTCCAAACGTCTACACTACAAGCAGTTGTGCAGGGAGGATAACTCTAGGCTGCAACGACACTTCGTGGGAGGACAAGAAGTCCACAAGATTGCCCTTCAAGTCTCACAAACCCGTCAGCGTAAACGATGTGTTAAGCGTAATAGAGAAAATAGACTGTAGGTGGATGTGGTTAAAGGTCAGTTACCCTCTCCTAGATATAGCCGTGAAAAACATCGACGACGGTCTCAAGTTGGTAGAAGTTGCAAGGAAAGCCGGCTTTAAGTACTCCGGCATCCAGCCTTCTCGCGGTCAGAAGTACCACGTACTCATAAGGGGCAACGACAACGTTCAAGTTCCTCTTAGGAAAGAAATAGACGTGGAAGAGCTCGCAAAGATAATATCCCTCATGAACCGGATATTGTTGGATGGGAAGGTCAAGCTCGCGAGACTAGTAAGCATGTTGGAAGAAGAGGGCTTCATTGATGGGCTCGAAGAACTCTTGTTTTAGCTATCAGTTTTTCCATAACCCTCTCCAGATCTATTAAATCGAAAGAGCCTTCTAGCCGCTTCACCTCTTTGTCGTTTACGTAGAAGACTACGGCCGGTATCCAGCTCACGCCTAGGCTCTTGAGAAGGGAGTGCGTCTCCTCATCATCCTTTATTTCCAAGAAAGCCGCATACCCGGCATACATCTTTTTGAATGTTTGCCAGCTGGGCATGACCTCTTCGCAAGTGGGGCAATAATCATCGTAGAAGAAGGCCACTACGATCATCTTTAAGCCTCCAGTCTTACCTCGGTATCTAAGGTTATAATCACTAACATAGGGCAACTTTTATTCAATCCTTCGAATACACCCATAGGGTATTAAGTAGTGAACGACATCAAAGAGATTATAGCGATGTGGAGAAAAACTATTGACGAGAAACTAAACGAGATAATAGAGAGGGAGTACGAAGAGAGGGTTGCCGGCGTTGCCAAGTACATTGTGAAGGGGGGCAAGAGGCTTAGGGGAACTTTAGCAATAATGGTTGCGACTGCCTTGGGTGGAAGGGCCGAAGATGCTATGAACGCTGCATTAGCATTGGAGCTAGTACACGCTGCCAGTCTCTCAATAGACGACATAATAGACGGAGACGTGCAGAGGAGAGGAATGCCGAGTTCGTGGGTGATAAACGGTATCAAAGATACCGTAATGGTTAGTAACCTTCTGATACCTCACGCCATAAGCATGGTCAAAGTATATGGGAGAAAAGCTATAGATAAAGTGATAGAAACTTGGTGGAACATCAGTAAAGGGGAAATATGGGACGTTCATGGTCCTCCTATAGATGATGTTGAGAGAGGCTATGAAGCAATATTGGAATACAAGACCGCGTCCCTCTTCGCCTTGGCCGGATACTTGGGCGCATTGGCAGCTGGTAAGGACGAGTACTTAGATACTGCTTGGGAATACGGCTTCACCTTAGGTAAGGCTTACCAAATAGCTGACGATCTGGCAGACATAGAGAACGACAAGAGTTACTCAGCTAAACTTTTCCGAGAGATAATAAAGAAGAAAGGAATAAGTTACATAAAGAAGTGGTTATATGAGTTGGTCAAGGAAAGTTCGAGGATAGGGGCTACTATGAGCGAAACCTTAGCCGAGCTTCCGAGGCAAGGAGTAGCTTTCCTATTAGGTGAGCCCATTGAAATTTGACGTCAAAAGAGCCAAGAGGTTACAAGAAGCGCTGAGGGAGAAGCTCGTCTTAGAGGATTGCTTTGATGAAGTGGAGAAAGTAGGGGGCCTTGATGTCTCTTATAAGGGTAACTTGGGGGTCTCCGTACTAACGGTAATGGATTACTCAGAGAAAAAGGTGGAAAGAATATATTATGTTAAAGGAGAGGTACCCATAGCCTATAGGCCCGGATTCTTGGCGTTTAGAGAGGCTCCCTTGCACATAACCTTGCTATTGAAGTACAGACCGGATGTTGTCTTAGTAGACGGTCACGGTATAGCGCATCCCCGAGGTTTGGGCATAGCGAGTCATGTGGGTGTAGTAACTGGTGTACCTACAATAGGCGTGGCGAAGAAGAAGCTTTATGGGAGCGAGAGCTTTTGCGGAAGACCGTGTTTAGTTGATGAGAAGGGGAGAGCAATAGCCTATATATTAGAGCTTAGGAGGAAGAGGCTCTACGTAAGCCCCGGCCACTGTGTTGGGCTCGAAACCGCTTATGCTATAGTAAAGAGCTTGATGATACGGGGAAAGCTCCCGGAGCCCATAAGGATAAGCGACAAGGTCTCGAGGCTCTTAGCGAGGAGCCAATGAGGATTACTCCCGGTACTGAGAAGTGATGAGAAGGCATTTGACCGAGGTATTTATATATCCCTCTGTCATGGCCCTAACTCTGGAGGGTCAAGCATGGGTTCGCACGGTAGCCTTACCAAGGCCGGTAAGGTCAGGAGCCAGACTCCCAAGATAGAGCCAAAGCCGAAGAAGAATAAGCCGCCCAGGGTCAGGAACAGGAGAGAATTCCTAAGGCTAATGAAGAAGCTCCAGGCCCAAGCCATCTAACACAATCAAATTATTTTAATTATTTTATATTCGTCTTGAATTTTTAACACTCTTTTCTCCAACAATTCGGGACCCGTCACTCCTTGTATTTCCTTACTCGGATCTTATATGCTTCATACTCTCCTTAGGCTCGCGTGTGGAGGATTGCATTGAGGTTTTGAGAGGGTAGGAGCCCTTTCCGGGGCTGTGGCGGGCCCGCGGGGATTTGAACCCCGGACCACCGGCTTTCTCCGACCCGCGCCTTAGCATAGGAGGCCGGCGCTCTGTCCTAGCTGAGCTACGGGCCCAGCCGCCGTGTGGGAGAGACACGTAGGGGTTAAAATGTCTTTTGGATGTAGTTCTCTACAAGAATGTATATGGTAACGGTTAATGCTAGGTTCATTAGCATTAACATTGACGCTGTCCCCATATTTACGCCAAAGAATACGCTACCTAGGATGACCGTCAGTAGGCTTGCTACGATGAGGGAGACCACTACCCCTTCGTCTACCACGTTTCCACCCCGTACCCACACTCTCTGGGGTACCTATCACTTTAACCAGAGCGTGGCCCTCTGGACATTGGACTTCCCCAATTACCTCGACTATCTTCAATCGCACTTGTCCCTTTAAACCGTACCTCTTACCGGTGCACTCGCTCCAATGAGGACACTCCTTCCTCTTACATGCTATCGGAACGTAAGTGACTGTTGCACCCTCAATCGCAACTTTCTTAGGTATGACCAGAGATACGCCTAACTCCTCCACTTCCGCTACGACTACCTCTCCGTGAATTGGACATTTGTGCTTCACTTGACCAAGTATGTTTTTAACTTCATATATCCAACCTCTTTTGAGCTGAGAACACTTCTCCTTCAGCCAACACTTTTCGCACATAGGTAAAGTGCCTATGGCTACGAAACGGTCCAGAGGCTTCAGTGCGGCCGGAACCATGGTTATTAGTCGTTTCCCCAAGTCCTTGACCCCTGATTTATTGGGTCATTAAGCGGATAACTGTTGGTGTAAGAAGTGGTAAAATACTTAACACTGAAGTTAAGCGACGACGTCTACGAAGAACTAAAGAGAAGGGCTGAAGAGGAAGGATATGCATTGGTCAGCGATTACGTTAGGGAGCTAATACTAAGAGGAATGGGAAAAGGAATCGACGTGAGGAGATTAGAAGAAAGGCTTGAGGAGTTGGAGAGCATGGTGAACGAAGAGAGGATAAAGGAAATTGTTAAGGATGTGGCTCAAGATGTCCTAGCAGAGGTCGTCCAAAACGTTGAACCCGCTGACATAGACATAAGAGGGGCCTTGGAGGAGGCCCTATCCAAGCTCGAGAGGAAGTTCGAGAGGAAGCTCGACGACATGCTCAACCCATGGACTCAGAAAGTTGATGAACTCGCCAGAAGGGTAGCGGAACTTCAAGAGAAAGTCGAAGAGCTGGAAGAAACTATCAACGAGCTCAAACAACAGAAGGAGGAAAAGGTAGAAGAGAAAGAGATGGAAGAGAGAAGGGTTCCGGAGAAAAGGGAGAAGAAGGGCAAGCTCTTTCAGATATTCAGGGAGAGGAAGGTTTACTTTGAAGGCAAGGACTTGGGTTGGGCTAAGAATAAGGAAAGGATAATAGACATTCTCGTGAAACATGGAGCAATTAAGATAGAGACGGAGAAGTGGGGAAGGATACTGGTTCATCCAGAAGCGTGGGAAGAGTTCGTCGAGGCCTTGAGGGAGTCTACCAGCGGCTCGGACGAAGAAGTATATGAACGCTTACACGATGAAAAGCTGAGGGAACTGTTCGACGCCTTAAGGAAGGAAGGAATCCTTTACTTTGATAGTTCTTCCAGAGCGTGGAAACTGATTACGGAGGACGGTGAGGAAAAAACACTATAATTCCCTCTCACAAGTCGTTCGTGGAACAAAACATTGGTGTGCTTGGAAGCAATAGCGATATCTAAGACGTATAACGTATTCAAAAAGAGAATTAAGGTTCTCAGATCAGTTAATTTAGAAGTTGATGAGGGCGAAATAGTAGCAATTGTAGGTCCTTCCGGTGCGGGGAAGAGCACGCTCCTCAACATACTAAGTACTATAGATGAACCAGACAAGGGCGAAATATACCACTTAGGCGTGAAAATAGTCCAAGATGAAGATTGGAAGGCGATATGGAGAAGAGAACACGTAGGAATAGTCTTCCAACAGTTCCACTTAATACCTACTCTAACCGTGTTAGAGAACGTAATATTGCCCATGTACTTGGCACACAAGTTCAAGGGCCACAGAAAGGAGAGGGCATTGACAATACTCAAGAAGGTCGGGCTCGAAGAGAAGGTTCATATGTATCCCTCAGAGCTGTCTGGCGGAGAACAGCAGAGGGTAGCAATAGCTAGAGCCCTTGCGAACGACCCAGAGCTTATATTTGCGGATGAGCCCGTCTCTAACCTCGACGTGGAATCCAGGTTACGAATAGCTAACTTGTTCAAGGAGTTATCTGAAGAAGGAAAGTGTATAATCTTAACGACGCATGAAGAGGAAATGAAGAAGATTTCCCATCGCATTTGCGAACTGAGGGGAGGTGTGCTGAAATGCTGATGCTGAAGCTTGGTGCAAAAAGTTCTCTAAAGAATAAGTGGGAGTTCGTTGCAATAGCCTTGGTAATAGGCTTACCTCTCGCGCTTTACATAATAGCTGGTTCTACCTCAAGAACCTTGAATGGAGTCTTCAAGTCGTATTTGGTCAACTGTTATGGAGATGTAATAGCTATAGGTTACATACCTTTAAGAGTTGACCAAGTGTGTTCAAATATCAGCATACTTAAGGATTTCACGGGCTACTTGGTAGTTCCCTCCTACGCAGTCTCTAGTAACGGAAAGACTTATCCCTTGCTTCTGGGCTACACGGAAGCTGCCTATAGGAACGACACATTACTTGGGGGCTTCAAAGTCCCTAACCTCAAACCTGGAGAGGCCGTCTTGTTGAGGGGGTACAGTACTTTCATAAAGCCTGGTGTGAAGCTTACGGTCTATCCAGCCATAACGATAAACAAGGAGGTTCGGTTCAACCTAACCGTAGTGGGTTATGCTGAAGGAGCGTTGCCCTTGCCAGCGGGACCAGTACTGTTCCTCTCGAAGGAGGACGGAAAGAAGCTGTTAAACGCCTTCGGTGGTTATACTGTGTATAGCTTGGTATTTAAGAAAAAGGTAAATGAAAAAGAAGCACTCAAGATAGCCAGAGAAATATTTGAGAGGGCTGGAGGCTACATAGCGTTCCTCTTCTATTCCAAAAAGGACCTACTCTTCTATCCCGGCCAAGACGTCATCTTGAGCAGCGAGAGCGTCCTCAAGTTCTTATCCATATCATCATGGATAATAGCCACTATTATCGTTATAATAATATCTTTGGCTATAATTGAGAAGAACCTAAGAGAGATAGCGACTATAAGGAGCTTAGGAGCTTCTACGAGAGAGCTCTTCTCCTATCTCTTGTCGTTCTGGGTTAGCAGGTCTTTGATAGGATTTACAATAGCCCTAATCTTGGGCTACTTGGTGACGGAACAAGTAATCACAACCATGCTTGCACATCCAAGGCTTAGGGTCCTAAAGCCTTTCATTCACATTACCTTGGATCCGAGCAGCATTATGCTAACCTTGATCATGTCGTTAACAACTGCATTGCTAGCTACCTTAGCCTCCTTATTACTCTTAAGGAAGATAAAGTTGATGGAAGCTATGAGGTTCTATGGAATAAAGCTATTCTTAAAGTTTGAAAGCGAACTACCGCCGAGCGTGCTTATAGCCTTATCTGAGATCAAGGGATTACCATGGAAGGGATTAGGAGCAGTCCTAATCTTAGCCTTGGGTTCGTCAGCAGTATTAATACCAATTCAAATAGCCCATGATCTAGAGGCACTCAAGCTTCCACATTACTATGATGTGGAACTAACAGTGCTAAGGATACCCAAGATTAGCTTGCCCTTAGAGTTTGTCTTACCACAGGTCCAATCCATGAAAGGGATAAAGGATCTAAGCATTTGGCTAGCAAACCTCTACGGCTCCGTTAACTTCAAAATATTGTTATCGAAGGATTCTAAATCAATGTACGTAAAGGGCTTCACGTGCATAGAGGCATTGAAAGGGAGCTGCTTGAACAACGCACCACCTCTCATTACTGGAAGATATCCGCGTTCTGCTAAGGAAATCGCTGTAAGCAACTTGTTGGCCCATGTAATGAACATAAGGATAGGCGATGAAGTGAACGTAAGGATAGATACATTAAATCGTGTAATAAGGGAGAAGGTAAAGGTTGTAGGGATATACGATTGGCCAATATATCCACCATCAATAATATTTAACAAATTGCTTCTCAAAGGTGTTGACTTAGAAAGGTATAAAACCTATGTTATATTTGCAAATGTCCATGGCAACGCTGATATATTAGCGGAGAAGTTGCAAAGCGTATTTGTGACCAACGCCTACGCAGCTGCATCTAAAACTTGGAAGGGCTTCTACGTGCACGAACTTAACAATATAAATCATTTAATATCGTCCCTAATTATGGCCATGGCTATCAGCTTCTCCGTTGTTGCCCTATCATCACTCATGTACACGTTTGCTGAAATCGTAACGAGAACAAAGATCTTTGCTTTACTTAAGTCAATAGGGTTTGATTCTAATTACTTCGCCAAAGTGATGTCGGTCAAATGGCTCGTTATCGCATTCTTATCAACGCTATTGTTGCCACTGATAGCATATCCACTCTATGAACTCGCTTGGGGCGTCGTCTCGAAGGTTTACTTAATCCCTAAGGAGTATCTATGGAGTGCCTTCCTCTTACCCTTCACCGTTGTACCTCTAATAGTGATAGTAGCAAAAGTAATCCATAAAGGCATAAGGGTCAGTAAGGAACTAAACGAGAGTTAGAGAACGTACTCCACAGCCTTTGCCTCGTAACCTCCCTCGCCTCTCTTCATCAAAAGTATTGCGTCGTCGAGCCTAGTACCACAGGCTTTACACTTGTAAGCATAGACATACCTTATTGTTCCGTCCGCAGAAGAAACCTTCTCTATTATCAATTCCATAGGTGCCTTACACTTGGGACAGTAAACCCTCTCTTCCATAGCACTCACCCTCAGAAGGGCTCTACCGGCGTCTCGGCGCCACACACGTGACAGCGAAGTATCCAGACCTTACGGTCTAGGCGTATTAGCTCGGTATCTGGACCTTTGCATGTCGGACATATCACGTACTTCTCAACGAACATATCCAAGAGCCTTTGGATTATTGAGCTGTTGAACCTTCCGGTTAGTATTAGTTCGCCTCTGTCACCGATCTGTACTGGGACGGCTAACTCCTTGGCATACCACTTGCTCACGATCTTGGGATCCCTCCTTATGGTGTCACATATCTGCTTGAAGTTCTGGATTATGGTCTTGTCACCAACTATTAATACTTTGGGCTTGGGTACTTGGAACCTGCCCTTGTACTCCACTTTGCTGGGTAACATACTGTAGGCCCTCTCCAAGAGCTTCTCGTACGGCCAGTCCCTTATCGGAAAGGTTCTTCACCCTACTTCGGGGCTCAAATATCCAATTTAAGTCTGCTCGAGGAGCTTCTTTGCCTCCTCTGGCGGAATCCTCTGCTGCTTAGTACCTTCTATTAAAGGCACGCCTTTCCCTCTTACAGTCTTAGCGAGTATTACTGTAGGCTTCCCCTTTACCCTCTTAGCTTCCTCTATGGCATCGAGCAGTTGTGCCACGTCGTGACCGTCCTCTACGACTATGACGTGCCAACCGAAGGCCTTCCACTTACCGACCAAGTCACCTTTGTTTTTGACCTTGTAGGTCTCGCCGTCCAACTGGAATCCGTTCCAGTCAACTATGGCCGTGAGGTTATCTAAACCTAGGGAGGCTGCCGTAGAAGCCGCTTCCCAAACTTCGCCTTCATCTAGCTCTCCATCACCTAAGATGACGTAGACCCTCCTCTCACTTCCCTTCATTTTCAAGCCCTTAGCAACGCCGGTAGCAAAGCTAAAGCCTTGGGCCAAGCTTCCGGTGGGAGCGTCTACACAAGAGAGCGTGTCGTCCGGGTGACCTTGAAGGGGACTCGCTGCATCTCTAATGGTCCTTATCCAGTGACTGGGTATTATACCGGCTACTGCTAATATCGCATAGAAGGCCGGAACTGCGTGGCCCTTGCTCAGTATCAACCAGTCGTGCTCCAATGGGTGCTCGTCACACTTCCTAGGCTTCATTGCACCAAACCAAAGCGTACTAAGTATCTCTATTACGGACAAGCTGGAGCCTACGTGCACTGTCTTTTCAACGCTAGCCATCTCTATTACATATCTCCTAGCTAGTTCTGCCTTCTTGGTTATATCTTCAATTAGTTTGGAACGTTCTTCCTCAAGGACTACTTGCTTAGCGCTCAAGCTCCGTACCCAGTGGGACGAGAGTGGGATAGGATAAAAGGATTTTGCATATAAGTAGGAGGTAACCGAAGCCACCAAAAAAGTATAGGAAATCCTTTAGGAGGTTTAGGCAGTGACGGCTATAGAGGCGACCTGCTGGGTCGTGGGGTCGGCAGACACGCTGGCGTGAACAGTGGGTAGGGCCTTAGCTAGGTTGGCCAAGGGAGCCGGCACGTTGGCTCCTAGAGCGGCCACTAGCCTCAGCACAACTCCCAGAGCGCCGAGAGCCATCACCAAGACCGCTAGAGCCAAGACGGCGGTGTAGCCGATGCCACCGATCCTGTACAACCTGCTCCTCCTCATGTCTCGCACCTCTCACTTCTACTCTCGGTGACGTCTCTTAATAAAGCTTTACGTGTGGTAATACCAATCTCAAAAGTTCAATAAAGCTCAGCACACCTAACCGTCTAGGTCTCGAAAGGAGTGGTGCTCAGAGTACTAACTGCTGGAGAAGGTTCAAAGTTGATTAAGAGGGGCAATCCAATAATATTCAAGAGATGGTTATCCATTAAGAAATTGCCCATAGGAGAGATGGTTGAGGTCGCAGCAGATGATACAAGGGCTTGTGGGTTAGCCGATAGGATAGGCGTCAGAGTTCTTCTCTTTGATGAATGCCCGAACAGCGTGAGAGAATTGTTCAGAGAGGTCATAGAAAGAGCTTTCACCGTCAAGTCGAAGCTTCGATGGCAAGCCTATCGTCTCATCAACGGCGACGGCGACTCCTTCCCCGGCCTAATCGTTGACGTTTACAAGGACATAGCCGTCCTCCAATCCTCTTCCTTGGCAATAGACAAGCACATAATGACCATA
>Ga0256831_1001498_pt1 | contig 12285 bp, 9 predicted proteins | sample 132544metaG_FD_189087 | JGI IMG/M metagenome (GOLD analysis project Ga0256831, IMG submission 189087) | Hydrothermal vent microbial communities from Lau Basin, Pacific Ocean - 132-544 | ecosystem: Environmental > Aquatic > Marine > Hydrothermal vents | place: Pacific Ocean: Lau Basin | collected... | reverse complement strand
TTTTACCTAAAAAACCTAGAATTAAATACGAAACCGTTAATACACATGGACAACTTGCTATGTTCTAACAAGTTGCTTATATCGAACTCAGGTTATTAATACTGTTAATTGCCCATAACGTAGATGCTAACCAAACCACTTCATGTCATATCCAAATATGAGAATGTAATATTTCCCAGAACTTATACCACCTTTTTCAGCACCTCTCTCAAATTCACCTTATCGGCAATAATACCGTGTAGCTCTTCAATCTTCACTCTGTCCTGCTTCATTGTGTCGCGGTAGCGGATAGTCACGGTATTGTCCTCCAGCGACTGGTGGTCGATGGTGATACAGTATGGAGTACCGATAGCATCCTGGCGACGGTAACGTTTGCCGATGGAGTCCTTCTCATCGTACTGGCAGTTGAAATCAAATTTCAGGGTGTTAACGATACTTCTGGCCAATTCGGGCAGGCCATCTTTCTTTACCAAAGGAAGAACGGCAAGTTTAACCGGGGCAAGAACAGGGGGTAGGTTAAGTACAATGCGGGTATCTTTCTTCCCATCTTTTCCTTCAATCTCCTCTTCATTGTAAGCACCTGCAAGCACACTCAGGAACATGCGGTCTACACCAATTGATGTCTCAATCACGTAGGGCACATAGTTTTTATTTAGTTCAGGGTCGAAGTACTGAAGTTTCTTACCTGAATACTCCTGATGCGACGACAGGTCGAAATCGGTACGTGAGTGTATTCCTTCAACCTCTTTAAAGCCAAACGGCATTTTAAACTCGATGTCGGTAGCAGCATTGGCATAGTGAGCCAGCTTGTCGTGGTCGTGGAAACGGTAGCTATCGTCGCCCATACCAAGGGCTTTGTGCCAAAGCATACGCTTCTCTTTCCAGTACTCAAACCATTTCTGATCCTCTCCCGGACGAACAAAAAATTGCATCTCCATCTGCTCAAATTCGCGCATACGAAAGATAAACTGACGAGCCACAATCTCGTTACGGAATGCTTTACCAATCTGAGCTATTCCGAACGGAAGTTTCATCCGGCCGCTCTTCTGCACATTCAGATAGTTAACAAAGATACCCTGAGCTGTTTCGGGACGCAGGTATATTGTTTGAGCACCGTCGGCTGTTGAGCCAATCTCGGTAGAGAACATAAGGTTGAACTGACGTACATCGGTCCAGTTTTTTGTTCCTGAGATGGGACAGGCTATCTCGTAATCAATAATTATCTGACGTAGCTCTTCCAGATCGTTATCGTTAAGTGCTTTGGCAAAACGGCTGTGAATTACCTCAATCTTTTTCTTGTTGGCTAAAACTCCTGGGTTTGTCTCTTTGAATTGAGCTTCGTCAAAAGCATCACCAAAGCGTTTTTTTGCTTTAGTAACTTCCTTCTCTATCTTCCCTTCAATTTTTTGGATGAGGTCTTCAATCAATACATCGGCACGGTAGCGTTTCTTACTATCCTTATTGTCGATGAGCGGGTCGTTAAATGCATCAACATGTCCTGAAGCTTTCCACACTGTAGGATGCATGAAGATTGCCGAGTCGAGACCGACAACATTTTCGTGCAGAAGCACCATTGAGTCCCACCAATATTTTTTAATATTATTTTTCAGTTCAACACCATACTGACCATAGTCGTAAGCTGCTGCTAAACCATCATATATTTCGCTCGATTGAAAAACAAATCCATACTCTTTACAGTGAGCTACCAGTTTCTTAAATACATCTGCTTGTTGTGCCATCTTAAATTATTTTTAAAAAAAGCCCCTCCCTGCCTCCCCTGGGGGGAGGAGAAAGGCACTTGAATGTTTAAATTATATTATTTCACCCCTCTCTTGGGGAGGGGTGAGGAGTGGGCTTTTATTTCTATTTCCTCACCGTCCTTCTGTCACCGGCGTGGCTGGAGATCTCTCCATCCAGAAGTCCGATATATTCGTCTGTATCTCCCAACAGTTTTTTTGCTGCGTCAAGCTCAGCATCTCTTTTTAGTGCAAACTGAACAGATCCTTTTTGATAGTAGTAACGCTTTACAATCTCTATCCCAAGTAACTCTTTAATCTCCTCATTAAACAGGTCAAGATCTTTATTAACGTCTAATTTCAGCATCTTCTCCAATGCATCAAAATCCTCTTTAGCAGCATCAAAGTAGTCCTCTTTTTTAGCAACCTCTTTCATCTCATCAAACAGGTCTTGTGTTCTTGATTCATACACGAAATCTTTCTTTGCTAAAACAAACTTTTTGAAATCATTGTAAATATCATCCGTAATAGTGAAGTTATCAACAGATCCAATTGAGCTGTTTTCAAGAACAAACTGAGTAGCAAAATTGAAAAACATCTGTTGCATCACTAAAGCATAGGTGATATTTCCATATTTATTTTGTTTAACCTTTATGTCGGGAGATACTCCTCCACCATCGTACACAGGGCGTCCATTTTTTGTTTTGAACTCTGTTATCAGTGAGTCAGGAACCAGTCCAACACTTCCGTCATCATTGCGGTGTGCATAATCTATCGCCTGAATACAGCGACCTGACGGGATGTAATACTTAGCAGTTGTAACTTTCAGTTTGGCATTATACGACAGGTTACGGGTAGTTTGAACCAGCCCTTTACCAAAAGTGCGTTGACCAATTATTACGGCACGATCCATATCCTGCAGACTACCGGAAACAATTTCTGAAGCAGATGCCGAACCACGCGACACCAGCACTGCAAGCGGCATCACTGTATCGATAGGCTGACGGGTTGCATTGTACACCTTGTCCCACTGCTTTACTTTTCCACGTGTGCTCACAATCTCGGTTCCGTTAGGAAGAAACAGGTTAGAGAGTTTTACCGCTTCGTCGAGTAAACCTCCGGGATTACCTCTGAGGTCAAGAACCATTTTCTTGGCTCCCTGCTTTTCTCGCAAATCTAAAAATGCCTCTTTAATATTGTTGCTGCACCCCTGAGTGAAACTGCTAAGAACGATATAACCCGTTTCATCGTCAATCATTCCGTACCACGGCACAGGATTAATCTGAATCTTCTCCCTCTCAATCTCAATGGACAGTGATTTTTTTTTGCCGGGACGCTCAATCTTCAGCTTCACTGTGGTGTTTGCCTGCCCCTTCAGGAGGTCACTCACATCAGATGTTTTTTTTCCAACTATATTTTTACCATCGATGGAGATTAGTTTATCGCCGGCTTTCAGTCCAGCTTTCTGAGCAGGAAACCCTTCGTAAGGTTCAGAGATGACAACATAATCGTCCTGTTTAGAAATCAATGCTCCTATTCCGGCATACTCTCCGGTTGTCATAAACTTAAAATCATCTATGGCTGACTCGGGGATGTAATTAGTATAGGGATCAAGAGACTTAAGCATATCATCAATACTCGTTTTTATAAGTTTTGCCGGGTCAGTTTCGTCAACGTAGTAACTGTTTAACTCCCTGAAGAGGGTATAGAAAATATCGAGATTTTTAACTATCTCGAAATTACGTTTATCACTATTAAAACTAACCAGCCCAAAAGAGATAGTTAAAATTAATATTATTGATACTCCCCATTTAACTTGCTTTCTGTTCATCAATTTTCTCATCTTCTATTCTATTACGTTGATATCTTATATTAATTTTCACGCCGACAGGGCACAAAGTTAATATTTCCATTAAAAAAGCCATTAAGTTTTCCGAATAAGAGAGAGTGAAAGAAAAAACAGAAAAAAACAACCACTCAATTCTTTAACCCATCAATATTATTATCTATATTTATAACACTTTTATTAACCCTCATTTATTTTTATCTATTATGTCTCATTTTCGTTTCTCCCTACTTCCGAGATGGATTTTTTTAATCCTCCTTTTTAGCTGCTCATCGCCTAACAACAAAGAAGCCAAACAAGTTAAGTATACCGGTAAGATAGCTGCTTTTACTTCGGGTGTGTTGTCCAATGAATCTTCTGTGCGAATACAGTTTTCAGAAGAGGTTAAGGATACAAAACCGGGTGCTGAGGTCTCATCGGGAGTTTTGAAAATTACACCAAAGATTAGCGGAAATGCTACATGGGAAGATGGCCGTACTATTGTGTTTACCCCTGAGGGGAGAATGCCATCCTCTACGGAGTTTAAGGTAGAGGTAAATCTTTCAAAACTGTTTAGTGATGAGAAGAGACCGTTTGAGTTCTACTTCTCTACTATTGAACAGAATTTCAGAGTTGTAAAGGGTTCGCTAACTCATGTTGATAAGAATAACTTCGAGAAGAACACCTACACCGGCGAAGTGGTTACTGCCGATAATATGGATGAGAGCAGTGTTGAAAAAATCATTAAAGCTACTCAGGCAGGCAAAGAGCTGGAGATTACTTGGGAGCATAGCCAAAGTGATAACAGGCATATATTTAAAGTAAACAGTGTAATGCGCAGTAATAGTGCCGATAAGCTTGTTATAAGTTTTGACGGCTCGGTAGCCGGTGTCGACCGTAAGGGAACATTTGATGTGGTTATCCCTTCGCTTAAAGATTTTAAGGTGATGGATGTAACGGTTATTCAGCAGCCGGAGCAGCTGGTGAGGATACTCTTTTCTGATCCTCTGCTGCAACCTCAAAATTTGAACGGACTTATTACCATCGGAAATATTCAGGGGTTGAAATATAAAATTCAGAATAACGCTGTTGATGTATATCTGCCAAATAGAATATCGGGAATGAATAGTGTCTCTATTTATCCCGGAATTAAAAACGGATTGAATTTTGCGTTTAGTGGAAAGGAGAAGTATGACCTGGAATTTGAATCTCCCAAACCTCAGATAAAGTTCATAGGCAAAGGCACAATCATCCCCGATTCTAAAGGGTTGATACTCCCTTTTAAAGCAGTAGGGCTAAAGGCAGTAGAGGTTAAAGTGATTAAGATTTTTGAAAATAATGTAGCCTCTTTCCTTCAAACAAACAGGATGGATGGCTCAAATCAATTACGACGTGCCGGGAGGTTGATACAGAAAAAAGTTATCAGGCTTGATGATGACCGTACACGTAACCTTCTGAAATGGAATGCCTTTTCATTCGACCTTTCGGATCTGATTAAGCCTGAGCCGGGAGCTATCTATCGTATTGTTCTGCGCATGAAAAAGGAGTACTCCGTCTATCCATGCGACGATATCGAGAGTAAGGATATTGATATAGAGGAGGAGGAGAAAATTACTGAGAGGGAGAGTGACTACTGGGAGACACCCGAGCCATACTACTACGCATCATGGAATGAGTACTACTCCGATTATGATTATTCAGAGAGGGAGAACCCATGTTCTGAGTCATATTACAGGTACAAATCTGTGGGACGAAATATTCTGGCATCCAATCTGGGGATAATTGCCAAGCAGGGTACAGGCAGAGAGATGGTTGTTGCTGTTACCGACCTGCTGACAACTAAGCCTGTTGCCGGAGCAGAGATAACAATTCTGGACTTTCAAAACCAAACAGTGGGAGAGGCAAAGACAGGAGCTGATGGAGTGGTGATAATTTCCGTATCCCATAAGCCGTACATTCTTTTTGCCAAACAGGCAGAGCAGCGAGGTTACCTTCGTCTTGATGAGGCTTCGGCACTATCGGTAAGCCGGTTTGACGTAAGCGGTCAGGTAATGCAGAAAGGTAAGATTGGATTTATCTATGGCGAACGAGGAGTGTGGCGACCCGGCGACACTCTCTTTATATCTTTCATTCTGAAGAGTGTTAAAAACAATCTGCCTGCTGATATCCCGGTAATCTTTGAGCTGATTAATCCTCATGGTCAAACGGTGAACAGGCAGGTTAAAACATCCGGAACAAACGGATTGTACGTATTTAAAACAAACACTTCATCCGATGCACCTACCGGAAGATGGAGGTGCAGAATCAGCGTTGGAGGAAGCACCTTCGAAAAGGGTTTTCGAATAGAGACTGTAAAGCCTAACAGACTGAAAATTAACCTTGACTTTGGAGGTAAGGAGATACTTGTTAACAACCGTTCAACCGGAAAGATGAGTGTTAAGTGGCTGCATGGCGCAATAGCACGAGGGTTGAAAGCAGATGTTAACATTACGCTTAACCAGTCGACAACAACTTTTAAAAATTATAAGAGTTATGTTTTTGATGATATGTTCAGGCAGTTTTACCCTGAGGAGATTAAGGGGTTTGAAGGAACTCTGGATGATAACGGAGAGGCGGCAGTCTCGTTCAATATCAATCTGAAAGAGAGAGCTCCGGGAATGCTTAAAGCGGCATTCAACACCCGGGTGTTTGAAAAGGGTGGTGATTTCAGTGTTGACCGTTTTATTATCCCTTTTGCTCCATACAAAGTTTTTGTTGGACTTAAAACAGCAACAGGCGACAGGCGTGGTGCATTGGTTACCGATACTGTTCATCGCATGAGTGTGGTAACTGTTGATGCTGAAGGTAAGCGTGTGAGTACAGGCGATCTGGAGTATCAGATTTATAAGGTTAACCGCCGATGGTGGTGGGAGTCAAACGACAGAAACCTTGCCGGTTACATGGGCTCATCAAACAACAACCTTATAAAAAAGGGAACAGTGAAGATGAAGGATGGAAAGGGTTCATTCCCGTTTAGAATCAGCTATCCTGAGTGGGGGCGTTACGTTGTTAGAGTTATCGATAATCTAAACGGACATGCCACAGCAAAAACTGTTTTTGTTGACTGGCCGGGTTGGGCTTTAAAACCCGTAGGCGACGACCCGGAAGGGGCTTCGATGCTATCCTTTAGTGCTGATAAGAAAAAATATGAGGTAGGCGACAAAGCCACTGTTTCGTTTCCGTCGTCGGGAGTGGGAAGTGCATTTGTTAGTATTGAGACCGGATCGGGCATCCTGCAAACTTTTTGGGTTGAGCCGAAGAAGGGCAGCTCTTCGTTTTCTTTTGACATCACAAAAGAGATGTCGCCAAATATTTATGTTCACATAACTATGTTGCAGCCTCATTCGCAAATGGCAAATAATTTGCCTATCAGGCTTTACGGAGTTATTCCTCTTCTGGTTGAGGATAGTGAAACGCACCTTGTTCCTATAATTAAAACAGCTGATGAGTTCAGACCCGAAAAGAGTGCTACCATTAAAGTTAGTGAGAAGGATGGTAAGGCGATGAGCTATACTCTAGCGGTTGTGGATGATGGCCTGCTCGACCTCACACGTTTCAATACTCCCAACCCCTGGCGACAGTTCTTTGCAAAAGTGGCTTTGGGAGTTCACACCTGGGATATCTACAACGATGTGCTTGGTGCCTATGGTGGAAAAATTGAGCAGATGTTCAGCATTGGGGGTGATGAAGACCTGTCGGGAAAGAAGGAGACTACGAAGGCAAACCGTTTTAAACCGATGGTTAAGTTTATTGGGCCATACACCTTAAAAGCCGGAAGGACCAATAAACATACAATCTCCATTCCTCGTTACGTAGGATCGGTTAGGGTAATGGTTGTTGCCACCTCGGGTGAGGCGTTTGGTGATGCTCAAAAGACCGTTCCTGTACGTAACCCGGTGATGGTGCTCACAACCCTTCCCCGTGTTCTTAGTCCGGGCGAGACTGTTGACGTACCTGTTGCTGTTTTTGCAATGAAGGATAATGTGAAAAATGTCTCCGTTACCCTTTCAACCAACACACTGTTTACAATATTAGGAAGTAACAAGCGCGAAGTAACTTTCTCTCAACCCGGCGATAAGAGTGTTACTTTTAAGATAAAAGTAAACAAGAAACAGGGCTTTGGAAAGATAAGTGTTGCTGCCTCTTCGAAAGGAGAAACAGCAAGAGATGACATTGAGGTAAATGTGGAGAATCCTAACCCTCCATTAACAACTGTTATCAGCAATGTTACTGAGCCGGGTAAAAAGATACAAATACCATACACTCTACAGGGTATTGAAGGCACAAACCATGTTACTCTCGAGGTGTCATCTATTCCGCCGATAGATTTAGGCAGAAGGTTGGATTATCTTATTCAGTATCCTCACGGATGTGTTGAGCAGGTTACATCATCGGCTTTTCCACAACTATTTATCGATAAGGTGATGGATGTGCCGGCAACTATGCAGATGAAAGCTGAGGCAAACATTAAGGCTGCCATTAAGAAACTCTCAGGGTTTATCCGCTCTGACGGAGGATTTGGCTATTGGCCGGGCTCAAGTAGTTCGAACGACTGGTGCACATCGTATGCAGGTCATTTTATGCTTGAAGCAGAGAAGCAGGGATATACTCTGCCGATAGGGTTTAAGCAGAAGTGGATGAATTATCAAAAATTGAAATCACGACAATGGGTATTCTCTAAAGATAAGTATGGTGAGGATTTAGTCCAGGCCTATCGTCTCTACACCTTGTTGCTTGCAGGAGGCTCTGAGCTGAGTGCTATGAATCGTATGCGTAACATTCAGGCATTGTCTGTTCAGGCACGCTGGCGACTGGCAGCAGCCTATGCTCTGGCGGGATACAGTGACGTGGCCAATAAGTTGGTTGATAAAGTATCAATAAATCCAACTACACAGAGACACTACTACTACACCTATGGCTCTTCGGAGAGAGACAAGGCGATGATAATTGAGACACTGATACTTCTGAACAGGCGCACCGATGCCGCTCCTCTGGTGCAGTCTGTTTCAAAAGCACTTTCCGGAAATAGATGGATGAGCACCCAGACAACTTCCTACTGTCTGTTAGCCATGAGCAAGTTTGCAGGGGACAAAACAACTTCATCAAAACTCTCTTTTGAGTGGAAAGCAGATAGTGACAAGGGAAGCAAGGTGAGGTCGCAAAAGCCTATTTATCAAACTCCGATTACACCTATCGAAGAGGGAGGAGAGATTTCTGTCACAAACTCATCTGATGGGGTGATTTTTACACGCCTGATAATGGAGGGTATTCCCGAGCAGGGAGATATGATTGAGCAGGCTAAAAATCTGAGCATGACAGTGAACTATACAACCATTAACGGGGAGAATATCAATGTGAATAGGCTGCAACAGGGAACTGATTTCATGGCAATTGTAACGGTGAAGAATCCCGGCACAATGGGGTATCAGAAGGATATGGCTCTGTCGCAAATATTTCCATCGGGATGGGAGATACGAAACACCCGCATGGAGGATGTTGTATCGGTTCATGAAAAGGATATGCCCGACTATCGCGATATTCGTGACGACCGTGTCTACACATATTTCAATATCGGTACAAACCGGTCGAAAACATTTGTTGTGATGCTTAATGCAGCCTACACCGGCAGGTTCTATCTGCCTGCAACCACCTGCGAAGCTATGTATAACAACGATGTTATGGCTCGCAAACCCGGAAGATGGGTAACTGTAGTTAAGCCGTAAAATTAGTCGGTAGTTAGGTCTATTCCTCATCCCCTTTGAAGGAATTATCGTTTTCATTTGGGGCTATTATTTCTTCCCCCTCTCCATAGGAGAGAGGGATAGGAAGTTTAATCAATACCGAAAGAGTGAAACGAAAAGGATGTTGAATTGTTGAAAGCAAAATTGAGATATTGAGAATTTTTGATAGAATAAAAGGATAGAAGAGTAGCATATTTCGATAACGAATTAGAAGCCCCATCGGAGCGAAACCATAATAGCCCGGGGTGAAGCCCTGGGTATAATAAGTAAAACGTAATAGTTTTTGGCGCATATTTTTGCAGATGCAAAAATTGTGACACATAATTACATCTGAAATGTTTATTACTTTGTACGAATATTTAAACTGTAAATAATAAAAATTACTTTAAACGCCGTAAGAAGATGTTATCACTTCAAGAAAAGTATTACAAAATAGATAAGAAGGAGTTTGGTACAGGTGCTGCAACCAGATTCCTGCAAATTGACCGGTTTGTAGATGCTACAATAAGAGCTTCCCTATTTTCTGATATGCCATTGGTTAAGAAGAAATAGAACTGTTTTTTAAGGACAAATAATTCACGGGGTGACTGTTTGATACGACAATAGTCACCCCGTGAATATTAAAGCAATTGTAATTAGTTTCTACAAAGGTAAACGCGACTCTGTCGCTCTATTTTAAGGTGCTGAGCTCCGTTAATATTTGTAGTAATTATTATGGGTCATTTCATAAAGTTGGGGATTACGCATAAATTTTAGAAAGCCTAAACAAGAAAAATCAGTGTATTTTATATGTTTTACAGCAGGATCCTGGTTTTCATGAATCATTATCTTGTTGATAATTAGCACTAATCGATCTTACGGTTTTTTGCATTTTCGTTTGTAGACCTACCTGAGCACTTGATATCTATGGAGTTAAGGTGTAATATTGTACCATGTTCGTCAAGCTGTTATCAAAATACAACAAGAGCACAGGAAAGTACTACACACTTTATCAGTTGTGTGAGAGTTACCGTCTTGACGGCAGGATAAGGCACCGTGTAATTGTTGATTTGGGAAAGCTTGAAGAACAACTGGATTCGGTAGAAGCCATTAAATCGATAGGCAAAAGGATAGAGGAAAAGCTTATCGGACAATCGCCTATCCCTTTCACTGGAGATAAAAAGATAGAAGACCTAGCCAATCATTTTTACGAAAAGATAAAAAAAAAGAGACCCGGTATGATTTTGGCCCTGACAGTGATTATCAGATCATAAAAATGTCTTCCATAAAAAACAAGGATGCCCGTGAGATAGGTGCAGAATGGCTCAGCAAGCAAGCATTTGACCAGCTTGGGATAAGGAATTTCCTTGCAAACGAGCAAAAATGGCCTCAGGAAGATATCTCCCTTGCCGAGGCACACATTATTAGCCGTACGGTTTATCCCGCATCGGAACTGAAAACCGTATCTTTTATAAAAGAGAACTCAGCAGTTTGTGAGTTGACAGGATACGACAGGGATAAGGTCACTAAAGATAAGCTGTACCGGATATCGCATCGGTTATATGCAATAAAGGATCAACTCGAAAATTATCTTTAAATATGAAATAATTTTTGTAATATCGTACTGAATTTTATTTGAAAATCGTTAATGGGCTCTACGGTTTTCAATAAATCAACAGAAAAAACTAATTTTTAGAACCCACCTATTTTTAAAAATTTAATACGCAGCAAACACGAAAGGAAAAAAAGAAGAAAAAAAGAAGAAAAAAAGAACTTTCGGATACCCAAAGAAGCCTTAAAGAAGATTAAGAATCAGCAGGAGCGGGACACCTTTTTTCATGATCTTTATAAGCAAGCCGTAGAAGGGATGCTCAGAACAGAGATGGACGAACATCTTGGGTATCCTAAATACCAGGCAGGTGAAGAGCCGCGGGAGAATACCCGCAATGGATACAGTAACAAGCCCTTAAAGACAAATATTGGCGATATTCCATTGGAGATCCCCAGGAATAGATAGAGACTCGAGTTTTGAGCCGGTTATTGTTCCGAAACATCAACGGATGTCAGCCAGGATAGAGCAAGCGATCATCACGCTTTATGCACGAGGGAAAAGACAATTTTTTTTAACACTTCACAAAGCTTTATATTTACTGCCAAAGAGAGTTGATTAAATCGACGGATTCATTAACCAGAATTTGACCTCCAACCGGACCTATATTATCGACCATGGCACTATAACCTCTATAACCATCGCCTTCTGCAGCTCTCTTTGTGGGGAGATATCCACCATAATCACCGCTACATAACTGAACAATAAAAGTTTGTTTAGCTTTGTCTCGGCCAGTTATTCGGAAACCATAATCTATAAATAATTCAAACGGATTAGTGATAAAAACAACATCTCCCACCCGAATTGCATGAATTTCCACAGGATAAATTGTATCACCTTTTTCCTGTTGTTCATACATTTTTACTAAAGCTTGTTTCTTTTTCAAAATGCCATAATCCGATAATTTATTATCCCAGGGGCCGTATTCTTTTTTTTGTTCGTTTTCCTTTATTTCTTTTAAAAAATTATTCCATGCAGTTTCTGAAGAAACTCTTGAATGAATTTCGTTGATTACAGCATGAGCTTCCTCGTACTTATCTTTGCTAAATTCTCTTTTGGGTAGTTGTATCTTTTTAATTGCATGTTTGAAAACCACTTTTGACTGAGCTGAATTTTTTGCTTCGGGATAAGCATCTTCAATAGCCTGACCTAATCTTTTTCCGATTTCAATAATACCCGGTATATCCCACATATTTGGTTCTCCCGATTTATAGCCGCTGGGCAAATCGCGAGGTGCAATATCGCCGGCAGCTCCAATTTGAGGTAATACAAATACATCTTTCGATATTCTTTTTGCTATCTCTTTGCGTACTTCTCCCCAATAATCAGCAGAAACATAATACTTTGCCTCGGTTA
>Ga0256831_1001497_pt1 | contig 12286 bp, 13 predicted proteins | sample 132544metaG_FD_189087 | JGI IMG/M metagenome (GOLD analysis project Ga0256831, IMG submission 189087) | Hydrothermal vent microbial communities from Lau Basin, Pacific Ocean - 132-544 | ecosystem: Environmental > Aquatic > Marine > Hydrothermal vents | place: Pacific Ocean: Lau Basin | collected... | reverse complement strand
GACTTACAAGCAGAAAGCTAAAATTAGTTTGGGGAGTAGAAGAGATTATAGAGCTTCCAAAAATTAAAAATCCAGAAAAACTTATTGAAAAATTCAAAGAAATTGCAAAAAAAGAAAAACTTCTAAACGAAGGTGATAAAGTAATTGTCACAATGGGAAGTATAATAGGAGAGGAAGGCACTACTAATATGATAAGGATTGTTGAGATTTAATTACTCTTTTGTAAGAGTAAGTATTCTACCTCCTCTTAAATACCCGTCTTCTGTTGTAAAAATGATATAGGTTTTTAAATCATTGCCGTTTTGTTCAACCGGCAATACCAGACTTTTTGAAACATTATCATCCATTACAATAATACTGTTATTTACACTATAACTGCCGGAATTTATTTCATTTCCATCAGAATCACTAACTGAAAATGTTCCATCATCATTAAATGTTATTGTTACATTATCTTCATTATCTTTCCATGTGCCGTTAACATCATCAACACTTATATCTATAAAAAATGTGTTTTCAAAAAAGTTTTTTACATTATCAGATGTAATTTGAGTATTTGTAGCATCTCCTTTTAACACAAGATATTTATCTATATCAAGAATTATTTCACTGTCATCCTCATTATATTCAATTGTATCAACTTCATCACCGTTTGTGCCTACAACAGCTAAATAATATGCAATTGCACCATCATTATATTCTGCTACATATACATTGTCTTTTTTTAGATTTTTAAAATTAAATTGATCTATTAAGCTTAAATTTTCTTCATTATATTCGCTATGTTTAAGTGCATTATTTGTATAATAATCAATCATAAAAAAATGATCCTCATTATCATATCTTGTTAATGTTTTATTTGTTAAATCATATGATTGGATAGAATAATTTGCATTTTCTATCGTTTTTTTAAACTCTTCTATTGTCGGAGGAATACCTTCTGCTTTTTCTAATTTTCTCTCAACTATTCCTGTAATTTTACCCTCGTTATCAACACTTAAAAAGTATACATCAAAACCATTTTTAATCTTACCAAGATTTATAATATAATATTTCATATCAGGTGTATCAATTTCTAAAATTCCGTTATTATCAATTGAATAATCTGCTTTTTTTGAGATATTGTTTAAAGGTTCTGCATATGTAACTTTACCATTTTGATCAAAACCTAAATAATAAAGAGTCTCTCCACCACCATAAACTTTCCATGAACCGTTTATGTCATCATTGCTTAAAGGAATTATATTTGTTTTATCAAAAAGTTTTTTAACATCATCTCCAGAATTAACTCTTACATTAAAAATATTAGTATCAAATGCTATTAATTTATCTTTTTCAATTTCATTATCCTCATTTACTAAAACTGATTCAACATCATTCGAAGAGAGCTGATTTGTAATAGCTAACACACTAATTATCTTTTTGTCATTTTTTACCAAATACAAATTATCAGGTAACGGTATAATTTGATAATTTCCTTTTTCAACAACATTTTTATCATGATAAGTTACATAACTTCCTTTTCCTAAATTATCAATAAAATCAAGTTCATTTACTCTTTTACCATCATCCATATATTCATCAGCAAACGATTTATTAAATACATCATAATTTATTGCGGTTAAATTATTTTCTTTTAAATATTTATGTAATTTTTCAGCTTTGTCTACAGCACTTAAAAAATCTTTATTAGGTACAAATACTATTACATCAGTAGGATCATCAACATCTTGCAATATTAAAATATCTCCTTTTTTATCTTTAACTCTAAAAGTTAAATCTCCATCTACATCTAAATACTCCGAAGATTCTGGTACTTTAGAAAATTTAAATGTTAATTTTCCATCATTTATCACATATGGTATATTTAATTTTTTATTTTTATTTGTTATATTGAAAATTGCAATTGAATCCTTAAACTCTATATGAACAATATCATTGCCATCATCTACTATAAACCAAAAATCTTTGTTAATCAAAGCATATTTTCCTATCCCGTATTCAACCGTAATGGCATAATCTTTAACATTTTTTTCAAGATTTTCTGCAGCTTTATTTTTATCAACATCAGGTAAATCAACTTTTAATTCTTTTTCTATTTTTTCTTTAATAATATTTAGTGAAGCTGTTACATTATTATCATCACTTATATTTATATCTTTAACAATCGATTTAATATATTTAGGATCAGGCAGTTTAATTACTCCGTCATTTGGATCTCCATCTGTATCTAAATTTTGAAAAATTAATGCCAAATTTGTAGCAACAGTAGTATTATTGTCCGCCAAATCTATAGGAGTTAAAATATCAGAAGCCGGTATAGGTTTATTTAGTATCATATCACCAAGTTTAAATACTACATTATCCCCTGGATTATATCTGTAATGTCCCTCACTATCAGTTACACCTGTAATTCCAGAAGAAGTTTCATAAGCAAGATTTACAACCGGTGCATCTATAAATACACCTGTTTTTGATGTATCTGAAGACACAGAAGCACTTGAAGAAGTTTCACCATCACTTCCTCCGCCACCACATCCTACAACAAATGCCAAAGACCCACCTAATAAAAGTGCTGTAATTTTACTTAATTTCATCCTTTCTCCTTTTTTATTTTTTACAAAAAATTATATCTAATTAGTGTAAGATTAATGTAAAATTAATTATCTTTCAATTTCAAAATAAAGTGACTTATTGCTTTTAATAAACACCAGAAATTTATTTTTATGTTTATATATTTTAAATATTTTTACTTTTTGCTCGAATTTATCCGCAAAAAATAAGTTGGTGTTTGGCAGAGTGATTTTATAGGGGGATTCAATCCTTATTAAAGTATTTTTATTTTTACTCACATACCAAAGAACATTTGGATAAATCAGATGATACAAAGAGTTTGAAGTAATTAGATAAATTCTATCATAATCAAAATTCAAAGAATGGACAATTTTGATAGACTTAGCATTTAATAAATCGTAATAAAGTGTTTTTATCATAAGCTCTTTTTTAGATGATTTTAAAAAATTTTTCTCTAAAATCTCCTTTGTGATTTTTAAATTTTTAATAACACCGCTCATGGCTAAAAAAAGAATACTTAAAATCATAATAGAAATTATTATTTCAATCAGAGTAAAAGATTTTTTCATTTTATACCTACCGAATACACAGTAATGCTGTTTGTTTTATCAAATGCTTTTAGTTTATTTACTCTCTCTTTAAATCTTATCCCAGAAATATTGTATTCCATGCTCAAATCAGCCTTTATTTCAACTATTATTTTATCTTTTTTCAAATCCCTTATAACCTCATCGTTTGTTATGTTAAATTCTTTTATCCTCTCATAATTGTTTTTCTTCTGGGGCGATAAAACTGCAACACTTGCTTTTAGAGAAAAATCATTGTTTTGTCGAATTAAAGAAATAAGACGGGTGTTGTTTTTCACTGCCTCAAATACAGCCATTACTGTAATAAAAAAGATAATTACCGAAATCATTACTTCAATTAAAGTAAACGCTTTTTTCAATAGTATTCTCCCTCTTTTGGCTGATAGTTTTTTAAAAGAAAGAAATTTTTAGCCTCTTCAAAAGAGTTAAATTTTTTTATAAAAAAAGGCTTAAACACATAAAATTCATTATTGTTTTTTAATATAAAACTATCCCCTATCCCATTTTTTACCGTATATTTAAAAACAATTTTTCTGTTTTTAAGATATCCGAATTCCTTTTTTTCAAAAAATTCCCCGTTATATACAAAAACCTCAGGAAGCGAAAATTTTAAATTAAGAGTTTGATTTTTATCTTTTATCAAAAGCTCACTTCCGTCATTAAAAAGATAAAATTCTCCATTTGGATACAATAAATTCCTTAAATTTAAAATTGAAACTTCTTTTGAAGAAGAAAAAGAAGGTAGACGAAAAACTAGGAAACTAATTAAACCTATTAAAATAACTATTAAAATAAGTTCAATTAAACTAAAAGCTAATTTTGACATTCAGATAATCTTATATCCTTATTCTCTCCGCTTCCGCCTTCTTTACCATCAGCACCAAGAGATATTATATCCACTTTTCCATCTTCATTTACATAAATATATTCATTCCCCCACGGGTCTTTTGGTAATTTATTACTACCTAAAAACCCCTCTTTTGGATAACTTTTGTATTTCTTAGGGTCAGGATTTTTAATAAGTGCCTTTAAACCTTCTTCCGTACTTGGATATCTGCCTTCTTGAACTTTAAAAGAATCAAGCGCATTTTTAAGAGATTTCATCTGAACACAAGTTAGTTTCTCTTTTGCTCTCTCACCCTGCCCTATCAGATTCGGTACCACAAGTGCAGCAAGAAGACCTAAAATTACAACGACAATCATTATTTCAAGAAGTGTAAAACCTTTTCTCATATAAAACCTTTTTTGCAATTATATAAAATTTAGTAAAATTGCACAAAAAGGTTTTTATGAAAAAATCAGTGGCGCTTTTTTTAACACTTGTATTTGTAACTTCTATAATTATTATCATAGGAGCTATTTTTGCACTTTATGAAAAATTTTCACATAACACTTTTTATAAAAACATATCCCAAAATTCTGTAATAATACTAGATATAAATAAATCACTTTTTAAGTTATCGAATAAAATCAATGAAAAAACCATAAAATACATATTTACATCATTTCCTATTTCAAGCAATAACGGTAACTTTAGAGCATTAATAACAATAATACCTCTTACAAACAGGGTTAATATAAATGAAGTATACAAAAACAAATATGCAAAAAAATATCTTCAAAACATTCTTGAATATTATCAGGTATTAGACCCTTTTTTTTTAGAAAATTTAATTTTAGATACAGTTGACTTAGATAATAAAGAAAGAATTGGAGGTAGTGAAATTGTATTAAAAAATCCTTTTTTTAAACAAGGGAAAATCTATAATTATACTCATTTAAAAAAAATTTTGGATTATTATTTTAAAATAACGAATGATAAAAACATATACAAAATTCCATGGCAAAAACTCTTCTTTTTTGGTGATAATAGCTCAATAATAGATTGTAATTTAATCTCAAAAGAAGTTGCAAAATTTTTAGGATTGCAATTTAGTGAAAAACTTTCATGTAATACTTTAAATAGATATGAAGAAAACAAAAAAATTATGAAAAATTTGAATATAATTCCATATAATAAAAATGTCAGTTACCCTGTTTTAATTAATGTAAAATATGATACAGAAGAATTGAATATAACCTATGATATAAATCAAAAAAGGATAAAAGATATCAAAAGCAATATTTTATACTAATGATTTTAATGAAATAATAAAAGAAAAAGTAGATGTTATTTTATCTCCTAAATTTTACTGGATAAAAAAGATAGATGTCCCTGTAAAAAATATTTTTCAGGCAAAAAAAATAGCAAAAAACATATTTGATTTAGAGGGAGAATATATTTTTGATGTTTTAAAAATTGATGATAAATATTTTGCTATTGCAATACCTAAAAATTTAAATTTAAAAATAGAAAAAAAATACATCCATTCAATAATACCTGCACAAAGCGTATTTTATGATTACAAATGTGTAGAAATAAACGAAAAATTTATGCTAAAAAAAATAGATGATATACTTTTTTGCTATCCAAATGATAAAAGCTGTAAAACGAATATAAAAGATGCAATAAAAAATATCAAACAATCAAGTAAAAAAATGAAGTTTGATGCTATAAATATTGATAAAATGACAATTTTTATGAGTGGTTTTATATTTTTAGCTATAAATATATATTTTTTATCAGGTTTTATAAATTACAAAAAAGTATCTCTCAAACTCAAACAAAAACAAAACGAACTATCAAAATATCATCTGCCCCTAACGCAAATTCAATTAAACGCTATATATTCAAAACTTAAAAAAATAGACTCTTTACAACAGATAATAAGAAAAGATTTAGAATTTTTCTCAAAAACACCGCTTAATAAAAATGAAGAATATAAAATCTTATCATTTGAGAATAAATTTTATTATATAAAAATAAAAACATCTAAAAATTTGCATAACTTTTTTTCAAAAAGATTTATTATAAAATCAGAAGAATTTAACAAAACTTCATACCAAACAAAGCTTACCCATGAATAAAAGAGTATTATTTCTTATCACATTATTTTTAATACTTTTAACTATATTTAATATAAAACTTTACATAAATACCAAAAAAGAAGTTTTAGAATATCAAGACTATCTTATTAAACTTGAAGAAAAAATTAAAAAAATTACTGTTCTTAAGCAAAAATACAGATTAAATACATTTTCATTACACAGACTAAAAAAATTTTGTGCGGTAAATGAAGAAGATGAAAAATATTTAATAATATGCAAAAATTTAAATACTTCAAAATTTAATACCGTGCAAAATATACTTTTTAAAACAAATTTTAAAATTAAAAACTTTAAAATAGAAAAAAACTCCCTTGCAAAAATCACTGCGGAGATAGAAAAATGAAAAGAATTATTATATTTGTTTTTGGTCTTTTTATAGGAGTAATTATTTTTATGCCAAAAGATAATTTATATTTTACTCTTCAAAAATATCTCGCAAAAGAAAAAATATATATAAACTCAAAAATAAAAAGCAATCTAAAGCTTACTCTATATAATGGAACAATTTATCAAAACGACATAGATTTCGCATATTTTAAAAAAATAGATATAATGCCTTTTTTATTATATAACAATATTAAAGTAAAAAATTTGAAAATAAACTTTCAAAACTATAAAATAAAAACTTTAAACATAACTTATTCAATACTAAATCCCGTTAAAATTTATATATCAGGCAAAAGCAGTTTCGGTATAATCAGCGGTGAGATAAATCTTCTTAAACGCTTTATCAGAATTTATATTTTAAATTTAAGCGATGTGAATTTAAAAACGTTTTTAAGAAAAGATAACAAAGGATACTTTTACTATGCAAAATTTTAAAATGGTGTTAATATTTCTTTTTGGCATTTCAATCGGCGCGCTGATTTGGGGAGTAAGTATGTTTTTTTTACAAAAAACTCCCGTTGTTTTTATCAAAACACCTAAAAATTATTCTTTTTATCCTATAAACCTTACACATTTATTTTTTAATAAGTATCAGACAAAAACTTTAATGCCAATTGCCACACTAAAAGACATAAAACTAAAAGGCGTATATTATGACGGACAAAAAGGCTTTGTAATAATTGAAGATAAAAATAAAACATATTTTATAGATTTAAACAAAAAATACAAAGGGTATAAACTTATAAAAATAGCTCTCAATTATGCTATTTTTGAAAAAAATCAAAAAGAATATAAAATTGTAATGAAAAAAGAAAAAATTCATTCTAATTACAAAATAATAAATGAGCCTGTCAAATATGTCAAAAAAAAAGTATTTTTGGAATATAAAAACAATTTAAGCAAAATATGGAAAAATATTGGAATAATAAAAACAGATAAAGGCTATAAAATAACATATATTAATAAAAATTCTATTTTTTATAAATTAGGTCTTAGAAGAAGAGATATTTTGCTTGAAGTAAACGGAAGAAAACTGAAAAACGACGCAGATGCATGGGATTTGTATAATAATGCTGATAAATTCAATCAATTTGAGATAAAAATTCTAAGAGACAATCAAATAAAGGTTTTAAATTATGAAATGGATTAAATTTTTAATATTATTTGCAACATTATTATTTGCTAAACAAATAGAACTTAACTTTAAAAATCTAGACATTAACGATTTTATTAAAATGGTGGCAAAAATCACCAACAAAAATATTTTAGTAACTCAAAACTTATCAGGAAAAGTAAATTTTATATCAGTAAAACCTGTAAATGAAAAAGAAGTTTATGATATTTTGCTTAATATTTTAAAAAGTAGAGGTTATACTTTGCTTGAAGATAATGGATTCTTAAAAGTTATACGAAGCGCTGATGCTTACAGAAATGCTCCTCCTCTTGCTTCAAATAACAACATTAATCAGCTTGAGACAGATATAATTTCTCTTAAAAATATAAAAGCTAAAAACGCATATTCACTAATAAATTACCTTGTATCAAGATATGGAAAAATTGTAATAAATAGAGATAAGAATTTATTGATAATAACGGATTATCCAAAAAACATACATCTAATAAAAAATATTCTTAAAAAAATTGATACTTCTAAAAGTTTAAAAACAAAATTTATTCATTTTAAAAATGCAGATATTCAAAATGTATTTCCAAAAATAAAAACAATTATAAATACCGCCTACCCAAAAGATATATATAACTACAAATTAATAAACGATGAATCAACAAATACTCTAATAGCAGTAGCTCCATACAATATTATAGAAAAAATAATATTAATTTCACAAAACCTTGACAAAAAACCAAATATTACTAATATGACAACTGCTATAATTACACTTAAAAATTCTGATGCTGTTGCTATGGAAAAAATACTCAATAAGATAATTTCTCAAAAATATTCTTCTTCTAAAGAAAAACCATCAGTTACAGCTGATAAAGAGACAAATTCTTTAATAATTATTGGAACAAATACACAAATTCAAATCCTAAAAAAAATTATTCAAGCTCTTGATATACCAAAACAGCAAGTTTACGTAAAAGCAAGAATACTTGAAATATCAAATTCAAAAGCTTCTCAGATTGGATTAAAATACGGAATTTTAGGCGGAATTGCTGATAGCAGCGGGCTATATACTTTAAACATAGATATAGGAGGAAGGGCTTTAGCATTTGACCCATCAGCCCTTGGTATTTCTATACCTACACTCAAACACGGGTTAGCTCTTGGTATAACACTTGATATGCTTGAAACCCTTGGAGCAGCTAAAAAACTAAGTGAACCTTCTATTTTATGTATAAACAATACACCATCAAATATTTATGTAGGAAAAACAGTTTCAGTACTCACAGGTAAAACCACTTCAACAACTACAAGCGAATCATATACACGAGAAGATATTGGTCTTACTCTTAAAATTACACCAAGAATTGATAGCGATTCAAAAGTAGCTCTTAATGTAAAAGCCACTATTGAGGATTTGCTACCAGGCAGCCCTACTCTTATGCCTATAACATCAAAAAGAACAATTGACACCACTACAATCGTCAGAAATGGTCAAAGCATTATAATTGGAGGGCTTGTAAAAGATAACAAAGATGTTACAATCAAAAAAATACCTCTCTTAGGAGATATTCCTGTTTTAGGTGCACTCTTTAGACATAAAATAATAAATAATGACAAAACTACACTTGCCATTATCCTTACACCTTATATTGTAAAAAGAAGCGAGGATTTAGATAAATTAAGAATTGCTATTTCAAAATTAAACGCACTTGAAAAACAATTTGCGCAAAAAATTATTAAAAAAATAAAAAAGAAAAAAAAGAAAAAACCAGTATATGATATAATGGGCGAGAGTTATGAAAACTATAGATAACATCAACCCAAAACCTTTTGAAATTGAAAATTTTGATATAGAAAAAGGAATAAAATATTTTCTTTTACCAGGTATTATAAATAATGAAAAATACTTTTTTACTACAAAAGAAAATTTAACTGATGCACTTAATTTTTATTCAAAAATTTCCATCCCTCTTAAAGTTATTTTAACAGATAAAAATTCATATGAGAGACTTTTAAATCAATATCTCGAAGTTAAAACTCAAAAAGATTTACAAGAGAATTCACTTGAAGAGATAGAAGAAGAGTTAAGTTTAGATGATTTTTTAAAAACAGGACTTGATATACTCCAATCTGAAAACTCAGCTCCAGTTATAAAATTTGTCAATTCCATGTTTTATCAGGCAGTTAAAAAAAACGCAAGCGACATACATATAGAAACCCATGAAAGTTTTGGTCTTATTAGATTCAGGATAGATGGAGTTTTGATAACACAGACAAAACTTCCTAAAAATATAACAAACCTTGTAATAAACAGAATAAAAGTAATCTCAAATCTTGATATAAGTGAAAAAAGAATTCCACAAGATGGAAGAACTCAGATAAAAATAGCCAAAAAAACAACTGATATTAGAGTATCAACAATTCCAACATATTTTGGTGAAAAAGCCGTTTTAAGACTTTTAATGGAGAGTGAAAACATTCCAAGCTTAAACAAGCTTGGATTTGATATAAATATTACTAAAGGATTTAAAGAACTGCTTGAACATTCATACGGAATGATACTTGTAACAGGACCTACAGGAAGCGGTAAATCAACAACTCTTCATTCATTCCTTCAAACCATAGCAACTCCGGAAAAAAACATTATCACAGTAGAAGACCCTGTAGAATATAAAGCTAATAATATCAATCAAATACAGGTAAATCCAAAAGTTAACCTTACATTTGCAAATGCTCTAAGAAGCATATTAAGACAAGACCCTGACATTATAATGGTAGGAGAGATAAGAGATAAAGAAACAGCAACAATTGCAATTCAAGCTGCCCTTACAGGTCACTTAATGCTCTCAACTCTTCATACAAACAACGCACCAGCTACAATAACAAGACTTATGGATATGGGAATTGAGCCTTTTTTAATAGCATCAAGTCTTATAGGTATACTTTCTCAAAGACTTGTTAGAACACTATGTGAATGTAAAGAAATTGATACAAATAAAGAAAGCTATGAAGAGATAGAAAAAATAATCCACAAATTTCCAAATCTTAATAAATATAAAATCAGTAAATTATATAAAGCAAACGGATGTCCTAAATGCAATTTTACTGGATATAAAAAAAGAAGAGCTGTAGGGGAGCTTTTTATTATGAATGATGAGATAAAAGAGCTTATTGCAAAAGGCTCAAATGATATAGAACTTAAAAATGAAATGATAAAACATGGAATGAAAACCCTAAAAGAAAATATTTTTGAACTTTTGATAAATGGAGAAACTTCTCTAAAAGAAGCTATAAGAACAGGGCTTAAAGACTAATGAGATTCAAATACATAGCACTTGATAAAAACGGAAAAAAACAAAAAGGCATAATTGAAGCACAAAACGAAAAAGAAGCAAAAAAACTATTAAAAGAATTATTCATACTTGATATTAAACCTGTAAAAGATTTTAAAATCGCTTCAAAAATAGATAAAAAAGAGCTTTCAAAACTTTTTTTAACATTAGGGCTTTATTTAAAAGCTTCTATACCTCTAATTAATGCAATAAAACTTACTAAAAACCAGAGTGAAAATGGAAAAATTATAAAATTTCTTGATTTTTTAGAAAAAGAAATAAAAGAAGGAAACAACCTCTCAAATGCTCTTGAAAAACAAAAAGTAATAAAACTCTCACCTTACATTATTAATACTATTAAAGTTGGAGAAGAAAGCAGTAAGCTTTATTTAGTTTTAATAGAAATGTCAAAATTTCTCAAAAATGAAAATAAACTTTTATCTAAAACAAAACAAGCTTTAATTTATCCGTTTTTTATTATATTAATGTCTGTTATTATGATATCTTTTATGCTAACAGCAGTTGTACCAAAAATTACAAAAGTATTTTCATCTCTTCATCAAAGACTACCTCCTATTACAGAATTTGTAGTAAATATAAGTAATTTTTTTAAACAAAATTATATTACTCTTGGAATTATACTTTTTATATTTGTTTTAAGCTTTATATTAGCATATAAAAAAGCATATAAATTCAAACTTTTTATTGATTCTATGCTTTTAAAAATACCTATAATTAAAAAAATAATAATCTCTAAAGAACTTGGCAAATTTTCATATCTTGTTTATGTTCTCACAAATTCAGGGGTAAATTATATAACCGCGGTAAATCTTTCTGCAAACACAATAGAAAACGAAAAAATAAAATACGTTTTTAAAAAAGCAATAAATGAAGTATTAGAAGGAAAAAAATTATCAATTTCACTTAAAAAAGCAGGATTTAATTTTGATAAAAGCTTTATTCAGGCTTTATCACTTGCTGAAGAGACAAGTGAAGTGAGTGAAATATTAAAAAATGTCAGTGAGATATATTTTGAAGAAAACGAATCAAAAATTAACACAATACTTTCTTTAATTGAGCCAATATTAATAATTACAATAGGAGGAGTTATAGGATTTATTATAATAGCAATGCTTCTCCCAATGTTTAATATGAATATGCTCAAATAATCTCAACATCAAAATAAAATTCAATCTCAGGAAAATTTTTATACAAAAACTCCTCTATTTTCCTTTGAATTTCAGCGGCTTGTTTTTCATTATGTGCACCAAATACTATAGCAATACTAGCCT
>Ga0256831_1001496_pt1 | contig 12286 bp, 14 predicted proteins | sample 132544metaG_FD_189087 | JGI IMG/M metagenome (GOLD analysis project Ga0256831, IMG submission 189087) | Hydrothermal vent microbial communities from Lau Basin, Pacific Ocean - 132-544 | ecosystem: Environmental > Aquatic > Marine > Hydrothermal vents | place: Pacific Ocean: Lau Basin | collected... | reverse complement strand
TCTGCGCTATAGCTTTTGCGTTTCTTGCTCATGATATTTTCCCTCTTTCTTTATCTCTTCATATTCTATCCAAGTTGAAAGATCCTCTTGCAATTTGTTGTCTGAAATTTTAGGGGCATTATATATGCAACAGAGCTGAATAAAACACGAACAAGTTTAATTGAAAAAGCGATCGAACTCTATTTTGATAAATTGGATGAAATGGTCGCTGATAAGCGGATCGATAATATAAAATCTGGAAAATCTTCTATAGTACCATTAGAAGAAGTTTTCAAAAAAGCTGGAATTGATGTATAAAGTTGCATTTGATAAAGATGCAGAAAAAGAGTTTTTAGAATTAGACCCTCAAGCACGAAAAACTGTAGCTGCGAAAATTTTAGATTTAAGAGATGGCAACTTTTCAAATGATAAACCACTCAAAGGAAAACATAAAGGAAAATTTAGAAAAAGAGCCGGAAATTATAGGATTATTTACTTAAAAGAAGAAGATTATTTACTTATTACGGTTATAAGAATCGCTCATAGAAAAGAAGTGTATTAAATTTTTCTATAATAGGTATAAAATACTCACTATCCATTTTAGGCAGCTATATCACACCCCCCTTTTCTTCTTTGCAAGGGAACTATCTTCGTAGTAGCATAAGTACAGCTAGAATTTTTAGATCTGGAACATACTTAAACCGAATTTTTCATTTTTGCATAACGAAAAAACAAAAATATACGATAATAGAGTGGCGAAAATATGATAAAATCAAACTAAAAAGACCGGAATATGGGAAGAGTCGCTGTCATTTTGATCCTCTTTTTCTCTTTTGCCTCGGCTAAGTGGTGTATTCGCCATGCTGCTCAAAAAAAGATATTCCCCAAAGAGGATCTATGGTTTTATCAAAATTTTCCCAAAGGGGTGATTGGTCATCAAAAAGGGTGGTATCTCTTTCTTTCTGGGCCATACAGCTACAAAGAGGCGAAGAATCTCCTTCATAGAGCCCGTAAGCATCATCCAGATGCCTATCTTGTTCGCTGCAACACCCTCAAAGCACAAAATGTCAAGAAGATTTTTTTACGAGTCTTTGAATAGCTTGGGAACAAAGCGTTAGGCCAAAAGCACCTGTCACTCCCACGAAGCTTCCTTTCTCTTTGCATTTGGGAGGCTCAGGGGAGAAGATGGCCAAAAAGTCTCCTCTAAAGCCGCTTCTTTTGAGTTCGCTTCGTAGTTTCTTGGCAAAAGGATCCCCGTATGTTTTCCATATGGAGTCCACTCGTATCTGGGTCGGATCGCACTTTTTGGCGCTTCCCGTGGCGCTGATGAGTTTGGGTGCGCACTTTTTGGCCAAAGCCACCTTCGCTTTGGTATCGTCTATGGCGTCGAGTACAAGGTCATAGGGACTAAAATCGAAATTTTCGACCCATTCATTATCGATTTTGGCTTCGATTTTTTTAATACCAGGATAGAGTCGCTCCAGCACTTCCACCTTCTTTTGGCCAAGATGCTCGCTGCCGATCTGGCGGTTTTGGTTGGTGACGTCGTATGTGTCGAAATCGACGATAGTGATGTCTCGCACACCGCTGCGGTACAAGCAGTCCAGTGCGAAGCTGCCCACACCCCCTACACCCAAAAGCAAGATCTTGGCCTTTTGGATCTTTGCAAAATCCTCGCCAAAGAGGGTGCGACAGCGCTCATATCTCATATCCACTTCTTTAATTTGGGGATCTCTTTGTAGGCAGTCAGATCTGCGGTGAGTGGAGTCAAAGAGACGTAGCCCTCCTTGATCGCCTCGAAATCACACTCTCTGTTTTGGCTTGGCACCCACTCCAAAGGGTGCAGACCCAGCCACCAATACTCCAGACCTCGTGGGTTTCTGTGCAGGTGGGCTTCGTTGAAGTAGACTCTGTAGCCGGCTTTGGTGACCTTGTAGCCTTTGAACTCTTTGGTGGGAGGGACATTGACGTTGAGGCACTTTCTCTCACCCAGAGGCCACCCCTTTTCAAGCACTCTTTTGGCCAAATCCCTTGCCACGAACTTCGCCTGATCGTAGCCGATACTCATCTCCATCTCTTCGCAGTTGGAGTTGCACACTTGACTGATGGCGATGGAGGGGATGCCATAGATCGCTCCCTCCATGGCTCCAGCTACCGTACCTGAGTAGGTGATATCTTCGCCCATGTTGGCACCTCTGTTGATGCCGCTGAGTACCAAGTCGGGTTTGATCCCTTTGGGATACAAGGAGCTAAGTGCCAGATAGACGCAGTCGGTAGGGGTGCCGTCCTCGAGCTTGTAGAAGTTGTCATCAAGCTGCACGAAACGCAAAGGTTTGGTGAGAGTGAGGCTATGGCCACAAGCGCTCTTTTCGCTGGCCGGTACTACCACCAGTACCTCGCCAAGATCCTGTACGGCTTCTATGAGGGCTTTGAGACCCAAAGACTCGAATCCGTCGTCGTTGGTAATGAGTATTCGTTTCATATCATCCTAAGTAGTCGAAAATTTCGGTATAGACAAAAAGCAGCGGTACGAAAAGAACAGTGGTGATGAAGACCAAAGAGGTGACCACCAGCTCTTTACAGCGATACAGGGCCGCCAGGTTGACATTGGCCACGGCCAGTGGCACCATCATCTCCATGAAAATCACCTTTTTGGCCAAAGGCTCCAGCGGTAGAGCCTGGAGTACTACAAAAGTCACAAGAGGCAGTATCACGAATTTCATCACCACCACCGCCACCACCAGCTTTTTGTCCAAAAGTTTGAAGCTAATTTTAGCCAAATAAAAACCAAAAATCATCAGCTGGATCACGATCGCCGCAAAGGCTCCCATCTGTAAAAAAAGATCGAGTTGGGTGGAGGGTTTGAAGCCCAAAAGATTGAGCCAGATCGCCAGCAGTGCAAACCAAAGAATGGGGAGTTTGATCGTGTTTTTGATCGACTGCCACGCATCGAAGCTGCCTCGTGAGTAGAAGTAGGCGCCAAAGCTGTAGACCATGAAGACGTTGGCCAGATTGACGATGGTGGTGTAGGGCAGACTCTCGGGTCCAAAGAGGGCGAGCCCCAGCGGCACACCCAGGTTGCCAGTATTGCCGATGACGGAGGAGATGATGAAGATGGAGCGATCTTTTGGATCATCAAAAAGCCATTTGGCCAAAAGAATATTGAGCATGATCACGCCCACGCCCAGCCCAAAAAAGATAAAAGGCGCCATGGCAAGGTCCAGATCGATGGGGCGCTTGAGCAGCCCCCAAAAGCTCAAAAAGGGCTGGAAAATATAGACGGAAAGCACCACCAGCGTCTTCTCGTCCACCTTTTGGCCAAAGATCTTTTTGGTCAAAAAGCCCAGCACTATAAACAGATAGACATACAAGACCGCTTGCAGACTATCCATCGATCGCCTCGGCCACCCTTTTTGCGCTGCCATGCCCAAGATACTCTCGCAAGAGTCGGGAGCGCTCCAAAAATGTTTGGGGATCGCTGGCATGATAGGCCCTCAAGAGATTGTGGGCACTCGCCTCCTCTTGCAAAAACTCCGGATGCATGGATTCAAAGCCCGCCTCTTGCATCAAGATGTTGGCCAGTCCCACCTTGTCGATATGGGCAAACATCTTGGCGATACGGTAGTCGATGGGGTTGGCCTGATAGACCAGAGCCAAGGGGGTGCCGATCAGCGCGCTCTCCAAAGTCGCCGTACCGCTACAGATAAATGCGAAACTGCTTTGGCAAAGCACTCGGTGGGTATCGCGGACCACCTCGAAGCCGGTGATATCTCCATATAGTGAGAGGTCCGTAAAATGTGGTGGGACCACCAGCAGCGCCTCTTTGTCGATCTTTTGGCGCACTTGGCGAAAAAGGGGCATGAGCGAAGCGATCTCGCGCCGTCTGCTACCTGGCAAGAAGGCCACGGGACCATCTGGGGTGGGGGCGGATTTGAAGCTTGTGATTTCGTCCAGCAGAGGATGCCCCACATAGCGGATGTCGTAGGAGTCACAGTAGAAGCGGCTCTCGAAAGGCAGGATCGATAGAGCGTGATCCGCATAGCGCTCGATCTTTTCGATGCGGCCTCTCCTCCAGGCCCAGGCCTGGGGGAGGATGTAGTAGAAGATCTCCTTATCGGGGTAGCGCTCCTTGATCGATTTGGCCAAAGGGAGGTTGAAGCCGCTGCCATCGATGAGGAGCACCTTGTCGGCTTCGGCGGCGAGCTCTACCATACGAGATTTGAGCCGCAAGAAAAAGGGAAGCTTGCCAAGAGCGTCCACGAAGCCCATTATGGAGAGGCTTTGCAGGTCCACCAGAGGTTTACCCAGTGAAGCGTCGAAGATGCCAAGAAGCTCGGCATTCAGATATGGAAGGAGGTGTGACAGATGCAGATTTGCGCTGCGTTCCAGGGCGCTGACGAGGAGTTTCATGCCTTCCTTTTTGATATAATTATAGCAAAAAGGACCAAGATGGAAAACAAAGAGCCGATGACGGAGTATGGGTATAAAAAGATCCAAGAGGAGTTCGAGGCCCTCAAAGCGGAGCGTCCAAAAGTGGTAGAGGAGATCGAGCGGGCCAAGGAGCATGGGGATCTGCGAGAAAACGCCGAGTACCATGCAGCCAAGGAGCGGTTGGCCTTTATCGATGCGAGGCTGACGGAGCTGAGCGACCTGCTGGCTCGTGCACAGGTGATCGATCCCTCCAAGCTACCCCACGATAGAGTGGGCTTTGGCTCTACGGTGAAGCTGCTCGATATCGAGGAGGACGAGGAGATCGAGTATACGATCGTAGGCTCCACCGAGAGCGATCCCGAGCATGGTCTCATTTCCTACAACACTCCTCTGGCCCGGCAGCTGCTGGGCAAAGAGGAGGGGGACGAGATCACCGTCAAGCTCCCAAAAGGTGAGATAGACTTCGAGGTGCTCGAAGTCTACTACAAGCCTATAGAGTTTCGCAAATGATTCGCTGTGCTATCGTAGGAGCTTCGGGATATACGGGACTGGAGCTTATCAAGCTTTTGCTTACTCATCCACACTTCGAGATCGCCTACCTCTTTGGCAGCTCAGAAGACCGTATAGAGCGGCTCTACCCAGCCCTGAAGGGGGTCTTTGAAAAAGAGATTGTGCCGACCAATATCGAGCTGGCCGCTTCGTGTGATCTTGTCTTTTTGGCGCTGCCTCATAAAAGCGCCATGGAGGTGGCCAAGCCTTTGTTGGAGCGAGGGGTCAAAGTGGTGGATCTCTCAGCCGATTATAGACTAAGACTCGAAAACTACGAGGCTTTTTATACCACCCATAGCGATAAAGAACATCTATCAAGTGCCGTATACGGTCTACCCGAGCTTTTTAGAGAAGATATCGAAAAGGCTCAGCTCATCGCCAATCCCGGCTGTTATCCTACCGCCACGCTATTGGCTCTTGCGCCTTTTGTCCCTTTTATGGAGCAGGGCGCTCCTATTGTGGTGGACGCCAAGAGTGGCGTGAGTGGAGCTGGCAAAAAGTGCAAAGAGAGCACCCATTTCGTCCAGATCGACGAGAACCACTTCGCCTACACACCTATCACCCATCGCCACAGTATCGAGATCAAAGAGAAACTGGAGCTTTTGGCCAAAGAGGCGATGGAGGTGATCTTCGTGCCGCACTTGCTACCCGTAGATCGTGGGATGCTGGTAGACTGCTACATCCAGCTCCAAAGTGCTCTGGATCCTGTGGAGCTGCTCAAAGATTTCTATGCCAACGAGCCCTTTGTTCGTATCGTAGAGGAGCCAGCTCGGATCAAAAACGTGGCGGGGACCCACTTTTGCGATATCTACGCCCAAGCCAAAGGCAAGGTGGTCTATCTAAGCAGCGCCATAGACAATCTCTTGCGAGGAGCCTCCTCCCAAGCCGTGGCCAACGCCAACTTGCTCATGGGACTGCCTGAAGAGACGGGATTGCCAAAAATCGCCTATGTTCCTTAAAAAAGGGGCCATCTTCGTCGCCGATGTGCACTACCATCCTAAGGTACGGGAGGAGTTTGTCTCTTTTTTGGAGCGGCTCGAGGCTCCTCAGCTCTTTTTGATGGGAGATATCTTCGATCTTTTGGTGGGGGGCGTGGAGGCGATGCTTACCCAAAATGCCCCTCTTATCCAAGCGCTCAATCAGTGGTGTACAGACAAAGAGTGCTACTATCTCGAGGGCAATCACGACTTTTTGCTTTCTGGTATTTTCCCAAACATTGGAGTCGTCGATAGATTTGCTCAGCCGCTTTTGGTGCATGCCGGCTCCAAGCGGGTGGCTCTGGCTCACGGCGATATCCATATAGAGGGCCTCTATCGCCACTATATCGAAGCGCTACAAAGTCCAAAACTGATCGCTTTTTTGAATTTTTTGGATCGCTACGTACCTATTTCTCGAAAGATCCAGCACTACAACGCCTCGAAAGATCTGTGTAGAGTCATCGAAGATTTCCAATCAATTGCCCAAAAGAGAGTGGAGTGCTACGACGCCGATATCGTGATCGAAGGGCACTACCATCAGCGCTGCAGGTGCTCCTTTGGCCAAAAGGAGTATATCAATCTACCAGCCTTCGCCTGCACCCAGGAGGTACTGGTGTGGGACGGGGAGTTTAGTTTCGCTCGAATGTGATGCCAAAGCGCACCATCAGCCGGTAGCTTGGCTCGAAGTGGTTTTCTATACGCCACAGCACCGCTGGAGCAAGTTCATAAAAGAGCCACTTGCGATAGAAGATATCACGATAATCTGCTCCTACATAGTAGTAGTTCACTTTAAAAGAGGTTTGGATATCGTTGAGTGCGTAAAGATCGATATGGGGTGTGAGAGTGGTGTAGCGTCCCAAAGAGTGGTAGAACTTGAGTGAATGTAAAAACTCCAGTGAAGAGGAGGGTCGCTGACGATAGCGAATATCGTTTTCGAAGGCAAAGAGGGTACGAGAGCCAAGAGTGTGCTGATAATTGAGAAAAAACAGATCATCGAATTTTCTATCAAGATAATAGCCTACACGCACGCCATAGTAGAGCCATCCATCCAACACTCTCTTTTCGTCGTCCCATTCGGCAGCCAAGAAAGGATCTGGCGAGATTTTGTGAAAACGAATACCGGCTCTATAAGAGATATTGCTGGAAGTAAGATAGCTTAGTCCTGCTAAAAAGGAGCTGTTTTGGATGGAGCTTCTTACATTGCGAGCACTCTGACTATCGAGATTTTCGTTGGGTTTGTAGTCTTGGAAGAAGAGGTGAAGCTTTTTTTGAGTACGAGGAAGCTCCAGATGGGCTCTGATATTGAAGCGAAATCTGGTCTCTTGTTTGGTCTCCAGGATCGTATCGATGGAGCTTTGGATAGAAAAGCGCTGCTTGATCGATTCGTTGCTGTCACTAAGCCACCGATCCAACGCCTGAAGATGCTCGGCTATCCAGCTGTTGCTCCAGCGATAGAAGGCATCAATATCTGCCATCAGTGAAGAGAGAAGAAATAGGCTAATCCAAAAGCGCATCGGCAAGCTCGAATCTGTTGGCTGTCATGATGTGGATCTTGGGGTGGATCGCTTTGATATTTTCAAAAAGCTCTTTGCTAAGGGCAAATCCCACTTCAAACTCCTTTTGCTCCCCATCTTTGTGGGCTTTGTAGAGCTCGTCGATCCAGACTCTGGGTACATTGATACCTGGTACGTGGGAGGCCAGAAACTGGGCTGTTTTGAGTTTGGTGATGGGAAAAAATCCCAAGATCAGCTGAGATTTGGCTCGCTCGCCCTCGAACTCCCCTCTGGCCTCTTCGAAAAGCTCCAAAAGCCGCAGGATATTTTCTTTGTCAAAAACCGGCTGGGTGATCACCCCCACCGCTCCATGCTCGATCTTTTTTCGTATCTTCTTTTGCAAGGTTTTGGGATTTTTGGCGTAGGCGTTGCTCACGGCGAAGGGGTAGATCTTTTTGGGCTTAACTTTAAACTCTTTGCCTGCATAGTCGATACCGGCGTTGAAGCATTTGATGATGTCCAGCAGCAGGGTGCTGTCTCCTTCGAAGCAGCCTTTGGTATTTGGCTGGTCACTAATCTTGGCCGGATCTCCTGTGAGGGCCAGGATCGTGCGCACGCCAAAGTCGTTGGCTCCCAGGAGGTCGGACTGGAGGGCCAGTTTGTTGCGATCTCGCATACTCATCGTGGCGATCACCGGTTTTTGGAAGCGATTTTGGAGTTTGAGTGCCGCAAAGAGGGCACTATATTTGAGTTTGGCCAAAGGGTTGTCGGTGGTGCTGAAGGTATCCACCTTTTTGTAAAGCTTCAACTCCTCGATCTTTTGGACGATGTTGTCGATGGTGGGAGCATGTCCCGGTGTGGTCTCCAAAGAAAAAAAAGAGTCTGTGCGTAGTTTTTGGATCAGAGCCTCGGTCATTGATGGCCTTTTTTAGATTAATTCTAATCAAATTTTCGTTAAACTATCGTAAAAATGTAAGGAGTTAATAAAGCGAAACAATTGCAAATTTTAACGTAGAAAAAGCGTTTAAAAAAGTGCGCTCGGGCGTAGGCTATGCAAGTTTGCATAAACGCCTCGCCGTGCGGAGCTACGAAGGACAAGCAGTTGTCCTTCGCTTAACGCTCCTCCCGTTCGCACTTTTTAGCTTTTTCGCAGTGGCCAAAATTTGCACTTTTGTTGAGCGTATTAAATCATTACATATTAAAGTTAAAGGGATAGCATGAAGCTTTGTGTATTCGATTTCGATTCGACCTTGATGGATGGAGAGACCATCGACTTTTTGGCCAGGCCTTTGGGGCTGGAGGAGAAGGTGGCCGAGATCACGGAGATGGCGATGCGAGGAGAGCTGGATTTTTTCGAGAGTCTCATCACCCGTGTGAAGCTACTGGAAGGGCTGGAGGTGCAAAAGGTGGATGAGATATGCCACAATCTTCCCTTCATGCCTGGCGCTAAAGAGACGATCGATGCGCTCAAGCAAAGGGGTATAAAAGTGGTGGTCTTTAGTGGTGGCTTTCGCAACGCCACCTCCCATGCCAGGAAAGTACTGGGGTTCGATGCTGATTTTAGCAACATCTTACACGCCAAAGATGGACGGCTCACGGGACTCGTGGGCGGGGAGATGATGTTTGGCTTTAGCAAAGGAGATATGCTCGAGCGCCTCCAACAGGTGCTTGGAGTATCACCTGAAGCGACCATGGCCGTGGGGGATGGGGCCAACGATGTGAGCATGTTTGCCCATGCGGCCAAAAAAGTGGCCTTTTGTGCCAAGAGCGTGCTCAAGGAGCGAGCCAATATCGTGGTGGACAAGAAGGATTTAAGAGAGATTTTAAACTACGTGGAGTAAGATGAAGGTATGAAAAAGATACTTTTTGCGTTGACTATCATCACTCTCGCTCTTTGGGGAGCGCCGAAGGAGAAAAAGATGCAATTGCTCTCACCAGCTTTCGAAAACGGGGGATTTATCCCCGCCAAATATACCTGTGATGGAGCCGATATCTCCATCCCACTCATTTTCAAAGACGTCCCTGCCGAGGCTAAGAGTATTGCCATCGTCATGGACGATCCCGATGCACCGATGGGTGTCTTCGTCCACTGGGTGATCTACGATATCCCAGCCGATCTGGAGGGACTGCCAGAAGGGATCCCAAACGAGCCGGTGCTGGAGTATGACATCAAGCAAGGGATCAACGACTTTCGACGTATCGGCTATGGAGGTCCATGTCCGCCAAACGGAGCGCACCGCTACTTCATCAAAGCCTACGCTCTTGATAGAGTATTAAATGCCGAGCCGGGTCTGACCAAACATCAGCTTTTGCAACTCATTCAGCCCTTTATTATTGATAGTGCTGTGATTATGGGTATATATGAGCGTTAGTTTTTTGGATGCAGAGTAGAAAAATATCGAAGGGTCTATGCTTTTGGATGGTATGGACTGTCTTTGAGCATCGTCGTTTGAAGCCGTGACGCTCGAAAGTTTTGGCGAGCTCTTTTGGATCGAAGCCAAAATGGTGCACTCCTTGGTTGTCGGAGTGGAAGCTCCCATCTTCACTGATCAGATCGGCTACACAGACAAAGCCCTCTGGCCGTAGTTTTTTGGCCAAATTGTGGATAAGGGTATCGATATCCTCGATGTGATGGAAGGTCATGGAGCTGACGATCAGATCGAAAGAGCCAGGCAGATCTTCGAGTCGGGTTTGGTAGGCTCTGATGTGTGGATCATCGGATTTTTTGTTGAACTCTTCGACCATCTTGGCCGAGGTGTCGAGGCCCGTGATGCTTTTGGCCAGATCTACAAGCTCGAAGCTCACCAGCCCCGTCCCACATCCAAAGTCCAAGATATCGTAACGGCTACTTGGCAGGCACTCTTTGATAGCGCTCGCCACCTTTTGGGCAGTCTGGCGCCGTCTTTGGTTCTTATCCCACTCTTGGGCTCTTGCGTCGAAGCTACTCACCTTTGAGCCCCAGGCAGTTGATGGCGATTCCCCGGATCTTTCTGGCCTGGTAGTCAAGCTTGAACCATCGATCATAGATCTCCTTGGCCGGAATATCTTTGGCTTTGGAAAAGTCCAGTGCTCCATTTTCATCTTTTGGGATATAATCTTCCAAAAACTCGTACATCTCCATACGCATCTGTTCATATTTTTTGAACTCTTTCATCGCTTGTTCTTTATCCATATCCTCTCCTTGTGGGTAGATAGTATGCAAAAAGTACCCTCATCTTCCAAATGTGGCACTCCAAAACAATCTATAAGCTAAATTGTACTAAAATTTTTGCAAATCCAACGTTGGAGAAGGGTATGATTTTAGAAGCTGTCAAGTATATGATCCTTGGTATGGGGATCGTCTTTTTGTTCTTGCTCTTGATGGTATGGGTCCTTGATCTACAGCATAAGCTGCTTTTGAAGTATTTTCCCGAAAGCTTCGAAGAAAACAAAGAGCCTCCCGTGACCAGCAAGCGAGAGAAGCTCAAAAAGGTAGCTGCCATTACAGCGGTACTACATCATATGAAAAACTCATAAGGATGAGCATGGCACAAAAAAAGAAATATATAGACGTGATGGATACGACCTTTCGAGACGGCTTTCAGTCCGTTTTTGGTGGGCGGGTGTTGATGAAAGATTTCCTACCCGCTTTGGATGCGGCCAAAGATGTGGGGATCACCCACTTCGAATTTGGTGGAGGAGCGAGGTTTCAAAGTCTCTTTTTCTATCTGCGTGAAAACGCCTTCGAAATGATGGACGCCTTTAGAGAAAAGGTGGGGCCCGAGGCGAACCTACAGATACTCGCTCGTGGGATCAATACGGTGATGCTCGACACCGGAAGTCGCGAGATGATCGATCTTTTTGCTAAGCTTTTTGCCAAGCACGGCACTACCACCGTGCGAAACTTCGATGCTCTCAATGATGTGGACAATCTGGAGTATTCGGCCAAATGTATCAAAAAGTATGGGATGAAGCATGAAGTGGTGATCACCATCATGGAGCTGCCTCCAGGATGCGAAGGGGCCCATACGCCAGAGTTTTACGAGAAGACTCTGCGAGAGATCCTCGATCGGGGTATCGAGTTCGATAGCCTCGCTTTCAAAGACGCCAGCGGTACGAGCACGCCTCAAAAGGTGTACGAGACCATCAAACGGGCCAGAAAGCTTTTGGGCGATGATGTGCATATTCGCCTCCATACCCACGAGACCGCCGGAGTGAGCGTAGCTGGATATCTAGCCGCTTTGGAAGCCGGAGTGGACGGGATAGATCTAGCCGCCTCTCCTGTAAGCGGAGGGACGAGTCAGCCCGATATCATCACGATGCTTCACGCCGTCAAAGGCAAGCCCTACGATCTGGGAGGGCTTGATATGGAGAAAGTACTCGATTATGAAGAGACTCTCAAAGAGTGTCTGGCCGACTACTTCATCCCACCAGAAGCCACACAAGTTAGCCCCCTTATCCCATTTTCTCCAATGCCAGGAGGAGCGCTGACGGCAAATACGCAGATGATGCGAGACAACAAGATCTTGCACAAATACCCCGAAGTGATCAAGGCGATGCGAGAGGTAGTGGAAAAGGGTGGCTTTGGTACCAGTGTGACTCCTGTGAGCCAGTTTTATTGGCAGCAGGCATTCAACAACGTGATGTTTGGGCCGTGGAAGAAGATCGCTCCAGGATATGGTCGCATGGTGCTCGGATATTTTGGTAAGACTCCGGTCCAGCCAGATCCGGAGGTGATCAAGCTGGCCAGTGAGCAGCTAGGACTGGAGCCTACAACCGAAAATCCCCTCGATATCGCCGATCGAGACGAGACCAAGTCCATCGCCTATTGGCAAAAACGGCTCGAAGAGGAGAAGATCGAGCCAACAGAAGAAAATA
>Ga0256831_1001495_pt1 | contig 12292 bp, 9 predicted proteins | sample 132544metaG_FD_189087 | JGI IMG/M metagenome (GOLD analysis project Ga0256831, IMG submission 189087) | Hydrothermal vent microbial communities from Lau Basin, Pacific Ocean - 132-544 | ecosystem: Environmental > Aquatic > Marine > Hydrothermal vents | place: Pacific Ocean: Lau Basin | collected... | reverse complement strand
GTATTAATGATATCCTTTGGATTATTGGAAAAAATATCTATTATATTATTCCCTATATTTAAAAATCTTGGATTAGACTCTCTTGGAATATCTTATATAGCAGCATCTATTATATCACCAAGAATAGCTTACGGTATTGCAAAGATTATGTTAGGATATAATTACTCGATTTATACTATTTTAGGCTGTATGTTTCTTGGAAATGGATGGTTTGTTTTAACTTATGAATGGTGGACAAGAATTTTACCATATTATACAGGATTGTATCCAAAGGATGTAGCATTAAAGCTTCTTATTATTCAAGCGTTTCTGCCTTCAATATATTGTGTATTATTAGGAATATTTTTACTTAAATTAGCAACTTAAATATAAAGTATAATGAACTTATATATAAATCTACTAATGAAAGACTTTACAAGAATGATCCATCTAGAATACTTTGATGGTAAAGATAGCAAGTTATACTACTTCAATAAAAAATTTAATTTTTATTTTTTTTTTAATGGAATTTTGGCTGTAATGAACATCTTATTGGTAGAGGCAAAGGTCTATATGGATATTTTCCAGTTTCTTTTTTAATTCTTTCAATCAACTCATCTAATGTCATCTTCTCTTTATAAGGCTTTTTTAAAGTTGATTTCTCTCTAATTGTTACTGTTAATTTTCCAGATTCCATTTCTTCATCTCCAATAACTACTACATAAGGTATCCATTCTTTTCCAGCATTTCTAATTTTTTTACTTACACTGTCTTCTCTATCATCAAGATCTGCTCTAATATTACTTTCTCTTAACTTTTCAACTATTTTTAATGCATATTCATAATGCTTATCTGCAACTGGAATTACTCTAATCTGTATTGGAGATAACCAAACTGGTAACATAGGAAGTTTTCCTTTTTCTGCATCTATTGCTGCTTTTTCTAGCAAACCACATATAACTCTCTCAATTGAACCAGTTGGAGAGCAGTGCAATATTATTGGATAAACTTCCCCTTCATTTGTATGCACTTTTATATTAAATCTTTTAGCACTTTCAACATCTATTTGGACAGTTGGATTTTCAATAGGTCTTCCTAAGCTATCTATTACAGCAATATCTACCTTACCAACCCAATAGTGTTTTCTTTTAGGGAGAATTTCTAAGATAACATCTTTTCCATATTTATTTTTGTATTCCTTAGATATCTTAAAGAACCAATCTCTATGCTCATCAAAAAAGTCCTTTGTAAATCTAAATATTACTGAATAACTTAAATTTAAATCCTCCCTAGTCTTTAAACACTCCCAAAATTGTTTTTCAAACTCTTCCATTGCTTGTTTTAAATCTAAACAGACTGTATGCATATCTGGCATTGTAAAGCATCTTAACCTCTTTAAACCTACTAATTCTCCTCTTTGCTCATATCTAAAGCTGTATGTTGATAGCTCATAAAGTTTTAAAGGCAAATATCTTGGCAACAAATACATGTCTTTTTTCATCATAAACTGCCCAAAACATGCTGCAAATCTTAACATCAATTCTCTATTTCCTTGTCTAAACCTATACTGCCTCTCACCAAATTTATCAGCATGCTCTCTAATAGCAGGATTTCCTAAATCATACATAATTGGTGTTTCAACAGGCATAGCGCCTAAGTTAATAACCATGTTATAAACATAGTCAGCCAATAAATCTCTAATTAACTTACCTTTTGGATACCATCTAAAATGCCCAGGATCTGATGCCTCTTCATAACTGCAAATATCCTTTTCTTTGATAAACTTTACATGTGGGGGTTCTTCTCTTTCTTTATTTTCTTTAATTCCCAATTCATATTTAGCTAAGGCTAAAAGCTCTTCATCTTTGATTATATTAATATTTCCTTCATTTAATTCAATAACTTCTTCTGTTTCTGGATTTAATAAATAAAACTTAGATTCATCTCCTTTCTCTTTCTTCTCTTCCTTAGCTACGATCTTTCTTGATAACTCACTTAATGGATGTCCTTTACAACTAATTTTGAATGCTTTATACCATCCAAATGGTGCTCTTAATACATTATAGCCCTTTTCTTTCAAAATACTCTCAATATCTTTCAAAACCTTTATGGCTGTTTCAGGTGAAGATAAGTCACTTGATAAATGAGCATATGGATAGATAACAATATTATTAACTTTTAACTGATTAGCAACTTTCTCAATCTCTTCTACTGCTCCTATAACAGTTCCTTTTGGGTTATTTTCATCCTCTCTCTCCACTGCAATAAAGCAAGTTAAACACTCATCTAATCTACCTTTTAAATTCTTAGTATCTTCTGCAATTTTAGTTTTTTGTTTTGCCTCAAACTCTAAATAATCAGAGTGGATTAATAGCATCTTCATCTTATCCCTCAATCAACTTTTGAATAAAGATAATTATAAAAGAATGTATTAAATATTTTTTCTTCCTATTAATATCTTGGATACTTTATCTTTTTATAACTTCATAGAAAAAAATTTTTCTATAAAAATTTTTATAATATCTCATCAAATAGGTAATTAATAAATTAAAGTTTTTGGTGGGATTATGATAATTTATAAAGAAGAGAATGAAATTATCAAAAAGGCTCTTAAAAACATAGATATTCCAAATAGAGTTTATATTTTCGATACAACACTTAGAGATGGTGAGCAAACTCCTGGAGTTTCATTAACTCCAGAAGAAAAGATAGAAATTGCTATAAAATTAGATGATTTAGGTGTTGATGTTATTGAAGCTGGTTTCCCTGTTTCTTCCTTAGGTGAGCAAGAGGCAATTAAAAAAATCTGCTCATTAAATTTAAATGCTGAGATTTGTGGATTGGCAAGAGCTGTTAAAAAAGATATTGATGTAGCTATTGATTGTGGTGTAGATAGAATACACACATTTATAGCAACATCTCCATTGCATAGAAAATACAAATTAAAGAAATCTAAGGAAGAAATTATTGATATAGCAGTTAATGCTATTGAATATATAAAAGAACATGGAATTAGAGTAGAGTTTTCAGCAGAAGATGCCACAAGAACAGAGCTTGATTATTTAATAGAGGTTTATAAAAAGGCAGTTGATGCTGGGGCAGATATTATTAATGTCCCAGATACAGTTGGTGTTATGATTCCAAGGGCAATGTATTACTTAATAAATGAGCTAAAAAAAGAAATAAAAGTTCCAATATCAGTTCATTGCCACAATGATTTTGGATTAGCAGTTGCTAATTCATTAGCGGCAGTTGAAGCAGGAGCAGAGCAAGTGCATTGTACAATAAACGGTTTAGGAGAAAGAGGAGGGAATGCGGCATTAGAAGAGGTTGTTATGAGCTTAATGTCAATTTATGGAGTTAAAACTAAAATTAAGACTGAAAAACTTTATGAAATTTCTCAACTTGTATCAAAATACACAGAAATTAAAGTTCAACCAAATAAGGCAATTGTTGGGGAAAATGCATTTGCTCATGAAAGCGGAATACATGCCCATGGAGTTTTAGCTCATGCATTAACCTACGAACCAATTCCACCAGAATTAGTTGGACAGAAGAGAAAAATAATATTAGGTAAGCACACAGGAACTCATGCAATTGAGGCAAAGTTAAAAGAGTTGGGCATTGAGATTGGTAAAGACATAAATAAAGAGCAATTTGAGGAGATAGTTAAGAGAATTAAAGCTCTTGGAGATAAAGGAAAGAGAGTTACCGATAGAGATGTTGAAGCAATAGTCGAAGATGTTGTCGGTAAATTAGCTAAAGAAGAAAGAGTTGTTGAATTAGAGCAAATAGCAGTTATGACCGGAAATAAAGTTATTCCAACAGCATCAGTTGCTTTAAAAATTGAAGAAAATCTTAAAAAAACTTCAGCTATTGGTGTTGGACCAGTGGATGCAGCCGTTAAAGCCATACAAAAGGCAATAGGAGAAAAAATAAAACTTAAAGAGTATCATATAAATGCCATAACTGGAGGTACTGATGCACTAGCAGAGGTTATTGTAACATTAGAAGGATATGGAAAAGAAATTACTACAAAAGCAGCAAGTGAAGATATAGTTAGAGCTTCAGTTGAAGCAGTTATAGATGGAATTAACAAAATCTTAGCAAAAAAAGAAAAATCGATATAATTTTATTATTTTATTTATAATATTTAATTTATTAATTTAAATTAATAAATTTAAGTGCCTAAAATAATAATGTTGGAGGGTCCCTTATGGGTTCCCCTCCAACATCCTCTAACGTGTAACGCAGGATGTAGGATACCCAAAGATGGTTAGCGTTGCACGCCCACCCTGATATTTCATTAAGTATAAATTCAATATTTATATTTTTCTTATTAAATTTTTTAGAGCATCTCTTTAACTTTCTTAATGAGCCTCTTTAATATTTCTTTATCTGGTAAAACGCCTTCTGGAGGATCAATAACTTTTCTTAATTTAATTGGAACACCATCCATTCTATATGCTGTTCCTTCAACTTCAACTCCTGCGATTGCTGGGGGGATTATAATATTTGCTAATTGAGTTGTAGGAGTTTCATGAGGTTCTATACATACTAATGGTATTTTTGCCATGTGTTTTACAGCTTTTTGTGGGAAGTGAGCCCCCGGGTCTGAAGCAATATTTAACATCATGTCAGTTTCTCCTCTTTGTAATAAATCGTTAGCTGTAGTTTCCCCTGGGTTGTATCTTGGATAACCTCTTGAGAAATCAATACCAAATGGATAACCTGTAACCCATGTTAAGACTTGGTTGAAACCATTTACATTGTAGTGTCCTCTCATAGGCATTAATCCGAATTTTGTATATGCATTTAAGTCAATTACTAATTGAATAGCATTATCAATGTTTCTATGCTTACCTCTTGTCATTGTTACTCCCATAGCAAAGAATAATTGCCCAAACTGAGCATTTTTACAAATTTCAACTGCTTCATAAATTAATTCTGCTGGAATTCCAGCGACTTTATCTACTTGTAATTCAAATCCTTTTAATACTGCTCTCATTGCACTTATTAATTCATAATCTTTGTGGGGTTCAACTTGCAAGTGTATATCAGCCAATTTCGCAGTATCTGTCTCTCTTGGGTCTACAACAATCATAGTTCTGTCTTCTCTTCCTCTTTCTCTGAAAAATCCTCTTGCGAATATTGAATATCTACTCATGTGTCTTGGGTGGGCGTGCATTGGATTACTTCCCCAAAATATAACTACATCAGCTCTGTTTTTAACTTCTCCTAATGTACAAACTGGGTATCCTACATCCTGCAATGCCATAACTGAAGGTCCGTGTCAAACACTTGCTGTATTGTCAATAACTGCCCCAACTAATTCAGCTAACTCAACTCCATACATTTGTGAATGACATTCAGTTGCACTCCATCCGTAAATTAAAGGTAAGGATGATTCAACTAATAATCTTGCAGTCTCTTCAATTGCTGTATCATAATCAACTTTTTTGAAATCATCTTTTTTGTTCTCTCTCATTAAAGGTTCTGTATATCTAACAGCTCCCTCGAAGTGCATAAATTTAGCATTTCCAATTCTACATGCGTGTCTTGTTCCTACTATGTGGTTATCCTCAACTAATATCTCCAAATCGTCACATAATGTCGCACAAAATGGGCATACTACATTTCTAACGACTTTTACCATATTCACTCACCTAAAATGTATTTTATTCTATTTACTTAAGTGTTAAGACATTCTTTTTCTCGGCTTGGGCACAGGAGAGGCAGAGGAGGCACATTACGCAGTAACCTTTTAATGGAAGTTTTTTACTCTTAGTGAGTCTTAATGTTTTCATTGGGCAGACTTCTACACATTTACCGCATCTATCACATAGGTAGGGGCTAAATTCAATTCTATTATATTCTTTACCGTTATGGACTATTTTACCCAATTTTAAGGCTCCAGTAGGGCAAGCTATAGTACATGCCCCACAAACGATACACATTCTTACTTCTTTCTTCTCTTCATCTACGACTATTGCCTCAGTTGGACAGACTGAAGCACATTTCTTCAATACTTCGAAATCTTCCTCAACTATTACTAATCCTTCGTCAGTTATCGGATGTGGAGAGGCCAATTTAACATCTAATTCTAAAGCATCGACTGGACAGATATTTACACATAGCTTACAAGCGGGACATGATTTAGGAGGAATAACGATCATATTCTCTTTATCTACTTTAATCATATTTCCTGGACAGATTTCAACACACTTTAAACAGAAAATACACTTTTCTGCATCAACTTCAAACTTCTTAACTTCTTTCCTTCTCTTCTTAGGTATTCTACCAGCAACAAAGATAGCGTTCCATGGACATGTTTGAGCACAGATACTACAGTAAACACACTTACTCTTATCTATTACCGCCTTATTCCCCTCTAATCTTATTGCATCCACTGGACACTCATCTACACATAATCCACAGCCAACACATGCTTCTGTAACTACTATCGGCTCCTTTGGAACTTTTATCTCCTTCCTTGGTTTGTCTATTATTCCAGGCAATGATATAATTTCAATCGGACAAACCTCTATACATTTTTGACATAGAACACAATGCCCCTTCGAATATGGAAATTCATCATCTACCTTCTTTATCCCTACTAGACATGCCTCTGCACATTGCCCACACTTTTTACATTTATGAGCTAAATAATTTACCCTCTTTACCTTCTTCCCATTTATCTCTATCTCTTCCTCCACTAACGCCCCAGTAGGACATACTTTAACACACGACATGCATAAACTACATACTTTAAAACTGTCTATATCTATCGCCTTTGTCGGACATTCTGCTTGACACGCATAACATACTAAACATGCTTCTTTTTGTATGGTTATGCTCATAATTATCACATCCTCCTCAAAAGATTTTGATCTAAAACCCTTAAAAGGATTTTAGCGTAATCCCCATGCGTAAGGGGATAATAGCTCACAACCTCCCAAAAGGGTTCGGTTGTGAGCTTATTCTTTTATAACTTCAATAATTTTTTCTCCTTTCTTATCTTTTACTATTATGTGTGCTGCACATGAATATCAAGGATCGTATGCTCTTAAAACAATCTCTATTAAGTTTAATTTTGCCTCATCAACTTTTACTGTGCTTTTTTCAGCCATACTCATCACCACAATAATTATACTAATTAAAAAGGGAATAAGATAAATAGGATGAGCGTAATTCTAAATTTTCCAAAAAGTTTTATTTAAATATTTCTTTAGCTGCCTGCTGAATCGCTTTTTCCATTGTAGGAACATTATGCGTTGATGCTACTATCATGTTTGCCTTAACAACAATTCCATTCTCATCTGTTTCATAATTGTGTATTAAAACCCCTCTTGGAGCATATACTACCCCTACACCATTTCCGGCTTTAGGTTCTACTTCTGCTTTTATATCATCAGAAGTTATGTCATTATCTTCTAACAATATCTTTGCTTTCTCACATGCTTTAACAAGTTCAATTAATCTTGCATGATGATAAGCTAATGATTGATTTGCTGGAAATCCAAAAATATCAAAGAATTCTTTTCTATATTCTTCAGCTAAATCAGTTTCCATTGAATCACAAACATTTAACATTGATAATGGGCCTACTCTATAAATTCCTTCAGGATATCCAACTTTTTTATAAAATGGATGCTTAACATAGTTGTATGAAACTACATGTTCCCCAATGTAATCTAAATATTCATTAGGTTTGAATTCTACTTTCTCTTTTCCATCAGGAGATAAGAATCTTAAAGTTCCATCATAAACATTATGTTTTCCATCTTTAACTAATCCTAAATACCATGTGTCTATAACTCCTAATGTTTTTATTAAGTCCATATACTGTTCATTTAATTTCTTTATTAATTCTACTCCATTCTTGGCATATTCTATCATTCTATCTATATCTTTTAGTAACTCATCTCTCTCTTCTTCAGTTAATCTTTTTGCTTGCCCTCCTGGAATCCCAGTAACTGGATGAATTGCTTTCCCTCCAATCATTTCAACAATTTTCTGTCCAAATTTTCTCAATTCAATTGCCTGTTTTGCAACTTCTGGAGCTTTGTTTATAACTCCTATTACATTTCTTATCTTAGGATCAGCATCTACTCCAAGAACAAAATCAGGAGCTGCTAAAAAGTAGAAGTGCAATGCATGACTATGAATTATATTACCAATGTTCATTAATTCTCTTAATTTTTTTGCGGGTTCAGGAATTTCTACGTCCCATGCGTTATCAACAGCCTTAACACTTGCTAAATGGTGAGGAGTTTGACAAATTCCACAGATCCTTGGAACGATTCTTGGCACTTCCTCAGCTGGTCTTCCCACAACAAATTGCTCAAAACCTCTTAATGCAGTTATATGTAATTTAACATCCTTAGGATTACCATTTTCATCTAAAGTTATAGTTACTTTTCCGTGACCTTCCAACCTTGATAGGGGTTCAATTACTATTTTCCCCATAAATTCACCCTTGTTTATTTATCTAAGTTATTTTACTTTTCTATTAATTAATGCCGCTGGCAATGTAAATCTGTTTAATAGAGCTACTTTATCAGGTATTTCCAAAGCGGCTTCTCCTGCATTTGCCAAAACATTTGCCGCATTTGCACCTAAATCTAAGGATTTATCTGTCTTTCCATAACATCCTCTACAAGGAACACCTGCCTTAGGACACTTTGCCCCACAACCAGCTCTTGTAGCGAATCCTAAACATGTGTAACCTTGCTCAAATAGACATTTTTCTGGATCTGGCTTTCCTTCAAATGTTCTTTTGAATTTTTCAGGAAATACATTTTCTTTCTTTCTTGGACATTCATCACATACAATTTTTGCTGGTAATTTTGGTTCTTCTCCATTCAATAACGCTATAATGGCATCAGCGATCATTTTTGGAGTTGGAGGACATCCTGGAATTATATAATCGACTTTTATGTAATCACTTATTGGCTTAACATAATCTTTTAAAGGAGGAATTTCTTCAGAAGGAATTTCTCCTTTATTATCAGTTGAATCAGTTGAATATACAGTATTTAATAACTCCTCTTTTGTGTATAAGTTAGCCAATCCTGGAATACCTCCATAAGCGGCACATGTCCCCCAAGCAATAACAATTTTTGATTTTTCTCTAATTTCATGAAGTAAATACTCATCATGCTCATTCCTAACTCCACCCTCAACTAAAAACACATCTATTCCTTCAGGAATTTCTTTTGGATCTGCAATTATTGGGGCATAGACTATCTCTAAATTTGGCAATACATCTAATAACTTTTCATGTAAGTCTAACAATGATATGTGGCATCCTGAACATCCACATAACTGTATCATTCCAACTTTAACTGCCAAGGTAATCACCCTAAAAACTTTAAAAAATTTTATTTAAATTGCCGGAGAACCCCTCACATAGGGGCGGTTGTTCTCTCGGTCCCTTTCGGGTTCCCGAGAGAACTCATCCCTTTAATCTCCGGCTTTACTGAGCTTTGAGAGGGTTAGGTCCTAACTTTTTAACTCTTTCAGTCATTTCATTAGCTGCGGCAACGAATTTATCTGCCTCGGCAGCAGACATGAAAAACATTTCTATTCTCTCCCCACCAATACCTAACTCATCTAATAATTTTTTAGCGAACCTAACCCTCTCTTCGGCCTTAAAATTTCCTGTTTCATAAACACATTCTCCTTTTTTACATCCTGCAACCATAACGGCATCGGCTCCCTTTTGGAAGGCCCTTAATGCATAAGTAATGTCAAACTTACCTGTGCAAGGGAGCCTAACTATCCTTACGGTTGCAGGATATTGCATTTTACTGGTTCCTGCCAAGTCTGCAGCCCCATATCCTCATTGATAGCAACAGAATGCAATTATTATTGGATCACTCATACACATCCCCTTATAATTTGAATTTTATTAGTTTTAAATAGCGATCTATTAAATTAGTAAAGAGAAATTAGAAAGAGATAATTACGGGCACATGCCCTCCCATCAGCACCATCCTGGCAAAAAGCCTTCGGATGGTGCCTCATTTGGTATTTATCTACCCCCAATGTTGAGCTCATAACCTATGCCATAGTTATATGAATAGATGTGGAGCCTGTGCCTTTTTAACTCTCTAATTTTTGGTGAGCTTCTAATACTCCATCAATAAATGAAATTATTTGCTCATCTCTGTAATATCTCAACTGCATAGCACCACTTGGACATGCTCCAGCACATGCTCCACAACCTTTACAGGCAACATCATTAACTTGAGCTACTTTATGTCCATCTTTTTCTACATAAGTTATAGCATTATATGGACACATTTTAGCACAAACTTCACATCCTCCACAAATATCTTCATCAACAACTGCTCTAATCATCTCAATCTTAAACTCTCCCTGAGCCATTGGTATTGACACTGCACTTGCAGCCCCTTTCGCTTGAGCAACTGTATCTGGAATGTCTTTTGGTCCTTGAGCAACTCCTGCAATTGCTACACCATCAACTTTTGTATTTACTGGAGCTAACTTTGGATGTAATTCTTTGAAGAATCCATCTGGACTTAATTCTATACCAAGCATTTTTGCTAATTTTGGATTGTCTGGTCTTGGTGATAATCCTGCTGACAATACAACTAAATCAGCTTCAATTTCTACAATTTCTCCTAACAATGTATCTTCTACTCTAACAATTAAGTTCTTTGTTTCTGGATCTTCCATTATGCATGCTGGTCTTCCTCTAATGAACTTAACTCCAAACTGTTCCTGAGCTCTTCTATAGTATTCTTCATATCCTTTACCGAAAGCCCTGATATCCATATAGCAGATATAAACTTCAGTGTTTGGATCATGCTGTTTAAGTAACTGAGCATTTTTTAAGGCAAACATACAGCAAATTCTTGAACAGTATGGTTTTCCAACTTTAGCATCTCTTGAACCTACACACTGTATAAATACTACTCTATGAGGATGCTTTCCATCACTTGGTCTTATTTCATGCCCACCAGTAGGACCTGCGGGATTAATCATTCTCTCTAATTCTAATGTTGTTATGACGTTGTCATAAACTCCATATCCATACTCTTCTTTTAATGTTGCATCAAATTCATCATAACCTACTGCACAGATTATTGTTCCTACTTTCAATTTAATCTCTTCTGGTTTTTGATCGTATCTTATAGCTCCAGGGCCACAAGCTTTTTCACAGAGTCCACATCTTATACAGTGTTCCATATCTATTGTATATACCAATGGAACTGCCTGAGCAAATGGAACATAAATTGCTTTTCTTGTACCTAATCCTAAATCAAACTCATTTGGAACTTCAATTGGACAAACTGCGGCACAGGCTCCACATCCAGTACAAATATTTTCATCAACATATCTTGGCTTTTTTTCAATTGTAACTTCAAAGTTTCCAATGTATCCTTCGACATTTTTAACTTCGACATAGGTTATGAGCTCAACATTGGGGTGGTTTGCAACGCTAACCATCTTTGGAGCCAAAATTCACATAGCACAGTCATCAGTTGGGAATGTCTTAGCAAGTTGAGCCATCCTTCCTCCAATTGATGGCTCTTTCTCTACTAAATATACTTTATAACCTTGATCTCCCAAGTCAAGAGCTGCTTGGATTCCTGCAATACCTCCTCCAATTATAAGGCAAGATTTATCTACATTAACAACTTTTTGAGGAACATCTTCTAATTTCTTAGCTCTTTCTACACCTCCTGCAACTAACTCCATTGCCTTTTTAGTAGCTTTTTCTGGATCATTCATATGTACAAATGCACACTGTTCTCTAATATTTACGAACTCTAAGTAATATGGAGATAACCCTGCTTCTTTTATACAATTTCTAAAAGTAGGCTCGTGGATCTTTGGAGTACATGCAGCTACAACGATCCTATCTAAGTTATATTCCTTTATACATTCTTTAATCAAGTTTTGACCTGGATCAGCACACATAAAAGGATATGTTTTAGCAACAACAACTCCATCTAATTTTTCTGCAAAATCTCTAACTGCCTCACAATCTACAACACCATTAATGTTTGATCCACAATAACAGACAAATACCCCAACTCTTGGGGACATAGATTCACCTCCAATAATAGAAATCACAAATAGTTAATTATACGGCACCATATAAAAATGTATATTCTTAAATTACCTAATAGATGTCATTAAATTGTTTAATATTAAGTTGAAATATTATTTAAAAATCCTAAAATTTAACTTAAAATATTTTTACAAAAATTTAAGTATTTTTGAGACTGTCAAGATAAGAAAGATTTAAAAATATGGAAGTAAAAAATAGGGGATATGA
>Ga0256831_1001494_pt1 | contig 12297 bp, 7 predicted proteins | sample 132544metaG_FD_189087 | JGI IMG/M metagenome (GOLD analysis project Ga0256831, IMG submission 189087) | Hydrothermal vent microbial communities from Lau Basin, Pacific Ocean - 132-544 | ecosystem: Environmental > Aquatic > Marine > Hydrothermal vents | place: Pacific Ocean: Lau Basin | collected... | reverse complement strand
CCCAATAATGTTTATGTCTTCTTTCCTCTTCCGATTTTTTCTTAGATGGTTTTAAAGGTTTAAAGGTTAACCGGATATGTTCCTCTGCTTTTCTCCACGCTCTCCAGAATGCCTTTTCATCTCCTTCGTAATAGGAGGCTAATATCCTCCCTACCTCTTCGAGGTTGTAGCCGGCATTTAGAAACCTCGTTATGGCTCCGTTCTTGAGGTTTGCCTGTATGTAATCGACCGGGTTAGAGGCTAATGTGTTTTCTATTTCCGCTTTTACTTCCGCAAAACCTTTAGTAGGTTTTCTCTTTACTACAAAACCTTTATAGACCTTTTTCTTTAAATAGGCTTTCCACAGAGGTTTTAACCTTTCGTAAACCTTATCTACGCGGTGGGTTCTTCCGTTAAATACTTTTACCGACTTTCCACCCTTTAGTGGGTTATACAATCCTTCGAGCCATACCGACCTTTTTGCCGAAATGCTATCGTAAGGAATTTTTAACCTTTCGCAAAGTTCTTTTAAGGCTTCGACTATAAACTTCAACCGGTAATCGTTTGCGTATGGAAATTCGTAAAACTTCCCTTCATCTACTACTTGTTTTATTTTTCCGTTAAAACTATCTACTTCCTCAACCTTCCTCTTTTTTATTACTCTGTAAATAAGGTGGATATAGAGGTGGAACCCTTTGCCCGACGCCGACCTCCAAACTTCGGGATAAATACCGAGCTTATGCAGATATTTAACGATACGTTTTACATCTTCCTCCGATACATTATCGAGGTCGATTATTATTGCGTCTCCTACCTTTATAAGTTTCGAAAAATCAAATATCTCAAAACTTAGGTGAGGATTTTCTTTTACTTCCTTGTAGCGTTTTTTATACTCTTTCCAAACCTCTTTTGGAATGTAGAAAATTCCCCGGTAGAGAATTGAATATCCCGACCTTACATATTCGGATATTACTCTGCTCGCCGTTGCGTCGGATTGAAATACTCTCCTTATATAAGGTTTTCCATCTTTGTATATATCCACTATATGGAAATGGTTAGGTGTTCTTCTCCCCTTAAATAAAGCTTTATCGGGTTTACTTATCGAGGCTAAAAACTTTCCGTAGAAATCTCCAAATTCCTCTATTCCCTTTAGGACGATTTTTCCGTCGGGGTTTTGATTTTGTGTCGCCGCCGGGGAGGGAGGCTTTCGCCTTCCCTCTTTAGACCCGGCGACGGACTTCAGGTGGGGGGTATAACGACTTAAGTCTTTAATATCTCTATTTTGAGATTGAGTTTTATGATTTCTATTCTCACGACCTTTCCCCCCACCTGAAGCCAACATCAAATATTAGCTAATCTCCAAAACTAAGTCAAGGCAAATTTTTCGGCAAAATAAAATTTTTGTCAAGTTATAACCGATTTAGTTTTCTTGCTTGGAATTATCCACTTTTTAAGAAGCTTAAAAATTGCCTGAAAATTTAAAGAAAACTTGGAATTTTTAAGGTTTTTGCAAAAATGCAAAAATCTCAAGAATTCTTTTTAAACGGATTTTATTTTACGGATATTAAATCACTTCTATTTCAAAAGTATTATTATTGAGAAATATTCTTACTATTCTTACCGATATATGTTCTGCTTTTCTTAACAAATGTATTTCATCTCTTTCAAGCCTTCTTCTTACTACTGCATCGATAATAAACAAAATTAAAATAGAACCCTGGTTTACATAATCAAACTTTTCTTTTAGAGCAATAAATTCTTCATAACCCCAATTTTTATAAGAACTTCCGTTATCTTTAGGAGGATAGTTTAACTTTAGTTCTATAAATACTGTAGTATTTTCATTTAAATCTACCCTTAAATCTGTATAAGTATCTACCTCAAAAAATTTTTTACTAAGTCGAACTTTATTTTTATCAGAATAAACTTGGTATAGTTTTCTTTTTAAATAACCTTCTAATTGATTTTTCAATATATCTTCCACCCTACATAGGTCTTTTCCTGGGCAATATTTATTTTTAAATTCCTCCCACTTTTTTCTTCTTTCTTCTCCCGATTCTTTAAATATTTCTAAGAATTCTTTAACAATTTTTTCTTCTCTAGCAAAATTTTCAAGACTTTCAATAAGTTTATTAATCTGGGACATAGAGATTATTATATTTTTCAGAAGTTCTTTATACATTTAAAGACTCAACCCGAAACCTCTCGATAGTCTTTTTCTCCTTTGCTCCATATCCCAAATCTCCTTTTCCAAGTTTTCCCTTACTCGGTTTAAATCTTCACTATCCGCATTTAGATAAAACTCGGCAAAGTCTTTAAAACCTTTATAAGCCTTAGATAGGTTTACCGAAGTCTTAAGTCTCCTTTGTATCTTTTTAGTGGTGGAAATTCCCGCCTCGTCGTTATCCAAAGCCAAAATTATGTTTACCCCTTTCTTCTCCTGCTCTTTTAAGTAGGGAATTACTTTATCTGCATTCGCTACACTTCCAAGTATTAAAAAACTTCCCTCCGGGTCAATTTGGTATAGCGTTATATAGTCGGTTAATCCTTCTACCACATATAGGTTTGGAGAATTCGGATTTCCTATCACCACCGGTTGGTTGGAAGTTATCCAACCCTTATTAGATATAGAGGGGTTTATATCCCTCCAAAATAAGACTTGGTCTGTTTTTAATACCAACACCGGGTTTAGGTAATCTTGCTCTATTTCCCTAATCTCCGGAAAGCCTTTCTCCGTCTCCTTTATTACTTCCTTTCTAAGTCTTAAATCGCCTATCCAAATATAGGGGGGTAAGTGTTTTAATTTCCATACTTCGGTAAGCCATTTTAAGCCTTCCCTATCCGCGTCTGGTTTTCTTAGGTTTATAACCCTTACCTCTTTAACCTCTTGTAATTTTTTCGCCTGTATCCGGGAGTGTTTTATTTCCAATTCGTTTTCCTCTAACCACTCTAAAGCCTCTTTAAAGCTATATCCAAAATATTGGCTTACAAAGTCTATAACACTTCCGCCTTTACCTCTCCCGGCATCATACCAAAGCCATTTCCCATCTTTCTTATGAGCGATAAAACTCGGATTTTTATCTTCTCTCCAAGGAACATTCGCTTTTATGTAGTTTTGAGAGTAGTAAAAAGGTATCCCTAAATAACTCAAAAGTTGCGGTAATTCTATCTCGCACACACACCTTTTAATATAATTAAACCACATTTGAAGTTTAAAACAAAACCCAAACGCGTAGTGGAGTTTAAAAATGAGTGAGGCTTTAAAAGAGCTTGGTAAACATTTACTAAATTTGGCTTTAGCCGTTGCTGTATATCTTCTTATTCAACCCTTTTTAAAAGAGAAATTTTCTTTTAAAGTTTTCATAATAGGTTTTCTCTTTTACTTACTATTAGCAAGTTTAGGTTTCCTTTTGATAATTTTTGGAAGTAAATTAAGTAATAAGGAGGATTAAAATGCAGGAAATTAATTATTTACTACCTTTAGTAGTTGTTTCTCTCGGCGGTTTATTAATTGGTCTAATAGCTCTTTACTTCGGTTATAGAGAATTGAAAAGAAAAACTCAACATTAAACTAATGGAAAAGGCTTTAATCAGTATTATCATTACTGGTTGGATTATTGCTTTTGCTGGGTTTATTATCCTTTATATCGCATTTAGGAAGAAACTTAAACATTCTCACTAACTTTATCCTTTTCCTTTGCCGCGGCGGGGCAAAGTTGGAAGACTAATGTTCTAATTTGAATCTGCCGCCTCGCCTTAATCAAAGGACAAACTTTAAATTTCAAAGAAAACAGCTTTTTGTATTAATTCGCTTAATTCTTTCAATTTCTCAATATCGTTGCTGCTATCTACATATTTAAGCAAATCTTCGATTGTTTCAAAATTTCCAAATCTCCCATTCGTAAGCCTTAAAACTTTTACTGTTTCTTCTTCGTTTAAAAATTCCAAATCGGTCTTTATATATCTTCTAAGCCTTAAAACTTCTTTTTGTGAATCTTCCGAATTGGATTTCTTTATTTCCTCCTCTTTAAAGTTTGCTTCCTTTTCCTCTCCCCAAATAAGGCTATATAGTTCTTCCTCGTCCATTCTGGTATCTTCTTCTGTATTTATCCCCTCAACATATTGGTTTATCTCCTCTTCCAAATCCGAATTGGTTCCTGCTGTTTCCTCATAATCCAAATCGGTTATTTCTATTTCTTCCACTCCATATACCGGTATGTATTTCGGAAATCTTACTTCCGTTTCGTCATCTATCAGTTTCAAATCTTTTAACACTTCATAAACAGCAAAGGCGTATCTTCCCCAACCTCCTAAATCCAAGCTTTTTACTGCCGGTTGGTTCAAAACATAACCCGTTGTGGGTTTCTTTCTCAAATCCACTTGTTGGAACTTATACGCGTAAAGGAACTTTATCAGTCGGAGCAATTTTTCTCCCACCAAAGGTTTTTCTTCTCCTTCCACCACTTCGAGGTCTTCCTCTCTCCCTCCCCATACCGGTATTCCTTTCAACATTAACCTTTCGAAGGCTTCCTCATACAACTTCCAACTATCGGCGTTTATTCTTCTCCCTACCACCAGCGGTTTTATCCTTTCTACCTCCTCCACCGAACGGACTTTTCCGTAAAACTCTACCATTTGTGGTTGTGTTTCTAACAATTGTTGCTTATGCGACCCCCCCGCCGTCCCTAATTTTGTTTCAAACTCTTTCTCCTCCCGTTTTTTTGGCAGACCTTTTAGTCCATCCTCCCCCCTACCATTCCCTTCGGGAGTAATAGATAATTCCCTATCTGTCCGAGTTTTTATCAGCAAGTTATCCCTACCCTCTTGAGTGGGTTCGGTCTTTTTCTCCTCCTCTGGATACTGCCATAAAGTTATCTCCCTCCATAGAGGGTCTTTTATTCCTTTATTTCCTATCCCTAAGAGGTAAACCTTTCTTCCCTTTACCGGTTTCTTTCTTTTTGCCTCTAACCGCTTTAGGTATTCCTCGAAATACCTTTCAAACCTTTCCTTTCCTAATTCCCTATTCCTTTCGGTGGATAGCTTATTGCCTCCCTTTTGGTTTGCCTTTAGGTAGGCTATTACCTCCTCCGTTTGGTTCAGTATCTGCTCTTTACTGAAACGGCGGAATATCTCTAATACCGACGATTTAGGTATTCCCAAAACTTTACTTATGGCATATGCAGAGGTTATTCCTTCCTCAAGACATTTCTTAATTTTCGGTATGTATTCCCAATAATGTTTATGTCTTCTTTCCTCTTCCGATTTTTTCTTAGATGGTTTTAAAGGTTTAAAGGTTAACCGGATATGTTCCTCTGCTTTTCTCCACGCTCTCCAGAATGCCTTTTCATCTCCTTCGTAATAGGAGGCTAATATCCTCCCTACCTCTTCGAGGTTGTAGCCGGCATTTAGAAACCTCGTTATGGCTCCGTTCTTGAGGTTTGCCTGTATGTAATCGACCGGGTTAGAGGCTAATGTGTTTTCTATTTCCGCTTTTACTTCCGCAAAACCTTTAGTAGGTTTTCTCTTTACTACAAAACCTTTATAGACCTTTTTCTTTAAATAGGCTTTCCACAGAGGTTTTAACCTTTCGTAAACCTTATCTACGCGGTGGGTTCTTCCGTTAAATACTTTTACCGACTTTCCACCCTTTAGTGGGTTATACAATCCTTCGAGCCATACCGACCTTTTTGCCGAAATGCTATCGTAAGGAATTTTTAACCTTTCGCAAAGTTCTTTTAAGGCTTCGACTATAAACTTCAACCGGTAATCGTTTGCGTATGGAAATTCGTAAAACTTCCCTTCATCTACTACTTGTTTTATTTTTCCGTTAAAACTATCTACTTCCTCAACCTTCCTCTTTTTTATTACTCTGTAAATAAGGTGGATATAGAGGTGGAACCCTTTGCCCGACGCCGACCTCCAAACTTCGGGATAAATACCGAGCTTATGCAGATATTTAACGATACGTTTTACATCTTCCTCCGATACATTATCGAGGTCGATTATTATTGCGTCTCCTACCTTTATAAGTTTCGAAAAATCAAATATCTCAAAACTTAGGTGAGGATTTTCTTTTACTTCCTTGTAGCGTTTTTTATACTCTTTCCAAACCTCTTTTGGAATGTAGAAAATTCCCCGGTAGAGAATTGAATATCCCGACCTTACATATTCGGATATTACTCTGCTCGCCGTTGCGTCGGATTGAAATACTCTCCTTATATAAGGTTTTCCATCTTTGTATATATCCACTATATGGAAATGGTTAGGTGTTCTTCTCCCCTTAAATAAAGCTTTATCGGGTTTACTTATCGAGGCTAAAAACTTTCCGTAGAAATCTCCAAATTCCTCTATTCCCTTTAGGACGATTTTTCCGTCGGGGTTTTGATTTTGTGTCGCCGCCGGGGAGGGAGGCTTTCGCCTTCCCTCTTTAGACCCGGCGACGGACTTCAGGTGGGGGGTATAACGACTTAAGTCTTTAATATCTCTATTTTGAGATTGAGTTTTATGATTTCTATTCTCACGACCTTTCCCCCCACCTGAAGCCAACATCAAATATTAGCTAATCTCCAAAACTAAGTCAAGGCAAATTTTTCGGCAAAATAAAATTTTTGTCAAGTTATAACCGATTTAGTTTTCTTGCTTGGAATTATCCACTTTTTAAGAAGCTTAAAAATTGCCTGAAAATTTAAAGAAAACTTGGAATTTTTAAGGTTTTTGCAAAAATGCAAAAATCTCAAGAATTCTTTTTAAACGGATTTTATTTTACGGATATTAAATCACTTCTATTTCAAAAGTATTATTATTGAGAAATATTCTTACTATTCTTACCGATATATGTTCTGCTTTTCTTAACAAATGTATTTCATCTCTTTCAAGCCTTCTTCTTACTACTGCATCGATAATAAACAAAATTAAAATAGAACCCTGGTTTACATAATCAAACTTTTCTTTTAGAGCAATAAATTCTTCATAACCCCAATTTTTATAAGAACTTCCGTTATCTTTAGGAGGATAGTTTAACTTTAGTTCTATAAATACTGTAGTATTTTCATTTAAATCTACCCTTAAATCTGTATAAGTATCTACCTCAAAAAATTTTTTACTAAGTCGAACTTTATTTTTATCAGAATAAACTTGGTATAGTTTTCTTTTTAAATAACCTTCTAATTGATTTTTCAATATATCTTCCACCCTACATAGGTCTTTTCCTGGGCAATATTTATTTTTAAATTCCTCCCACTTTTTTCTTCTTTCTTCTCCCGATTCTTTAAATATTTCTAAGAATTCTTTAACAATTTTTTCTTCTCTAGCAAAATTTTCAAGACTTTCAATAAGTTTATTAATCTGGGACATAGAGATTATTATATTTTTCAGAAGTTCTTTATACATTTAAAGACTCAACCCGAAACCTCTCGATAGTCTTTTTCTCCTTTGCTCCATATCCCAAATCTCCTTTTCCAAGTTTTCCCTTACTCGGTTTAAATCTTCACTATCCGCATTTAGATAAAACTCGGCAAAGTCTTTAAAACCTTTATAAGCCTTAGATAGGTTTACCGAAGTCTTAAGTCTCCTTTGTATCTTTTTAGTGGTGGAAATTCCCGCCTCGTCGTTATCCAAAGCCAAAATTATGTTTACCCCTTTCTTCTCCTGCTCTTTTAAGTAGGGAATTACTTTATCTGCATTCGCTACACTTCCAAGTATTAAAAAACTTCCCTCCGGGTCAATTTGGTATAGCGTTATATAGTCGGTTAATCCTTCTACCACATATAGGTTTGGAGAATTCGGATTTCCTATCACCACCGGTTGGTTGGAAGTTATCCAACCCTTATTAGATATAGAGGGGTTTATATCCCTCCAAAATAAGACTTGGTCTGTTTTTAATACCAACACCGGGTTTAGGTAATCTTGCTCTATTTCCCTAATCTCCGGAAAGCCTTTCTCCGTCTCCTTTATTACTTCCTTTCTAAGTCTTAAATCGCCTATCCAAATATAGGGGGGTAAGTGTTTTAATTTCCATACTTCGGTAAGCCATTTTAAGCCTTCCCTATCCGCGTCTGGTTTTCTTAGGTTTATAACCCTTACCTCTTTAACCTCTTGTAATTTTTTCGCCTGTATCCGGGAGTGTTTTATTTCCAATTCGTTTTCCTCTAACCACTCCAAAGCCTCTTTAAAGCTATATCCAAAATATTGGCTTACAAAGTCTATAACACTTCCGCCTTTACCTCTCCCGGCATCATACCAAAGCCATTTCCCGTCTTTCTTATGAGCGATAAAACTCGGATTTTTATCTTCTCTCCACGGGACATTAGCTTTTATGTAATTTTGGGAGTAATAAAAAGGTATCCCTAAATAACTCAAAAGTTGCGGTAATTCTATCTCGTGTTTTAATCTTTCCGCCTCGTTTTTATAGGTGTTTACCTTTCGTTTTATTTCTTTTATCTCCTCACTAATAGGCTTAACAAAAATAGTAAAATCCCCGTCATTACTACGCCTGCCATCATTCCATATCCAAAATACATCACTTTGCAAAGTGTTAGATTGGTTTCTATTTCTCTTTTTCTTAATATTTGGAGTTGTTTTATTTCCTTCTGGAGAGTTTTCCTCAAGTCTTGAGCGAATACTTCCATATCTTTCCTCAATCTCTCGATTTTTTCGTTCGTAATATTCTCTAATTCGCTTCTGTATTTCTCTATATTCTCCAAGTGTATCTTTTCTAATTCTTTCCTCTGTTCTTGTAAGGATTTCCTCAATTCGGAAATTTTCATCGTATATCCCTCCTTTTAGGCGGATTTTTATCCCCTCTATCTCAACCGAAATATAGTTTTTGCCTTTTCTCCTAACTTTTAAACCTTGGTTTTCCAAAAACTTTATAAGACTTTGTCTATCCCTCACTAAGCCGGTATTTATTCCGGTTAATACCAATTCGTGGATTTCTTCTCTCAATATTTCCCTTTCCTTGTGTTTAAGACTTTGCCATTTCTTTGAACCTATCTTCCGAGATATGGTTCCTTTACTCTCCAAATCGGGAGAATTTAATCCGTATTTAAGGTCGATGTATTTTCGAAAATCCTCAAGTTGTTTAGGGGTAAACCAAAACTTTAATGTTTTCCCCGTAGAAGCGAAATTATTGGCTACATAAATATGGAAATGAAAATTATCCGTATCGTCGTGAGATATTATCGTATAGGCAACTTCTTCCTTCTTATATCCTGCAAATAAAAACTTTTCTATATCGTGTATTAAATCGTCTAACTCTTTGCCTCGTTCTTTTAACTTTTTTTCTAACTCTTGTCTATCTTCACTAAAGGAAATTAGAACACTAAAAGCCTTAACTTTTTCAGAATTAGAGGCTTTAGACCAAGCTATTACTTCTAAAGGATTTCCTCGCCAAAGTTTTCCCCTAACTTCGTTTGGATTTTCTTTATCCTTTAGCTGGTATTCCAAACCTTTTTTAACCCCTTGCGGTGTTTTAACTTTATCGATATGTATTATCATTTTCAAACTCTTTGAGAATTACTCTTTAATTCTTCCAATAAAAGGATTTTTAAGTCTTGTTCTATTCCTTTCAAACTGTTAGCAATTTCTTCAAAATACTTTAAACTCTCCTCGGTTGGTATATCGGCTTTTAAAAGCCAATTAGTTAGTCTCGCTATTTGGTTAAGATTTACCCCTATTTTGTGTATTTCGTATAAAAGCCTTTTCTTTTCCTCGCAATTTTCTTTAACTTTCCGCTTAGGTTGAAAATTCAAAATCTTTGACCTTATAAAATCGTTAATCGTTAAACCTTCTTTTTCAACTAATTTTCTCAAAATTTCGTGTTCTTCTTTACTAAGTCTTAAGGTTATCTTTTTCACTTTGTTATCCCGGTTTTTTTCTGCCGTTTTCATATTCCTATCCTCGCCTGCATTTCGATAGTTTTTTCAACACAAATTCCCCCCTTTGGGGGGGTTAGGGGGGGGTTATTAATAGTGCGACGGCAGTCGCCGTATCTTGCACAATATAATATAATTAAACCTCAAAAGGTGTTTAGAACAAAATCCAAACTCGTAGTGGAGTTTAAAAATGGGTGAGGCTTTAAAAGAGCTTGGTAAACATTTACTAAATTTGGCTTTAGCCGTTGCTGTATATCTTCTTATTCAACCCTTTTTAAAAGAGAAATTTTCTTTTAAAGTTTTCATAATAGGTTTTCTCTTTTACTTACTATTAGGAGGCTTAGGTTTCCTTTTAATAATTTTTGGAAGTAAATTAAGTAATAAGGAGGATTAAAATGCAAGAAACCAACTATTTACTTCCTTTAGTAATTGTTTCTTTCGGCGGTTTGTTAATTGGTTTAATAGCTCTTTATTTTGGTTACAGGGAATTAAAAAGAAAAACACAACATTAGAGCTAATTAATTTTGTTCTTTCCAAAACTTTATCTTGTGGCGAGTTTTACAATTTAATTAGAATATGGATATTCCAACTATTATAGACCCTCGCCGAGGTCTGGAGACTCGCCTTAGAAAGGCTTGGGAAGAGTTTTTCGAACTTTCTAAGTTTATTCTCGACAACCGGGAAGAGGTAAATTTAAACTTAGGTAAAGTCTTAGACTCCGTTTGTATTAGAAATCCATCTGAGGTTTTAAATGACCCTCGTTATGCGAAATACTTTAAGGAAGCTTATGAGTCCGAAAATCCTTGTATTTCCTGTCTTCAATACATAGATGTGATGGAAGACGAATTCGGTCAATTAGATTGGAGTGTTCCTATTTGTAAAGAGGCTTGGCTTTGGCTTTGGTTTATTACCTATACAGCTACTTTAACCCGTATCGATGCTTTATATATCACTCCTACCTTAATTAAAAAGAAAGACAAAAACCAACTTAAGATTTATTTCTATCTCAAATGGGTTGCCGTTCTTTATGGAGAAAATAGACGCAAAGATAAGTTTAAAGTTATTAAACTTTCCGACGATGGTAAACCTTTAGACAAAATTCCCCGTAAGTGGGAAATTGACCGGAAAACTTTAAGTCTCGGTTATATCCGTATAGATATACCGGAAGAGGTTAAGAAAAAAATTAAATCAACTCAAGACTTAAGTTCTTATCTCGAAAATAATCCTCCAGAGATTTTTTTAAAAGCTCAAGTCTTAAGAGAAACTTTTTATCTATTTAAAAACCGGTTTAAGGAAATCCAAATTTTGGAAAGGCTTTTCCCTATTTTGAGAAAGAAAAAGAAAAACTTACCTTATGAGGAATGGTTCAATTCTTTTTCTCTATATACTCTTGGTAGAGACATTATTACTTTAAAACGCCTTTTAGAATACCGAGACGATTGGTTCGAATTTTGGGAAGACCTTTGCTAACCTTTGCCGTTTCGGTTATTTTTTACTTTGCCGCGGCGGGGCAAAGTTAGAATATTAGTGTTCTAACTTGAACCCGCCGCCGCCTCGCCTCGCCTTTGTTGAAAAGACAAACTTCAAATTCCGAAGAAAATAACTTTTTGTATAAATTCGCTTAATTCCTTTAAGTTCGCAATATCGCCGGTTTTCTCCAAATGGTTAACTATATCTTCGATTGTTTCAAAATCTCCAAATTTTTGTCTTGCAATTTGTAAAACTTTAGCTTTTTCTTCGTTACTTAAAAATTCCAAATCTGTCGTGATGTAATGTTTCAATTCCAAAATCTCTTTTGAATCTTTCGAAGAAACAAAGCTTGAGCTGGGACGTTTGAAATTAAAACTATCGGAGTGTGAAGGTTTCGAAGTAAAAAAACCAACATTAGACTTTTGAGAAAAAACAAAACTCGAATTAGAAACTGAAGAAAACGAAACATCATAAGGAGCTTGAGAAGAAACTAAATCCTGCTTGCCTTCTAAAAAAGACGAACGCCTGACTCCATAGGGGGAAGAAAGCAGGTTCTTATATTGGCTAAAAAACAACGAGAGGAAGGCAAAACCAACCACCACCTTTAAGCTCCCCTTCGGGGAGTTCTTATATTGGCTAAAATCGGTTGAGGAAAAATCTTGACCGACTGCGATGGCTTCCCTCCATAGGGTGTTGATGGTTTCCTCTGTAAGATTACCGGCGACGAGGCGTCCTTTCTCCGTTAGGTGGAAAACCTTTTTGGGTCTTCCCCTTCCCTCCTTCTCGAAATGGTGAGATACCAATCCCACCTTTTCGAGTGCGTTCATTATTAGGTCGACTAACCACTTCTGGTGTCCTAAAAGTTTTATAAGCTCCTGCCTCGGAACTGCTCCTTTAGTGGAGAGAACCTTAAGGGTTTCCCTTACTATGGCTTTAAAGTCGAGCGTCTTTATCCCTTGCGGTAATTTAAACTCAA
>Ga0256831_1001493_pt1 | contig 12299 bp, 16 predicted proteins | sample 132544metaG_FD_189087 | JGI IMG/M metagenome (GOLD analysis project Ga0256831, IMG submission 189087) | Hydrothermal vent microbial communities from Lau Basin, Pacific Ocean - 132-544 | ecosystem: Environmental > Aquatic > Marine > Hydrothermal vents | place: Pacific Ocean: Lau Basin | collected... | reverse complement strand
CAGGACGCAGTAAACGACGGCGTAGTTGTAGATGAGATTCAGTTTGAAGCCGTTGGCGTAGATGACGAATTCAAAATAGAGGTGTGGTAATGGCAGTGAAAGAGTTTGTTAACTACGTTGAGAAGAAAGTCCTTGAATACCTGCCTTCTGGAGCAAAACACCTATTTCCCGTAATTATGGGCATTATAGAGACAGAGAGCGACTTTAACCCATACGCTGCAAGGTATGAACCCCACTACAGGTGGCTCGTCTCTCCCGAAAGGTATTACCGATATTACAGCAGCAATCCAGAAACCGAAATCATCCTTCAAAAAACCTCAATCGGCCTCATGCAAGTTATGGGGGCAAACTACCGAAAAATGGGATATACAAAACCCTTAACAGCTCTCTTTGAAGATGTAGATAGTCAACTCAAATACGGAATCAAGTTCTTCCTGAACCTCTACGAGAAGTATGACTCCATTCCCGCCGCAGTGGCAGCCTACAACGCAGGAAGCCCCCGAAAGACCCAGACAGGCAGGTACGTGAATCAAAGGTACGTTGACGCAGTTCTCTCTAAAGCTCAAAAGTGGAGAGGTAAGTGATGGCTCCAGTAATTGCAGCCCTCATTCCGGGAGTTGTTGAAGCCATAAAAGGAGTTCTGAAGCAGAAAGCTCCCGATGTAGCCGAAAAGCTTGACTCAGTTCTCTCAGACCCAAAGACAAGGCTTGAGCTTGAAAAACTTGCCCTTCAGAAGATGGAACTCCAGCAGCAGCCCGAAAAGTGGGAGCTTGAGGACAGGGCTTCTGCCAGGAAGATGGCCGCCTACGACATGCTCAGCGACAGCTGGCTGTCTAAGAATGTGAGACCATTAGTTCTGATTTACCTAACAATTATGTTCACCATTGCTTTCTTCTTCTCTGCTCAAAATAAATACGCTGCAGACATGATAGGGGTTTTCAAGGGCCTTCTTTTTTACGTTTACCTCTTCTACTTTGGAGGACGTTCCGCCGAAAAAGCCATCCTAATCCTCAAGGGGAAAAAATGAAAGCAAAACGCAAAGGAACAGAGTTTGAAAGGCTCGTCAAAAAAGAGTTTGAAAGCGCCGGTTTCACGGTTATTAGGTCGGCAGCTTCTCTGGGTAAGGCTGACCTATACATAGAGGGAATCGGGGCAATCCAGTGCAAGGCAAGGAAAACCTTTGCCGTCTATAACCTTTTTGATGGTGCGGATGTCCTTGTAGTTAAAGCAAACAGAAAAGAGCCGCTGATTGTTATACCGCTGAGAAAGTTTTTCCAGATAATTCCAGCAAAGAGGTAACAATGGACAGCATCTCAGGAATCATCGGACTCATAGGAAACGGTGGCTGGGTAGCGATAGGGATATTCCTTGGCTACTTCATCCAGAGGCTTGATAAGAGGATGGAAAAGCTTGAGAACAAGTTAGAAACCATAGGAGAGGAATTTGTCTCCCGTGAAGAACACTACAGGGACATCTCAGGCTGGAGAGGAGAGGTAAACAGGCTTGAGATGAAAATCGGAGGAGAGATAAATCGGCTTGACCTTAAGATAGACAGGCTCATGGAGAAACTCCTGGAGGGTAAGAGATGAAGCACCTCAGAGGCCAGATACTTGATTTCCTCAAGAGAATCTACCCGAGAGACATAGAGGAGATTGGCATAATCAGCGTCTTCTACGAGTACCACAGGGACAAGGACATAAGACAGTCCCTTCAGTACCTTGTTGACAAGGGTTACGTTGAAAAGAGGGTAGTTAAGCACCCTTACAGGAAGAGGCAAAAGGTCGCCTTCTACAAGATAACTGCAAACGGAATAGACCTCTTAGAGGGAACCGTTGAGGACGCCGGCGTAGTTCTGGAGGATGAGTAATGGCAAGGAGGAAAAAGGCGGTCCTTCAGGACGTCATAACAAGGATCGTTTACCTTTATGAAAACGAGAAGAAGACTTTCAAGGAGATTGAAGCCATCCTAAGGAGTGAGGGCTACGACATCTCAAAGTCCTCAATCCACAGGGCTTACAAGTCCTACGCCCAGGCAGCAGAGGACTACAGGAAGATATACGAGGAGACAAAAGCCCTTATAGAAACGCTGAGGGAAAACCCGGCAACAGACGTAATAGAGACGATGGGGACAATGCTGGCAAACCACATGTTCAAGTTCGTAAAAGACATCCAGTCAATAGACTTTGAGGAACCTGCGGAACTTGTCTCGGCTCTCCAGAAGCTTGCAAAGACTATGGCAGACCTGCAGAAGATAAGGGAGGAGAGGGAAAAAGAGGTCCTCAGAACCCTTGAAGAGGGAATAGAGAGCGGCAAGGTCTCGGAGGAGATAGTTGAGAGAATCAGGCAAATCTACGGAGCGTAAGGGAATTCTCCTTCCCTACCAGGTTGAAATAGTTGAGGGGATAAACGGCCACAAGTTCAGCGTAATCAAGATGGCAAGGCAGACTGGGAAATCCTTTGTTGTCTCCTACTGGGCCGTAGTGCGGGCACTTCAGAAGGGAAACCACACGATAGTTGTAATCTCCCCAACAGAGAGGCAGAGCAAGCTATTTGTGGACAAGGTTAAGCACCACGTAAAGGCGCTGAGGATAACGGGGATCAAGTTCTTTGAGGACACCGAGCTTAAGAAGTTAGAGGTAGTCTTCCCGAACGGCTCACAGATAATAGCCCTCCCTGCAAACCCTGCAGGAGTAAGGGGATTCTCAGGCGACGTCATAATGGACGAGGTTGCCCACTTTGACAACCAGTGGGAGGAGGTCTACAGGGCAGTATTCCCGATAATAACGAGGAAAAGGGACTACAAGCTCATAGCTATCTCAACGCCCCTTGGCAAAAATGACCTCTTCTACTACCTGTGGAGCATAGCCGAAAACAACAGCAGCTGGTTCAGGTACTCCCTCAACATCTACGAGGCCGTAGAGAAGGGGCTTGACGTTGATGTAGAGGAGCTGAGGGCTGGGATTAAGTCTGAAACTGCCTGGAGAACAGAGTACTTAGTTGAGTTCATAGACAGGCTTGACGCAGTTCTCCCCTACGAGTGGATTCAGTCCTGCGAAGTTCCGAAAGAAGAAATACTCCTTTCAAACCTTAACGACGCCAAGGGAGAGCTATTTGTAGGCGTTGACGTTGCAAGGAGGAAAGACCTAACAGTCATCTCCGTCCTTGAAAAGTTAGGAGAGACCCTTTACCTGAGAAGGATTGAAATCCTGAAAGAGAAAACGTTCAAAGAACAGCTCTCAGTAATTGATCACTACGCAAGGTTCTCAAAGAGAATAGCGATAGATGAGACAGGAATAGGAATGCAGCTTGCAGAGGAGCTGAAAGAAAAGCACGGCAGCAAGGTGCTCCCTGTCTACTTCACGGCAAAAGTAAAAGAGGAACTCTCAGAAAAGCTCAGGGTAAAGTTCCAGGACAGGCTCATAAGGGTTCCAGAAGACCCTGACTTGAGAGAGGACCTTCACTCAGTAAGGAAAACCCTAACTCCCTCTGGAAACGTAAGGATAGAGGGAGGGACATCAGAGAGCCACGCAGACAGGTTCTGGAGCTTAGCCCTTGCAGTTCATGCAGCAAGCCAGAAAGGAAATGACTACATAATCCTTCCGTTGAAAAACAAATACCTATAGGAGGTAGTTGATGGAAAGAGAGATTACCCTTCCAGTTTCTAAGCAAAAAGTGAAAGTAAAACCCCTCACAGGCGGACAGGTAGCGCAGCTACCCTTTGACCTTGAGCTTGAGGTCAACAGAGCAGCAAAGGAAAAGAGATTCCTCCACCCTGAACACCAGGTTCAGATAGTAAAAACCCTCGGCCTTAATCCTGATGAGCTCCACTACCTTGACATGAGAGCAATCGTTGATGCCGTTATCGGCCTGACCCTTGTCCCAAATTTTTTAGAGACAAGCTCAGGGCAGCCTGCTACGTAGCGGTATTCTCTGAGGAACTGTCTGAGGAGTTCAACTGTGAAAAGTGCACAGAGAAGCTCAAAAGAGTCAGGAACTGCCCTCCCTATTCGGGCAGCAAGTTCTCAAAAACAGTTGGAACTCCAAAGGGAGGAGTTATCGTTAAGCAGTGCCCCTTCTCCCTATTCCTTGACCCTGAAATCCGTAGAGCCTTCAGGCTCTACAACCACTATAAAGACGGACACATTCTCTACGGTGAGAAGCTATCAGATTGGAGTTTCAGAGACATTAGAATGGTTGAACTGATTAAATCGTTCACGGCAGAAGCGGAGCAGGAGAGATGGCGCAAAATCCAAAACTCAAGATAGAGATAGAAGCTGTTGATAAGGTAACTGTAACCCTTGAAGAAGCCTCAAAAGCCTTAAGGAATCTCTCTAACGCTTTCAAGGAAACTGCAAAGGCTGCAAAAGAGGCAGAGAGCAGAGAACGTTCATTTTTTGGAACCCTTAAAAGCAAAACAAAAGAGGCAGGTAAAGCAGTTGACGGCCTTGCAGACAGGTTTAAACACCTTGAGGGGGCAATCTTCAACCTCAAAACAGCCGTTGCTGCAGCCCTTGGCGGGTTAACGATAGGCAAGATAGTCAAGGATGGAATTGAATTCAACGCCCAGCTCCAGACCGCAAAATTAGGACTTTCAGCCCTTATAACCTCCTCCTACGAGCTGAGAGACGCCCAGGGGCAGGTTCTCTCCGGTATGCAGGCGTTCACAGCAGCTCAGGAAGAAGCAGAAAGGCTCTATAGGGAAATCCTCAACCGTGCAATGCAGACAGCCTCAACTTCAAAAGAACTCCTTGAAACCTTCCAGGCAATCCTTCCTTACGCTGCTCAGACAGGTATGTCCTTAGAGCAAACTCTGAATATGTCTGAAGCTTTTGTTAATGCTGCTAAAGCTCTCGGATTAGGTCTCGGACAGGCGGCCCAGGAAGCGAGAGCCCTGTTTATGGGAGATATTGATCAGAACACACAGCTCTTGAGAGCCCTCAACATCAGCAAACAGATGGTGGATACCTGGAAAGAGCAGGGGAGACTCTACGATGAAGTAATGAGAAAACTGCAGCCGTTTGTAGCTGCATCACAGGAGTTTGCAGACACCTGGGAAGGAGTAACCTCCTCAATTTCAGACCTCATCTCAATGTTAGAGGGTTCTGTTTTCAAGGATACCTTCCATGCCCTAAACGAAGGGCTGAAAAAAGCGAGAGATTATCTCCAGAATCTTCTCAAGGATGAAAACAAACTAAACGAAATCTCAGAAAAAGTAGCAAATGGCTTTATTGATGTTGCAGAGGCTATAGTAGTAACAACAGATGAAATCTACCGCTTCGGAAAAAGCATTTACGATTTTGTAAATAGCCACAAAGAGCTTACCGAGTTTGGAGTTCTGGGGTACCTGCTACTCGGAAAAAAAGGGGCATTACTTGGCACAGTTATTGGGGGAATAGCAGAAGTTGCAGAAAAGTCAAAGAACGTTTTTCCAACAACTAAGCAGATCTTAAACGCTCAACCTAATACTGCAGCAGTTTTAGGCAGCGGCAGGGCGAAACTTCCAGACTCTGAGGTTTTCAAGAAGTTCCAGGAATACAAGGCAAAACACGGCGGCCAACTGCCGACTAAACCTGTTGAACTCCCACTTAAGGAAAAGGAATCAACGTCAAAAGATGAACTGATTAAGTTCTTAGAAAGCCTGAGGCCCCACAGAACCTCTGAAAGTGAAAAGAAAGAAAGGATAATTACCTTCAGACCCAAATCTACTTCCACTCAAACAGAAACCACAGAAGCATCTCAATTTACCATCTCCCCCCTTGAAGTATCCCTGAATCTGACTACTTCAGGGAACTACTCTCTCTTAACCCCTCCTGCTCCGCTAACAGAAAGGCTTTACGAAAAACTACAGGAAAAACAGTTCTCAACACTCTCCCTCGGCGAATCTAAAGCCTTTGAAAATTACCTTCTTCAGCAGCAAGACTACGGCCTTGAAGCTGCTCTCCTGAAAATTCAGCACGAGAGGGAAAAAGAGAAGTTCACAGAAAAGTTCAAAGAGCAGTACCTTGAATTTGCCAAAGAGTACCGCCCCGCAGAGTGGAAAAAACAAAAGCTTGCAGACCTTCAAAAGTGGTACGAGGAGCAGAAAAGAGTACTGGGGGAGTCTGAAGAGCTTCAGGAACTCTACGAACATAAAAAGCTTGAGATAGAAAAAGAAGCCCACGAGCAGGAGAAAAAGCTCTACATAGAAAAGCTGAAGCAAATAAGCAGCTGGAAGGCAGGAGTATTTAAGTCTCTTGATGATTTACACAAAAAGTGGTCGGACACTAACCAGCTCATCTACGACGGAACTACTCAGACCTTCCAGGCACTTGAAAACAGTTTGGAAACGCTGTTCTTTGATGCAATGAGAGGGAAGCTGAAGTCCCTCGGAGATTACGTTAACTCGTTTCTGGCATCTGTAGAAAGTGCAATCGCAGGCATAGCTGCTCAGGGAGTGGCGTCAAGTATTGTCAGCTTCGGCAAGTCAATTTTGGGCTTCTCGGCCGCCGATGGAGGAATCATAGAGGGACACTTTGTTCCTCTTAAAGCTTTCGCTACTGGCGGAGTGGTTGACAGACCCACATTAGGCCTCGTCGGAGAAGGCAAATACCCTGAAGCCATAGTTCCCCTGCCAGACGGCCGCTCAATCCCCGTTAAGTTTGAAGGAAAGGGCAACGGGCAGGTAAACATTGAAATAGTCTTGGTTGACGACAGGGGCAAAATACCGCCCAGGCAGATAGGAAAACAGCAGGTAATCCTCTGGGTTGCAGAGAATATCAGCAACAATGGAATACTGCGCAAAGTGATTCAGCAAAAGATGTGATCGCCACAGTGAACAGACGGCCTCCTGAAAAGAGGTTAACCTCAATAACAACAACTATCAGGAGGCCAACTTGGCTGAGCAGAACTACCCGATAGATAAGCTGAACCTGAATACAGCCTTAACCGAATACCCGCCAATCCTCAAATCTGCACTTGAAGCTCTACGGACAAACTTCATGGGACAGACCTTTCCTCCAAATCCTCGCCCAGGTCAGTTCTGCTACAGGATAGACCTTGACAGATTCTTCTTCTGGAATGGAATCACCTGGGTGGACTTTCAGAACTTCATAGCAGACCTTGTGAACCTCACAGCCGTAGAGGACATCTCTGATGAAGTAGCTAACTCTTTAATTGTCAACGTATCAACCCTTTTCTCAGCAGTCATTGATCTTCAAAGTCAAATAACAGGCCTAAGACAAAGAGTAGAAGCTCTTGAAAACAAATTAGGAGGATAACATGGCAACCCTTGAAGAAGTTCTTGCAGCGCTGAACAGTGCAACCACCGATGCAAGAGAGGTTCTGACTAAATTACCCGAAATAGCTAATACAAACGGCGATGTTCCCTTTACCTTTGCAGACGGAACTCAGATAACTTTACCCGGACTTCCGAAACTAAAGGCACAGGTTGACGGGTTCATAGCCGGAGCGGAGACAACGATAAAAGGCTGGTGGAAAAGATCTTTCTACGTTGATGCCGTGAACGGCGATGATAACAATCCCGGCACAAGCAATGCTCCTTTCAAAACTCTGAAAAAAGCAGTTGATAATATCCCTATCGGAGGATACGGGAAAATTCACATTATTGGCGATTACACTATGGATTACTCTTTTACAGTTCTCGGAAAAAGAATTGCTTTCTATTCAGATGGTAATCTGATTTTCCCTGCCCGACTGAATGGCGACTACAATGAATTTACAGCCCACATAGATGTTGTAGACAGTAGCCTCTATTTTGCTGTTGGCAAAATAATTACAGAAGTTGCAGATAGTAGCAAAAACTGGAGAGGGAGTAACAAAGTCGCAATTAGGCAGAACGTGGGAAGTTGTGGAAGTAGAGCTTTAGGAAGAATGAACGTCATAATTGATACAAAATGTCAAAATGATGTAAATGTTGTTGAACTTCATGGAGGAATTCTAATAGGAAATCAAGACTTATGGGGTTCTGGTGATGTGGTTCCTGTCCATGTTGGAATCAAAAGATATGACTATACGGGGACATCTTACATCCTTAAAGATGGTGGTTTCTTGTTGGGAGAGTTTGGTGTAGCTTCCTTTGTTGTTGATGTCTCTTCTTACATTGCCGTAAGAGATTCCAGCGGAAACAAAATAACTTGGGGTGATGTTATTCAAGGGATAGTTACAGACTCAAACGGAGTTCCCCGCAATATCGTTTCAAATATCCTTCTATAAAGGAGGTTAATTATGATTAAGTTAATAAAAGTTGCTGATCTAATCTATCAAAACATTGAACCAAAATTTATTAATGTTGATGGAAATGAAGTTTGGAATATTCCTACTGACCCTGAGGACCTAAAAAACTGCCTTATGGACACAATCGGATGGATTGTTTCTCAGAATATTGTAAAAACTATCGGTGGTGCCAATAAAAAAGATGCGAGCGCTACCAAAGCCATCACTCTCTTGGCTAAACTCGTTAGCGCTCTTAATCCTGACACATCTAAGTTGACTGAAAATGAAAAGAATGCATACGAGAAACTTCTTGCTCTTGCCAATGCAGGCTACTCAGACTCTACTCTCCTTAACGAATCCCTCCAAGCTGTTATAGACCAACTCCAATGGTATGCTGAGAAAATCAATGAGTTAAATGCAATAGATACAAATTCCCTAGATGCATTAGACAAACTCATTGCGTTTGCGGAGAACCTCTAATGAAGGTTTACGTTCTCGCCTCAAAAGGAATCAGCCTCACTTCCCGCCTTATTAGGTGGTGGCAGTGGGGCTTTCCTTACACTCACATAGCCTATTGCTTTGACCTATCAGACCCGAAAAATCCGTTAGTAATAGAAGCGTGGTGGAGCGGTGTTAGAAAGGGAACCTTCTTAGAGGTTTGTACACCGGGGACTCACTTCTCTGTTTATTCTATAGAAGTTGATAAAGAGCAGAAGGAAGAAATAGAGTGTTTCCTGCACTCCCAACTGGGTAAAGGATATGACTGGTTTGGCATACTGGGTTTTCCTCTCAGGAATTGGAAGTTAGAAAGTAAGAACAGATGGTTTTGTAGTGAGCTTGTGTTTACAGCCTTTAAACAGGCAGGAGTGGAGCTCCTCAAAAACACCCACCCAAGCGAAGTAAGTCCAAGACTTTTCCTAAAGAGCCCGCTCTTGCAGTTTGAGTATGCATCTCGTTTACCTTCAGAGCCCACTTTAGAACCTTCCACTGTGTAATTCATCACCCAAGCTAAGAATTACACAGAATCTTCAATGTATCACTCAACTTAATTTCAACGTATCACTCACTGTGTATCACGATATATCACACCATACAGAAATCGTGGAACACCCCAGATTTCTAATGTTCTAATATTAATTGTGAGGCTTGGGATTGCGGAAATGTGATATATCATGATATATCATTGAACATTGTTCCATTTTTTCTTGTTTTTACAAATTATACATTGTTCTTATTGATGGTGCTGGCGGGGGGACTTGAACCCCCGACCTGGGCATTACGAGTGCCCCGCTCTGCCAGCTGAGCTACGCCAGCTTAAAACTTGAAGTTAAGGCCCAAACCGGAAACCACGTAATCCTTATCTTCACCGGGCCTATTCAAGTAGTTATCAGCTCTGTTGTAGGAAAGGCTAAAGTACAACCTTGATGAAAAAACTTTCAGTGGAAAAAGTTGGGTCAGATTGAGTTCTCTGTCAAGTTTTAACGTGTAGGAGTGGACCTTCTCTTCCGAAACAGCGTGGTAAACTCCGTGCCTCCGATAGGAGTAAGAAAGTTCTGCATTCCCGAAGGAAAAGTCGTGTTCAAGAGAAAAGCGAATCTCCTTTGAATCTCCACCTATAGCAGAACCGATAACAAACCCGTGATAGGTAAAGCCTGCAGGATAGTTGTGGTGAGTATACCAGTAGGCAGCCGAGTCGGTTGTTTCGGTGTACTGAACGTTAAAATCGGTATAGCCGGTTGTAAGGGAAAGACCTGCAATGTGACCTGAAGCAAGGGGAAGAGGAAATCCACCGGGCCCTCTCGGTTTAACGGCGTCGTCCCCACCGTAAACAAAGTAGAACTTTCCGCCTTTAAAGGGCTGGAATTTATACCTGTTAAGCCAGTTTAAGTAGTAAACAACTTCATAGCTCATAAGCTGGTTGTTGTCGTACCTTGAACCGGGCTCGTTTTCCTGCTTGGCGATAAAGACGTTCCAGTAGTCGTGGAGGGAATGGTAGTTGGGCCTACCGGAACCGCCAAACTGGATCGCCCTTGATGCTGAAAGCTCAAGACTATCTATCCCAAACGGTCGCCAGGTAAACCTCATCCCGATTACGTGGGCGTAAGAGCGGGGTCTCTCCTTCTCAAGTTGGGAGACAAAAGTTGAGATTTTCCAGTCTCCCAGCGGCTTTAAAAACCAGGGAAACTTCTCAAATTCAGGGTTTTCAATCTTAAACATGAGCCAAGGTCTGATGTTGTCTGTAAAGAGGAGGCCGCCGTTTGGGGGAGCTCCCCAGACAACACTTGCCTTTCCAAAAGAGATCCTGATATTCTTCTTCTCAAAGAGAACGTAACCTCTGTTAAGCCTAACGGTTGTGTTCCTTACTTCCGGTTCCAAATAGAAAACAAATCCGTCCCACTTAGCAGATGAGGAAAACCGGAATCTTCCGTTCAAACCCTCGCTAAGTCTAAACCCTTCACCATAGGGAATCCTGTAGTGCTGAGCTCCAGAAAGACCGTAAAGCTCAAAAGAGAGATCATTCAAGGGCTTAATATAGTTAAGGTCTTCTGACTTTAAAAGAGAATCAACTGCAGGCTTAAATTCCGGGTAGAGCTCATCAAACAACCTTTTTGCAAGTGAAGGGTCCACTTTTCTGTTGTTGTAAATCTCAACAATAGCCCTTACAAAATCCTCTTCCGTTAAAGGTCTATAAGTAAGATCCAGCTCCCTTATAAGCCCTATCTCCTTTGCCCTTTCTAAAAGCTTATACTCCCTCTGATAACGCTCTAACGGAACGTAAGGAGAAGCAGCAAAAGAGGAAGCGGTAAAGAGAAGAAAAAAAGCCACAACTTTCTTCATTATTTTTCCTCTTTACAGTACCTTTCAAGAAGTGAAGGGACGCCCAACTTGTGGATAAGGATTGAAGAGGGACATATGCCGGTAACTGCGTAAAACATCAGCATGAAGCCCACAAAAAGGGTGAAGTAGAAGAAGTATTTGTTCCCCGTTATAAGCCCTAAAAGGACGCTTCCAAAGACAAAAAAGCCGGCGAGGAAAGAGGTTATCCTCTCAACGTACCAGCTATCGGTTTTCGCTCTGTAGATCGCCATTCTTCCCCTCCTCTTGAAAGATTATTTTACAGCTATTCGGAACGGAACTGTAGAGCTCCTTCGCTCCGTAAAAACTCCCTCCAAAACAGACTCCGGAGAAATCCCCCGCAAGGTTAAAGACAAAACCGTTGTCGTTACATCCCTTACTTCTGTCAAAAGGCTTTACGTAGAAATTGCTTCCTGTCCACGTAACAAGAACTCCATACCGACCAATTTCTCCCTTCTCAACCTCTACAGGAAAGATACCTTTAACGACATAAGTTAACAGAAGCAATCCCCCAGGACACTGGTAGACTTTCTGGGGAGCTCCTAAACTCTCGCCCGAAAGTGAAACTTTAACAAAAGGCCACTCCATGGGATAAAACGTCAACAGATAGACTTCTAATCCACCTTCTTTTGGAACAGCCTTAAAAACGAGTGAAGGATAAACTAAAGGTCCATTTTTCACCTTCACAAAATAAGAGGTTACCACTGAAGAGAGACTCTCCACCTGAGAGAGCACTTCAACCGGAATTTCCTCCTGTTCTTTCTCCTCAGAATTTAAATTCTTACTACTTTCAGAGCTTTTAGTCATGGGAATATTTAACTTTCCTTTAAAGGAAGCTGATGGAACAAAGGTCAAACGATAATAGATGATATAACCCAGGGAAACAGTTATAACTGCTAAAAGTAGAACTATAAGGACATCAAGGGCCTTTTTCATTTATCTCATCAATCTCCACTCTGGCCTTTGCTGCAAGAGGAGAATCGGGCTTTATCTCTATACATTTTTTAAATAGCTCAACTGCTTTATCTACACTTCCCTCTTCCCTGTAAATTTTACCAAGTTCACAGTAAGGCTGTTGGAGATCCGGATAGAGCTCTATTAGCCTGTAGTAGATTTCCTTTGCTTTTTCCGTATAACCCTCTTTCTTCAAAATTTTCGCAAGCTCTAAGTAAGCAGGAACGTAGTCACTGTTATTTCTTATAGCTAAAATCAGCTCCTTCTTTGCCTTTTCAA
>Ga0256831_1001492_pt1 | contig 12301 bp, 10 predicted proteins | sample 132544metaG_FD_189087 | JGI IMG/M metagenome (GOLD analysis project Ga0256831, IMG submission 189087) | Hydrothermal vent microbial communities from Lau Basin, Pacific Ocean - 132-544 | ecosystem: Environmental > Aquatic > Marine > Hydrothermal vents | place: Pacific Ocean: Lau Basin | collected... | reverse complement strand
GTGCCAGTACATAAAGCCAGATTAAAATACCGGTGACAATTAAGAGTAAAAAATAAATTTGCCACATGGTATCACCAATAAAAAGCAAATCGGCATTACTTTTATCTTTTTGGGCATAAAAAACCACTACAAATAAGCTGGCGATAATACTGGATGTCATAAAAAAAATACCCAAAAACTGCCCAACACTGGAATGGAAAGAACGATAAATAAACGCTGGGAAAAAGCGTTTAAGAAGTGTTAAAAGCTGCTCAGATAGATGAGCATCCACACGGCATTGATCACCACAACGCACATCAAGAGCACAGCATAGCGAACAAATAGACTGCTCATAACTTGGGCAATACAGCATGTCTTCTGAATCAAAGGTATTTTCACAAATATGGCAATGGTGCGTTGTGCTCTCTCCTTGAGTATTATCTTTTACACTTGTATTGCTGCGGCATAAATAAAACTTTCCTTTAGTAAACCAAGCAATAAAAGGTACTGTAATAAAAGGGATAAATAAAGCTAAAAAGGCCGCCAAAGCCTGAGCTAAAACACCAAATAGCCCTAGATTTGCACAAATACCAATACTGGATGCCAATATCATAGAAAAGACACCAACCGGATTGATGTCATAAAGATAGCCTCGTCTAAATTCAATATGAGGTGGACTTAAGCCTAAGGGCTTATTGATGACTAAATCAGCAACCACACTGCCAATCCACGCAACAACTAAACAGGCATAGGTGATTAAAATCGTTTCAAAGGCCTGATACAAGCCTAGCTCCATAAGCATCAGAGCAATGGCAACATTAAAAAACAGCCAGACCACTCGTCCGGGGTGACTATGTGTCAAACGGGAGAAAAAGTTCCCCCAAGCAATCGAACCAGCATAGGCATTGGTGACATTTATTTTTAATTGTGAGATAACCACAAAAAGCCCCGTTAACCATAAAACCGTATTGGAATTATCACTAATATAAGAAAATGCCATGGCATACATATGGGCAGGGTCACTGGCCAAGTCAGGCAAAAGGCCATGATGTAGAGCTAAAACAGCCAAAAATGAGCCAATAAATAATTTTAAAACACCAAAAACAACCCAGCCTGGCCCTGCACCAATAACTGCCAACCACCACTGTTTTTTATTCTCTGGGGTTTTCTCTGGTAAAAAACGCAAGAAATCTGCTTGCTCACCATTTTGCGCAATCAATGGAAAAATCACCGCCGTGGCGGCACCAAATAAAAGCAGATCAAAGCCTTCTTGCTGAGTCTGAGAGCCCGTAAAATTTAACCAATGTTCAAAGGCACTGCTTTCATGAATGGCAATAAAAACAAGGGGAAGTATTTGCAGTAGCAACCAGATCGGTTGTGTCCATGCTTGAAAAAGTGAAATTCGACTGATCCCATGAGTAACCAGAGGGATAACCAATAAAGCGCTAATAATATAGGCAATGGATAAGGGAATAGCCGTTATCATATTAATCGCCATCGACATAATGGCCGCTTCTAAGGCAAAAAATATAAAGGTAAAAGAAGCATATATCAGTGATGATAAAGTAGAGCCGATATAACCAAAACCCGCACCACGAGTTAATAAATCAATATCTACCCCATATTTAGCCGCATAGTAGGATAGAGGTAAACCCGATAAGAAAATAATACTCCCTACAACCAAAATGGCCCACATGGCATTACTAAAGCCATAGTCCAAAGTAATTGCCCCACCAATCGCCTCAAGGGCTAGGAAGGAAACTACACCCAAAGCCGTATTAGCAACCCAAGTAGCAGACCAACGACGTGATTTTTTTGCCGTATAGCGAAGCGCATAGTCTTCCAATGTTTCATTCGCTACCCATTGATTATATCGACGCCGATTAGCAAAAACTTTTTTGTTTATCATATTAAATTACTAAAAAATTTCATTACCTCTATTGTCCCCTAAAAATTTTCTAAAAGACATATCGATCGTTATATCAAATAGCCTATACGTCATTTAACGTATCTCTATGCGCCAGTTGTCGAATTTTGTTGTTTCCTCAGATGCTTTAAAGTAATGCTAAGTTACAAAAGAATCATTTAGTCCACTTTTAGTCAACTATAGGAATTATGACATGGTAATACAATCTTTGAAAAAAATAGCCGTTGCCGCTGCTATTACAGCAGCCGCACTCACGACCAGTATGGTATGGGCAGCAGATACGATTAAAGTCGGTGTTTTGCATTCACTATCCGGCACAATGGCCATTAGTGAAACCACCTTAAAAGATACTGTTTTAATGATGATTGAAGAGCAAAATAAAAAAGGCGGCTTACTTGGTAAAAAACTCGAAGCCGTTGTGGTTGACCCTGCGTCTAACTGGCCTCTATTTGCTGAAAAAACGCGTGAGTTGATTGAAAAAGAAAAAGTCGATGTGATTTTTGGCTGCTGGACATCCGTATCTCGAAAATCTGTGCTACCCGTCATTGAAGAGTTAAATGGCTTATTATTTTATCCGGTTCAATACGAAGGTGAAGAATCATCTAAAAACGTGTTTTATACCGGTGCAGCGCCAAATCAACAAGCCATTCCAGCCGTTGATTATTTAATGAATGACTTAGACGTTAAGCGTTGGGTATTAGCAGGTACCGATTATGTTTACCCTCGTACAACCAATAAAATTCTAGAAGCCTATTTATTAGCCAAGGGCGTTAAGAAAGAAGATATTATGATCAATTATACCCCTTTTGGTCATTCTGATTGGCAGAGCATTGTTTCTGAGATTAAGAAATTTGGCTCACAAGGTAAAAAAACTGCTGTGGTATCAACCATTAATGGTGATGCCAATGTCCCTTTCTATAAAGAATTAGGTAATCAAAATATTTCTTCTGAAGACATCCCAGTGGTTGCCTTTTCAGTAGGTGAAGAAGAACTTTCTGGTATTGATACTAAGCCTCTGGTCGGTCATCTGGCTGCTTGGAACTATTTTATGAGTGTTGAAACTCCTGAAAATGAAGCCTTTATTAAAAAATGGCAGGCCTTTATTAAAAGTGATAAACGTGTCACCAATGACCCAATGGAAGCCACTTATATTGGTTTTACTATGTGGGCAAAAGCGGTTGAAAAAGCCAAGTCAGTTAAAACAGATGCCGTTGAACAAGCCATGATCGGTATGGAAGTACCTAATCTAACCGGTGGTATAGCAGTAATGAATAAAAATCATCACCTATCTAAGCCTGTTTTAATTGGTGAAATACAAGATGATGGTCAGATTGAAACCGTATGGTCTACTGATGGTACGGTAGCCGGTGATGCATGGTCTGACTTCTTACCCGGTAGCAAAGACTTAATCTCTGATTGGACAGCTCCTATCAAGTGCGGTAACTACAATACCAAAACCAAAAAGTGTCTAGCTAAATAAGCCTATTGTTCGCCACCCAAACGACAGAGAAAGGTCGTTTGGGTGTCAGTACAAACCGATTAAAATAAACACTATCCTCTCTTCTTCTCTCATATATTAGAGCCTAATATGAAATCCATACAGAAAAAAAACATCTTGCATTGCTATGTGAAAAACCATATTCGCTACCTTATGAGTTGCCTATTATTATTCACCCTAATGTTATCTCATAGCACTTATGCAAGCTCTATTAGTAAAACCAATATTACTGATAACGGATCTAAGCAACAAGTATCGACCAAGCAAACCCAATTAGAAAAAATTATTCCACAATTACGTGTGAAAAATTTTAAGAAAAAAATAGCCTCCATCAAACAGTTGGCTGAGATTGATGATCCTCAAACAATTGTCATACTAGAGGCATTATTAAACTCAAAACTCTATTATCAAAAATCAGATAAAAAAGTAGTTATTATTAATAAAAAAAATAACCAATATGAAACTTTTTCCACACTAAATAATAATGCTATTGCCGTCGTCAAAAAAAAGACTCTGAAGAAAATAACAACCAATAATAAATTACGCAAAACCATTCGTGCTCTACTGGCAAAAAAGAAGATACTTAATAGTAATTTAGACGTACGCCAAAGCGCTCTAAAAGAAATATTAACCGCTAACGACACTAGCCTATTACCCGTGCTTAAACAAGCTCAAAAACAAGAAACAGATGAGTCACAGCAAGACTTGCTTAAACTGGCTATTGCACTTATCGAGGTGCATTCCAACAATAGTGAAACCCGTCAGTCCGCAGTCAAACGGTTAGGCAATAGCCTCTACCCTGTTGCCAAAGGCAAACTGACAAAAATTCTTGAAACAGACGAACATGGACAATACATTGAACAAGATAAGGCCGTTATTGCTTTAGCAGAAAAAGCAATGCAGCAGATCAGTTCTAAGCTGTCTTTATTTGGCAATCTTGAGACCTTATTTTTTGGCCTAAGTCTAGGCTCTGTTCTATTATTAGCGGCTATTGGATTATCAATCACCTTTGGTGTTATGGGGGTTATCAATATGGCGCATGGTGAATTGATTATGCTAGGCGCTTATACAACCTACTTAGTACAGCAACTGATGCCTAATGATATTGGTTTATCTTTGATAGTTGCAATTCCTGCTGCCTTCATTGTTTCTGGACTCTTTGGCGTTGCTATTGAACGAGGGGTTATTCGTCATTTATACGGCCGTCCCTTAGAAACTCTATTAGCAACATTTGGTATCAGTTTGCTCTTACAACAAATGGTACGCACACTTATTTCTGCACAGAATGTCCCTGTTATTACCCCTTCATGGTTAAGTGGTTCACTGGTTTTAAATCCAGCCTTTGCCTTGACCTATAATCGCATTTATATCTTTTTCTTTGCCTTATTTGTCTTTGCTATGCTAATGCTCATTTTAAAGAAAACCTCATTAGGCTTACAGGTTAGAGCTGTGGCACAAAACCGTGGCATGGCAACCGCTATGGGAATTAAAACCCAATGGGTTGACTCATTAACCTTTGGTTTAGGTTCTGGGGTAGCTGGAGTGGCTGGAGTGGCATTAAGTCAACTAACCAATGTCGGGCCAAATCTTGGTCAGGCTTATATTATTGATTCCTTTATGGTGGTTGTCTTTGGTGGTGTGGAGAATTTATGGGGTACTTTAGTAGCAGCAATGACCTTAGGCATTACTAATAAATTCTTAGAACCTTGGGCGGGTGCTGTTATGGCAAAGATTATCGTTTTAATCTCTCTGATTATTTTTATTCAAAAGCGACCTAATGGACTCTTTCCACAAAAAGGCCGTGCCTCAGGAGGCCATTAATATGTTATTGAATTATTTATTTCCTCATTTTATGCATAAGGATACCGGTGGTAAGTGGCTGATCAGCCTCTTAATAGCAATCACATTACTGGTTGTTATTTTTAATTTTTTTATCCCAGAATCTTCAGCTCTACATATTCCAACCTATATGGTCACTCTATTAGGTAAGTACTTATGTCTAGCTCTATTAGCCATTGCATTGGATCTCGTATGGGGCTATTGCGGTATTCTTAGCTTAGGGCATGGTGCTTTTTTTGCCTTGGGTGGTTATGCTATGGGCATGTATCTGATGCGCCAGATCGGTGATCGGGGTGTTTATGGTAATGCTGAACTGCCTGATTTTATGGTTTTTTTAAACTGGCATGAATTACCTTGGTACTGGCAAGGCTTTGAGTATTTTAGCTTTACTGCCTTAATGATCATTCTTGTTCCTGGATTATTAGCCTATGTCTTTGGCTGGATGACCTTTCGCTCACGAGTAACCGGTGTTTATTTGTCTATTATGACCCAAGCACTGACCTATGCATTATTACTGGCTTTTTTTAGAAATGAAATGGGCTTAGGTGGCAACAACGGCTTAACTGATTTCAAGGATATTTTAGGCTTTAGTCTACAAGCAGATAGTACCCGTATTGTGCTCTTTACTTTATCCGCACTGGCCTTAATTTCAGGCTATATTGCATCCCGTTTTATTGTGCAATCAAAATTAGGAAAAACAGTGGTTGCTATTCGGGATGCTGAATTACGCACCCGTTTTATTGGTTATAAAGTTGAAGATTATAAGTTATGGATTTTTGTCTTTTCTGCCATGCTTGCGGGTATTGCTGGAGCACTTTATGTACCTCAAGTCGGTATTATCAACCCCGGTGAATTCTCACCACTGAACTCAATCGAACTGGCAATATGGGTGGCTATTGGTGGCCGTGGCACATTGTTTGGCGCTGTTATTGGTGCTCTGCTAGTTAATTATGCAAAAACCTATTTTACTGGCGCATTACCTGAATTCTGGTTATTTGCTTTAGGTACTTTATTTATCGTCTCTACTTTATATTTACCACAAGGCATCGTTGGCTTATTTAGCCAGTTCAAAAATAAACAACAAAAGCAATCAGCAAAACATGGAGCACTTCAGGAGGAAACCACATGAGTGCACTTTCTCAAGTTCGTTATAAAGTCCGTGATGCTCTGCGCCGAGATCGGACATTCAACCACACCATTATAGAATCTGATTCTTATTTACAAGGCACACACTCCATTCATCCTAACGAACTCGATGTCAGCCATGGCCCCGTCCTCTATCTTGAGGATATCAGTGTCAGCTTTGATGGCTTTCAAGCATTAAATAACTTATCACTGTATATTGATGATGGTGAATTACGCTGTATTATTGGTCCTAATGGGGCGGGAAAGACCACCATGATGGATGTTATTACAGGTAAAACTCGTCCTGATAGTGGACAGGTATTTTTTGGTCAGACAATGGATCTCAGCCAAATGGCTGAGCATGATATTGCCACCGCCGGTATTGGTCGAAAATTTCAAAAGCCAACTATTTTTCCTGAACATTCCGTTTGGGAAAACTTAGAGTTGGCAATGAAAACGGACAAGGGAGTCTGGCATAGTTTATTTACCGTACTCAGTGCCGAACAAAAAGATCGAATAGAAGAGGTCATAGAAATTATTGGCTTGCAAGCACTCTATTTTTCCAAAGCTGACTTGTTGTCACATGGCCAAAAACAGTGGTTGGAAATTGGCATGTTACTGATGCAAGATCCAAGAGTATTATTAGTTGATGAACCTGTGGCTGGTATGACTCACCAAGAAATGGATCGCACCGCTGAATTACTAACGTCATTGGCAGGTAAACATTCTGTTGTTGTGGTCGAGCATGATATGGACTTTGTGCGTTCGATTGCCAATCAAGTAACCGTACTCCATGAAGGCAGTGTACTGGCAGAAGGTACTATGGAAGAAGTGCAAAATAATCAAAAAGTCATCGAGGTTTATCTAGGCGAATGAGCATATTACAAACAAAATCACTCAATCAATTCTATGGTGAAAGTCATATTCTATGGGATCTGGATATTGATATTAAGCAAGGCAGTTGTGTTTGCCTAATGGGCAGAAATGGTGTGGGTAAGACAACCTTACTTAAGTCCATTATGGGCTTACTACCCACCCGCAGTGGTGAAATTATTTTTGCAGGGCAGCCATTGCATAATAAAAATGCCTCTGCCAGAGCACAGGCAGGCATTGGCTATGTACCACAAGGACGGGAAATTTTTTCACAATTAACGGTACTGGAAAATCTACAAACTGGACTCATTGCCCGAAAAGATAAGAGCAAAGAATTACCCGAAAAAATATTTGAGCTTTTCCCCGTATTAAAACAAATGCTTAAACGTCGTGGTGGTGATCTCTCTGGCGGTCAACAGCAACAATTAGCCATTGGTCGAGCACTCGCTTTAGAGCCTAAAATCTTACTTCTTGATGAACCCACCGAAGGTATTCAGCCTAATGTGGTACAAGAGATTGGTGACATTATTATTAAACTCAATGAAGAAGCCAATATTACCGTTATTATTGTGGAGCAAAAACTCCCCTTTGCACGACGTGTAGGTAAGGAGTTTATTATTATGGAACGAGGTAAGAAAATGGCTGAGGGTGCTATTGATACATTGGATGATGAGTTAATTAAAAAGTATTTAACCGTTTAGGCAATATAAATTTTGGATAATAGTACTCTGAAAATATATGTAGAACACTATTTTTTAGTAAACCACACTGTACCAACCAAGCATTAAAAAGTAACAGCAACTATTCACGTCACTCTTTTTTTGCTTTACAAAACTCACGGCGTTCAAACAGTTGTAAAGCAAAAAAAGAGCAATATGAATATCTTCTTTTTAAATCTGTTAATTAGAATAAGGACTTAATGTATCAATTAAATCAATTAAAATTTCTGCTTCATCCTGCTCCATTAATTCCCACTTCTCAATTTCCATTGAGTTAAGAATAGCCATCCCCTTCGTATCATCAGCCATCATAATCAAGCACTTCTGCAAGAGTGATTTTTTATCCTGTAAATTAGGACCAAGTAATAAGGCATGGTGCAAGACATCAATTTTACTCGTAATTAATGGTTTCACCTGCTTTTTTACCAGAGAACTAAACTCATTATAGGCATCTGCTAATAAAAAACCAATATCAGCTTCCCCTGCAACCACTTTTTTAGCAACCGTAATATAATTACTGCAAATTATTGCTTCAATATCACAAGAGTTAATATCTGCTGGTTCCAACATAATAGTACCCATTGTATTAACATCAGGCACGTCCGTCATAGCAAGCTTTAAACTAGGTTTAAGTGACTCAATAGCATTAATAGGATTATCTGCATGAGTGATCACAACTGTTTCATCATGCACACCGACAGGCTTAACTAAGGCCTCAAATGATTTCTCTCTGACCAGTTTGGCAATATCACAAGGATTTGCATAAATTAAATCAATTGAATCATTATCAATACATTGTGCTAACTCTGAAAAATCATTCACTAAATTAATATGAATGGCAACATCAGACTGTTTTTGTAGCCACGTATTAAAGATATACCATCCTGAAATCAGATCAGGTTTAAAATCAGGGCTAATAGTCATTGTATAAGACATATTTTTTTCCTAAAAAAGAGTCGGATAACGTTCGATGCATTCAGCTACTTTTTTTGCTGAAGGCATTCTTCTTACCGAGGTATAACTAATAATTTTATTGTTACGAATGTTAGGGATCACCGTAGCATAAACCCAATAAAATCCCCCATCTTTGCGAAGATTTTTAACATAGCCATGCCATTTTTCTTTTTTCTGTATGGTTTCCCATAAATCTGCAAAGGCGGCAGGAGGCATAAAAGGATGTCTTAATATGCATTGCGGTTGACCGATGAGCTCTTCTTCAGTAAAGCCTGACATCATGACAAATGATTTATTAACATGAGTAATAATGCCATTTAAGTCTGTACGCGAGACAATCAAACAGCCTTCTGGAAACTCTGTTTCAATCTCTGTATAAAATATTTTACGTTGCTTAGCATCAAAAAAAGTAAGCTGAGTTTCCTCATAATTGTCACTGGCTAAATCTTCGATTTTCATATCCTGCATAATATCAGCCTTGTTATTTCAGTTTAAGCTACAGTAATTTAGTAATACTATCAGCAGCACGTTTTACATCTAAAAAGATCAAACCTAATTTTGCTTTAGGTTTTGCTAAAACAGTAACAACCGCTTCTTCTCCTGCATGACTCATTAAGACAAAACCCTCTTGTCCTTTAATTAGCACTTGCTCCAATTCTCCTCTAGCAAGTTCTTGTGATGTGCGGTCACCCAGAGAGAGCATGGCGGCACTCATTGCCCCCACTCTATCTTCATCAAGACTTTGCGGTAACACTGCTGCAATCATTAAGCCATCTGTAGAAATAACAGCAGAGGCCTCGATATCTGCTGATGTGCCATTTAACTCATTTAAAATTGAAGATAACATATCTTCTCTCATGGTACTCCCCCTTAAGCATATAAGCTCTTTTATAAAAAAAATCACAATTATAATTTTTATAGTCTCTTTTTTTATCCTAAATTAATCAGTTAAACCTTAGCAAGAGCAATCAAGGCTATAGAAATTCAGTACATTGAATTCTCACATCAGATTTAACTGATTTTTTTTAGGCTTGTATTTCATTATCACCAAAATAACGTTTGTGTAATATCCAGACTAACAATACAAATGATTCCTGATCCAATCTTGGCACCCCCGATATAATTAAAATAAAAACAGCATCGCCAATATGAATCGGCCAAAATCCTAATTGGCTATAGCCAGCAGCATCAACTAAGGCAAAGGCATTAGATTTAATATTCAGGTTGCCCCTAATAACCCCTTTATGCCTAGAATACATAGATAATAGGTCACCACTTAATGCTGACAGTTCTTCTGCCGCTTCATGAGAAAAACCGTAACCTGAAAGATAAAAGCCTTGACCATCGGCCAACAATACCTTAGCCTCACTTGATAATTTTTTTAATACTTTAGGAAGCACTTCTTCTATCATTCCATTAGGTAGGGACTGTGCTCTTTCAAAGACTTGTAGCCATTGTAATTCTTGAATATGAAATAGTATCTCTTCTACTTTTGAATCACTATCAACAATAAATCGCTCAATTAAATCATTATCTAAATAGGGACTTTCAGTTGATAAAAACAGTTGCTGTAAAAAATATTTAACTGGCTCTGCATCACTAGATGACACACAATAAAAGGCACCTGCTGGTGAAGGTAATACATACTTATTAATTAATTTAAGTTTCATGCACGACACTCCAGCCCAGGATCAATTGTAAAAAGAAGTGCTTGAACCAAATACGACATATCATTAAAATTACGAGCATCCACTTCAAATATTGCCCCCTGAATATCAAGCTCTTTTAGTTTCTCATAATATTTTTCTGTCGAAACCAAGGGCACAATATCTGTTTGAGTAATACCAATTGCAATAGCAGTTTTATCAATATAGTCTTTAAATGAGTTAATAAAAAAAGACATATCCTGCATTGGATTTTTCCGTGTATTATCCAACAATAAAATCAAACCCAAACCATTTGTCGTCAACACCTCCCACATAAAATCAAAACGTTCCTGTCCTGGAGTACCATATAAATGTATTTTTTCTTGATCATCTAAGGTCATTGTCCCATAATCTAGAGCAACTGTTGTTTTAGATTTTTTTGCTTGAGTCATATCCGATGCACTTTGATTCGTACATACCGGAGCTTCATCACTTAAGGTTGCCACCGCAGTGGTTTTACCTGAACCAACAGGGCCTGCAAAAATAATTTTAAAATCATTCATTTTTCTTTATTATCTCTTTATGCGATATTATCAATTTTTGAATGGTTTGAGAGATGAGCTAATTTATTAAATATTTTAGCTAAAATTGATTTGTTTTTACTTGCTTTTGGCTTGTCATCCATAAAGAAGTAATCCATATTTCGTTGTGCTATATTTGATAAACCAATCGCTTTACTGGCACTATAAAATGCAAAAACATAACGCTGTTCAATCGCTAATGTTTCCGAAACCATTAATAATGAAGAGGGCTGATTATATAAAAAAGCAGCAATGCGAACAGCATGTGGAATAGATGCTAAACGAGTGAGATTTGGCCAATGCTGCAAATAAACAGGTTTTGTTAAATCCGTATCCATAGGGATCCGTCCTCTTGAAGTCCATAAAGTAATTAACCAGATAAACCCTTCCATAGTCCAACTTCGTCTTTGTGTTGCCTTCTTAATATTTTTACTTTTATTCTCTTGTGTAATCTTATGCAGTTCATTTCTAAGCAAGCTATTTTTTGTTTTAAATTGGTAATTATTTTTGTGTAACATAAGACATAAAGGCCGAATCATAGCCGGCCCTGCAGTGCTATAGATTTTTTGTTCCTCATAATCAAAATAAAAAACCGTATTAAGAATACTTAGTTCAATGATTTGTTGCTTTTGCTTTGATAATTTACATGCCTCTTTAATAATTGCTTGCAGTGTTGCCTCTGGTGTATAAGAAACCATCAATACTTGAGACGGGTCACTTCCATTAATATCTTTATTATCACCTACAAAATACTCTTCATTTTCAACTTCAAGTAATTTACCTGCATTTATCACTGATGTTTTTTTAAATTTCTTTTCTTTTTTTAATGTTAACACCGACTTAGTATTTATTGATTTATTGGCTACTACTCGTAAAACGGGTGGTTTTTTATCTGATAAATCGTATTGGAAATCATTTGATTGATAGTATGATTGCTTATTTCCTTTTTTATTTGATCGTTTAAGAATAAGATCACATAAGTATTCTAATGTATTTTGTAGTGCATCTCTCTTAACAGGTTTTCTAATAAAAAAATCTCTTTCTCGTGAACATTGGTGCTCAGATAAAGAAAGCAATAAAATATAAACATTTGGGTTATTATTAACAAGATCATAATATTTTTCTTGAAAATTATAAGTGTCTTTATCCAGCAAACAAAG
>Ga0256831_1001491_pt1 | contig 12303 bp, 7 predicted proteins | sample 132544metaG_FD_189087 | JGI IMG/M metagenome (GOLD analysis project Ga0256831, IMG submission 189087) | Hydrothermal vent microbial communities from Lau Basin, Pacific Ocean - 132-544 | ecosystem: Environmental > Aquatic > Marine > Hydrothermal vents | place: Pacific Ocean: Lau Basin | collected... | reverse complement strand
TTGAGATAATGAATCGTACGTTTGGTTATTTCTACCACATCTTGCTGTTCGAGTTTCGGTGTAGAACCTATTTTTGAAAAGCGTTGCGAGATGACATTAAGCCGCTGCACGTCTTTTTCTATTTCTTCTACCGGAATATCCGGATTATTCTCAGCTTTTAACAGCTCAACCCAGCCCATCAGTGAGCTTAAAGGTGTCCCTATTTGATGTGCCGTTTCTTTTGCCAAGCCCGACCATAACCGGTTTTCATCAGAAATTTTTCCGGTGTGATAATATAGATATACAATAGCGGCAAACAATAAAAATATGGCAACTAAAATCACCGGATAATAAGTCAATTTACTCAATAAAGACGAATCGCCGTAATATAGAATTTGATAATCTTCATCGCCTAAATCAAGTTTGAAATGCTTATCGGTTTTCTTAAATTCTTGTAATTTTTTTTGGATAAATTCCGGATCATCTTTTGCCAAATTTCGATGAAATACCACTTCATCATTCTTATCGACAATAATAACCGGAATTGTATGATTTTTTTCTAAAATAGCTGACGACAAATTCAACAAAGCGGGATTGTCATCTTTGACATCTAATAGTTTTTGGTATGCCGATGCCAATATTTCCATTTTAGCCCGTTCTTCTTGCTTAAACTCTTGCAAAAAACGGTTGGTTTCCCACAAGGTAGCCGCCAATGCCAATAAAGTGACACCGATAAAAATCAGCCGTTTATGTCGGGAAAGTTGCTGTCTCATAATGACTTATTCAACAGTTACCGATTTGGCCAAATTGCGTGGTTGATCGACGTTGCAACCACGATACACCGCAATATAATACGATAGTAATTGCAAAGGAATGGTCGCTAACAAAGGTGTAAATGCTTCAACGGTTTCGGGTATTTCAATGACGTGATCAGCCAAGTTTTTAACTTGTTCATCGCCTTCGGTAACAATGGCAATAATTTTACCTTTTCGCGATTTGATTTCTTGTATATTACTAATCACTTTTTCATATTGCCCTTTTTTGGTCGCTATGACGAATACCGGCATATTTTCATCGATTAAAGCAATCGGTCCGTGTTTCATTTCGGCAGCCGGATAGCCTTCGGCATGAATATAAGAGATTTCTTTCAGTTTTAGCGCCCCTTCCAAAGCCACCGGAAAATTAAAACCGCGTCCGAGATATAAGGCATTGGTGGCATCTTTATAATGGTGCGCTACTTGTTGAATATAAAGGTCTGTTTGCAGCGTTTTTTCAATTTTTTCAGGAATACTTGCCAATTCCGATAAATACATATTGTATTCGCTCATCGAAATGGTTCCTTTTTCTTTAGCCAGCTTGAGTGCCATCATAGCCATTACCATGACTTGAGTGGTAAAAGCTTTGGTCGATGCCACTCCGATTTCCGGTCCGGCATGCGTATAGGTACCGGAATCCGATTCGCGCGGAATGGATGAACCAACCACATTGCAAATAGCATAAATAAAGGCATTTTTTTGTTTCGCCAATTTGATAGCCGCCAAAGTATCTGCCGTTTCACCGGACTGCGAAATGGGCATAACGATATCATTTTCTTTGATAATCGGATTGCGATAGCGGAACTCGGAACTGTATTCAACTTCTACCGGAATACGCGCCAACTCTTCAAACAAATACTCACCAACCAAACCGGCGTGCCAAGACGTGCCGGCGCCTATCATAATCATACGGTCGGCGTTTAAAAATTTATTGAGATGATTATCGATACCGGATAATTTGATCAAGTTTTGTTCCGGCAATACCCTACCACGCATCGTATCGCGAATGACATCGGGTTGCTCATAAATTTCCTTTAACATAAAATGCTCATAACCGCCTTTTTCAATCTGGTCCAAACTCATTTGCAATTCTTGAATATACGGCACTATTTTACTGTCGTCTTTAATATTACGAATGTCCGGTTCCTTGCCTTTTTTGATGATTGCCATTTGCTCGTCTTCGAGATACATGGCGTTTTTGGTAAATTCGATAAACGGTGTTGCATCAGATGCAATAAAATACTCATCTTTACCGATACCGATAGCCAAAGGGCTTCCTAATCGTGCCATGACAATCTCATCGGGTTTTTGCCGATTAAACACCACAATGGCATAAGCACCAACGACTTCATTTAAAGCAATTTGCACGGCTTTTCCCAACCCGACTTGCTCTTTTTGCATCACGTCTTCAATCAGATTGACCAACACTTCTGTATCGGTATCGCTTTTAAACCGGTATCCACGGTTTAACAAAGTTTGTTTAATGGGTTCATAATTTTCGATGATACCATTGTGTACAATGACCAAATTTCCCGAATTAGACACATGCGGGTGCGCATTGACATCATTGGGCTCACCATGCGTTGCCCAGCGGGTATGTCCCAAACCGATATGTCCCTTCTTGTCATCGACACTTTTAAAAAGTTGTTCCAAATCGGCAACCTTGCCTTTGGTTTTTTTATAAATGAGTGCTTGGTCAAACAATGCCAATCCGGCACTGTCATAGCCGCGATATTCCAAGCGTTTTAATCCGTTGATAATAATTGGGAAGGCATCTCGCTGCCCGATATATCCTACTATTCCGCACATAGTTTTATTGGTTATTTGATGATATTGGTTATTTGATGTCCGATGTCCGATGTCGGACGAATCGATTATTTGATGTTTTGGTGTATTACATAGATTATTTTATTATCTGATATTTTTCTATGGCTTATAATTTTATTTCTACTTTATAATTTGATGAATTGATGATTATATCTACTTCACAGCGTGCTGAATTCTTTGATGTTTGTTCACTACTTCATACTATATTACTGCTTACAATTTGAGGAATTGAGGAATATTATCCCCTATCAATTATAACAACAACTATCTTTCTGTTTCCTTGACTAAATGATATACTTTTTCAAACAAATCTGCTTCGGTTTTATCAAAAGCTTTTTGCCGGCGTTTCATCACGGCTTTGGCGACTTCTATGGCTTTATCGTAGCGGTAATCGGTATATTGTTGTCCGCCCCACTTAAAGGATGGAAAAAATTTGGGTTGATAATCGCCACCGAAAATATTACTACTGACACCGACGACTGTTCCGGTATTAAACATCGTAGCGATACCGCATTTGGAATGGTCGCCCATAATTAAGCCGCAAAATTGTAATCCCGTATCTGCAAAATCCATTTGTGTATAATCCCAAAGTTTAACGTTGGAATAGTTGTTTTTCAGATTGGAATTATTGGTATCGGCACCCAAATTACACCATTCGGCAATAACCGAATCACCGAGATAGCCATCATGTCCTTTATTGGAATTACCGAAAAAAACAGCTTCTTTTATTTCACCACCGACTTTAGTATTAGGTCCCAAAGTTGTTCCGCCGTAAATTTTTGCCCCCATTTTAACCACCGTATTATCCAGTGCCGCAAAAGGACCCCGAATCATACTACCTTCCAGTATCTTGACATTCTTACCAATATAAACCGGTCCGTCATCCGTATTGAAAATAACGGCTTCGACTACAGCCCCTTCTTCTAAAAAAACAGGATGTTTACCTATTTTAGTATTGGTCAATGATAATTTTTGCGATTGTCGATTTTGTGTAATTCGTTCAAAATCTCTTTGGATTTGTTCCCCATTCTTTTTAAAAATATCATAAGTTTTTTGAATACTTTCCACCGATTTTTGAAACACTTGCGTTTTACTTTCAAAATTTTGAACAGCTTCCCAAGATAATTTTCCGGCTCTAAACGCCAAAATCATATTGTTGGAAACAAGGCGCTCATTAAAATTTAAAGTTTGAATGGCTTGTAACAAATCTTCATCAGGTAAAAGCGCACTATTGATGTAAATATTATCTTCTTCAAAATATACCGGAAATTTTTCGGACAAGTATGTTTCTGACAAAGTATATACCGGCTGGTTTAAGAAAATTTCCCATTTTTCTTTGAGCGTCAAGATACCGCAACGCATCACGCTAACCGGTCTGAAATAGGTCAAAGGTAAGAGTGATTTTTTGATACGCTTTTGGTCAAATAAGATGTAATTCATCGACTAAAATTGCGATTTAAGGTTTACAACACAACTACTGAATATTTTACAAAAATAAGCAAAAATTATACCCAAAAGCATTTTTTATTCTTAAATTAGCCAAATCAAAACTATTGAAACAAATGCAAACACCTATTATATCCCCTTCTATTTTATCTGCTGATTTTTCCGACTTGGAAAAAAGCTTTAAAATGCTCAATCAAAGTGAAGCCGATTGGATTCATCTCGATGTTATGGATGGTAATTTTGTCCCCAATATCAGTTTTGGCATGCCGGTTATCAAAAGTTTGCGTAAACTAAGCGGAAAAGTTTTTGATGCCCACTTAATGATTGAAAAACCGGAACGCTATATCCACAACTTTAAACTCGTGGGGGTTGATGTTTTAACCGTACACTATGAGACGCAAATTCATTTGAACCGAACGGTTGATTTGATAAAAAAAATAGGGATGAAAGCCGGCGTGGCACTCAATCCGCATACACCGGTTAGTTTGCTCAAAGATATTATTGCCGAACTCGATTTGGTGTTAATTATGTCGGTTAATCCGGGATACAGCGGACAAAAATTTATTGAACATACCTATCAAAAAATAGCCGAAGCCAAGGATTTAATCGAAGCGACCGGTTCTAAAGCCATGATTGAAGTGGATGGCGGGGTTAATAACGAAAACGCTCCAAAATTATTTGCTGCCGGTGCCGATATATTAGTAGCTGCCAGCTATATTTTTAATCATGATAATCCGCTTGAAGCCATTAGAAATTTGAAGTATTTTTAATGTATTTATTACGAATTTAAAAGCATATTTTCAAAATAAATTTAAACACTCATAATTTGCTATGTAGGTCACTGAGTGCCCCGATAATAATCGGGGTGTATTGAAGTGACCGGTTATGATCTAGACTATTTAATATTTGGAATTGGTATTAGACTTCGTAAATTAAAGGAATTTGATAGTTATAAATATTAATTTTTTTATTAATTTTATAACTAAAAGCTCTTCCATGCAAATTTTTAGACTTTTCATAATATTTTCAGTATTTACATTTGTGATATTTGGTTGTTCATTTGAGCATCATCATAATTCTGTTTTACAATATCGAAAAAATTTTACACCGCAAGAGCAACATATCATGCAGGCGGCGCGTGGCATTATTTCAAGGGCTTATTTCGGCACGTTAATTACAATAGATCAAAACGGAAATGCCAAAGCCCGTTTAATGGAACCTTTTGCCCCAGAAAAACACTTTGTGATTTATTTGGCTACCAATCCCAAAAGCAGAAAGGTACATGAGATACAGCAAAATCATCAAGCCACTTTGCATTATATCGATGCGCCGCGAACCGGCTATGTATCATTGTACGGCAAAATTACTATCGTAACCAATGACAGTATTAAAAAAGCCCATTGGAAAAACGGATGGGAACGTTTTTATCCCAATAAAAGTAATGGGTATATGCTGCTGAAATTTATACCTGATTATTTAGAAGTTATCAGTATAAGAGACAGTTTGACCGGTGATGCTAATAATTGGCAACCGGCAAGAGTGGAATTTTTTAATAGTACAAGTAACTAATTACAAGTAGCATGCAAAAAATAAAAAAACATGAAAATTTTAAAAGAAATCCATGGTTTTAAAAAATTTCTATTTTGGTTAGCACCGCTGATGTTGGTGTTATTCGTATTATATCCCGAGATTTTGGATAAAGACAAACCGGTGGTTGCCTACACAGCCGGGGTTGCCATACTGATGGCTATTTGGTGGATGACCGAAGTATTGCCTTTGGGGGTTACGGCACTAATTCCGGTAGCTCTGTTCCCTTTATTGGGGATTATGAATGGTAAAGCCGTTTCGGAAGTCTATTTTAACCATTTGATTTTTCTGTTTATCGGCGGATTTTTAATGGCATTGGCTATGGAAAAATGGCATTTGCACCGGCGTATTGCGCTACGATTATTATTATGGATAGGTTTAAGTCCGGCACGTATCTTGATGGGCTTTATGCTGACAACGGCTTTTTTATCCATGTGGATTTCCAATACGGCAACGACCATGATGATGGTGCCTATTCTATTGTCCATCATAGCCAAAATGGAAGAGTTAAAAACCAATGAAGGGGTCCGCCAAATGGAAAAAGGCTTATTATTAGGTATTGCTTATGCCGCTTCTATCGGTGGTATTGCCACCCTGATTGGCACACCACCCAACCCATTGTTTATCAGAGTATTTAAAATTTATTTTCCACAAGCGCCCGATATTTCTTTTGCGCAATGGCTGTTTTTTGCTTTTCCCTTATCGGTTTTGCTTTTAATTTTGTCTTTTAGCTACTTATATTTCGTATTTTTTAGAAAAGGAAAGGCAAATTTTAATATCGGTAAAGACATCATTGGCAAAGAATACCGGTCTTTAGGAAAAATGCGATACGAAGAGCGTTGGATTTTAGTTTTATTTATAACTCTCGCTTTATTATGGTTATTTAGACGCCCGATTCATTTGGGTAGTTTTAGCATTCCCGGTTGGTCGCAAATATTTGCACATCCTAAATGGATAACTGATGGCAACATTGCTATTTTTATCGGTATTTTATTGTTTTTGATTCCCGCAAAAGACCGTAAAAAGTCTAAATATTTAATGGATTGGCATACGGCAGAACGTATTCCTTGGAATATAATCTTGCTCTTCGGGGGTGGCTTTGCCTTGGCAGCCGGTTTTAAACAATCCGGATTATCGGCATTTATAGGGGAAAGTTTGACCGGATTAAAAGATATTCCGCCTATTTTTATTTTGCTGATTATCGTAACAACTATTACCTTTTTAACCGAATTGACCTCCAATACGGCAACGGTCGAAACCTTTTTGCCCATATTGGCAGCTTTGGCGGTTGCGGTTAAAATTAATCCGCTATTTTTGATGGTTCCTGCAACCATCGCCGCTTCCTTTGCCTTTATGCTGCCGGTAGCGACTCCGCCTAATGCTATTGTTTTCGGTAGTAAACGTTTAAAAATTCAAGATATGGTCAAAACCGGCTTTTGGTTGAATATTATCGGTATTGTTGTTTTAACTTTAGTGTCATATTATTATATGACTTGGGTATTTGATATTGATTTGAGTCAATTACCGGATTGGGTTAAATAGGTTCAGATGAAATACTAAAATATAAAATACCCCACCGAAAAGTTAACGCCGCTCATATGCCATTGTCCGTTTCCTTGGTCGTAATCAATATAACCAAAGGTGGTGTAAAATCCGGCTTGCAAAAAAATTCTATTATCAAATTGGTATGACATACCAACAGTCATAGCTGTTAATACCGGCTTAAACTTTTTGGTCAAATCTTCATTTGTGATTTCCTTATGTGTACCAACGATATGAATAGATTTGGCTTTGACTGAAGACAAAAGATAAATTTGCGGTCCGACAAAAAAATGTAATTTTTCAGACAATAAGTATTTACCCAATATAGGCACTTGAATATAGTAGGTATGATAAGTTCTTTCATAAGATGACAAGTCCACCCCTAGAAAAAAACTGTCACCCAAATCTGCATAAATAAATCCGGTTGATGCCCCGAATTTATCACTAAAAATCACATCTGCTTTGATACCAGCTTCAAAATTAGTTTGTCCTCTACTATAAATACGCCAAGTATCAAGTTTATAATTTTTTAAGTTATATGAATTATAATTTAAACCCAAACGAAAACCAATATGAAAATCTTGGGCAAAAAATATATTGCTCATTAAAAACAAGAGTAAAAATAAAAGATTTTTTTTCATCCTAAAAAATTTTATATTAAAAGAGTCGCATTTAACATTACAAAAGCATTATACAAAAATCAGTTTAACTTAAACAACCGGCATTAGTAATGCCGGTTGTTTAAGTTTATAAAAAATGATACTTGGCTATCTTATTGATATAAAGGCAAAGCTTCATTGACATCAACCATACCGGGGAAATTGGCATTAGCATCTTTCTCAACTTGCGGATAAATAAAACGCAAAGGTTGTCCGGAATATAAAGGACCATTAGAGTTATAATGCAATTTCATATATTCGGGAACTATGGGGTCATTAAAACTTCTGGCAAAGTCAATAAAGGATTCATAGTCTCCAATAAAGAAAATATATCGTTCTTCAAAAATTTCTCTAAAAAATGCCTGCACCGGATCAATATTATCTTGGTTTTCGATACCGCCGGCATCAAAATCAGTAGCATCATAAGAATCATATTTCATATGGGAATTTATGTACCCCCCCATGTATTCACCTGCAGCAAGTAAACTTCTATAGTTATTATAGTGTGTAAGCGCATTATTAATTCCTGTTGCATCCGGATGCTGACGTAATTCGGCTTCTGTCGCAATCAAAAGCATTTCACCATAAGTAACCATAGGCATGTCTCCGAAAAATTTACCTGTTCCGGTTGCTCCACTTGCAGCATTTAGTCCATCACCGGCATAATTATAAGCTTTTCTGTAATCTTTGGTCTTAACATTATTTCTCAAACCATTTAACAATTTGGTTCTAGCCCAAGCTTCACTTGCGTCAAGATAACCGGATCTTGACTCTAAAAATTGCTTGGTAGGATTCCATTTTGAATAAGGCGTATCGTCATTACTGTCATATTGAGCATATAAATCATCAGATACATCAGAAGGTCCTTGAAGTGCTTCTGCCAAAGCCAAAGCATAAGCTTGTGGTTGATGACGATGTAAATAAAAACGGGCTTTTAAACCATGCGCAATTTTTACCCATTTACTTGTATTGCCCTCAAAATAAATATCGCGTTCAGGAGTAATTCGTCCAACACCGGAATTTAAATCAGCAATGGCTTCATCTAATAGATCTTGCACTTGATCTAATACATCTCCTTGATGTTCATAAGCCGGATCCGGATAAAGTTCATATTGGTTTAATTGCGAAAACGGTACATCACCCCAAAGTGAAGCTGCTTCACCTCCAGCCCATGCCTTATATAATTTGGCCAAACCACGTAGGATAATATTCCCATCAGCATCAGCTTGTTTTTCAACGATATCAGCATGGGTCATTGTTATATAAACTTCATTCCAAGGTCCATTAAAATCACTTCCTGAAGCTTTGTTCCAATCATCCAATGTAACATATTGCCGGTCAGATCCGGTAGCTTGATTGAGCCACATCATAGCTATACGTAAACCATCCGCTTTTTGAAAAAACTGATTTTCAAGCATGACAGCTGTCATCTCTTGATCAACAACGGTATAATCAATACCAGTAGGATTTTTCTCATAGCCCTCAACGAATTTCTTGCAAGAAGAAAAGAGTCCAAGGACAGCTAATATTAGAATTAATTTATTATAAGTTTTCATATTGTTTTATAATTTAAAATGTAATAGTTGTTCTAAAGATAATGGATTTTGTCGTCGGGTGGTTAAAGTATTGTAACCCGCGTCCTTTACTGGATCCTGATAAATTACTTTCGGGATCTATATTCCATCTTTTATCTTTGGTCCATAAATATAGATTTCTTCCGGTCACACCAAAATAAACCGATTTAATTTTACTCATACCAAAGACTTTACCTTTAAAGGTATAACCGGCAGTAACTTCACGTAATTTAATCCAAGTGGCATCTCTAAAAAACTGTGTCCCTACAGGACCAAAACCACCACCTATACCGGTGTACCAAGTTTGATCTAATAAAACATCACCGGCACCAAAATCTTGAACATTTCCACGAACCGTATAAGTACCATCTCCATTATCCACTCCGGCAATTTGATGTGAAAATACTAAGGACTGCACTGTTTCGCCTCTTGAATTAACAACACTTCCATCAACCGTGACTTCATTAGCCGTTTCCAGTGTTCTACCGAAATAAGTTAAAGCACCGTATGTTCCATACCAAGACTGTCCACCAAATGACCCATCTGCTAAGACTCTTAAGCTAAAGTTTTTATAATTAAAATTGGTATAAACACTGGCTTTAAAATCCGGATTAGGGTCACCGGCAAAAATCTTTTCACCGGCTTGTGGAAAACCATTAGCATCCAATACCAATTTACCATTAGCATCTCTTTTAAAATCCCCGGAACGCAAAATACCATAACCATAGCCTTCTGCCACACCGGAAGACGTCGAAATGAAACCATCCATACCTATATAATCACTTCCTTTTAATTTGGTAACCGTATTTTTATTTTTAGAATAAGTACCTCCTAAAGTTAAGCCTAAATCCCTTTTGTTAATAATTTTGTAACTAGCTTCTAATTCATAACCTTTATTGGTCATTTCAGCCACATTATTCCATTTATATAAATAACCCGTTGCAGCAGGCACCTTTTCATATAAAATTAAATCTGTTGATTTACTATCATAATATGAAGCGTTTAAACTTAACCGGTGATCAAACATTTTAATATCTGCTCCAAATTCCAATTCTGTAGTAATTTCCGGTTGAATTTCAGGATTTCCTTTAATAATACTACGCCAAAAAGCACCGCCATAATCAGAAGCACTCCAATATGAACCATATCCATCCCCGTCAGATGCCGGATAATAATAAGTATGTAGCCTGTATGGCGGCGGTTCATTACCCACCTTAGACCAACTTGCCCGTAAGGTTAATTGGTTTAATAAATCACTGTCTTGTTTTTTGAAATAGTCCAAATTATGAACATCAAAAGCCAAAGATACTGAGGGATAAGCAATCAATCCATAGTAAGCCGAAGAGCGTTCTATTCGACCGGTCAATGTTGTATATAATAAATCTTTATAAGAGATGGTAGCCGTTCCATAACCGGAATTTTTTCGTCTAACGGAAGTACCAAATCCGGGGTATTTCTTTTCATTTACGGCATTACCAGCATTAGGAACATCAGTCGGTAAAATAAAATCATAATAAGTAGATTCATTATAATCATATTCTTTATGAAAAATATTATAACCTAATAAAATATCTGCGGTAATATCATCATTTATCTGAGTATTTATCTGTGCAATTAAATCACCACTTATCTGAAGATATGAATAGATATAGGTATCATAATATCCCGTAACAGCATCCGCACTATTAACCGGCATGTATTCATCTGCTTTTTCGTTGGCATAATCCACACCGGCTTTTGCAGTTAGTCGCAACCACTCCAATGTTTGGTGACTAAAATTAGTGCCGGTAATGATATGATTGGAATAATAAGGGTCTTTTTGTTTATAAACCGTAAATAAAGGATTATTATATCCGGCACTTTGTCCTAAATAACCTCTTCCTTTATATGGCGTTCCAACAGGTTGTCTATAACTTCTATGACTATATTTTGTAACAACACCATATTCATGTCGTTCTCCAAAATAACCGGAATTATCAAAATCTGCCGGTGTTCTGTAAAGTCCTAATAACAATCCGGACAAGTTAGAACCTTTTTGAATGGCATTTTGTTTGGTATTAGAGTACTGTACATTGGTTTTTATCGTTAATTTTTTATTGGGTTTCATAATCGAATTATAATTCACCCCAAGCTTTTTGTAATAACTATTTGCAAAAATACCGGTTTGGTCCAAATGGCTAAAACCTAAGTAATACCTAGCTTTATCGGTTGCCGTCGAAATTTGTACAGCATTTCTCAAAGTATTTCCGGTGCCTATTACCGCATCATAGTTTTTTTTGTTGTAAGTTTCCTTAGAATTCTTCATAATAGGCATTCCCCAAATTTTACCATCTTGATCAACAAAATATAAAGAACCTTGTTCATTATTTGGGTCATACGTTGTCATATCAGGATCTCCGGATCTATCAGCAATTTTATCTCCCCATGAACCGGATTCTTTAAAAAAATCATAATTTGGGACATATTTTCCATTGCTACCTTGACCATATTTATCTTGCAAAGGAAATTTGGTTAAAGCATTATCAATACTAAATGAACTATTAATAGTCACATCAAATTGTCCTTTTTTGGCTTTTTTTCCTTTTTTGGTGGTAATCAAAATCACGCCATTAGCACCCTTTGAGCCCCAGATAGCAGCAGCAGAACCACCTTTTAAGATTTTGATGCTTTCTATGTTATTCGGGTCAATATCCGAAATTTTTGAAGGTCGCTCTACACCGGCAACGCCACTACCATAAATATCATCAACGATAGGAATTCCATCCACCACAAACAATGGTTTGTTACTTAACAAAATAGATTTAGGTCCGCGAATAGTAATATTGGTAGAAGCGCCCGGGTCTCCGGATGCCAAATTGATATTAACACCTGATA
>Ga0256831_1001490_pt1 | contig 12306 bp, 10 predicted proteins | sample 132544metaG_FD_189087 | JGI IMG/M metagenome (GOLD analysis project Ga0256831, IMG submission 189087) | Hydrothermal vent microbial communities from Lau Basin, Pacific Ocean - 132-544 | ecosystem: Environmental > Aquatic > Marine > Hydrothermal vents | place: Pacific Ocean: Lau Basin | collected... | reverse complement strand
GTATTATCTCCTGAAGAAGCTTTAGAGGTTTTGAAAAAATTAAACATAAAGCCTTACCAACTCCCCTGGATCAGTATCAATGATCCTGTTGTCAAAGCCATAGGGGCTCGGCCAGGGGATATTATCAGAATTATTAGGAAAAGCCCCACAGCGGGCGAAACAATTGCTTACAGATACGTAGCGGTCGATACGGTTAAACCAAAGAAGAAGGGTGCTTAAAAGTGGCTGCAAGCACCAAGGTTTTCCCAACCCCCGATGATCGATGGATAGTTATGAAGAAATTCTTCGAGGAAAAAGGACTAGTTCGCCAGCACTTGGACAGCTACAATAGGTTCGTATCGAAAACGCTACCAGAGATTATCGATGAATTCAAGGTAATAGAAGTTCCGGGAATAGCTAAAGTAGTGATCAAGGGATACAGGATCGGTAAACCAGTTGTCAGGGCAATAGAAGGCTTCGAGAAAGAAGTAACCCCCCTCGAGTGCAGATTGAGAAACTTAACCTACGCAGCACCAGTATATTTACGATTATCTATTGTAACAGATAGAGGAGAAGAACAAGAACAAGAAATACTATTAATGGATCTCCCGGTCATGCTTAAATCCGATATTGATCCCTTAAGCAAAATGTCTAAAGAGGAGTTAGTCAAAATTGGCGAAGACCCTAAGGATCCTGGAGGATACTTTATCATAAATGGTAGTGAAAAAGTCCTCATTGCCCAGGAAGACTTGGCCAGCAATAATGTCCTGGTCGACTATGCAAGCGAGAGCTCCTCGGCAACTCATCTTGCAAAAGTAATAAGCGTGTCTAGAGGGCGTAGAAGCCAACTAATAATTGAGAGGAGAAAGGACGGAATACTATATGCGTCCATTCAAGGTTTAAGAATACCTCTAGTCATACTCATGGCTGCACTTGGTCTTTCATCTGAAATAGATATTACATATGCGGTTAGTTTAGATCCCGAGATACAGACATATTTAATGCCAAGCATTATCCAAGCACAAACAATATTTCCTAAACTCGAGATACCAGAGGACGCTACACCCGAGGAAAGGAAGAGGCTCGAAGAACAACACCGCAGAAAAACCATTGAAGCAGCCCTCGACTATATCGGTGTACGAATAGCTATCGGTAGGCCCAGACAGGAGCGTATTGAAAGAGCTAGGAGATTCCTCGATGAATACTTACTTCCACATATAGGCACCGATCCTTTCCCAGAAACTAGGCTCAAAAAAGCCTACTTCATTGCCCAGATGGCAAATAAGCTCCTAGAACTCGTTCTTGGACGTAGAAAACCCGACGATAAAGACCACTACAGGAATAAGAGGCTCAAGCTAGCCGGTGACCTACTGGCTCAGCTAGTACGACATTATCTGGCCAACTACTTCAGGAGAGAGATAAGAAATGCCATTGAGAGAAACTATAGCAAATACAAACGGGTAGACCTAAGGCAGCTGATCAAACCCGGTATGCTCACAGACAGAGTACTACACGCCATGGCCACAGGAAACTGGCCTGGCGGAAAAACTGGTGTGAGCCAGCTTCTGGACCGTACAAACCTTATGAGCACCCTTAGCCACCTACGAAGAGTTGTTTCTCCACTGGCGAGGAACCAGCCTCACTTCGAGGCAAGAGAACTCCATCCAACACAATGGGGCCGCATGTGCCCGTTCGAGACACCGGAAGGAGCAAATATTGGTCTTGTGAAAAACCTCGCACTAATGGCTTATGTAAGCGTTGGTGTTCCCGAAGAAGAAGTAGAGCCGGTACTTTACAAGCTGGGAGTCAAGCCGATCAAGGAAGTAATCAAAGAAGCAAAGAAACAATTACAGGAAGGATATGAATACCCCGAGTTTCTAGCGTGGTCCAAAGTCTATCTAAACGGTAGGCTAATAGGATACCATCCAGACGGCACTAAGCTCGCTAACGAGATTAGGAAGCTGAGAAGACAGGGCAAGATAAGCTCTGAGGTCAATGTGGCCCATATAAAGAGCGATTATATCAATGAAGTATTCGTGAACACGGATGCCGGAAGGATAAGGAGGCCTCTCCTCATAGTGGAAAATGGGAGGCCAAAGCTCAAACCAAATCACATCAAGAAAATAATGACCCGTGAGTGGAGCTTTGAAGACCTTGTCAGAAACGGCATAGTAGAGTATCTGGACGCTGATGAAGAAGAAAACGCATACATAGCCCTAGACCCGGAGGATCTTACTCCTGAACATACCCATATGGAGATATGGACACCAGCAATACTGGGCATCACCGCATCAATAATACCCTATCCAGAACACAACCAGAGCCCAAGAAACACCTATGAGGCAGCTATGGCTAAGCAGAGCCTCGGCTTATACGCGGCTAACTTCCAGAGAAGAATGGATACTAGAGGGCACTTCCTCCACTACCCGCAGAAACCCCTTGTACAGACAAGAGCAATGGAGATCATAGGGTACAACGAGAGACCGGCTGGGCAGAACATGGTAGTAGCGGTTATGAGCTTCACCGGCTATAACATCGAAGACGCGCTCATTATGAATAAAGGCTCCATCGATAGAGGCCTGGCGAGAAGCACGTTCTTCAGACTATATTCAACCATAGAGTACAAGTATCCAGGAGGACAAGAAGATCGAATAACTATTCCTTCAAGCAACGTAAGAGGCTATAGAGGGCCCAAAGCATACGAGAAGCTCGACGAAGACGGTATCGTCACACCCGAAACACCTGTGAAAGGCGGAGACGTACTAATAGGTAAGATAAGCCCGCCGAGATTCTTCACCGCGCAAGAATATACTGTGGGAGCGGGTATAACGAGACAAGACGCAAGCATAGTGACTAGGCACGGCGAGAAAGGCGTAGTAGATGTAGTAATGATAACCACAGATGGAGAAGGCAACAAGCTGGTCAAGGTCAGAGTTAGGGATCTGAGAATACCGGAGCTCGGAGACAAGTTCGCATCAAGACATGGACAGAAAGGAGTTATAGGGCTGATCGTGCCTCACGAAAACATGCCGTTCACAGAGGATGGCATAGTCCCAGACCTAATCATAAACCCACACGCATTCCCGAGCCGTATGACTGTAGGCCAGTTAATCGAAAGCATCGCAGGCAAGGCTGCAGCACTCGAGGGACGCTTCATAGATGCAACACCATTCTATAAAGAATCCATCGAAAACCTACAGATAACCCTGAAGAGATACGGATATCCCGAGACAGGCATGGAGGCAATGTATGATGGCAGAACAGGCGAGATCCTACACTCGCCGATATTCATAGGGATAGTCTACTATCAGAAACTACACCACATGGTCGCAGACAAGATACATGCAAGAGCCCGCGGGCCGGTCCAGATCCTCACCAGACAGCCTACCGAGGGTAGAGCGAAGGAGGGAGGACTACGTTTTGGCGAGATGGAGAGAGACTGTCTAGTAGGCCATGGTGCAAGCCTACTGCTCAAGGAACAGATGCTGGACAAGAGTGATAGGACGATAATATATGTATGTGAACTATGTGGACATATTGGATGGTATGACCGTGTACGTGGCAAATACATGTGCCCAATACACAAGGATAAAGGAAAACTCAAGCCAGTAGAAGTATCCTACGCGTTCAAGCTTCTACTTCAGGAACTCATGAGTCTATGCATAATGCCCAGACTTAGAATTAAAGACATTGCACGCGAAGAATGAGGTGACACCTTATGCCCATCACCACGAAAATAGGCTCCATTAAGTTCGGAATACTTTCACCTGACGAAATACGTAAGATGAGTGTCACAACAATTATGACCAGTGAAGTCTACGACAATGATGGGGCGCCGATCGATGGCGGCGTAATGGATAGGCGGCTCGGCCCTATAGAGCCCCGCGAAATTTGTCCCGTTTGTGGAAACACGAGAGACTTCTGTCCAGGACACTTCGGCCGAATCGAGCTGGCACGTCCCGTCATACATGTTAGCTTCGTCAAACACATACACATGTACCTCAAGACAACATGTAGAGCCTGCGGCAGAATAAAGATCAGCGAAACAGAGAGACAGAAATATCTCGAACTATTAAAGAATCTCGAGGAACTAGGCATAAGGTATCTCGAGAAAAGATTGTTCGAGTACATAAGGAGAAAAGCTGCAGCCGCACAGAAATGTCCTCATTGCGGTGCTAAGCAGTACAAGATAAGGCTCGAGAAACCACATACATTCTATGAAGACAGGGGCGAGGAAGGACAGACTAAGCTGAGCCCGATAGAAATTAGGGCTAGGCTCGAAAAGATACCGGATGATGATGTTAGACTACTAGGAGGAGATCCCGTCGACGCACGGCCAGAATGGATGGTGTTGACCGTTCTACCAGTACCACCACGGGCTGTCAGACCGTCTATTCTTCTAGAAACAGGTATTAGGAGCGAGGACGACCTAACCCATAAACTTGTAGACATAATCAGGATCAATAACAGATTAAGAGAACACATCGAGACGGGAGCTCCTAACGCTATAATAGAGGAGGAATGGGAGCTACTACAATACCACGTAACAACATATTTCGACAATGAGGTACCAGGAATCAGCCCCGCAAAGCACAGGAGCGGCAAGATTCTAAAGGGCATCGCCCAAAGACTCAAAGGAAAAGAAGGGAGATTCCGTGGAAACCTCAGCGGAAAACGTGTCGACTTCTCTGCCAGAACAGTAATCAGCCCTGATCCTAACCTCAGCATAAACGAGGTAGGAGTACCGATAGACATAGCCAAGATCCTAACAGTGCCAGAACGTGTCACCCCATGGAACATAGATGAGCTCAGACGATATGTGCTTAATGGACCTGAGAAATGGCCAGGAGCAAACTATGTGATTAAGCCCGATGGGCGTAAGATAAACCTTAAGTACGTTGACCGTAAGGCGTTAGCAGAAAGTTTGGCGCCTGGATTTATAGTGGAGAGACATCTCAAGGACGGAGATATAGTTCTATTCAACAGACAGCCGTCACTCCACAGAATCTCAATAATGGCACATGTAGCGAGAATATTGCCATATAAGACGTTCCGATTAAACCTACTAGTATGTCCACCATATAACGCGGACTTCGATGGAGACGAGATGAACCTCCACGTACCACAGAGCGAAGAAGCAAGAGCTGAAGCCAGACTATTAATGCTTGTCGAGAAACACATACTAACACCACGTTATGGAGGACCCATCATAGGAGGACTACAAGACTATATCAGTGGAGCATTCCTTCTAACAAACAAATCCACACTACTAACCAGAGAAGACGTCATAGACCTCCTAGGCGTAGCAAATTACCGTGGAAGACTCCCAGAACCAGCTATACTCAAGCCGGGCCCCTATTGGACAGGAAAACAGCTTATCAGCCTATTCATACCAAAAGACTTCAACTATAAGCGCCCCGCAAAAATAGCGAGCGCCTCTGCACTAAGATGCATTGATGAAGACTGTCCACACGACAGCCTAGTAATTATCAAGAAGGGCGAGTTCCTCATCGGAGTGCTCGACAAAGCTAGTATAGGTAGAGAAGAACCAGAGAGCTTTATTCACTGGCTAGTTAAGGAATACGGCGAAGACATGGCACGATTATTCATGGACTACGTCTATAGGATGTTCCTAAGATACTCAGAGAAACATGGCTTCACAATGGGCTATACCAACCTATTACTACCGCCAGAAGCAAAGGAGCATATCAGAAGGATCATTGAGAAGAAGAAGAAAGAAGTATATGAGCTTATTGATAAGTATAGAAAAGGAGAGCTCGAACCAAGACCAGGTAGAACACTTGAGGAGACGTTGGAGGACGAGATAATTGATCTCCTATCAAAGAAGCTTCTAGACGATGTTGCCGACGCTATAACGCCGTACTTCACACTAACAAACCCAGTGATAATAATGGCTAGAACAGGTGCGAGAGGAAATCCGGTAAACCTCACACAGATGGCGGCACTGCTTGGACAACAGACAATCCGAGGAAGAAGAATAGTCCGTGGATACTTTAATAGGACATTGCCACACTTTAAACCCGGAGATCTGGGCCCAGAAGCAAGAGGGTTTGTCGCCCATGGATTTGTTGATGGCTTAAACCCCATAGAAATGTTCTTCCATGCGGCAGCGGGTAGAGAAGGACTAACCGACACAGCCGTAAGAACAAGCCAGAGCGGATACATGCAGAGAAGACTCATAAACGCTCTCCAGGATCTACGTGTAGAATATGATGGTACCGTGAGACTGCCCACAGGCGAGATAGTACAGTTTAGATACGGCGAGGATGGAGTAGATCCCATGAAGAGCGACCATGGTGAATCCGTGAAGATAGAAAGAGTGATTGAAAAAATCATAGGGTGGAGAATATGAAAAGAATCAAGTCAATCAAAAAACTAGAGACCATTCTCAAGGAGAATCTTGAGGGAAAAGTCAGTAAGGCTGTTTACGAAAAACTCAGAGAGAAACTCATCGGGATATACAAAGAACATGGGCTATATGAGGAAGAACTACAAGCAATAATCGAGGAGACCATAAGAAGATATGATATAAGCCAGGTAGAGCCGGGAGAGCCCGTAGGTACCGTTGCTGCGCAGAGCCTCGGCGAACCATCAACTCAGATGACCCTAAGAACATTCCACTATGCAGGTGTCAGAGAATTCAACATCACCCTAGGTCTACCCAGACTAATAGAGATTGTTGACGCGAGGAAAAAGCCCAGTACAGCGATAATGGAGATCTACCTCGACGACGAGCATAAATACTCTGAGGAGAAAGCCAAGGAGATTGCACGAAAGATAGAGACAACAACAATCGAGAACATTGCAAAGGAAATAATAGTTAACCCGTTCGAAGGCGCCATTATAGTTCTCGATCCAGAAATGTTAATGGACAAAGGCGTTACTCCTGAAACAGTCATAAAAGTTCTCGAAAAACTGAAACTGGGCAAAGTCTACCAGGACGAAGAAGATCCTAATACTATAAGAATAGATCTCAAACCTGAGAAAGCCGATTACACCAAAATAGAGAGAATACGTGTCAAGATCTCTAAGGCGAAGGTAAAGGGTATCAAAGGCATAAACAAGGTGATTATACAGAAAAGAGGAGATGAATACATACTTGTCGCCGAAGGAAGTAACCTAGCAGAAGTAATGAAGATACCGGGTGTAGACTATAGGAGAGTATACACTAACAACATAGCGGAAATAGAAGAGGTGCTAGGAATAGAGGCCGCCCGCTCAGCGATCATTAGGGAAGTCATAAACGTACTAGAAGACCAAGGACTTGATGTTGATGTAAGACATGTTATGCTCCTTGCAGACATGATGACATGGACAGGCAAAGTGAAACAAGTAGGAAGAATGGGTATAGCCGGAGAAAAAACAGGTGTTCTCGCAAGAGCTGCTTTCGAAATGACCGTCCAGAAGCTGGCAGAAGCAGCTGTTTCTGGAGAAGAAGATCCACTCGTAGGTGTTACCGAAAACGTAATTGTTGGACAACCCGTACCTGTAGGTACGGGAATTGTAGAAATATATATGACTCCCTATAAACCCTATGGGCGTGGAGAAGAAGAGTAAGAGGTGTAGAAATAGAAATGCCCTCAATAGTAGATTTCATACGTGCCCTGCAAATGACTTTCAAAACAGGAGAAGTAGTCATAGGGAGTAAGAAAACACTAAAACTAGTCCTCCACGGCAAAGCCAGGTTAGTCGTCATAGCGAACAATGCGCCGCCGGAGCTAAAGAGAGACATAGAATACTATGCAAGGCTCTCAAACATACCAGTGTTCCGATTCCCAGGCACCAACATGGAGCTAGGAGCACTTGCCGGCAAACCATTCGGTATAGCATCACTTGCCATCGTCGACCCAGGCCAGTCTAATATTTTAGATCTGGTCGAGGAGGGGATTGAAGCGTGAGTGTAGAAGGCAGGAACGTAATAAAACTGACACCAGAAGAATTCCGATACATGGCCCTCCTCCACGAGCTAACAGGAGTACATGTACGCGATTGCATAGTCGATGAGGAGAACGGACGCATAATATTCCTAGTAAACCCCGACGAGATAGGTAAAGCTGTAGGTCCCAGAGGAATATACGTACAAAAATTACGAAAACTCCTAGGGAAGAACATAGAGATTGTCGGATTCAGCGAGAATCTAGAAGACGCCGTACGCTATTCTCTAGCGCCGGCCAGAGTAAGGGAAGTAAAGCTAGTCAACAGGCCTGGCGGTAAAAAAGTAGTATACGTGAGTGTCGAGCCAAAAGACAAAGGACTTGCCATCGGGAGAGGCGGCAAGAATGTTGCGAGGGCAAGAATAATACTGAAGAGATACTTCGGCATAGATTCCGTAATAATAGCCTAAACTAAAACATGGAAAGATAGTGTTTAAGAACCCCTACCAGACTAGTTGAAATGAATAGAGGGTGACAGAGAAATGGCTGGCAAGAAAGCACCAAACGGGCTATTCGCAGCAAGAAAGCTTAAGAAGAAAAGACTAAAGTTTAGGTGGAGCCAGCGCGAATTCAAGATCAAGATGCTTGGCCTCAAGAAGAAGCATGACCCACTAGAAGGCGCACCAATGGCTAGAGGCATAGTACTAGAGAAGGTAGGCGTTGAAGCCCGTCAGCCGAACTCGGCTGTCAGAAAATGTGTCCGTGTACAGCTAGCCAAGAATGGCAAAGTGGTAACAGCATTCGTACCATTCGACGGCGGGATAAACTACATTGACGAGCACGATGAGGTGATAATCGAGGGTATAGGAGGTCCCCGTGGACGCTCAATGGGTGACATACCGGGTGTACGTTATAAAGTTATAATGGTAAATGGTGTATCACTGAAAGCATTATATCTTGGTAAGAAACAGAAGCCTATACGCTGATGCTCTTATAAATAGATCATTTCATTCAGCGAGAATAGTTTATTAGATAAACTCTTCTCTCTAGCTTAGTTCATAAGAAGTCTAGATTCGATATCAGTACATGTCATCAAATTCCTCATCATCGTCAAGATCAGTCTCAGATTCCTCGTCAAGGAGATCATTCATAGCCATTTCTTCTTGCTCATCGATAAGCTGTCTACGCACGTAGATAGGTTTGTTGGTTAGTACAGCCAGGAATATTGCATGGCTAGGCACCATCTTTCTTCTTATAACCATACTCCCGTCACTGAACTCCGCTATGGCGCTGTATACAGCAGTATCCATATTTAGCTCATTAATTATGACTCTTTTGAGGTGCTTACCCATAAGCTCGATTACTTCAGGCATACTCACGAGAATATCGACAAGTCTTTCTCTATCATCCTCTATTTCTTCACCCCTAAGTTTCTTTAGAGCTATTATGATATCGAAGGGGACACGCTCAAGGTAGAAGTACCTGCCATCCTCCATTACACATACTATTCTTGTAGAATAGAAGAATGCCTCAGTCCTTATAACACCATAAACATCAACAACTCTTACTAATTCATCCTCGGTATAATCGGCTTGACTCAATACTATCCCTCCAGACAAATGTTTTCATGGATAAATACACCCTAATATCTGCTAGGGCACTTAGCCTGGAGGAGACTGTTCGAAAAGCCCCGACACAACGTTACGGGAAACGCTTAAAGTTAAGGATTTAAAGGAGAAAACCAGTGTTGGAAAAGGCAGGTAAGAAGCGCTGGTGATAGGAGTGGCTGAAGAGGGAGTCATTGTTAAGGTACAGGAAATAAAGTTGTTTGGTAAATGGAGTTACGACAACATTGTTGTCCGAGATCCTGGGCTTAAGAGATACATATGTCTAAGACCAGTATTCCTACCACATACAGGTGGGAGACACGAGCACAGAAGATTTGGTAAGGCCGAAGTACCCATAGTTGAGAGATTAATAAACAAGGTTATGCGTCCAGGCAGGAACATGGGCAAAAAACACCTAGCTTACAATATTGTAAAGAAGGCCTTCGACCTGATATACCTGAAGACAGGCGAGAATCCCATACAGGTACTTGTGCGGGCAATAGAGAATACCGCGCCAAGAGAAGAAACAACAAGGATCATGTATGGTGGTATTGTATACCACGTAGCAGTGGATGTTTCTCCGCAGAGACGAGTTGATCTAGCCTTGAAACACATAACTGAGGGTGCAAGAGCCAAGGCATTCAACAATCCAATGCCCATAGAAGAAGCTCTCGCTGAAGAGATAATACTCGCGGCCAACAACGATCCTAAGAGCTACGCAGTTCAGAGGAAGGAGGAGATTGAGAGAATAGCCTTAAGCAGTAGGTAACGACTATATCAAGAACTAATTCAATACTTATCATATAAATTTATCATGTAATACAGTGAAGAACCGTTTAATGTTTTTAATGTATTTTCAAGTATATTTCTAGCCCATAGATTCCAGTACACCCAATGGATATCTTTATAAAGACGGTATCCTTATCTACTCTACATAGCATTGTGCTATCTGAACCTATAGGAGGATTTAGATTTAGATCCCTGGAAAAGGGGTGTATAGATAATGAGCAGCAAGGAGAAACCACACCTAAACCTTGTAGTAATCGGCCACGTAGACCATGGTAAGAGCACGCTAGTAGGCCATATTCTGTACCGACTAGGTCTAGTAGATCAGAAGACTCTGCAAATGCTAGAGGAAGAGGCTAAGAAGAAGGGCAAAGAGACCTTCAAGTATGCATGGCTTCTCGACAAACTCAAAGAAGAAAGAGAGCGCGGAGTAACCATTGCCCTAACCTACATGAAATTCGAGACAAGGAAATATATCTTCACGATTATCGACGCTCCTGGCCACAGAGACTTCATTAAGAACATGATCACCGGTGCAAGCCAGGCTGACGCAGCACTACTCGTTGTAAGTGCAAGAAAAGGTGAGTTCGAGGCCGGAATGAGCCCCGAGGGACAGACCCGTGAGCACGCTATCCTAGCAAAGACAATGGGTATCAACCAGCTAATAGTTGCTGTAAACAAGATGGACGCAACCGAGCCTCCATGGAGCCAGAAGAGGTACGAGCAGATCAAGACCATTCTAGGAAAGTTCCTCAAGAGCCTAGGCTATGACATCAGCAAGATACCATTCATCCCAGTATCAGCATGGACTGGTGACAACCTTATTGAGCGTAGCCCCAACATGCCATGGTACGATGGCCCAACACTAGTAGAAGCCCTTGACATGCTAACACCGCCACCGAAGCCGATCGACAAGCCTCTAAGAATACCCATACAGGACGTCTACGCTATCTCCGGAGTAGGCACCGTGCCGGTGGGCAGAGTAGAGACCGGTGTACTGAAGGTCGGCGACAAGGTAGTGTTCATGCCTCCGGCGAAGGTAGGAGAAGTCAGGAGCATTGAGACCCACCATGTGAGGATCGAGAAGGCCGAGCCCGGTGACAATATCGGATTCAATGTACGTGGCATCTCCAAGCGCGACATCAGGCGTGGAGACGTAGCAGGCCACCTAGACAAGCCGCCAACAGTGGCGGAGGAGTTCACTGCCCGTGTATTCATCATATGGCACCCAACAGCAATCACTGTAGGATACACGCCAGTACTACACGTTCACACGGCCAGCGTTGCATGCAGAATCGTCGAGATAAAGGCTAAACTAGATCCAAGAACCGGTAAGGTTGTAGAGGAGAACCCACAGTTCCTAAAGATGGGCGATGCAGCAATAGTTAGGTTTAAGCCTATAAAGCCTCTAGTAATCGAGAAGTACAGCGAGATACCGCCACTTGGCAGATTCGCGATGCGTGACATGGGCAAGACAATAGGTATCGGCGTAGTAGTAGACGTCAAACCCATGAAGATAGAGATCAAGGCTAAGTAAAGTTCTTCCAAATAACAACCATAGGGTTTTTCTACCCCTATACACTTCTTCTATCCTTAGAACCATATGGATAATGGAGGCGTGAACAATGTCTATGGTAAAGATAAAGATATGGAGCACTAATGTAAACGTGCTTAACGAGTTCGTCGGAAAGATCGTGGACATAGTTAAGAAGACTGGAGTCAATATGTCCGGCCCAATACCGCTCCCAACAAAGAGAATGATTGTGAGAACGCTCAAACTACCCCATGGAGAAGGGAAGAAGAAATGGGAGAAATGGGAGATGCGAATACATAAACGTGTACTATTCATAGCAGCTGATGAAAGAGTTATGAAGCACTTAATACGTGTACGTGTACCGCCGGAGATATGGATGGAAGTAGAATTAGTTCATGGAAAAATATGATTGTAATTATGGCCGAGAGTTTTGTTCCGGAGCACTGATTATCCAAAAACCATACTTATAATTGAATTAGCATTATAATACTTGATATTATAATAA
>Ga0256831_1001489_pt1 | contig 12323 bp, 7 predicted proteins | sample 132544metaG_FD_189087 | JGI IMG/M metagenome (GOLD analysis project Ga0256831, IMG submission 189087) | Hydrothermal vent microbial communities from Lau Basin, Pacific Ocean - 132-544 | ecosystem: Environmental > Aquatic > Marine > Hydrothermal vents | place: Pacific Ocean: Lau Basin | collected... | reverse complement strand
GGCCTTGAGCCCAGTAAGTTCCTTGAGCCAGGCAAGGACGCGGTTGTCCCGGGCCGCCCGCTTCCAGGGCTTCACCAGGTCGAACCGGCCCTGGGTCTCCCTCTCAAGGCGAAAACCCTTTCCTTCCCTGGAAAGGGCCTCCACCCAGGTGATGGAAACTGGGCTCACGGGCACGGGCCGAAGCCCCCGGAAGTCCACGCCCGTCCCCGGGGTCTTCACGCCCCGCCCTTCCACGTAGGAGAAAAAAGAGTTCCCCAAGTCCACAGCCAGAAGAAAGGGCCTTCCGCTCACCACGCAGAGGACCCCTTCCTTCCCGCCTCCGAGCTTCCCAACCGAAAGGGTCTCCGTCTTCCTCCCGCCCTCCAGGACCACCTGGTAGAAAGGAGGAGCCAGCCCCACCCGTGAAAGATCACCCGGCAGGTCGCCCACAAAGGAGGCGACTCTGAGGCCCGCCAGGAGGGCGAGAAAATTCCGGGCCGTCCTGGGATCGGCCCGGCTCACCATGTTTCCTTCCTTGAGCATCCACAATCCCCGGTCCGACTGGAAGAGGGACATCTCCACGCCGGCCCTTCCGTCCTTGGTAAAATTACGGCGGATCAGAACTCTCCGCACCTTGAAGAGAGGAATCGTGAAGACCTTGTGGTCACGGAAGTCGGGAGGGTTATGGTCGAATGCGGTCCACAGGTTGAGAGGGGTCACCCAGACCTTGCCGCCCGTGAGCACGTAGACCTTGGTCCCGTCCACGGTCGTTTCCCCGATCCAGACCTCCCTTCGCTCCTTTCCCGCCTTCATCTCGAGGAGCCCTCTTCCCGAGGGGTTGCCCTCCTGGTCGGCAAGGCCCATCTGCTTCCTGGCGCCGCCGTCCAGGGAGTCCCAGCCGCCCACCAGGCTCCAGGGGTTTTCCGCCAGGATCCTGAGAACCTCCTCCACCTGGGCCCGGTCGGCCCTGTCCCGGGTGGGAAAGACCATGCGCCACTCCCCAAGCTCCCGGTCGCGCCGGAAACGGACTTCCATGTAGTTCCCCCGGTCCATGTCGATGAACTTGAGGAAATCCGCCTTCCTGGGATCGAAGCCGTCCGCCCAGGGGCTCGGGGCTTTTCCTTCCTCCGGGCCCGGAGGGGCATCTTTCCCGGCGAAAGCCCAGAGCGCACCGAGAAGCCCCAGAAGCCCCAGGAGGACGAGGGTGGTCTTGATCCGCACAGGTCCTACCTCCGCCTGAAAAAGAAGACGGCCAGCCCGAAGAGAAGAACCAGCCCGGGAAAGACGAGAAGAGCCGTGATCTTGAGCCTCGATGCACCCTGGGGGGAGATGGGGGGAAGGGCCAGGCTCTTCCGCTCCCGGGCCGCCACGGAAACCAGCTCGGTCCGGTCCGCCAGCCAATCGAAGGCGTTCGCCAGGAAGTCGCGGTTGACCTGGTATCGTTCAAGCATATATGTGAGGAGGGCCTCGGAAGACCCGAGGGCCACACAGCGGGCTTTCTTCTTCTTACCGGGGACCGCGTATTGCCCCGCCGCGGCCACGTGGAACCTCTCTGTGGGAAAGACTCCCGCCGGAGGCACGTAGATCGGGCCCCGGAGGGGATCCACCCGCCCTTCCCAGCAGAGAGGATTGGTCGTGGCCAGGGGGGCGGCCTCCACCCCCTCGGGAAGGGAGGCCGCCACCCGGACGGGAAGGGCGTCCGCCACCTGGAGCCACATCCTCCTGGCCCCCCCCAGGTCCTTGGTGATGGGATGGGAGGGATTGAGGTAGGAGATCATGAGAAAACGGCACTTCCCGTCGCCCGTAACCACGGGCCTTCCCGTGCCCGAGGGATCCACCACGGCCGAGAAGACCGGGTTGGTCCCGAGAGTGATTCCGAAAGGCCCGATCAAGGGGTTCAGGTCCACCGAGTAGACCCTGTGCCATCCCTGGGCCACGAAGATCCTCCCCCCCCTGTTGGTGAGCCAGTCCCGGATCTCCGAGACCTCTTCCGGCGTGAGGGACCGCTGGGGCTGGATCACGGCCAGGATGTCGCAGGAAGGGGGGATCTTTCCCTTTTTCCGCAAGTCCAGGATTCCCAGCTTGAATCCCTCGCCCAGGAGGGTCCTCTTGAAGATGGCCAGGCCCCTTGGTCCGGTGGAATCGGGCGGGGGCTCGTCGTGTCCCACCAGGAACATGACCTGGGGGGTTCCGGTGATGCACAGGGCGCGGATCCTGGTGGAGAGGGCCGTCTCGCCGGTGAAACTGTCCAGGTGCGGAATTCCCTGGGTTCCCCCAGCGATAGGGACCTGGGGGATCCGCACCAACCCCATGTCCCAAAGGGAGAGGATCTCCTTGCGCTTCCCCGAGGAGATCACCACCAGGTCCACGGGAGAGGCCAGGCGCCTTTCGATGTGAAGCCTCGCCGCGGCGGCCTTGGTGTCCTGGATCTCCCTGTCGCAGTCGTAGACCCGGGCCTGGATGCGGCCTCCCGATTCCACATGGTAGACCCCCATGAGCCGGCGCGTGTAGTCCTGGAGCTGGAGGCGGATGGAGGCCAGGGCCTGGTGGAAGGCCCGGCTCCTTCCCCCGGCAGGGTTCCAGGGCCTGGGATGGAAGAAGAAGGCTTCCACCCGGACCTCCAGGTTCTTCTTCTTCAGGAGACGGATCACCTTCTCCTGGGTCTGGGGGCTCAAGGTGAAGATGGCCTGGGGAGAGAGATCGAACCGGGCCCGGAAAGGGGATTTTCGGGCCAGGAGGTTCGTTCCCCCCAGGAGGACCAGGACCAGGACCACGGCGAAGGCCACGTGGAGGGCCGTGAAGACCCTCCGGGGCGCGCTGTTCTTCGAAGGACTCACACCCACCTCCTGGATTCGACGGAGCGCACCGTGAGAAAGAGGAAGAGGGCCGTCGTGGAGAGATAGAACCAGACGTGGGCCGTGTCGATGAGTCCCAGGCCGAAGGAAGACTGGATGTGATCCAGAATGTAGACCTGGGAGAAGAGTTCCCTCCAGATGCCCTCGGCAGGGACCCACCCGGCCCGGGCCACGATGAAAGGCCCCCACAGAAGGAGGTTGATGATCACCAGGGCGGAGATGGAGGCGATGAGCTGGTTCTGGGTGAGAGAGGAACAGAAGAGGCCCACTGCGAGAAAAAGGCCCCCCGCCAGGAGAACCCAGAGGTGGACCGTGAAGATGGGCCCCGCCGCCAGGTGGGCCCCGAGCAGCCAGGGCGCCTGGAGGAGGAGGAGAAGAAGAACCGTGGGGGCCCAGAGGACCATGAAAAAGACAAGGGAGGCCGCCCATTTCCCCAGGACTACCTCCCAGTCCTTGACGGGGGCCGTCATGAGGAGTTCCAGGCTTCCCGTCCTCTTCTCCTCGGCGAAGAGCCGCATCGTGAGAAGGGGCGGGGCCAGGACAGCCATCATCTGGCCGCAGAGTCCCATGGCGTAGAGCATGGGGAAGGCGTTCAAGTCCTGGCCGGAATCGGCGAAGCTCTTGGCCAGGGCCAGGGTCTCCCATCCCCGGAAGAACACGAAGAGGAAGCCGATCACGTAGGCCATGGGGGAAAGGAAGAAGGCAAGAAGTTCCCGGAGGGCCACCACAAGGACGCGCTTCATGGGGATTCCTCCTCTCCCGCCTCCCCTTCCTGAAAGGCCGGGGAAAGGGTGAGTCTGGCGAAGATCTCCTCCAGGGTCGGTTCCGCCAGGGCGAGTTCCTTGAGGAGCTTTCCCCGTTCCCTGGCCCAGGTGTAGATCCGGACCCGGGGATCCTCCTCTCCTTCCAGGGAGGCCTCCACCCGGGTGAAATCTCCCTGGGAGCCGGTGATCCTGGGTTCGGAACATCCCGGGAGCCCGCCGACGAAGGCCTGGAGTTCGGCGGCGGGGCCGTCTGCCTGGACCAGGAGCCTCCGGCCACCCGCCAGGCGGTGGACCAACTCCTCCCGGGTCCCTTCCCCCACGATCCTTCCCTGGTGGATGATGATCACCCGGGAACAGACTTGTTCCACCTCCGCCAGGATGTGGGAGCTGAAGAGCACGGTTCGCTTCTCGCCAAGGCGCCGCACCAGGTCTTTGACCTTGCGCCTCTGGTTGGGGTCCAGGCCGCTGGTAGGTTCGTCCAGGATCAGGATGGGAGGTTCGGCCACCAGGGCCTCGGCCAGGCCCACCCGCTGGCGGTACCCCCTGGAAATGTGTCCCACGAGTTTGCGGGCCACTTCCCTCACCCCGCAAAGATCCATGACCTCCTCCACCCGGGCGTTCCGGGCCTTCCGGGGGGAGACCCCCTTGAGGGCGGCCCGGAACCGGAGGAACTCCCGGACCCTCATCTCCGGGTAGAGAGGCACCGTCTCGGGCAGGTAGCCCACCTGGGACCGGACCTGGAGGCTGTCCCGGTAGATGTCGTATCCCGCCACCCGGGCGCTCCCGGCGGTAGGAGGTAGAAAGCAGGTGAGCATCCGGATCGTGGTGGACTTTCCCGCCCCGTTCGGCCCGAGAAAGCCCACCACTTCCCCTTCGCCCACGTGGAAATCGATCCCGTCCACGGCGCGGACAGGACCGAAGTGCTTGGTCAGATTCTCGACTTGAATCATTGCCTTGTTTGTAGCTTCCCCCAGACGGGCCGCAACAGGAAATTGAAAGGTTCCGGGCCGGGACTCTCTTCCCCAGTTCGGCCCCAGTGGAGGTCCAGGTTGAAATCAGTGCCCCATGCCCTTGTAGGAGAGGCGGGAGGACCGGAGCTTCAGCGCCGGTCCCGAAGGTGGTGCAGGGGGAGCATGGTTCTGTTTTGCGGGCTACCCCTTCATTTTGAAGCCGGGAACGGCAAGCTCGGGTTCCGGCTGAGGGTAGATCTTTCCCCTTTCCACGCCACCTCGACCCACAGATTCTGCGGAAGAGCCAAAAAAGAAAAGGCCCCCACCGCGGAAGCGGTGAGGGCCCGTTTCGGAGGAGTTCCCGGGAGGAGGGGTTACTTCACCTCGAAGTCCGCGTCCTTCACGTCTCCGTCGCCCTTGTCCGATCCCGAACCGGACGAAGTAGATGCCCCCGCCCCTTCAGCAGGACCGGAGCTGTCGGCCTTGGCCTCGCCGCCAGCCGCCTGCTGGGCCTTGGCCGCCTCCTGGTAGAGAATTTCGGAGAGCTTGTGGGAAGCGCCCTGCAAGTCCTCCATGGCCTTCTGGATCGCCGCCTTGTCGTCCCCCTTGAGAACCTCCTCCAAGTGGGCCTTGGCCTTCTCCACGGCCTCCTTCTCCCCGGGAGGAAGTTTGTCGCCGTGCTCCTTCAAGGTCCTCCCCACCTGGTAGGCCAGGCTCTCGCCGGTGTTCTTCAAGTCCACCAGCTCCTTGCGCTTGCGGTCCTCCTCGGCGTGTTCCTCGGCCTCCCGCCGCATACGCTCCACCTCCTCTTCCGAGAGGCCGCTGGAGACCTCGATCTTCACGTCCTTGGACTTGCCCGTGCCCAGGTCTTTGGCCGTGACCGAGAGGATTCCGTTGGCGTCGATATCGAAGGTCACCTCGATCTGGGGGACGCCCCTGGGCGCCGGAGGAATCTCGTCCAGCTTGAATTCCCCCAGGAGACGGTTTCCTTCCACGAATTCCCGCTCCCCCTGGTAGACCTTGATGTCCACCGCCGGCTGATTGTCCGCGGCAGTGGTGAAGACCTGGCTCTTCTTGCAGGGGATCGTGGTGTTCCTGGGGATGAGCTTGGTCATGACCCCGCCCAAAGTCTCGATCCCGAGAGAGAGGGGCGTCACGTCCAGAAGGACCACGTCCTTCACCTCGCCACCGATGATCCCCGCCTGGATGGCGGCGCCGAGCCCCACGGCCTCGTCGGGGTTGATGGACCGGTTGGGCTCCTGCTTGAAGATGTCCTTCACCACGGCCTGGACAAGGGGGATCCGGGTGGACCCGCCTACCAGCAGGACCTGCTTGATGTCTTCCGGTTTCACCCCTGCGTCCTGCATGCAGAGTTCACAAGGCTTGCGCACCCTCTCGATGATGTCGTCCACCAGTTCCTCGAACTTGGCCCGGGTGATGTTCATGGAAAGATGCTTGGGCCCCGACTGGTCCATGGTGATGAAGGGGAGGTTGATCGTGGTCTGCACCGCCGAGGAGAGTTCGATCTTGGCCTTCTCCGCCGCTTCCTTCAGGCGCTGGAGGGCCATCTGGTCCTGGCGGAGATCGATGCCGTTGTCCTTCTTGAACTCGTCGGCGATGTAGTTGATCAGCCTTTCGTCCAGGTCGTCGCCCCCAAGGTGGGTGTCACCGTTGGTGGCCTTCACCTCGAAGACGCCTCCCCCCAGTTCCAGGATGGAGATATCGAAGGTTCCCCCGCCGAAATCGAAGACCGCCACAAGTCCCGAAGTCTTCCCCTCGGGATCGAAGGCCATGGCCGCCGCCGTGGGCTCGTTCACGATCCGCACGACATCCATGCCGGCGATGGTCCCCGCCTCCTTGGTGGCCTTCCTCTGGGAGTCGTTGAAGTACGCGGGCACGGTGATGACCGCCTTCTCCACCTTCCCGCCCAGGTAGGCCTCGGCGCACTCCTTGAGATAGCGCAGGACCATGGCCGAGATTTCCGGAGGCGTATACTCTTTGCCCATGGCCCGCACCCGGACCAGTTCCTCGGCGCCCCCCACGATCTCGTAGGGGACCATCTTTTCCTCGGCCTCCACCTCGTTGTGGCGCCTTCCCATGAAACGCTTGATGGAGAAGAAGGTGTTCTTGGGGTTGGTCACGGCCTGGCGCTTGGCCGGGGCCCCGACGAGCCTCTCCCCGCTTTCGGTGATGGCCACAACGGAAGGCGTAGTCCGGCTTCCCTCTTTGTTGGGGATCACCACGGGCTTTCCCCCCTCCATCACAGCCACAACCGAGTTGGTCGTTCCCAAGTCGATGCCGATGATCTTTGGCATGGTTCTTCCGTCCTTTTTTTTCAGGTTCTTCCGTTCCTCTCGGCCCGTTCCGGCTCTCCTCCCTGCCTACCAGGGGACTTTTCCCGGGCACGAACAAGGAAGAATTCAGGTTGCAACCCCTGTGCCACCTCTCCCAGCCCCTTGATATTCAAGGACCTAGGGGAAAAGGTCCGGTCGCGGGCACACCCGGGCCTGCCAACCTGGCAGGCTCCCATCCTCCCCCCTCCCTGGGAGGCTGCCAAATCGACAGTCTGAAAGGTGCCTCAATATCCGCCCAGTTCCAGCACCTCTCCTTTACGCAAAACCAGGGGACTGGTGAAGATCACCGTGACCAGGTGGGACACATGGTCTCTTTGGGTCTCCACATCCAGGGGTCGGCCCCCCTTCCGAACCGGGATCGGGCCGGTGCACCTGCACCTGGGCTTCAGGACCAGCCTCCGGATCCGGAGGGTTCCATGGAGGACCTCCAGGCGCCCGTATTTCTTGACCATGGACATGGTCCCCCAGGCCGTGGGAGAACACCAGAAGGTCCGGAATTCCTGTCCCTCCAGCCTGGGACCGAAACGCATCTCTTCCTTCACCCCGTCCCAGGAATAGCCCGTCAAGGCCTCCAGGAGGGCCCAGGAAGAAAGGGCCCGGGCATACTGGTGGCCGCATTCCACCTCGTCCCAGGGATTCCAGTGGAGGCCGTCGTATCGCTCCCGGACGGCCTTGACGATCCGGAGGCAATCCTCCACCCGGCCCGCGTAGGCGAGGGAGGCGGCCACCTGATACTCCACCCCCGTCCAGACCTCGTCGCTGTAAACGAAGGGAAGGGAGGGGCGCCCCCCTTTGGGCCAGGAACAAAGGAGAAGTCCTCCTTCGTCCCCCAAGGCGAAGACCCGCTGGACGTTGGAGAAACCTCCGAGCCTGGGCCTGAAATTGTACTCGAAGACGGAATGCAGGGCCTTCCCCACCCTTCCGGGATCCAGGACGTATCCAAGCCCGCACTGGAAGCAAAGGAACTGGCCCAGGAGCTGGTCCGAGAGGCAACCGGGGCCGAACTGGTATTTGGGAATCCCTTTCCCCCCCAAAAGGGCCGGAACCTTTCCCCCAGGCGGCGTGTTGCAGGCGCATTCCGGCCCGCAGTCCGCCTTGGGGGGGGAAAGGAGGCTCTCCGGCACCTTCACGTTCGGGGGAAGCTGGATCTTCTGGACGTAGTATTCCCCGTTCCAGAGAAGGGACTCCAGCTTTTCCCGCCCCTTCCGGTAGAGATCCTGGTATTCCCGGGCTTTCCCTTCCTCTCCAAGGGCGCGGGCCATCCGGGAAGCCGCCTCCAGGGCGCCAAGGTAGAGGGAACCCGTCATCGGGTTGGGACCGTAGAACTCGATGTCGTAGGTGTTGTGCTGGACCCCCTCCATGACACCGTCCTTGTCCCCGTCCCAGGGCGGAGGGTCCACGGCCTTTACCCAGCCGGGACAGTCCTTTCCAGGCCCTTTCCAGGCGAATTCCAGGGCCGCCTTCACCTTGGGCCAGATCTTCCTGAGCCAGGCGGTGTCCCCCGAGTAGCGCCATTCCCGGTAGGCCCGGATCACGCACCCCATCTGCCCGTCGGCGGCGGCCTTCTGCCTCCACCACCAGGGCCCCAGCGGCAGGAGGGTCCGGAAGGCCATGTGGCCGCAAGGAAGCGTGTTGTGGAGGAAATCGGTCTCCCGCATGGACCTCTCCAGGGAGGGATAGAGCCTGGAGAGAGCCACCTCGTAGTTCCAGACATGGGTGCAGTTCAAAGGACAGCAGCCCCCGTGGTCCCCCTGCCCTTCGAAGGCGAAGAACCCCCCGCGGGCGTCCCGGAACACCGTGTTGGTCTTGAGAATGGAAACCTGGCTGGAGAGGGCGTCCAGCACGTATCCCGGCAAGGTGGACCCGAAGAGCGCGTCGTGGAAGGCCCGGGTCTCCTTCTCAAGGCGGGGAAGATTCTCCGCGAGAAAACGGGCTGCGTCCCAGGCGTCCTTGAATCGCCGGGCGTATTCGTTCCCCACCCACTTCCCGCGCACCTCCTTTTCCCGGTTCCAGTAATTGACCCTGTTGGGAAAATGCCAGGTCAGGAAGAAGGGAAGGACCTTGGTTTCACCCGGGCCGAGGCGGGCATGGAGGACCAGGGTCCCTGTGTCGCTCCTCCCCGGCGGCGAGGGGGAGGCCTCCTTCACAGGCTTGAGCCTCCCGTCCCGGGCGAAGTCCTCCCAGAAGAGATGGGCGTCGTCCCACCAGCCGCCCCGGTACCAGTGGGTCTGAACCCCCACGTCCTTCCAGGTGGTGACAAGGGCCATGGTCCCGAAAGCCGGGTCCCGGTCCTTCAACCTCGTGGAGGAGAGAGCCAACCCCCGGAAGGCGCCGTCGTCCTTGTAGACATTCAAGTTGCCCCCGAGCCTCCTCCCTCCCAGATCGATCCCGTCGGTCCCGATGGGATTGAAGAGGGACCCGCTCAGGGAGAGTTCCACGGGCTCCGGACCTGGGTTCGTGACCTTCCAGGCGAAAACGGCGCAAGGGATGGAGCTGTCCTTTGGGTCCAAGGGAATCATCGGGTTCCAGGCCAGAAGCTCCACCCGAACGGGGACATTCCTGTCCCGGAACCGGACCGTGGCGAAGGGAAATTCCCCCAGGAAACTGGCCTCCTCCATCCGGGCCACGCCGGAGAGCTGCCCCCTGGGAGCCCCGAAACCTCCCCCATAGGGGGGAAGAAGGCGCCGCTCCAGGATCCGGGCCACGGGTTTTCCCCCCTGTCTCTTCGCCCATAAGGCGAAGAAGGAAAAGGGAAGATCCACCCCTTTCCCGGGCCTGTTGAAGATCTCCCAGTCCCTCAGGTCCCCCCGTCCGCCCAGGGAGACGCACCCCGTGCCGATTCCTCCCAGGGGAAAGGCGATCTCCTTCAAGTGCGGGCCCGTGAAGGTGCGGACTCGATTTCCCGGCCGCAGGCCCTTCCACCCCGATGGGCCTTTTTCCCGGAGGGCGGGAAGGGAACAGGACCCGGCCAGGAGAAGGAGGAAGAGAAGTCCCTTTCCGGTCATGGATGCGCTCCTTGTCAGTGCCCGGCGGCGCCTGCCGTTCCGGGAAAGAACAATGGGAACCCGAAAGACCCATAAAAAGACCTAATGTCCCCGTCCTTTTTACCCGGCAACGGGGGGAGAGAATACTGGAATTTTTGGTGCACCTTGCACCGGCTGGAGAAAAAGGTCAAAGATCGTATTCCTTGATCTTCCGGTAAAGGGTACGTTCGCCGATTCCAAGGGAGGCCGCCGCCTTGGCCCGGTTGCCCCCGTTCCTGGCCAGGGCCGCCCGGATCATCTCCTTTTCCACCTCCGCCAGGGTCATGTCCGCGAGGTCCCGGAAGGGCTCCCGCCTGGAGGAATCTTCCCCCCGGATCCCCGGCGGAAGGTCGTCCACTCCCAGAAGGGGCCCCTTGGAGGTGACGACCATGGTCTCCACCATGTTCTTGAGTTCCCGCACGTTTCCGGGCCAGGAATAGGCCATGAGCCGGTGGAGGGCCTCCTTCTCGATCCCCTGGACGTTCCGGTCGTGAAGCTTGGCGAAGTGCTTGATGAAATGGTCCACCAAAAGAGGGATGTCCTCGGGCTTCTCCCTGAGCGGGGGGAGGATCACCTCCACCACCTTGATCCGGTAGTAGAGATCCCGCCGGAATTCCCCTCTTTCCACCTTCTCCTCCAGGGGCGCGTTGGTGGCCGCAACGACCCGGACGTCCACGTCCCGCGCCTTGTTGGAGCCGAGCCTGGTCACCTTCCGCTCCTCCAGGACCCGGAGGAACTTCACCTGCGTCCCAAGGGGCATCTCCCCCACCTCGTCCAGGAAGAGAGTGCCCCCTTCAGCGTATTCGATCTTTCCCTTCCTGTCCGCATAGGCTCCTGTGAAGGCACCCTTCACGTGTCCGAAGAGTTCCGATTCGATGATGCCCTCGTTCATCCCTCCGCAATTGAGGGCCACGAAGGGGCCTTCCCGCCGGGGGCTCAGGTTGTGCAGGGCCCGCGCCACGAGTTCCTTTCCCGTCCCGCTCTCCCCGCGGATCAGGACGGTGGCGTCGGTGGGAGCGATCTGCCAGAGAATATCGAACAACCGGACCATCCCCGGACTGCGGCCCACGAGCCCCTCCATGCCGTAGGCCTTGTCCACCTGGCGGCGGAGTTCCCTGTTCTCCACCTCCCGGGCTCTCTCCCGGGCGGCCCGGGAGACCTTGGCCTGGAGTTCCTCCATGTCGATAGGCTTTTCCAGGAAATAGGCGGCCCCTTCCCGGAGGGCCCTGACAGCCAGGCTCCGGGAACCGTGGCCCGTCACCATGATCACCTGGGAAGGGGGCCTCGGCTTGCGGGCCGCCTGGAGAATCTCGAACCCGTCGCCGTCCTTGAGGAGCAGGTCCGTCACCACCACGTCCCAGGGCGCCTTCCCGAGCAGGCGGGCCGCCTCCTTCGCCGAGGTCCGGTATTCCACCTCGTGGCCGTCCATCTCCAGGACCTCCGCCAAGGTGGAGGCCAAGGCCTGGTCGTCCTCCACCACGAGGACCCGGCTCACGGAGAGGCCCCCTTTCCTGCCCTTTCCTCCCGGAGTTCCAGGGGAAGGGTCATCACGAACTGGGTCCCTTTTCCGGGTTCCGATTGGGCCTCCAAAGTCCCCCCGTGGTCCTGGACGATCCTCCTGGCGATGGAAAGGCCCAGGCCGGAACCGTCGGGCCTTGTGGAAAACCAGGGTTTCCAGCATTGCTCAAGGGTTTCCTTTGTCATGCCGGGGCCGTTGTCCATCACGTAGAGCACGGCCCGGTCCCCCTGGAGACGGGAGGAGAGGAGGATCTCCCGCTCTCCCTCCTCCTTGTTCTCCAGGGCGGCCTGGGCGTTCAGGACGAGGTTGAGGAGGGCCTGGCGGAGGCGGGAGGCGTCCACGGGAACCAGGGGAAGAGAGGAATCCGGGTAGATCTTGAGCCGGATGTTCCGCCGGCGCAGCTCGGGCTCCACGAAATCGGCGATCTCTTTGAGGACCCCGTTCAGGTCCCGGGGGTCCTTTTTAAGGGAAGGCGGCCGGGCGATCCGGAGGAATTCGTCCAACAAGTGCTGGAGCCGGGTCACCTCGCCCTGGATGAGCTTGATCCTGCGGGCGGCCCTCTCCTCCTTGGGATTGGCAGGCTCCTTCCACTCCTCGGCAAGGAGTTTCAGGTTCAACCCGATGGTGGAAAGGGGGTTACGGATCTCGTGGGCGAACCCGCCGAGAAGGGTGCCCAGGTCGTTTTGTTGAGTTTCTCTCTTTCCCACCAAGACAGGGGGCCCTCCCAAAGGCGGTGGACTTTGAAGAGTTCCCATGCCACGATCCCTGGGCCCGGATGATTCATGAAGGTTCCTTCGGGTCCATCCGGGTTGGAACCTGGAAGCTTCGACCCGGGAATCTGGCCCCTCAAGGGAGCAATGTCAACGCCTTCGAAGGATC
>Ga0256831_1001488_pt1 | contig 12329 bp, 13 predicted proteins | sample 132544metaG_FD_189087 | JGI IMG/M metagenome (GOLD analysis project Ga0256831, IMG submission 189087) | Hydrothermal vent microbial communities from Lau Basin, Pacific Ocean - 132-544 | ecosystem: Environmental > Aquatic > Marine > Hydrothermal vents | place: Pacific Ocean: Lau Basin | collected... | reverse complement strand
CTTTAAACTCTGCCTTTAGCCTTTCAAGTTCTGCCTTCTGTGCCTTCAGGTTGAGCTTAGCTCTCTTTACCTCCTCCTCTGCCGCTTTTAGAGAGCTCTCTGCCGCAGCAAACTGTGCCTTTGCGTTTTTAAACTTCTCCTCTGTTGTGTAGCCAATTGAGAGGAGCTCCCTCTGCCTCTCAAACTCCCACTTCTTTACTTTGTAGTCCTCTTTTGCCGCTTTGAGCTTTGCAAGGGCTGAAGAGAGCTCCGCCTCGGCAGACTTAACCTTAAGCTTCTGCTCCTTTATCCGTTCTGGGTAGGTCTTTTTAACCTCGTTGAGGTTTGCCTCTGCCCTCTTGAGTGAGGCCCGGAGCTCCCTGTTGTCAATTACGGCGATAAGGTCTCCCTTGTTGACCCAGTCTCCAACCTTAACGTTTTCCTTAACGACGGTTCCCGAAATCCTTGCTCCTACTTTTATCTCCGCTCCCACCTGAGGCTTTATGATTCCCGTTGCGTTTATTACCTTTTTAACGGTCCCTTTTTTTACTTCAACAACTTTGGCGGGAACAAGAACCTCTTTTTTCCTTCCAAACTTCAGGAAAATTCCAATTCCGGCTATAAGAATCAGGAAAAGGACTACCCACTTTTTCAATTTCCACCTCCGAGGAGCTCCCCTGTGGCCTTTTTAAGTGAAACAATTGAAAGGTTGTAGCTTAAGAGAGACTGAAGGTAGTCGGTTTGAGATTGGCAATAGAAGTCAAAGGCCTGAAGGAGGGCTACAATGTCAGAAACTCCAAGTCTGTACTCGTTAAGAGCTCTCTCGTAGGCCTTCCTGGCGTACTTGAGGGAGCTCTCAGATGATTTAAGCTGGGAGTAGGAGTACTTAACGTCGCTTAAAGCGTTTAGAACCTGAAGCTTTACGCTGTTTTCGGTCTCTTTCAGATTTAACTGGGCCTGTTTGAGCTGTGAAACCTGCTGTAAGGTCTGAAACTTTGTTAAACCGCTATCAAAAACGGGAAAGCTGAAGGTAAAGCCGGCAGAGTAGTTCTTATCTCCGGGGAAATCTGTTCCCGTTCTTCGGGCTGAAAAGTTAACAGAGAGTTTAGGAGAGAGGTTCCTCTTCACAAGATGAACGTTTTTCTCTGCTATCTCAACTTGTTGCTTTGCCTCTTTTACTTCCGGCCTCAGAAGAAGAGCCCTCTTAACCAGCTCGCCGGAGTTTAAAGGGAGTTTCTCCTCTATCAGGTTAACCTCCGGTTTTTCTCCCTCTTTCAGTGAAAAGTCAAGGAGGGCGTTAAGGGAGTTAAACGTTTTCCTGTAGTCGTTCTCGGCCTGCGAGAGGAGAGCTCTCCTCTTCTCAACCTCAGACTTTGCCTTTAAAACGTCTGTAATCATCACAAGGCCTTTTTTAAACTTCTCTTTAGCAACTGAGAGAATTTTCTCAGAGCTCTCAAGCTGCTTTTTCCTGATCTCAATTTCCCTCTCAAGAACTTTCAGTTTGTAAAGGTAAGAGAGGGCTTCTGAATAAACGTCTAAGAGGGTTGAGTCAACGGCGTAGCGGAGCTCTTTTACCTTCTCCCTGTCTATGGAGAGCTCCACGTTCCTCTGAAGGTTCAAAGGCTCTGCCGTAACAGAAACGCCGTAGGTGTAGTTCTGGTTCCAGTTCTGGAAGATGTCCGGGTAGAACTCACTATAGCTTGCAGTAAGGTTTACTTTGGGGAAGTAAGACCTGAAAGTCGCCTTTTCCTTAAATTCCTGAGCCTTAACCTGCTCTTTCTTAAGCTTTAGCTTTAAAGAGCGCTTCAGTATTAACTCTTTCAGCTGAGAAGGGGTTAGAGCAAAAGCGTTAACGGGAATAAGAAGGGTTAGTGCGGCGGTTAGAAGCTTCAACCTCTACCTCTTTTCTCTGTTTGTAGAGGTAATAATACAAAAGAGGGAGAGGGAGCTCCCCTACCCCTCAACTTTAGCTGCCTTTTTCTCCTGAACCTTCTCCCTCAGGAAGTTGAACCACTCCTCAAGGCCTTCACCGGTTTTGGCAGAAACAACGAATATCTTCAGGTTGGGATTGAGTGAAAGGGCTTCTTTTTTAACTTTTTCAACGTCAAAGTCAAAGTAGGGAAGAAGATCTGCCTTTGTGATGATGAAAACGTCCGACGTTTTAAAGGCCTTTGGGTATTTAGCCGGCTTATCCTCACCTTCAGGAACTGAGATGAGAACAACCCTTACGTGTTCTCCTAAGTAGAAAGAGGATGGGCAAACAAGGTTTCCAACGTTCTCAATAAAGAGAATGTCCGGGTAGCCTTCCATCTGCTTCTCTAAAGCGTGAAAACCTTTGTGAACAAGTGGAGCCTCTAAATGGCAGGCGCCTCCCGTTGTAAGCTGAACGGCGGCGGCTCCCTTTGCCCTTACCCTTTCGGCGTCCCTCTCGGTTTCAATGTCTCCTTCAAGAACGCCGATCTTCAGTTCATCTTTCAGTGCTTCAATTGTCTTCTCAAGAAGGGTCGTTTTTCCGGAACCTGGGGAGCTTATCAGGTTTATGGCAAGGATTCCGTGGCGGTCAAAGTGCTCTCTGTTTGAGCGGGCAACCCTCTCATTTTCACTGAGAAGGCTCTTTTTAATCTCAACGTTCTTCTTAGTCGTGTCGTCTGAAACTACAAAGTGGTTGTGTTCATGCCCGTGGTCGTGCTGTCCGCACCCGCATACGTCACACATCATCTACCTCCTTAATCGCTATTACTCCCCCTGCAACCCCTCCCATGAACTCCTGAGCTGCCAGAACCCTGAAGCCGCTTTTGTTGAGAAGAGAAATAAATTCAGACATTGTAAAGAAGTTCTCTATAGACTCAAACAGGTAGTCAATGGCCTCTTTACTCTTTGTTGCAAGACGGCTCAGGCTCATAAAGCCCTTAAACAGGTAGTTGTTTAGTTTAAATAAAAGATCTCCCTTATCAGGCCTGAAAAAGTCAAGAATAGCCCAAACACCACCTCTCCTTAAAACCCTCAAAGATTCTGAAACAGTAAGTGGCGGTTCCGGAGAGTTCCTGACGCAGAAAGAGGAAAAGAGAAGATCAACTACAGAACTTTTTAAAGGGAAAAACCTGTTATCGGAACACACGTAGTAGCCGCTGTTTTCCAGTCTCTCTCTGGCCAGAAGGAGGAGAGGCTTACTTATGTCACAGTTTAAGATCTTCACTCCCGGTTTCTCTTCAAGGAGGAGCTCCCCCATGTTCCCGGCACCGGAGCAGAAGTCAACAACAACTTCAGGTTCCGGAACTATAGAGAGAGCTCCCCTTATGAGAGCTCTCCTCCACCTGTTAACCTGAACCGGGCTTGAGAGTCTGTTTATAACTTTCTCGTAGTAAACGGCAAAATCGCTGTTGAAAATCTCTTTAACCCTCATCTACACCTCTATTTCTGCATCTACAACTTCAAGTTCTTCCCCTGAAAGGAGCTGCAGGTCAACAGAGCCACACTTTGGACACTCGGGAAAGAAGACCGTTTCCACTTCAAACTCCTCTCCACAGGACTTACACCTGTAGAGAATCGGTGTTTCCTCAACTATTAGCTCGGCTTTAGAAAGTTTCGGAAACTGCTCCTTTAGTGCATTAAAGGCAAAAACGAAAGAATCAACAACAATTCCAGAGAGTTTTCCTATTTTCACTCTTACTTTTAAAACCTTTTTAGCCTTTTCCCTCTCTGCCATCTGATTCAGAGAGTCTAAAAGACCCATAGCTATGGAAGTTTCGTGCATTACCCTTCCCCTTCAAGGGCTTCAAGAACCTCATCTAAAGCCTGCCATATCTCTCTGGCTGCCTTCTCATCTATCTTCTCTATAGCGTTCCCAACGTGAACCATTACGTAATCTCCCTCTTTAACCTCATCCTCCGGAAGGAGCATAAGACTTATAGTTCTCCTAACTCCCTTAGCCTCTGCAACGGCCATAGGGTAGTTAATCTCAACAACCTTCATAGGAACACCGACACACATTTAAGCCTCCTTAACCTTCTTTTCCCACCAGATGTTGGGATCTTCCGGCCTTTCTTTTAATTTGGGCTCTACACCCCACTCTTTGAGAATTTCCAGAACTTTTTCCTCAACTTCAGGGAGCTTTGCTTCAAGCTCTGGCGTTAGCCCCGTTCCTGTTTCTATTGATTTTGGAATAATCCCTATCAGCTTTACCTCTTCAGGGCACGTACCCTTAATTTCATTTAGAAGAAGAACCTCCTGAAGGCCAAGCTGGTGGGGAGAGAGTTTTAAAGGTAACCTATCAATAAAGAAGTCCTCTTTTTCGTAAAGTTTTATTTCTCCGGGATTTCCTTTTGCCTTTACAACGTCAACAATTAAAAGTCTATCAAGGTAGTCTATTTCAGGAGAGAGGAAAATTCCGGCCGTTCCACCGTCTATAAGGACAACATTTTCAGGAAAATCGTACTTTGCCTTCAACAGATAGAGAAGCTTTACTCCAAAGCCTTCGTCTCTGAGCAGAACGTTTCCAACTCCCATAACGCCAATTTTCATTCTTCCTCCAAATTAAAAATGGGGGAGCAAAAACTCCCCCTTCACTTCTTCAGGTAAACTGGAATTACTGCTCTTTCTTTGCAAACTTAAATCCGTCAAAGATAGAGGAGATAAGACCCTCTGGGTGCCTGATATCGTTCCAGACAACGATGTAGATGTGAACAAGGGCAAACCACGCAAAGTACCAGTTGAGGATGTAGTGGATAAACCTTGCTTCCTGCTGTGTTCCAAAGAGTGAAGCACCAATTGACGTAAAGATGCTTCCTTCCGGATAGAGAAGGTATAGACCTGTTAAAAACTGAACGATAGCAAGGAGAATTGTGAAGAAGTATGCCGTTCCAGCAAGGGCGTTGTGGCCAAGTCTTTCCTCGTGGTGGTCTGTAAGGTAAGCGTAGTAGAGGAGCGTTGAGAAGAGGTTTTTAATATTTCTACCGGTTATGGGAAGGAAGTCCCATACCCTCTCATACTTGTTGCCGAAGAACCAGAGGTAGAGCCTTGCAAGGACTGCACATGTAAAGAGCATTCCTGCTATAAAGTGAATCCAGCGCATTGTGGCCATTGTGAACTGGTGGCTCCCTTCAAGCCAGGTGTTTGTCCAGGGCCAGTGGATGTAGAGCCCCGTAACTATGAGGGTAAATATTGAAGGAGCAAACGTCCAGTGGAAGAGCCTCAGGAGTATGCCCCAGACGTATTTTTTCTCGTAAACAGCCATTTTTTCCCTCCTCATTGGCTTTAGGAGGGAGGGGAGCTCCCTCCCAGAAGTTATAGAACCTTAACCTTTGTAATCTCGTTTCCTTCAGGGTCAACAAGGTGAACGGCACAGGCGATACACGGGTCAAAGGAGTGGACGGTTCTGAGAACTTCAAGTGGCTTCTCAGGATCTGCAAGTGGGTTGCCGATGAGAGAAGCCTCATAAGGTCCGTGTTGACCTTTATCGTCCATAGGAGATGAGTTCCAGGTTGAAGGAACAACACACTGGTAGTTCTTAATCTTACCGTTCTCAATTACACACCAGTGGGAGAGGGTTCCCCTTGGAGCCTCGTGGAATCCACAGCCCTTAATTTCTCCGGCAGGGTAGCTTGGCGGGTTGTAGATCTCAAGGTCTCCGCGACCAATGTTGTCAACAAGCTGCTCCCACTGCTTCAGTGCAAGATCGGAAATAACCTTTGCCCTGAGGGCCCTTGCAAGGTGTCTTCCCGGAGTGGACTGGAGGGCGTTGATGTCAACGCCGTCGGAGCTCTCCCCAAGGAGAGAAAGAACGCTCTTAAGGTCAGAAAGTGCCTGGTCAACGTACTTCTTAATGAGCTTATGCCCCTGGGCATATCCAACAAGGATCTGAGCAAGAGGTCCAACCTGCATTGGAACGTACTCATTTCCTTTAACAAACCTTGGAGCCTTTGTCCAGGAGTACTTACCGTTGGGATCAACGTAGCCATTCGGCATTCCGGTGTAGTCTGGAATCGTATCTTCATCCCACGGATGTTTTGTCCAGTCTCCCTTGTACCAGGAGTGGGTAATGTTCTCTCTCACGTTTTTAATGAAGTACTCATCGTTAAAGCTCTTGATAGGCTTAACAGTTGAAAGGTCTCCACCGAAGATTGTTCCGCCGGGAAGGTCAAAGACCTCGCCCTTTGTATCCTGTGGAAGGTCTGGAACTGCAAGGTAGTTGTCAACACCTCTACCGTACTGGAGCCAGTCTTTGTAGAAGGCAGCTATTGCAATAACGTCTGGAACGTAGCAGTTGTGGACAAAGTCTCTAACCTCTTCAAGGAGCTGTTTAATCCAGTAGAGGCGCTCCATGTTGAGAGTTGCTTCGTTGTCGGGGTTAATAGCAGTTGAAACGCCGCCTACTGCAAGGTTCTGGATGTGCGGGTTCTTACCGCCAAGGATTGCAATTGCCTGGTCTGCTTTCCTCTGGAAGTCCAGGGCCTGGAGGTAGTGGGTTACCGCAATCAGGTTAACCTCTGGTGGAAGTTTCATTGCAGGGTGGCCCCAGTAACCGTTGGCAAATGGGCCTAACTGTCCGCTCTCAACGAACTTCTTGAGCTTATCCTGAACGGCCTTGAAAACAGGAGCTCCGTTCAGCTTCCAGTTCTGATAGCTTTCTGCAATTTGCGCAGCCTTTTGAGGATCTGCTTTAAGGGCAGAAACTACGTCTACCCAGTCTAAAGCAGAAAGGTGGTAGAAGTGGACGATGTGGTCGTGGAGTGCATGGGCAGCGATAATAAGGTTCCTCACCATTTGAGCGTTGTAGGGAACTTCAAGCTGAAGGGCGTTTTCAACAGATCTCACAGAAGCTATTGCGTGAACCGTTGTACAGACGCCGCAGATCCTCTGAGCAAACATCCAGGCGTCGTCTGGATCCCTTCCCTGAAGAATAACTTCAATTCCCCTCCACATCTGAGAGGAAGAGTAAGCATCCTTTATGTATCCATTTTCAGGAACAACCTCTATTCTAAGGTGACCCTCTATCCTCGTAATTGGGTCAACTACTACTCTGTTAGCCATCTTTTACCTCCCCATCCGGGTTTTTTCTTACTCTTCAGATTTTGATCCTGTTGCAAGTCTTTTAGCTATACCAACGCCTGCATGGATTGCAACTGCTGCTGCTGTAACACCAAGTGCAGCCTTTCCAATCTTACCGGCACTTGCCTGAATACCCTCACCGGCTCCAGGTATCTTAACGTTAGGCAGCCTCTTGTGGAACGGAGTCATGGTGTCCCAGAAGTTGGGCTCTGTACATCCGTAACATCCGTTACCTACAGAGACAGGCCATACCTCTACGTCGTTGAACCTGATAACAGGACAGTTTGAGTAGGTTTCAGGTCCCTTACATCCAACCTTGTAGAGACAGAATCCAAGCCTGTGGCCAACGTCTCCAAACTGCTCTGCGTAGCGGCCTTCATCAAAGTGAGGCCTTCTTTCGCAGTGGTCGTGAACTTTCCTTCCGTAGGCAAAGAGGGGCCTTCCAAACTTGTCTGTTGGTGGAAGCTTCTTGAATGTAAGGAAGTAGAGAACCGTTGAGAGGAAGTTGTGTGGGTTTGGTGGACATCCTGGAACGTTGATTATAGGCTTGTCTTTGATGATATCTGAAACGCCAACAGCTCCTGTTGGATTTGGTTTTGCTGCTTGAACACCGCCAAAGGAAGAGCAAGTTCCGATTGAGATAATTGCAAGGGCTTTCTCAGCTGCACGCTTAAGGATTTCAACAGCTGTCTTTCCTGCAATCTTACAGTAAACTCCACCGTCTTTGAGAGGTATTCCACCTTCTACCACTAAAACGTAGTTACCTCTCTCAATGGCCTTTTCAAGGTTTTCCTCAGCCTGTTTTCCTGCAGCCGCAGAAAGTGTCTCATGGTAGTCTAAGGAGATGAGATCAAGAATGAGAGTTGCAATGTCTGGGTGTGATGCCCTCAGCAGGCTCTCAGAACACCCGGTACACTCTTGAAAATGAAGCCATACAACGCTCGGTCTTTTGGGGTCTGAGGCTGCTTCAGCAACTTTTGGAACCATCTCCATGGGAAGTCCCATTGCAGCTGTAGCTATGGCACAGGCCCTGAGGAAACCTCTACGGGACATCGTCCCCGGTATTCCCCCCATAAAGAGGCTTCTGTTCATGGTGCCCTCCTGAAGAAAAGTTTGTTTGCCGTCTGATTTTCATTTTAGAATAAGCTTATTAAGATGTCAACGGTATGCTAATTTTCTATTTTTAGAAATTAATTTAGTCCTTAACATAGTTGATAATATAAAGAATTCTTTATCTAAAGTCTTTTTAAAAACACTGAGAAAAAAGAAAATCCATCCCCAAACACTTCCCCCGCTAAACGGTTTTCAGTGTAGTTTTGACAAAACTAAAAAAGTATTCCTATTAGCTCCTTAACAGTTTCATTAGTAGTCCTATACAGAACTTTAGTTCCCTCTTTTCTGTAAGAGAGGATACCGAGCTCTTTCATAAGACCAACGTGTTGGGAAACTTTTGGCTGAGATATTCCTAAAACCTCTACCAGCTCTTTTACGCAGAGCTCCCTATCAAGGGTCAAAAGTATGATTGCAAGCCTTTCGGGATGACCCAAAACTTTAAGGAGCTCCGCCTTCTCAATTAGTTCTCTCTCTTCTACTTCTACTAAAGTAGCCATCAGAACACCTCCTCCTCAAAGTTTACATCAACTGAGTTCCAGATGCGATAAAATTTCCTGAGTTTGTTGTCGTTCCACTTAGGGACAGGAAGCCCGAGCTCCACTCTCTCAACTATGTCAGCTATATTGAGGAGAATTTTCTCTCTGAGGAAATTTTCAACAGACGATAGGGGCTCCCCATCAGCCTTTCGGAAGAGAACTTCTCCGGGAGACACCTTTTGAAGATGAGCAAGTGTACTCCAGCCCCTTTCACTTCTAACAATAAAGAGAACTTTGTCTTCCTCTTTAAGGCTTACGCAGGTAATGTCTGTTCCCTTTGCAGCCATGTTCAAGCAGTATCGGCAGGCGCTGTTAACGTAGTGGTGATGAACAGATGGAGGAACTTTTATACTGTTTCCATCTTCAAGGAGGTAAAAGAGTTCCCCACGATCAAAGTAAAACCGCTCCACTTTACCGGGTTTTCCAGCTATGTCTGAAACTTCGGCGGTAAAACCGTTCTCTGTTAAAAGTCCTGGGCAGAGAAAACCCACTTTTAAAGAGATAGCAGTTTTTGTCCAGTTACACCCTATACCGAAGTACTGAGTTTTGTTAAGGCCGTCAAAGGTACAGGCAGGAGCATAAACAGCCAGCTTTGAGAATCTATACTTCTGAATTGCTCTTTTAAGAAGGGAGTTAACACCAAAACAGGTATTTTTGGAAGGGAGCTCCACCTCATCACTCTTCAGAATTAGTTTTGGACTGTCTCCCGTTTTACTGCAGGTCAGAAGACCATCTATAAACTGATGCTCAATCATTAACCTGAAAATAGATTCAATAGGGTTTTTACCCTTCCCCTCAACAACAAAAGCGCCCCGAAAATCACCTATCAGAAAACGACGGTTCAAACTAACCATCTTTCGCTCCTACACGTAAACTGGCTGAGGGTAAGGTTTAAAGCTCTGCGGACAGGCAGCCAAACAGGAACCGCAGTGAACGCAGAGATTAGCGTTAAAGGCCGGTTTACCACACTCCCTATTAAAGGAGATAGCCCGTGTAGGACAGGCTGTTGAACAGGTACCACAGCCCACGCAGAAACCCTTGTTAACCACTTCAGAAACTATGTCAAAACCTGAAGCTTTGGTTGATGAAGTCATAAGTTCAAAGGGAAGGAGGAAATCTTCATTAACTTCCAATAGGGCCAACAGGAAGCTGTAAAGTAGAGAAGGGTTGGGTGGGCATCCGGGGATTGCATACTTAACCTTTGTCCTCAAAAACTCAACTTCAGTAATGGGAACAAAGGTCTGGCTTTGGGGCTGAGGAAGCTGGTTTCCACAGGAAAGTCTCCTGACTCCACCAAAAGCTGCACAGCCACCAACTGCAACTACAACTTTTGCCTTTTTTCCAACTTCCCTTAACAGATTTATATGGTGGGGGTCTTCAACGCAGAGAGCTCCCTCAACGAAAGCCACATCCATGCGGGGAATATCCCGCCTTTTGGTAAGCATGTTTGAATAGACAAGCTCAACGGTATCAAGGATTTCAACAGCTTCCTCAAACATGTCTAAGAAGGCTACCTGACATCCAGAACAGCTGGAAAAGTGAAGAAAACCCACCTTTAGCTTGAAGTCTTCCTCTTCAAAGGAGAGTCTATCTCTGTAAAACATGCCAACCTCTTCAATGAGCAGCACAAACGATACACGGGTCGTAAGCCCGAACTATAAACTCCACTTTTGTTGCAGGAGCTCCCCTCAAAGCCTCACTAACGGCAAAGAAGTTTATCTCCGTTGGTACTACGATTTTATAATATGTAATTTTTCCAGATTTATCAATTTTTACAGCATGAACGTTAGTTCCCCTGGGAGCCTCATGTACTCCTACACCAAGGGTCTCTCCGTCAGAAGACGGGGTCTTCCTGTTCCAGAGCTCCCCGTCAAACCTCCCTCTTTCCAGTATTTCCCCTATCCGCTTCAGAGCGTCTAAATTCTCCTGAGCTCTTAACAGATGGAGTTCCTTAACCCCTCCCTTAGGTTTATAGCCGCGAAAGAGAACGGCTCTCGCCCTTGGCCCAGTTTCAAAAGGTCTTCCGTCAATTACAGGAAAAAGGTTGGAAGCTCTACGTTTAAGACCGGCCTCAAGTATTTCTTGAGGAAGGATAAAAGAGAATCTCTCAAAATCAAATCTCTTCCCGTAGTAAGGATCCGTAGCAAAAAAGTTTAGATCGTGCTTTCCAAACTCCTCGTCAAGCCCTTCCCTTTTCCAGAGATCATCAAGTTTTTCCCTGAAAAGTGAGAAACTCGCCTGAAGTTTAGGCAGAATATCAGAAAGCCTACAGAGTATCTTTTCTTTAACAGATTCTTCTACAGGTTCAGAGATTCCCCCCACTTTAACGTTTGGAGAGTGAATAATCTCTCCCCCTATTGTTTCAAGAACCATTCCGGCGAACTTCCTAACTTCCTGAACCTCCCTAATAAAACCGAGCTGTTCCTTTTTTTCCGGAAACAGATCTTCAGAGATAATTATCTGGTGGAGAAGGTTGTTGTAGACCCGAACGGCAAGGCCCAAAACCTCTCTCAACCTTTCAGCCTCTGGCGGAACCTCAATACCGGCAGCGTCCTCTATTGCCCTTGCGGAGGCTATGGCGTGGGTAACCTGACAGAGACCACAAATTCTTGTAGTTATGGTAGGAGCAACTCTTGAGTCCTTTCCTAAAAGGAGGGTCTCAAATCCCCTTACAGGAACGAGGGCGTAGTAGATGCCTCTCTTTACTATACCCTCTTCAACTTCAAGGTAGAGGCCGGAATGGCCCTCTGTAAGGGGAATTCCCTCAAGCTTAACTACCTTTCTCAAATTAGACCTCCGTAAACGGCCTGTCCTAAAGAGAGGCCACCGTCGTTCGGGGGAACAACCTGGTGAACCAGAACTTTAAAGCCTTTTGCAGGGAGCTCCCTCAAACACTTCTCAGTTAAAATTTTATTCTGGAAAACCCCTCCCGAAAGGGCTACAGTCTCTATTCCCGTTTTCTCCTTTAAGATTTCAGCAGACTTTAAAACCATTTTTACGACAGTGTTGTGGAACTTCATACCGATATCAGAAACCGGTACTCCTCTCTTTAAGTCGGAAATAATGGATAGGAGGAGCTCCCTCCAGTCAATCTCTCCGTTCTCTATTTTGAACGGGTAACTTCCCGTTTCTTTAGAAGCCGACGAAACTTCCTCAAGGAGAATGGCTCCCTGAGCGTGGTAGTTAACGGCATACCTGATGCCCAAAATGGCCGAAATTCCGTCAAAGAGCCTTCCCATACTTGAGGTAAGTGGAGAGTTTATTCCTTTATCAACCATCTGAGAAACGAAGGAGAGTTTTTTCGGTTCAACCTTAAGATAGTTTTCAGGGTCCTCTCCCACCGCTTTTAGAAGCGAAACTGCGACCCTGTATGGCTCTTTAACAGCTCTGTCTCCTCCGGGAAGGGGGAAGTACTTAAGGTGAAAAGCCCTTTCAAACTCAGTGTATCCTGCAATTAGAACCTCTCCTCCCCAGATTTTACCGTCGGTTCCGTAGCCGGTTCCGTCAAAGGAGAAGGCTATAACTTCTTTATCTAAAGGAACTTCATTCTCTGCCATCACAGAGATTGCGTGGGCGTGGTGGTGGTAAACCTGAACCAATTTTTCTCCGAAAACCTCTTTTGCGAACTTCGTCGTAAAGTAGCCGGGGTGGTGG
>Ga0256831_1001487_pt1 | contig 12333 bp, 10 predicted proteins | sample 132544metaG_FD_189087 | JGI IMG/M metagenome (GOLD analysis project Ga0256831, IMG submission 189087) | Hydrothermal vent microbial communities from Lau Basin, Pacific Ocean - 132-544 | ecosystem: Environmental > Aquatic > Marine > Hydrothermal vents | place: Pacific Ocean: Lau Basin | collected... | reverse complement strand
ATTTAGAGCTAAAACGCCTGCAACATATGGCTTGCCCTATTTTTTTACTCATTAATAAAGTCGATAGAATTGTAGAAAAAGAGCGCTTATTTTCTTATATCGAAGCCGTTAAAGAAAAAGGTGAGTTCACTGAAATTATTCCAATATCCGCAACTAAAGGTATTAATACCAAAGAGTTATTAGAAAAACTACAGCTTATCTTACCCCTTTCTGAATACGCTTATGATGAAGACAGTATCACCGATCAAACGATGCGTTCCATTTGTTCAGAAGTCGTGCGTGAACAGTTAATGGATCAGTTACATCAAGAACTCCCCTATTCAATTGCAGTCCATATTGAAAAATTTGAAGAGTTGCCGCATCGCGTTAATATTGATGCCACTATCTGGGTTGGAAAAGTTCGCCAAAAAGGCATGGTGATTGGTAAAAAAGGGCAAACACTTAAACGGGTAGGAACAAAAGCACGTCTTATCATGGAAGAGCTATTAGAGAATAAAGTGGTCTTAAAAACCTTTGTAAAAGTAGAAGAAAATTGGCAAAACAATCCTAAGCACTTAGGTGATTTAGGGATTATTACGCGTTAGTTTAGGCATTGCTTTGGTTACATAGTCCGCTATGCTTCCGTTGCAATGCCTCGAATATCAAAAAAACAAGAAATAAAATTTTGTTAGATTAATTTTACTTGGCTATTTAACTCACCATTAATAGCGATTCCTCAAGTTTCGTCGCTTCTACCGATAGTCTAAATATGCCTGAATCCTACGCATACATTCTCAGAAACCGCCCCTACCGTGATAGAAGCCTATTACTGGATATTTTCACGCAAGAAAATGGACGTATTTCTTGCATAGCAAATCCTACTAATAAGCGTGGAAAAATAATTGTAGGAATGCTACAACCCTTTCGCTATTTGCATCTGCAATGGCGCGGGTACAGTGAGGTAGTGACGCTAATACAAGCTGATGAACAGGGAAGGCATAACATACCCAGCACCGAGCTACTTCAAGGTCTCTATCTAAATGAATTACTACTGAGCCTAACTCAGCAACACTTTCCTCTGCCAGAGTTGTTTAACGCCTATAAACAGACTTTACATCGCATCACAAAAAGTGATGCAAACCCACAAGCTTTAATGCGCTTTGAATTATTTTTACTACAAACCTTGGGTTATGAGATTAATTTATACTGTGATGATGCAAGTGGTGAGGTTATTAATCCGCAGGCTTCCTATCGTTATATTCCCCTGCAAGGAATTATAAAAAATACTGCTGATATTCATCAGGATGATGGGTTTATTCTTTCAAGCAACCTGCTCATAGCGCTACGGAATTTAGAGCATATGCAAGAAAAAAACTGGCAGGAATTGCGTGGTTTTCTGGATCGCTTAATTCGCTATATTGCAGGTAAGTCACTTCATTCGCGTCGGTTTTTATAGTAATCGAAGGATGATTGGTTGATATTAAAACAGGCTACTAGTTTAAGGCGGGACAGTTAATGTTTCTGTTATTCGCCCGCACCCTTCGACAAGCTCAGGAAGCGGTGTCCTGAGTCTACCGAAGGGCTAGTTCCCTGAGCTTGTCGAAGGGTGCGGGTTGTTTGCTATGACTTTATTTGCCCCGCCTTAAGTTGGTAGCCTTAAAACAATCAACAACTCACGTAGCGCATATTAACAATGAACTTATCCCAAATATTAATCCCGCTTTATCTTCTCATTAGTTTAGGACTAATTTTTAAATATTATCATTTTCCCAATAATGAATTCTGGGCAGGTTTAGAGCGACTTACTTACTATGTACTATTTCCTGCTTTATTATTTGTAGCATTAGTCAAAGCACCTGTTAATGTTGCATTGCTAGGGGAAATAGTTTTAGTCATTATGTTACCTGCTTTACTGATAGGTTTTACACAATGGCTAGGTTTTTTTTCATCATCCTTATTGCCTGCAACTTTCTCCTCAATGTATCAGGGTGCAGTAAGAAATAATACAACGATGGTATTAGTTATTGCGCCTTGGATAGTGCCCGATAAGGGATTATCTATAGTGGCTGTGGTGATTTTAATTATTGTGCCCTTTAATAATATTGTCAGTGTGTTGGTGTTGAACCATTATGGTGAGAATCAAACAGGACAGCGGGTTGTATGGTGGAAGGGAATTATTAAAAATCCACTCATTATTGCCTGTACTGCGGGAATAATAGTTAATTTACTAGGAATTAGATTCCCACTATCCTTACTAGATACGGCTAATTTTTTGGGAAAAAGTGCATTGCCCTTGGCATTATTAGCCGTAGGAGCAGGATTGCGGCTTGGAAATATTTTTCACAACAAGTTGGCGATTAGTTTATCGAGTGCTGCCAAGTTATTACTATTACCAACCATTGCTTGGGGCGCTTGTGCTTTATTTAACGTGGATACAGATATTGCTAAAATAGCTATTTTATACGCAGCTATTCCTACAGCGACATCAGGTTTTATATTAGCAAGACAAATGGGAGGTGATGCAGAAACAATGGCGCAGATTATAACTTTTCAGACTTTAGTCGCAGGATTTACCTTACCAATATTCCTTGCGATTGCGCAGGGTTATTAGCGTTTTTGAATAGAGATGTTGCATGCAACGTCCCATTATCTCAATCCTTGTCATGAAGAGGAGGTGAGCCTTCAGGCTCGCCTCCCTCCGATACCATTAGGTGAGGCAGATGGCTAGGTTAAAGCATCACTTTCTTTTTTCTTTAATTAGACGGGAGTTGAAAAAAGAATTCAAGATTAATTTTCTTTGACAGAAAAACAAAAGTCTTTACACTCGATTTAATATACGCTTATAACTTTGCCAACAATTGATTCGCTTCATCCTGCTGAGCGATGCTACCTTCACGTAATACCTCTTGCAACATTTCATAAGCAGATTGGTTATCATCAGCCTCCATATAGGCACGAGCTACATCTAACTTTATACTTACCTCCAAGGATTCATCTTCAGTTAGCTCTGTTATAGGCTCTTGATAATCAGCTCTGTCTTCAGGTCTCATTTTTGGCGTCGTGAAGTCTAAATCTAAATCATCAACGTCATCAAGGTTTAGCTCTTCGTGTTTTTTACCCGTAAAGAAGCGCTTGAGTAAAAAGCCTAGACCGACAAGAATGGCTAGCAAAGGCAATAACCATGTTAATTTGCCTAAATCAAAACCTGTAGCGCTTTCTGTAGGGCTAATAATATTACCATTTAAGTCCGTAGAAGGTGCGTCAAGAACTTCTGTTGCTGGTATTGCGTCAGTATCTGTTGGTTGCTGAGAGTTGTTTCCTTGGATATCTACTACTTGAGTGCTGCCATCAGGAGTATTTTGGTCTTGTGCTTGTGTCTGTTGTTTTTCATCTTGAAGCTCTATAACGCGGCGTTCTAATGAAATAGTGGTGAGATTATTTTCTGCAAGCTCACTTTTAGATTCAATTAAGCGTTGTTGTAGTGCAGCATTTTTATCCCTAAGTCTTTGCTCGTTGAGAGACTCCTCGCCTGATAGTGGTTTTCCACCTGACTCTTTTAATGTTTGAATTTTTTCTTCTAGACTGCGAAGTTCCTCATCACGCTTATCTTTTTCTGCTTCAAGACGCCGTACAAGATCTTGTAGTTTTTTGCTTTCTTCTGAAAGTGCTTCAACACGCACGGTTTGTGCTGAATGTTGCGTCTTTAATTTTTCTAATGCTGCTGGGTCGCTACCTGAATTAATAAAGGTTGGTGGGGTAAGATTGCCTGTTTTTCCTCTACGATAAAAGCGGTTGTGTTGTAGCAGTAAAGCATCGGCATTTTCTGCTGGAATACCAGCAATCATTGACTCACTTGGTAATGATAACTCCCTATTGCGTAGCATAAAGTTAATATTTCCGCCTCTAAATGCGCTAGGATTTTTCGCTAAAATAGCAATCATTATCTGCGCTTTAGAAAGTTTGGAATTAGGGTAATTCGTATCAACAATACCACTAAGCGTTCCTCTAGCTATCGCGGTATCCTTTACAGGGTCGGCGATGACCAAAGTTGTAGCGGTAGTAAAAATGATAACTCCCATTGAGAGTATTAGGGAGCGTAAGTTTTGAGAAAAATAGGTGCTGAGGGCGAATTTTTTCATATTTATAGATACTTTTTTGGGGATTTGAAATTGTCTAAGTAGAGTTATTGTGTCTACCTACTTATATCCTATCCAGTTAAAAACTAGTCTACCATTCCTTTGCGATACTCTGTATCTTTTTCCAGTTTTCAGATAAAGGTCTATCCGCTTTTAGTAAGCTTTGCGTCATTGCTTCCAAGGCTTCTTTATTTTGTGAGTAATAGTAAAAACCCAATAACTCTTGTTCTACTAAAGGCTGTTTCTTTTGTGTGCTAAGTATTTGTAACTCTAGTAGTTTTTGTCCCTCCTCAATATTGCCATAAGCAACACAATAGCGTGCCTTATCAATTGGATTATCGTAGTTTTTATTGAGAAAAGCTTCCAAAATGGTCGCTTCATCCTCTTCGTCATTATCGATATGTACTTTTTGACAGGTATCACTGATTAAAGTAGCGCCAGGATAGCCTATACAATCAAGATTATTATCAGTCCCTTCCTTTAGCCACTGTCTAAAATAAGCTCTATTGGAAACATTTAGAAGGGGGCTGGTCAAATTAAACATTTTCTCTTTAATAGGGCGACCAGTAGTCTTTAAGGTAATAAAGAAATCTTGTAATGCGCCTGATAAATAAGGTTGTAGATGAATATCCATCGCTAGCATAATGCGCTGCGTATGGGTTGTTAATTCTTTAGGATTAGCCCTAACGATAAGTGTAAGTCGTCGCCACTTATGTAGTGGGTCTTTAGGGTCAGTAGAATTTAAGTCGGAGATAAATGATGTCACGTTATTTTCCCTGCAAAATAGTCCCGTTTGGGAGTTCCTTTTAGTGATGATCAGAAGAGTGAATAGATTAGCCTAAGGAGGTTTCAAATAATGAATCTACCTATACTTACGCAGATTTTTTGTTCCTAATTGGAGCATATCAAGAGGCGTATAGTCGCTCTACGCAACGATTGATAGGACTCAAGCAGGGGCAAAAGGGCAAGTAAGATGGGTAGAGTCATTGCTTGGAACTTCCTAAGTAGTAGGTCATCATAAATCTAACAAAATTTCCAACGTTTAGTTTTTGAACTGCAAGGCATTGTTGATGCGCATAGCAGGTTACGCAACGATAACGCAGAAGATCGGAAAATAAGCGAGCAAAATGTTAGATTTATTGTGTTCTTCTACTTAGTATAGTCTATTTCCTAATTCTCTCTATAAAACGGTAGCTTAACGCGTTTATTATACCTATTGATAGAAAAGGAGGTATAAAAATTCTGTAAAAAAACTATTAGCTTATCTATTTTGCTGATGAAACAACCTATATTCTATAGATTAGAGATGCATCAGGATATTTCCTTATGGCTTTCAACCTTTTTTATTTTGCGGCAATACATCATAAATAATCAAGCAATTCGCTTTGTTTGATTGAAATATAGCCATATTTAAGTGTAGCATTCGCTACGATTTCTCTTCTCGAACAGTCCCTTAGTGAAATGGTGAGGATGCGGTAATTTGTTGTAGCCTATTTTATTTATTTTACGTGTGTATTATTGATGCTTTTGAGGTGGCGTGTTTGGAGGCATCAGGTTGTCGTATATCGCTATTATTCTCCAATGAAGGTGAGAGTAATCTATTGTAAAATATCATATTATCCACTCCACGATTAGGAGATTTAAAGTAAAAAACCTGAGCAATAAGTGGTAAATTCACTACTTGAAACTTCCTTGCTTCGGACTAATCCGCTTTAAAACATTCACCAAAAATGGTCCATCTTTAGCACTTAAAAAATGATTCTCTTTCGTTAAGTAAACCAAAGATTGCCCTCTCAATGCCCAAACGTTATTCATGTTTTGGCTTTTAGGCGGGACGATAAAGTCAATTTTATTCGGACTGGTTTTGGCTTTATTGGCGCGAATAATGGATACATAATGAATACGTGGATGAACTTGCTGATTTAACCAGTAAAGAAAGGTATTGGGTTTAGCTTCTCTTAAATCGGCATATAAACCACGCGAGTTTCTAATGTCATTTTCTCCTAGTGCATCAAGCATAATACCTAAGGGTGAGTTACCTGCTGAAAAGGCGATATTGGCAGCGGGTGTTCCTAAATGAGGCGTGCTAATGGTGATTAACGCACTGGCAGGAACATGCGTGGGTATGAGCAGATAGTAACGCCCTACAATACCACCTGCCGAGTGTCCAACAAAAATAAATGGCTCATCCCGAATAGCATAAAGGTGATTTAAATAGCGCCCTAAAATTCTTGTTTGCACCTCAATGGGTGCTTTTGAGGGGAGGTCAACGGTGAAGAATACATCCGATCCTGCTTGCAGATTTATTGGTGTTAGTATCCCCGTCTGGTTAAAACTATAGCTACCACCGTCCTTCCAGCCCGCTTGCATTAATCCTTTGGTTACCCCTGTAGTGCGCCATGACATGCCATCTGCCATATACCCGTGTATCAGCACCATCGTTTTTGCTTGCACAGATGTGGGTAAAACAAATAAGGTTAATAGCAAAATACCTAATAAAAAACTAAACTTCTTGCTCTGTGTTGTCATATTATCCTCGCATGACAATTAAATGTATTACTTTCGATTTAGATGACACCTTATGGGCATGTGAGCCTGTGCTACGTAGAGCTGAGCAAACCTGCTATCGCTGGCTGGCACACTACTACCCTAAAATAACCACCCGTTATAACCAAAAGCAACTGGTTGAAAACCGCTTGCAATACCTGCACTCTCACCCTGATCAGGCGTTTAATTTTACCCAAATTCGCCTTGACTGGTTAGCACAATTGGCCGATGAATTTTCATATCCAGCCCACATGGCGGATGATGCATTTCATGTTTTCTGGCTAGCACGCAATGAAGTCACTTTATTTGCTGGCGTATTAGAAAGTCTAGAACAATTAGCGACTCATTTTAGGTTAGGTACTATCAGCAATGGCAATGCGGATGTAAATCATATTGGGCTGGGCAAATATTTTGATTTTAGTGTTAATGTCTGCAATGCAGGTGCCGCCAAGCCTGAGCCTGAAATTTTTCATTATGCGATGCAACAAGCAGGGTGTGATGCCAGTGAAATACTGCATATTGGTGATCATCCGCAACAAGATGTACTTGGAGCACTTAATGCAGGGTTATTTGCAATATGGTATAACCCTTCTAGAGATGTCTGGTTGGAAGACAAAAAACCAACCGTCATTATTCAAAGTTTAGATGAAATAGAGGAACAAGCTCATTTTCTTTGAAACTATTAAATGAACGGCTACCAACTTAAGAAAAAATGTCGGCTGACGTTATCTCGTAATGAGACTACTGCAAGTAGTCTGGGAGGTTACCAACTTAAGGCGGGACAAGTCACGTCATGGCAAATAACCCGTACCCTTCGACAAGCTCAGGGAACTAGCCCTTCGGTAGACTCAGGACACCGCCCTTCGGTAGACTCAGGACACCGCTTCCTGAGCTTGTCGAAGGGTGCGGGTGAATAGCAGAAACATGAACTGTCCCGCCTTAAATTGGTAGCCGTCTGGGACAAAAGGAAATGAGGAAACATTTCCAAATTTTGGGGCGAAATATGAGGCATTTTAATCCTTTTTATTTGTTCCACTAATACTTGCTCAGTCTCAATGCTCGACAAGCTGACGCGACCTACAACTAGCTGTCTCGCCTTCAGTTGCTAGCCAAATTAACGATTCAAATTAACCATGCAACATAGCCATCTAATAAAGAATGCTGAGTACACTCATGACGAATGGATTGAACGTTTATGGGTGTCTAACGATAAAACAGACAAACAACAGGTCAGTGATGCAGTTAACTATATGCTGCAAATAGAGTCTTCCAGACGTGTAGAGCATGTACCGATTAGCCTTGATGTGGCTAATATTCTACTCAGTTTGCAAGTGGATCAAGAAACATTGATCGCAGCTTTATTGAGTGATATTGGCTTAAATGAAATTTTCTCTATTGAGGATATTGAACAGAAGTTTGATAGCACGATTGCACAATTAGTAAAAAATATGCGTTTGTTACACAATTTCAAATCTCCCGCAGAAAATGGTCTGGCTATTCCTGCGCAGGCTGAAAATTTACGCCGTATGTTATTAGCCATAGTCGATGATGTGCGCGCCGTGTTAATTCGCCTCGCTTGGAACTTACAGCAATTGCGCTTGGCGGCAAAAATAGATGATACAACCAAGCAAGCCTTTGCAACAGAAACAATGGCAATCTATGCACCACTGGCTAACCGTTTAGGAATCAGCCAGTTAAAATGGGAAATGGAAGATTTAGCCTTTCGCTACCTAGAGCCAGATTGCTATCAACGCATTGCTAAATCCTTGGCGACGAAACGTCTGGAACGCGAAGCCTATATCGAACATTTTACCTCAACCCTGCAAGATTTATTAACTAAGGACAATATTGAGGCTAAGGTTTACGGTAGACCCAAGCATATCTATAGCATCTGGAAAAAGATGCAGCATAAACAAATAGATTTTGATCAACTCTATGATTTGCGGGCAGTGCGGGTAATTGTAGAAAATGATCGCGATTGCTATGCGGTTATTTCCAATGTGCATGCTAAATGGCAATACATCCCTGAGGAGTTTGATGATTATATTAATAATCGCAAGCCAAATGGCTATCAATCTTTACACACTGTTATTATTGGTCCTGAAAATAAAGCCGTTGAAATACAGATTCGTACCAACGATATGCACCTCTTTGCTGAATTAGGTGTAGCGGCACATTGGCGTTATAAAGAGGGCGGATCACAAAATGCCGATATGGAACGGGTGGTTTCATCGCTACGCCGTTTACTAGAAAATGATGAGTCTGACTCGGAATTATTAGAAGATTTTCAAGCAGATGTTTTCCCAGATAGGGTATTTGTTTTAACCCCACACGGTGAAATTCTTGACCTTAGTAAAGGTTCTACACCGATTGATTTTGCCTATACGATTCATACCCATGTTGGGCATCTTTGCAAAGGTGCCAGAGTGAATGGCGCTATTGTTCCTTTGGATTACAAACTGCGTAATGGCGATAAAGTGGAAATTATCACAGGCAAAGTCGAACAACCGAGGCGCAAATGGCTTAATCCTACTCTAAAATATGTTGGCTCAGCAGGAACTCGCACTAAAATAAGACACTGGTTTCGCCAACAAGATCATGAAAAGAATCTGCATGACGGCATGAGTATGTTAGAGGAAGAACAACATCGTCTAGGCATTAAAAAGTTTGATATTAGTAAGTTGGTAAAGCGTTTTAAACTACAGAGCAAACGCGAGTTTCTTATTGGCTTAGGACGTGGAGACATAAGTGTTGTACAACTTGCGGATACTATTGATATTCCTGATAAGCATCAGGTAAAACTACGCAAAGTCAATATTACTGAAAAATCCAATCATCAAGGTATTCAAATACAAGGGGTGGGTAATTTACTGGTAGAAATCTCAAACTGTTGCCAACCTGTGCCTGGCGATGAAATTATTGGCTATATTAGTATTGGTCGTGGTATTAAAATTCATCGTACTGATTGTACTAATATACAACAGAAAAATCTAACCTCAGAGCAACAGCTCAGACTCACTGATGCAAGTTGGGGAACTGAAACAACCGCCTATACCGTTGATATACAAGTAACAGGTTTTAATCAACCTGGCTTTTTACGTGATGTTGCTGATGTTTTTGCCAAACAGCAAATTAATGTGTCTAATATTTCACATATAAAAGGCAAAACAGATTTGATCTCAATTCTTAATTTTGAAGTATTAATAGAGAATCTAAAAAAACTCTCTGCCGCACTAGGGAGAATCGAAGAACTAGCCAATGTAATGGATGTAAGGAGGAAAAGCTAAATGGCTGATATAAGTAGTATTACATCGGATCATTATGATGAATTAGCAATCATGGTGGGTGAGTTGCTAGAAGAAATTATGCAATTAAGCAAAGAATCTGCATTTGAATTTAATCAAGCTGAAACAGCTCTACGTGCCAAGCAACTGATTGAAAGCAACAAGTATTGGGTGTTTATTGCGCTGGATAATAATAATCAGCCCATTGGTTTTATCTCACTTTATGAAAGCTATGCCTTATACGCAGAAGGTGCCTATGGAACGATCCCTGAACTGTATGTGCGCCCTAAATTTCGCTCACAAAATATAGGTAAAGAACTGCTAGATAAAGCAATTGAATTAGCACAGCAGAAAAAATGGAAGCAATTAGAAGTGACCACACCACCAATACCTGAATTTGCCAGAACATTGCAATTTTATCGTGAACACAACTTTCAAATAACGGGCGGGCGCAAACTCAAGCTAAAAATATAAATTTTTTACTATTTCATTGATGATGTTTGGGATAAGGCTTATAGGGGGGTAGAAGATGGAAGATAAGTCTAAGTTTCAGGTCTAAAGCTTCGTTGTCTATTATCTTCGGAGGTGTCAATTTAAGAGATTGATCTCTTTAGATTTTATTAAGGTAGAACGAGTAAAAATTATAGCAAATAATCCGCACCCTTCGACAAGCTCAGGGAGCTAGCCCTTCAGTAAACTCAGGACACCGTTCTTGAGCTTGCTGAAGGAAGCGGGAGAATAAGAATAAGCATAAACATTAACTGTCCCAGCTTAAACTAGTAGCCATTTTCAGTTTATCTATTGGTTTTTATTATTTGTTTGTAAAAATGAATTAGTATTTGCCAAATTCGACTACAATTGCTATAGATATTAACCCTAAGTTAGAATTTTAAACAAAGATATATGAATGGAATGAAAGCTTCAGCTTTTAAGGAACGCGCATGGAATAACTTCCCGAAGTTCTAACGCAGAATTTTTATTTCAGATTGGATGAATTCATGAAGCGCATAGTCACTCTACGCAACGAATGAGCTCATCCAAGCTGGGATAAAAGGCAAGTTAGAGATCGGGACGTTATTCCATGCACGTTCCTAAAGCACACAGAAGATATTTAAAAGGACACCCATCAAATGAACGATATATTCATCAGCCACAGTAGCAAAGACAGACCTTGGGTTTACCTGTTAGCCAAGGCACTACAAACCGATGGCTATCGTGTAGATTGGGATAAAAAACACCTAACCAATGAAAACTTCGCGCACGTAATCCAAGATACACTGGATCACTGTAAATGTGTTATCACCGTCTGGTCAACTAACTCTAGCGAATCATTTTGGGTCAAAGCTGAAACCCTAAGCGCAATGGAACAAAACCAACTAATCCCCGTACTCTGCGAGCATGTTATCCCCCCCATGCCTTACGCAAGCCTAGCGACAGAACCATTGCAAAGCTGGAATGGTGATAAAACGGATCTGCGCTATCAACACCTACTACAAACCATTAGAAAATTCACCCAACCCGAAGCCACTTTGCAAGATGGAAAATATATCGATAATAATGATGACACTATTACCGATTGCAGTACTAACCTAATGTGGAAAAAATACAGCGAAGGACAACGCAGTATCGCTTGTGGCAAAGGGATGGTACGCCAATACACATGGGAGAACGCAGTCAACCGCTTTAAACAAAGCAGTTTTGCAGGCTATAATGACTGGAGACTGCCTACTATTAAAGAACTACGCTCTTTAACCTCCTGTGATCGTAAAGTTGCTTCGCCGTTGATTGAAGCGCGTCATGCAACCACATTATTACGCAATAAATGCGTAAAACCCACGATAAATCATCACGTCTTTCCCAATACCTCCCCCACTCGATATTGGACATCCTCTTCTTTTTTTAATAAAGCTGATTATGCGTGGGCATTGCATTTTGACTCAGGAAATGAAGAGGAAAGCCTTAAATATTATAATGCTAGCGTGCGCCTAGTTAGAAATAATGAAGCGCTTGATCAGGGAGCTATTCGGTTGTTTAATCGTTCTATCGGGTAAGTACCCGCGCAAAATTAATCTAACAATTTGATTCCTATTTTTTGATCTTCTTCATTATTGCTTTGGTCACATAGCTCACTATGCTCTCGCTATAACGCCTTGAATATCAAAAAATAGGAAATAAAATTTTCCCTCGTTCCTATGCTTCTGCGTGGGAACGAGGGTGCATAAACATACGTTAATAGTTTTTCAGGCTACCAATTTAAGCTGGGACAGTTAATGTTTCTGCCTATTCACCCGCACCCTTCGACAAGCTCAGGAAGCGGTGTCCTGAGTCTACCGAAGGGCTAGTTCCCTGAGCTTGTCGAAGGGTGCGGGTTGTTTGCTATGACTTTA
>Ga0256831_1001486_pt1 | contig 12335 bp, 10 predicted proteins | sample 132544metaG_FD_189087 | JGI IMG/M metagenome (GOLD analysis project Ga0256831, IMG submission 189087) | Hydrothermal vent microbial communities from Lau Basin, Pacific Ocean - 132-544 | ecosystem: Environmental > Aquatic > Marine > Hydrothermal vents | place: Pacific Ocean: Lau Basin | collected... | reverse complement strand
GTGGTTTTACTGCTAGGTGAAGGGGTGGCAGGGTGATTTTGGTATCTTCGGTTGACAATGTTTTGACATTATCCCTATCTCCTGAGTAGCTGTAGGTGATGCTCTCATCATTGGTTACTTTTTTGATAAGATTAAACTCAATATCTACGCTTCCCTCTTTTAGGGGATAAATCAGATAGAGGTAGTTTACATGAGCGTTGTGATGGGTGTCATTTTCGACAGTGTTAAGTCGTGTAAAGGTATAGGCTTTGCTCTTTTTGATATCAAAATTAAAAAACAGTACGATATCGGGATTGGTTTGGTTTAGCTCTAGGCTTAGGACAACTCCCTCTTTTTGATAAGGCTTTTGGTTGTCTACTTTTATCTTATAACTAAAATCTTCGGCATAGAGAACCGATAGCATTAGTAGCCAAATAGTGATTTTACCAAGGCTGTTTTTCATAAATATACCCCTCATTTATTAGCTCATAGACCTTTGAACCAAGAGGGTGTTTCTCCTCTTTGTGACTGCTCATGAGTTTTCCTTTTTCTCTCTTTTTCTCTTTGCTAATCTCTCCATCTCCACCATTTCCTGAGCTTGGTTGATTCTCATCTCTGCTCTTTTTTTTACTTTTTTTCTTTTCACTCTTATTTTTACTTTTAGAAGAGGAGCTATTTTGTGATTTGGGGTTGGCAATACCCAATTCACCCTCTTTTTTATCAGCCAAAAGAGCGATTATCCGAAGATTCTCTATCGCATCCTCATCTTGACCCAACTGTAATACTTTGGCATAAAAGTCTCGTGCTTTATTATAGGATTCTAGTTTAACATAGGCATTGGCAATGTTATAGTAGAGATGCTGTTTTATCGTTATGGAGGTAGAGTGGATAGATTCGTAACGCGCTATCGCCTTTTTATATGCCCCTTGTCGATAGAGCGTATCACCCAAAAGAAGTTGACTCTCTCGTGAGGGGGCTTCTATCTTCTCTAGTTGAGAGCGTGTGGCGTTGTAGTCGTGGTGCTGATAATACTCATAGGCACGAGATAGGTGATAGCTATCCCATAATGAGGCATAAGAGAGTGAAAAAGATAATAACAGAATAAAAATATATCTATGGAGTAACTTCATAAGATATATTTTAGCAGATTTCGATGAAGATTGGCTGTCTTAGATTATCCTAAAATTTAAAATAGCTACTCTTAAGTGGAATAAAATCACCCATTTTCTCATCGAGTCCAAGTTTTTTAACGGCTTGTTTGGTTGCAATTCTGTAGCCCAAGACCACCTCTATCTCATCGCCACTGCGTAACTCTTTATCAAAAGAGACAACTCTTTTTTCATCAGCTTTAATCATATTATCTTTGATAATTTGTGTGGCTAACCATGGCATAGATGGCTTGTTGTCTGTTCCTATAACCTTGATAAAGGTATGCTCTTTTAACGCTTCTGATTTGCCATTTCGTTTGAGTGTGGTGTGTAGCTCTACGACACGAAGTGGATGGGTAAAGAGTGCATGAGGGGTATCATTATGAATGGTTATCTCAAACCCTTTATCCAATCTTTTATAGGCTAATTTGACATATTTACTCAACTTCTCTGGGCTGTTTCTCGCCCCTGCAAAGCCATGAAAGGCGTGGGTTGCTGTTTTTCTAATGCTTGTTGCTGTTCCTGCTATTTTTGGCATATGACAGGTGATACAGTTGCTCTCTTTACTTTTTGCCCCACCAATATCTGTGCTACATACCTCAAACTTATGTGAGTTTTTTTTGTGAGAGTGACACCCCATACATATCTCTCCTGTATAGTACTTCTCATTGGTATAGTCGATATCATGATATGGTGACCCTGTGGTCTCATTTCTTAGACCAAACCATGAACTCTTCTCTTTATAGATAAGCTTTTTGTTCTCATTTCCCTTTTCAGCTGAGTAGAATGTTTTTGGTTTTGTCTCATAGATGTTCTCATTGGACATTGGGTGTTTTTTGATATCAGTAATGGTATGACAGGTAAGACAAGTTATCCCTTGATGAGAGCTGTTTTTTGGAGTATGACACTTGGCACACTTATATTTCCCTTTGGCTTTTGCAGGGTGCTTGTCCCACACAGCTTTGTGGATTGCATCCTCTTTAATAGAGGACTTTTTATGAAGTGAGCTTTGAAATTCACCATAGATAGTAGGGTGACAGGCTTTACAGGTGGTGGCTTTTTCGGTACTAGCCACTTCTGTTGCCAAAAGTGAGATTGATGACAAGGCAAATAGCATTAAAAATAGACGCATGGGGATTCTCCTTTTTTATTTAGGAGTAATATTATCCTCTTTCTCTAAATTATCTATTGACCTATATCAATTGATAAGTAAATCAAATCATAATTATAAGGTTATAAAATATTAAAGAAGCTCATAAAGCTTTACTGTTTTATCCATCTCTTTTAGAAGAGGCATATTTAATCTCATCGCACTATTTAAACCCTCTTTGGAGGTATCAATATTGACAATAGTAGGACGATACTCACTCCATATTTTTTTTACTTTTTGTAGCTGTTGCTGAATTTTTTTATCCTTAGATGGTGTGATACCCATGGTTGTGTTCCCCTCGATAAGGGCAGTAAGTGTTGATTCAAACAGCCTTTGTGTCTGTGTTAAATTAATCTGATAACGTTTGGAATCAATAATTTTAGCCATCTCCATCAGCTCTTTTGACATCTTCTCGACTATCTCCTTCTCCTCTTTATTAAACTTTTTAATCCCCTCTTTAGAGAGTTCTGTATTGGCAATAATCTCATGATACTTTGACCATAACTTTTGAATATCGGCAACACGTGAGGTTAACTTCTGCTCTTCAATAGTAGCTTTGTCTTTGAGTAAATCATCAAGTTTGGCATGAAACAGCTTTCCATCTTTATGTAGACTCTCTATATAGACATCAGATTTAATATTATTTGCAATAAGCAGTAGCTCTTTTGTCATTTTTTGGATTAACATCCTCTCTCTACCTGCGATATTAATGGTCTTTGCCAAATTAGGTGAAAGTGTTGCACTGTATTTTTTTTCATATAGATGCACAATCTTATTCATAATCTGTAAAAGAGGCATATTGGCTATCTCCACGGCTTTAAGTGTGCTTTTATCTGCTTTTCCTACAACTATTTTATTAAGAAATTTTTTAAATAAACTCCAAAGCTTAATCTCTTTTGTAAGCAGATTGAGTATCTCTTTATCTTCTGTTTTAGGGATATTTAACTCTTTGTTTCCATCTTTTAAGCCATGAAGTGTTTTATCAAAAGTAGCAATGGTCTCTTGGAGATAGACTCTATTTTTCTCTACTTCAATGCCTTTAATAATCAAAAGTGCCTCTTTACTCATCTTTTGGGTCAACATACGCTGTTTTCCTGCAAGATTAATAACGGTTTTTCCCTGCTCGATGGTGGGGGTATTAGCGAAGAGAGCAATCGTTGAGACGAATAAAAATCCCAAAAGTAATCTATAAATTATCATGAATTTGCCTTTGTTGAAATAGTTGTTATTATATCGTGCTTTTAATATATAATATCTATATTTAAGGATTATTTATGCTAAAACAGTTACTTTCATCGTAATAAGCTTTTTTTTTAACGTGCTAAATCACTAACAAATTTAAAAGAAAAGCGTAATTTTTGATATAATTCAAAAAAATATAGGATTTATACTAGATGAAGAGAGCGATAATCACAGGAATTACAGGTCAAGATGGGGCGTATCTAACAGAGCTACTATTGGATAAAGGTTATGAGGTCTATGGAACATATCGGCGAAGTGCTTCTGTTAATTTTTGGAGAATAGAGGAGCTACAGGTGGACAAACATCCCAATCTTCATCTTATTGAGTATGATTTGACCGACCAAGCCAATAGCTTTAGAATGATTCAAGAGATACAACCCGATGAGATATATAATCTAGCAGCCCAAAGCTTTGTGGGAGTGTCGTTTGAGCAACCTTTGACCACGGCTCATATTACAGGATTAGGAGCAGTTCATCTACTTGAAGCGATTCGTACCATTAACCCAAAAATTAGATTTTATCAAGCCTCTACTTCGGAGATGTTTGGAGAGGTTCAGCAGATACCCCAAACAGAAAAAACTCCATTTTATCCTCGTAGCCCTTATGGTGTTGCCAAGCTCTACGCCCACTGGATGGTGATTAATTATCGTGAGTCTTATGGGATGTTTGCTACCTCTGGCATACTTTTCAACCATGAATCCCCTCTTCGTGGAAAAGAGTTTGTTACTCGAAAAATTACCGACAGTGTTGCCAAGATAAAACTGGGGAAATTGGATGTTTTGGAGCTTGGAAATATGGATGCCAAGCGTGATTGGGGATTTGCAAAAGATTATGTGAAGGGTATGTACCTTATGCTTCAAGCCGATACTCCTGATAGCTATGTGTTGGCAACCAACCGAACAGAGACGGTACGAGATTTTGTTAGGATGGCGTTTAAAGCTGTGGATATTGAGTTGGAGTTCAAAGGAGAAGAGCAAGAGGAGATAGGGATAGATAGAGCCACAGGAGAGACAAGAGTCAAGGTCAACCCCAAGTTTTATAGACCTTGTGAGGTGGAGCTTTTGATTGGAGACCCTAAAAAAGCAAAAGAGGAGTTAGGATGGGAAGCCTCCACCACACTCGAAGAGCTATGTGCGATGATGGTCAAGAGCGATTTAAAAAGGAATGAGAGTGGCTTTAGCTTTTAAAGATAGCTCTTCTCGTAGAGTTTTAATTTTTGGAATAGATAGCTTTACAGGAAAACATCTATCCTTATATCTTAAAAGTGCTGGATATAACCTATTTGGAACGAATAGAGAAGATTGTGATATTAGCCAAAAAGAGAGTATTAAAAAAGTTTTAAAAGAGACAGAAGCAGATTATATTATCGTTTTAGCAGGTATCTCTTTTCCTGCACATGGTAACAATCAAGACTTTTATAAGATTAATACCATTGGAGCGATTAATCTTTTGGATGTTTTAGTAGAGTTAGATTTAAGACCAAAAAAGGTTATACTTGTAAGCTCTGCAACTGTTTATGGAAACCAAGGTTTAGAGCTACTTGATGAGTCCCTCTGTCCCTCTCCTGCTAACCACTATGGAGCTAGTAAATATGCTATGGAGTCTATGGCAAAAAACTACTTCTCAAAACTAAATATTATTATTACGCGACCTTTTAACTATACAGGTCATGGTCAAGCAGACCATTTTTTAATCCCTAAGATAGTCAAACATTTTAAAGAGAATAGAAAAAGTATTGAACTAGGAAATATTGATATCAGTCGAGAGTTTAATGGGATTCGTTATGTCTGTGAAGTTTATACCAAACTTTTAGAGAGTAATCATAGTTCAAAAATTGTAAATTTAGCCAGTAATAGAGGGATTAAACTTTTAGAGGTGATTGAGATGATGCAAGAGATAGCAGGGTACAAGATAGAGGTGAAGATTAATCCTCTGTTTGTACGCAAAGATGAGATTAAAACACTCACAGGCTCAAATAAAAAACTTTTTGGACTTATTGGAGAGGTAGAGCAGAGAGATTTTAAACTAACCCTAAAGGATATGTTTGAAGCCTAAGATTTTAATTGATGCCATAGCACTTCACTCTCCTCTTACAGGTATTGGTCGATATACCTATGAGGTTTCATCTCAATTAGAAAAGTCAGACTATTTTGAACTTAACTATTTTTATGGATATTACTCTAAAAAACTGCTACAATCGTCATCAGAGTCATCCAAAAACAGTCTAAAATCTATTATTACCAAAAATGCTCTTATTAAAAAGTTAGCCAGAGAGGTACTTAATTTAGCAAGTAGACTCTCTCCCTCCTCTTTTGACCTCTATTGGCAACCAAACTTTATTCCCCATAGTGGTGTTAAAACAAAAAAGATAGTCACTTCGATACATGACTTCTCTTTTATTTTATATCGTGATTTTCATCCAAAAGAGAGAATTGAGTATATCGAAAAATATTTTTTTAATAATGTGTCTAAGAGTGATATGATTATTACAGGTTCGGAGTATACCAAACAGGAGATACTTCAACAATTGGCATTTACAGAAGATAAAATTAAAGTTATTCCTCATGGTATTAATTATAATCTTTTTAAAGTATATCAAAAGCCAAAAGTAGATTTTGACCTGCCCCAAAAGTATATATTATCAGTAGGAAGCATAGAGCCACGAAAAAATCTTATTGGTCTATTAAAAGCGTATAATCTTTTGGATAGAGAGCTAAAGCAGGAGTATAAACTGGTTCTTGTAGGCTTTAAAGGGTGGGAGAACCGTGATATAATGGAGATTATAGAGAAAAATCAAGAGAGTATTCACTACCTTGGATTTATAAGTGATAAGGAGTTAGCAAAGGTATATAACCTAGCTTCTCTTTTTGTCTTTCCCTCTTTTTATGAAGGGTTTGGACTTCCACCACTCGAAGCGATGGCGTGTGCTACACCTGTCGTCTCATCAAATAGCTCCTCTCTGCCTGAGGTGGGTGGTGATGCTGTGGTCTACTGTGACCCTAATGATTGTTCGGATATTAAAGATAAGATAGCAATGGTACTACACGACAAAGAGTTACAAAAAGAGATGGTAGATAAAGGGCTACAACAAGCAAAAAAATTCTCATGGGAAAAATCAGCCCAAGAGCATATAAGAGTATTTAAAGAGCTTATGAAAAAATGAGAGTAGCAATCATACATGACTGGCTTGTCACCAATGGAGGAGCTGAAAAGGTGCTACGAGCCATTATTGACCTCTATCCTGATGCTGATATCTTTTCATTGGTTGATTTTTTGGATGAGCAAGAGCGACAAGAGGTACTAAATGGCAAGAGAGCAACTACCTCATTTATCCAAAAACTACCTTTTGCCAAAACAGACTTTAGAAACTATCTGCTACTTTTTCCTAAAGCGATTGAGAGTTTAGATTTAGGTGGATATGATGTGATTATTAGTAGCTCTTGGGCAGTAGCAAAAGGGGTAAAAAAATCCAAGTATCAAAGACACATCTGCTACTCCCATACCCCCATTCGTTATGCGTGGGATTTGTATGAAGAGTATACCTCACGACTAAAACAGCCTAAAAAGTTTTTGGTGCAACAGACACTAAAGTATATTAGAAGATGGGATATAGCTACACTTGATAGGGTTGACTATTTTATTGCCAACTCCACCTTTGTGGCTAAAAGAATAGAGAGAACCTATCAAAGAGAAGCCAAAGTTATTCACCCCCCTATAGATGTGAATAACTTTACACTTTTCACCCCCAAAGAGGAGTTTTATCTCTGTGCTTCACGGCTTGTTCCCTATAAAAAAACCAAACTTATTGTAGAGACATTTAACACGATGCCTCATAAAAAATTGGTGGTAATTGGTAAAGGAGAGGAGTATCAAGAGATAAAAGCGATTGCAAAAGAGAATATAGAGGTACTGGGCTATCAAACTGATGAGGTTCTCATCTCCTATATGCAAAGAGCCAAAGGGTTTATCTATATGGCACTGGAGGATTTTGGGATTATCCCTGTAGAGGCGATGGCGTGTGGTACACCTGTCATTGGCTATGGAGTGGGTGGGCTTAGAGATACAGTCATAGACAAAGAGACAGGTCTCTTTTTTAAGGAGCAGACGATTGATTCTCTTAGTGATGCAATAGAGCGATTTGAGGCGTTAGAGTTTGACTCTCAAAAAATTTCTGACCATGCAAATAGGTTCTCTTTGGAGCGATTTTATGGGGAGTTTGAGGAGTTTTTACGAGAAATAGAAATTGGTTAGAGCATTTTTGGGAATCTCCTAGAAACAAATTTAGCCACCTAACCCATGACCATAGAGGAGTTAGAGACGCTTGTTTATCCCCTTGGAGCAGACTAAATGGTATAATTATAGCTCTATATCTCTAACTATCCACTCTGTTTTGTGTAACTCTTTAAAATAGTGTGTCACGTCAAATCTCTTGGTTTCCGTGTCATACTCAATCATGGCACACTCTGTTAATGGTTTTTCTCTGGCACACACTTCACCAGGGTTTAAAAAGAGTGTTCCATTTTTAAGTGTGGCTTCAAACTGATGGGTATGTCCTGAGATGACGATATCCACATCGGGATTCATAAAATAGGGCATATGCATCATTTTTAGTTTTAGCGTTTGGATTTTGAAGTAGTGGGGTTCTTTATAGATATTATATTTTCCATAAAGAGGGATAAGGTTAATATCATTGTTACCGTAGACAACAACATAGGGCAAAGAGGTATCCTCTAGCATCTGTAGATGCTTTTTGGTCTCTAAATCTCCTGCATGAAGCAGGTAGTTAGCACCACAAGAGAGCAGATGCTCTATCGCCTCTTGGTGGAGTTGGGTTTTGCGATGGCTATCGGAGAGAACGCCTATCTTAAGCTTTTTGAGTTTCATCTTTTGTTGACTTATCTTTTGGAGATTTTAATTTATCCTCAGGTACAGGCTCTTTAAATTTACATTTTTTCTCAATACACTCATAAAATTCACCCATTTTTAGAACCTTATGTACCACCATTCCACCACACTCAGGGCATGGCTCTTTTTGAGGCTCACCATTGGAGATAAAACGACATTTTGGATAGTTTGAACAGCCATAGAATGTTCCTCTTTTTCCCTCTTTTTCATGAATCACCGAGCCACATTTAGGACAAGGGATATCTAGCTCTTTTGGGGGAACAAGTGGTTTTGCATTTTTACATTTTGGATAGGAAGAACAGGCATAAAACTTACCACGTCTACTATCTTTTATCACCATAAAAGAGCCACACTTATCACATTTAATGTCGGTTAGTTCAGGCTCTGGGGGTGCATTTCCCTCTAAATCAGTGGTGTATTTACATTTAGGGAAGTTTCCACAGGCGATAAACTCACCATATCGTCCTTTTCTTCTTAGAAGCTCATGACCACACTTAGGACACATCTCACCTGTGGGGATTGCCATTTTTTTACTAACAATATGCTCTTTTCCATGAGCAATTTTTTTCATAAATGGCTCATAGAACTTACTAAGTAGCTCTTGCCAATCAAGTTTTCCCTCATCTATCTCATCGAGTTGGGTTTCCATATTGGAGGTAAATGAAGAGTCAACAATCTCTGAAAAATGCTCTTCTAGCATCTCTATAACAGTAAATGCTACCTCTGTTGGATGGATTCTTTTCTTCTTTAGCTCAATATATTTTCGCGTCTGCAAGATGGTAATGGTTGGTGCGTAAGTACTTGGTCGCCCAATCCCCAATGACTCTAGCTTTTTAATCAGACTCGCTTCATTATATCGTGGTGGTGGCTCGGTAAAGTGTTGCTCTGGCGTAATGTTATTAATAGAGACCTTTTGACCTTTTTCAAGTTCGGGGAGGAGTTTATCTTGTTCACTGTATCCTGTTACTTTGTAGAAACCATCAAAAAGAAGTTTTCTACCACTGGCTTTAAAGATGCTTCTCTCTCCTCTAAAGAGAAGTGTTTGTGACTCCATACGAGCTTCTGTCATCTGAGATGCTAAAAAGCGATTATAGATAAGTGTGTAGAGTCGTAACTCATCTGAAGCTAAATAATCTTTGGCAATCGCAGGAGTGAACTCTACGAGTGTAGGACGAATCGCTTCGTGAGCCTCTTGTGCTCCTTTGGCTTTGGTGGAGTAGTTTTTTGGCTTTTCTGGTAGATACTTCTCTCCAAAATTACTATTGATATACTCTCTTGCATTGCTAACAGCCTCTTTGGCAAGGTTTAGACTGTCTGTTCTCATATAGGTAATAACTCCCATATTTCCGTTGTTTGTCTTGACCCCTTCATAGAGTTTTTGTGCCACCATCATGGTTTTTTTAGGAGAAAATCCAAGCTGTGTTGAGGCAGATTGCTGAAGGGTTGAGGTCATAAAAGGAGGAGGGGTTTTACTCTTTCTCTCTTTTTTCTCCAATGACTGTACCACAAAACTCTCTTTGGTCGCAGAGTTCACAATTTCCATCGCCATCTTCTCATTTTTTATGCTCATCTTGTCTATCTTTTGACCATTAAACTCGTAGATAGAGGAGTCGATACTCTTCTCAAATAGAGCATCTATTGTCCAGTACTCTTCTGATTTAAAAGCTTTTATCTCTCTCTCTTTGTCAATCACAATTTTGAGTGTTGAGCTTTGAACACGCCCTGCACTTAACCCTTTTTGGATTTTACTTGCCAGTAGAGGAGAGAGTTTATATCCCACCATTCTGTCAAGCAGTCGTCTGGCTTGTTGTGCGTTAATTGAATCCATATCAAGTTTTCTAGGATTGTCCAATGCGTGTTGGATGGCTGTTTTGGTAATTTCATGAAACACAATACGTGGAAGGGACTCTGGCTCTTTTTTGATTGCCATAGCGATATGATAGCCAATCGCCTCTCCTTCACGGTCTTCATCGGTTGCGATGTAAATCGTCTCTGCTTCTTTTGCCAGTTTTTTAAGCTCTCTTACGATTGGATTGACATCTCTGGGGATGGAGTATTTAGGAATAAAAACACCATTCTCATCAACAGTAATACCAAATGAGCTTTTTGGTAAGTCTCTAATATGACCTTTTGAGGCAACAACTTTGTAGTTTCTGCCAAGGAAATTGCTAATGGTTCTTGCTTTTGCTGGGGACTCAACAATAATCAAATTTTTCATCTATATAATGCCCTGTAGTAGTTAGAATTTTCGGCATTGTAGCAAAATATAGTTTAACGTGGCTATACAAGGCTATAAAAGTAAGCTTTAAAAAAAATTAAATGTGTAAATTTATATCATTTTTAAGTGATTAATTAACACATATTCTGCTATACTTTATTAAAAAAACGGGGATTAATGTTATGGTAAAAACAATAACGGGTATAGGACTGTTTATAGTAGCACTTATAATTCTAGGAATAGGTGCATATGTTGGGTATTATTTTTTAAATAAAAAACGACAAGGGAAAAAGGCATCCAAAGATAAAGAGAAAAAAGCTGCTCAAGCTGCAAGAACTAAAAAAAATAGAAATAGATTTGACTATTTTTGGAAAGAGTCATGGACATTTGCATGGATAGTAGTCTTTTTAACGTTTTTTATCAGCTTAGGATTTGCAGTAGGAACGTTTTATGGATTGCTTAGTAGTATTATATTTATATTTATTTCAATATTTTTTGGAATATTTGCATATAACAGCTATGTCTCATTTCCTATTAAAGCCAAGGCTGAATTGACCAAATTTGAAGATGCAATTAGAAAATCGCTTCAAGCTGAAATTAGTTTTGAAGGGGATAATATTCAGAAATTTTCAGATAAAGATGATGAGTTTGATACCAAACCTAATGTTATTCAATTTGTGATTGCTCCTACCAAGATTAACTTTCCTCCTTTTGAAAAGGTGGCAGGAAAAAAACCTATTATTGCCACAAGAAAACTGGAGTTTCTTATCTTATCAAGAGAGTATTTTAGTATCTGTCAAAAAGCAAGTACCTTTGACCTGCTTAATCCAAAGAAAGCCAATGCAGGTGAGTGTGATGAGTACTACTACTCTCAGATGCAAAATGTTACCTATGACGGAAAAGCGATAACCATTAAATATAATAAAGACACAGGTCATGAGCCTGTCTCCTTTGTCTGTAAAAAAGGGGGAGACCAGAAAAAAGCGATGAAAGCATTAAAAGAGAAGTTGCGTTTAACCGAAAGACAGAAACTCCAAAAAATCCAAGAGCATAAAAACTATGAGGATTTAAAAGATAAACGAACCACAGGGATACCAGAAGTAGAAAAGAATAATGAATAAACTCCAAATAGACATTGGAAGTACCTACTTCAAAACAAATAGCAATAGTGAAACTAACCAATATTTTAGAGATTTTAATGTCAGTATCTACAGTGATTTACACAATAAATGTGCCAATCTTTTAGCCAATTATAGCAAAGAGGAGGTCTCTATATGTAGCTCTGCAAATGGAGGGCTTAGTACTCTTATTATTGGGGTAACTACCCTCTTTAGTCTAAAGTATGCGACCAATATTGCATTTAACTCTGGAATCAATATAATCGACACCATTCTCTATTCAACCATAGAGAGTATGACTCCTCCAAGTGAGAGCATTGATGTGGTGATTATTGTGGGTGCAATTGATGGGGTTGCCCCTAAATTTGATGAAAAACTTATTGAGTATCTAAAGGGTGTGACGTATCAAAATATTGTCTATGTTGGCAATCGTGAAAACCGTGAATTTCTCAATAAGAATATAGATAATTTAATAGTTTTAAAAAACATTATAGGTGACAGACTACAGGTAGAAGAGGATGAGTTAAAAGAGTATCTCACCAACCTCTATCAAGCCGATATCACAGGCAAAGAGG
>Ga0256831_1001485_pt1 | contig 12337 bp, 6 predicted proteins | sample 132544metaG_FD_189087 | JGI IMG/M metagenome (GOLD analysis project Ga0256831, IMG submission 189087) | Hydrothermal vent microbial communities from Lau Basin, Pacific Ocean - 132-544 | ecosystem: Environmental > Aquatic > Marine > Hydrothermal vents | place: Pacific Ocean: Lau Basin | collected... | reverse complement strand
CTATATATGTTGTCAGTGTGTCGATATTTTAATTTCCTCTTACTCTCAATGTAAACCTTGTCATTTATTTTTTTAGCAAGGGTATCGTCAGTATGTATATGGTAATTTGCTTAACTTATTGTTCATTTAGAATTCTATTCAAGCTTATATTGATTGGTTTTAATCTCTTTTGGTCTTTAATGCATACCAGTTTTCTTGTATCAGAAATGATAGTATTGATATACTATACTTCGACTGTAGGACTTGTCTTCCGCGGCAGGGATGGTAACGGCAGCCTTATGTGGCTGGTAGCCACATAAGCTATAGTGGACAGCCCGGCTGCCGCCCAAAAAAAATAAAATACGGTAAAAGTTAATTTGAGAGTTTAAATCTAATATACGAAGACTGATTTATAGTAATCTTCGCCATAGGTGCCAATATTGATAACGCCAATGCCCGAGAGTGTATCGTTGTATGCTTTGATATTCAGTTGAACAGGCTGCTCAAAAGTATGTGAAAATTGTCCGTTATTATCGGTATAACCCACTATTTTAACACTTTGTTGGCTCAATTCAACACGTATATTGGGGACTACAATCATGGTGTCGGCCATTAGTTTAACGGTAATGGTGGCTTCCATACTTCTGTTTTTGCGACAGGAGGAAAATAGCAGTACTCCTGTCAGAACAACAAGGCTTATACTTAATTTGATATGTCGGTAATTTTTCTTTATCATAATCAGAAGACAAAAGTAAGAATAATAGGTTTGCCGATAGAATAAAATTTCGGCTATTTGTTATTTGTAATGGTTGTTTTAAATGAGAAATAGTATTAAGTGATGGTAGTTTATTGGTTTTTAGCCCAGTTGCTAATACGTTGTATTCGATCGAGGGCTTGTTGTACTGTATCGATATGATTGAAGACAAGGCTAAGTTTATTGTTGTTCTCTTTTAACTTGGCTATACCGGGGTATGCTTGGAGGTAATTGATGATTTTGGTAAATATTGGACTGGAATAAAACTCCGAATCTTGTTGATAAACGAGCCATGCAATCATTTTCTTGTTTTTGATAACGACTTTCTCTATTCCCATTTCTTGAGCTATCCAACGGATTCTCAGGCTATCAATTAGCCCATTGATTTCATCGGGAATTTTTCCAAAGCGGTCTTGCATCTCTTGTAAAAAGGGCTGGAGGTCTTCTTCGGTTTTACAGGAGTCTAATTTTTTATAGAAAACAAGTCTCTCAGCACTCTGCTCAATATAGTCAGCGGGGATAAGAATTTCCAAATCGGACTCAAAGCGTGTGCTCTTAACAAATATCTCTGCTTTTTTCTCCAGCTCTTCTTTAAAAACATCCTTAAAATCGGTTTCTTTAAGTTCTTGGATGGCTTCGTCCATAATCTGATGGAACATCTCGAAGCCTATTTCAGAGATAAAGCCACTTTGTTCGGCACCGAGGATATTGCCGGCGCCGCGGATATCTAAATCGCGGAGGGCAATATTAAAACCGGCACCAAGATCCGAAAATTCTTCTATCGCCTGAAGTCGTTTGCGGGCTTCGGGGGTAAGGGCTGAAAGGGGTGGCGCCAAGAGGTAGCAGAAAGCCTTTTTATTGGAACGGCCTATCCTTCCGCGCAGTTGATGAAGGTCGCTGAGGCCAAAATTCTGTGCGTCGTATATTATCATGGTATTGGCATTGGGAATATCGAGTCCTGATTCCACAATGGTTGTAGCCACAAGTACATCAAAGTCGCCGGCAACAAAATCGAGCATGGTTTTTTCAAGCAGAGGACCTTCCATTTGCCCGTGGCCAACTCTAACGCGAGCTTGGGGAACGAGCTTAGTGATAAGCAAGGCTATTTCGTAAATATTTTTTATACGATTATTAATAATATAGACCTGGCCGCGGCGGGCAATCTCGTATTGGATGGCTTTTTTTATTACCTCTTCATTGATGGGATGAAGTTCTGTTTGTACCGGAAAGCGGTTGGGAGGAGGAGTGGTGATAATGCTCATATCGCGTGCTCCCATAAGCGAAAATTGAAGTGTTCGTGGTATGGGTGTTGCTGTTAGCGTGAGGGTGTCGATATTTATTTTTAGGTTTTTAAGTTTTTCTTTGATGCTTACTCCAAATTTTTGTTCTTCATCAATTATCAATAATCCCAAGTCTTTGAACTTAATATCTTTACTCACTATGCGGTGAGTGCCTATCAATATATCGATCTCTCCTTGTTGGAGTTTCTTAAGGGTCTCAGTTTGTTGCGTTTTATTTCTAAAGCGGTTGATATAATCTACTTTTACGGGAAATCCGTCGAGGCGTTTTCTAAAAGTGTTATAATGTTGTAAGGCTAAAATTGTTGTGGGTACCAATACGACCACTTGTTTGTTGTCGGCCACTGCTTTGAAAGCAGCTCTAATGGCTATCTCTGTTTTTCCAAAGCCTACATCACCGCATACGAGTCGATCCATGGGAATAGCACTTTCCATATCTTTTTTGAAATCTATGGTTGCTTTGGTTTGGTCGGGGGTGTCTTCATAGATAAAAGAAGCTTCCAGTTCTGTTTGCATAAAACTATCGGGATCGAAAGCATAGCCTTTGGTCGCTTTGCGCTTTGCGTAAAGCGAAATTAAATCTTTGGCGATATCTTTTACCTTCGATTTTGTTTTTGCTTTTAAGTTGGCCCATGCCCTAGAGCCTAGTTTACTCAATTTGGGTTCGGTACCATCTTTACTTACATATTTCGACACACGATGAAGGGCGTGAATACTGACATAGATTAGGTCATTATTCTGGAAATGTAAACGTATAGCTTCTTGCTCTTTGCCGTTGTTGTTGATTTTTTCCAGACCACCGAAACGGGCAATGCCATGGTCAACATGGGTTACAAAATCACCGGGCTGCAAATTGTAAATTTCCTTTAGCGTTATAGCTTCTTTATTGCTAAAGCGCTCTTTAAGGTGGAAGCGATGATAACGCTCAAAAATCTGGTGGTCGGTATAGCAAGCTATAGCGTTATCAATATCAACAAAACCCTTTTCTAAACTCGCTAATACCGGCTCCCATTGTATTGCCAAAGGTTGCTCTTTATTTTCTTGCATATCTTCAAATATTGCTTTGATACGCTGTATTTGATTTTCCTGATCTGCAAGAATATAATTGGTAATTCCCTGAGCACTATTTTGCATTAGGTTTTCCACCAACAGGTCAAACTTTTTATGAAATGGAGGCTGAGGCTTGCTCTTGAAATGGTAGTTGACAGCTCCTTTATGATAGCATTGATTTGAAGTAACTTCTATGCTTAGGTGCTTGTGAAAAGCATTAATAAAATCATTGGAAGTGGCAAAAAGTTCGTTGGGTTTAAGGTGATTTACTTCGTCATTAAGAGTATTGAAAATGGAAACAGCTTTATTGTATTCTTGATCCAGAATATCTACAATAAATGGTATTTCTTTGGTCCAGATGCGGCAGTTGGGAGGTAAAAAGTTAAGTAAATCGGTTCTCTTCTCCACAATATTCCGATCTTGCACATTGGGGATGATATTAATTTTTTGTAATTGTTCCAAAGAGCGCTGATTCGTTGGGTCGAAGCTGCGAATACTTTCTACTTCATCGCCAAAAAATTCTACCCTGTAAGGATAATCGTTGGAAAAAGAGAAAATATCTACCAGCCCGCCACGATAGGCAAATTGGCCCGGTTCCACAACGAAATCTACCTGCTCAAAGTGATATTCTTGCAGGAGTTCAATAAGGAAGTCCATATTGATTTCTTCACCGGCATTGAGACGTAATGTGTTTTTACTAAGATAACTTTTGGAGATAATTTTTTCGCTGAGGGCTTCGGGAAAACTTACGATAAAAAGATTTTTGCTGCCGCCACCAATACGTTTTATCACTTCGGTACGGTAGAGTAAATTATTATTGTCGATATGTTGGAGGTCGTAAGCTTTTTTGTAGGCTGTGGGGAAGAAAAGGGCTTTCTTTTGAGATAACTTTTTTGATGATTCCCCCAAAAGTTGCTCCATGTCGTTAAGAAAATAGGCAGCACTTTCTTTATCGGGTAAGATAAATAGTGAGATTCCTGCATTATGCTGATGCATATTGTAGGCCAATAGCGATATTTGAGAGCCAATAAGACCTTTCAAGCAAGAAAATTTCTGTTTGTTGGCGATATGATTATAGAAGTCAATAGTTTGTTGACCTTTGGCAAAGAGTTTAGAGAAATCAGCAATTTTCATAAGACAAAATTAGCATAATTGACAAAATAAATTAGCCTTGAAAAACAGTTCATTGAATAGTTGATTTGGGAGTATTAGCGAATATAAAACTTGCAATTGTCTGTGCTTTATATAGAGCATCGAGATTTAAAGTATGACTCTCGTTTTTCTTTTTTATAAACTCCAGAAGATTTAAGGTATTAAGATTCCCCATGAGTGCTTTGCCGCTCATGGGACAGCCTCCATAACCTCCAAGGACGGTATCGAAACTACGGCATGAATTTTCGTAAGCAGCACTTAGTTTGGCTTTCCAATTGTGGGGAAGAGTATGAAGATGAGCTCCCGGCTTCAGTTTGGGGAACTCGCTGTTAATAAGGGCATAAGTATTGGCAATATCGGTGGCGGAACCATCACCTGTAGTATCGGCAAAAACCATTCTGTCGATGCCTCTGTCGATAAGTATCGCTACCCATTTGGCTACAATATCGGTATTCCACGGGTCGTTATACGGATTGCCAAAGGCCATGGCGATATATAGTTGCAGCTGCTTTCCCTTTTGCTGGCATAGCGCAAGCATATTGTCGATAGTTTGCAATCCTTTTTCGAAATTAGAATTTATATTTCTTCTAAGGAAACTTTCGGAGATTGAAAAGGGAAAAGCTATGGTATCCACTTTTGAATGTTGCAGCGCCCGTTGTGCTCCTCTATAGTTGCCTACGGTAGCGATAATTTCTGTGCTCGAATGTGTAGTGTCCAGCTGATCAATAACTTGTGCTGAATCGCTTAGCTGGGGAATCGCTCGTGGGGAAACAAAACTACCAAAATCAAGTTGGTCGAAGCCAACGTTAAGCAATGAATGTAAGTAGCGTACCTTTTGCTCTGTAGGAATAAAATGAGGTATTCCTTGCATTGCATCTCGGGGTGTTTCTAGTATCTTAATCATTGTTGAAAGAGCAATAATTGTTGTTCCTTAATATAGAAAGTTATTATAGGGAAAGCGCTTGGCATGAGCTTCTTTCACTTCGGAATATATAAGTTCTCTAAACTCCTGAAGGTTCTTTTTTTGCTTGGCAGAAATAAAGATACAGGGATTGTTTTCCTTGGCCATCCAAGTATTCATAAGTTCATCGAGGCTAATATTTTCTGTTTCCTTGGGAGTAAGATCGTCCTCCTCTTTTTCCACAAAACTATAGGCGTCAATTTTGTTAAAAACCATTATCATCGGTTTGTTGTTGCTATCAATTTCGGCAAGGGTTTGGTTTACTACCCGAATATGATCTTCAAATTCGGGATGAGAAATATCAACCACATGAATTAATACATCGGCTTCACGCACTTCATCCAGAGTAGATTTAAAAGATTCTATTAAGCCGGTAGGTAGCTTACGGATAAATCCTACTGTATCGGCCAATAAAAAGGGGAGGTTGTGAATAACCGTTTTTCTTACGGTGGTATCGAGGGTGGCAAAGAGTTTGTTTTCGGCAAAGACCTCCGATTTGCTAAGCATATTCATAATAGTAGATTTCCCCACATTGGTATATCCTACCAAGGCAATACGAAGTAATTTACCTCTGTTTTTTCTCTGCGTGGCCATCTGTTTGTCAATGGCGATAAGGCGCTTTTTTAATAAAGATATCCTATCACGGATAATTCTTCTGTCGGTTTCTATTTCAGTTTCTCCGGGACCTCTCATGCCCATGCCTCCTTTTTGCCGTTTTAGGTGTGTCCACATTCGGGTAAGCCTGGGCAAAAGATATTGGTATTGGGCTAGTTCTACCTGTGTTTTAGCATGTGAAGTTTGTGCTCTCTTGGCAAAAATATCTAATATTAGATTAGTTCTATCCAATATCATACACTGAAGTTCGGCTTCAAGGTTGCGCAATTGCGATGGGCTTAGTTCATCATCAAAAACGACAATATCAATTTCTGCTGCCCTAACGTATTCGGCTATTTCACTTAGCTTTCCACGGCCAACATAAGTCTTACTGTCAGGCATATTTAGTCTTTGAGTGAAACGTTTTTTTACGACTCCACCCGCTGTTTGAACAAGAAATTCCAGCTCATCGAGATATTCCTCAAGCTTATTTTGCTTCTGCTGTACGGTTGAAATGCCTACCAGTACACAGCTTTCAATATGTTTAGTTGTACTTATCAAAGGTTAAAAATTTTAGTTCTGCAAAGATGCTAAAATATATGGCGCAACATAAGTTTTTGTTTTATCCTTAAAATGGTATAAAACCTCTTTAAAATAATCCTATCTCCTTTTTTAAAAGGGAGAACCCAAAGAGGGAATTTTTCTTTCTCCCTTTAGGGCTGGTAAAAAGAAAAAGAGGGATTTCTTTCTTAGCTAAATCTCCCTAGATTAATCTTCCCTCTCTTTCTAATTTTTATTTGAGGCAGAGGGAGTTCTTATGTCATTTTTAATCGTTAGCAAAAAAATAAACTAGAATTAATTACTATTTTTATCGGACAATAATGATCGGAATATAAATTTAGTTAAAAAATTAAAACAGCTGAATGAGAATTTATATATTTGCCACCAAATTAAAAACAAAAGTTGTATAAACCCTAATTTACTTCAATGATTAAAAATTTTCTTAGTATTTCGTTATTTTTGATTTTCAGTTATTCACTAATGGCTCAGAATCAGATTAAGTACACACCCGATGCTAAAGTTCCTATGGATAGTAATATTCGATATGGAAAATTAGCCAATGGATTGACTTATTATGTCCTTGCCAATAAGACCCCAAAAAACAGAGCCGAATTTTATTTGGTTAATAATGTAGGGGCAATGCAGGAGAATGCCAGCCAGAATGGATTGGCACATCTTACTGAACACATGTGTTTTAATGGCACTAAAAACTTTCATAAAAAGGATATCATTCATTATTTAGAATCCATAGGTATGAAATTTGGGCCTGAGATTAATGCTTATACCGTTTATGATCAAACGGTATATACTTTGGATAAAGTTCCTTTGGAAACCCCTGAAAATATTGATACATCCTTATTGATTCTTTATGATTGGGCTACCAATGTAAGCATGGAAACTGATGAAATTAATGCTGAGAGAGGTGTAGTTCGTGAAGAATTGAGAACACGAAGAAGTGCTATGTCACGTATGCGCGACAAAACCAATAAAGTTCTTTTTGAAGGTTCCAAATATGCTGTTCACAATATTATAGGGGAAGTTAATATTATTGATAATGCCCCTTGCGATACTTTGCGTGCTTTTTATAATGATTGGTATCGCCCCGATTTGCAAGCTATTATTGTGGTTGGTGATTTTAATCCTGATATGATGGTAAAAAAGGTAAAGACTATTTTTTCTAAATTACCTATAAAGAAAAACGAGAGAGAACGAAAATATTATCAAATTCCTGATCATGATAGCATAAAAGTTGCCTTGGCTCAGGATGTGGAATCGCCTTACAGTATTGTGCAAGCTGTATATAAGAAATCTGTTCCCAAAAGAAAAGACCAAGCTTATTATAGGGAGCAATATTTGGCCGACTTGTATGCTAGCATGATAAATTCTCGCTTTAGTGAAGAGGCACAGAAGGTAGATCCTCCCTTTATGCAGGCATTTTCATATTATGGCAATTTGGTGCGTACCAAAGATGCTTATATGACTTTTGCCGTAGCTTCAAATACAAAAATAAAGAAAGCCTTGGAAGCCGTTCTCGCTGAAAATGAAAGGGTGAAAAATCAAGGTTTCTTACCTTCGGAACTTGCCAGAGCAAAGAAAGAATTGTTGGCACAGAATAAGAAGGCATATATGGAAAGAAACAAGAGGAAGAGTGCCGCTATCGCCAATAGTATTAAGGCTAACTTTTTAGATAATGAACCTATCCCCGGTGATAAGTGGGATTATGATTTTGCCAAGAAAGTAATCGATGGAGCTACGTTGGCAGAAGTAAATGCCTTGGGTAAAAAATGGATTACTGATAAAAATTTGGTGATTACAGTAATGGCACCGAAGAAGGAGGGTGTAGATATGCCTACCAAAGCAGAAGTATTATCCATTGCCGAAGGTATTCATAGCAAAAAGATAGCACCTTATGTTGATGCCGCCGGCAATAAGCCGCTATTGGCAAAAGTTCCTGTTCCGGGTACTATTGTAAAGCAGGAGTATGATAAAAAACATAATGTTACCCGCTGGACACTCAGCAATGGAGTGAAGGTGGTAATGAAACCCACCAAATTTAAAGACGATGAGATACTTATGAGCGCCATAAGTGATGGTGGCTGGAGTCAAGTGGGACAGAAGGATGATATTTCGGCTAAAGTAGCTGCTGATGTTGCCAAGCTGAGTGGAATAGGAAGCTTTAGCAATGTCGATTTACAGAAGAAGTTGGCAGGGAAAGTAGTAAGTATTTCTCCTTATATCCATGAATTATCAGAAGGCCTTACCGGCCATTCAAGTGTAGCTGATTTCAACACCTTATTAAAGCTAAACTACCTATATTTTACCCATCCACGATTCGATAAAGATGCTTTTGCCAGTTACAAACAGCGTACTGCCGGCATCTTGGCAAATAAAAGCCTCGATCCGCAGTCAGCTTTCGTCGATACCATCAGAAATGTATTGTCCCAAAACAGTCCCCGAAGACGTAATATGACTGTTAAATTATTGGATAAGGCCAAATTAAATCGTATTAAATATATATTTTCAGAGCGTTTTGGAGATCCCTCAGGTTTTACCTATTATTTTGTTGGTAATATAAATCCTCAGCTGGAGAAAGATACTATTCTTAAATATCTGGGAGGTTTGCCCACAGTGCATCGCCAAGAGACATGGAACGACCTTGGAATTAGAATGCCGAAGAAAAGAGTGGAGAAACATTTTATAAGAAAGATGGAGACTAACAAAGCCACTGTATTTGTTGGTTATACGGGAGTATTAAAGAAATATAGTATTAAAAATGCACTATTGCTCGAAGCGGTAAAAGAATATTTAAACAACCGATATTTGGAGACTCTGCGTGAAGATCAGGGGGGTACTTATGGTGCCGGTTTATGGTCGAGAATATCCCATTATCCTGTTCCTGAATATCAGCTGGGAGTATATTTTGATGCCAATCCCGCCAAACTGGATACCATGTTGGCTATTGTGTATGATGAAGCTGATAAATTGGTTGCCAATGGTCCTGATTCAAAAGTAATTAAGAATATTGCTGAGAATAAAATCAAGGAGTATAATGAGCACCTTAACGAAAATAACTGGTGGTTGTCAACGCTTAAAAGTGATGATTTTAATAAAGAAGATCTTTTGGACTTCGACTATATTGGCTTCTGGAAGAAACTTACGGCTAAGAAAGTACAAAAAGCTGCCAAAAAATTCTTAAATGATGATAGAACTGTTGAAATTGTGCAGAAGGCAGAATAATCACAGTAGCATACAAAACTCAAGAGGCTGCCTTCCTTTGGGTAGCCTCTTTTGTATATGAAGAGGTGGTACTGGTATAGAAACACCATTTCAAATGGAGCTGGTCTAAAATCAAAGCCCGAATAACACATAAATTTCCTTACTTTTGCGCCTTAAATTCAGATAGTAAATTGCCCTATGGAAATAGATAATAATGAAAAGTCGCTCAACTTTATTGAGCAAATTATAGATAAAGACCTTTTAGAAGGTAAGAATGGTTCGAGAGTACATACTCGTTTTCCACCGGAGCCCAATGGATACCTCCATATTGGTCATGCTAAGAGTATATGCTTAAACTTTGGATTAGGAATTAAGTACGGTGGTAAAACGAACTTACGCTTTGATGACACCAATCCTACCAAAGAGGAAGATGAATATGTGGACAGCATTATTGAAGATGTTAAGTGGTTAGGATTTCAGTGGGATGGCGATATCTGTTATACCTCTAACTATTTTCAGCAGCTTTATGACTGGGCAGTACAGCTTATTAAGGAAGGTAAGGCTTATGTTGACGATCAAAGTGCTGAGGAAATAAGTGCCCAGCGTGGTACTCCTCAAAAGCCCGGTGTGGAGAGCCCTTTTCGTAATCGGCCACTAGAAGAAAACCTTGATTTATTTGAGAGAATGCGCCGGGGTGAATTTGCCAATGGAGAAAAAGTATTGCGAGCTAAAGTAGATATGGCATCACCAAATATGCAAATGCGTGATCCGGTGATGTACAGGATATTACATGCCAGTCATCACCGTACCGGTGATAAATGGTGTATCTATCCAATGTATGATTATGCGCATGGGCAAAGTGATTATATTGAACAAATTACGCACTCAATTTGTACCTTGGAATTTGAAAATCATCGTCCTCTCTATGATTGGTTTCTTGATCAAATTGCCACCGGAGACAGGCCGCAACAGATTGAATTTGCTCGCCTTAATATCAATTATACGGTGATGAGTAAGCGGAAGTTGCTGGAACTTGTGGAGGGAAATTATGTTAGTGGATGGGATGATCCGCGTATGCCTACCATCTCCGGCCTGCGGCGTAGAGGATATACTCCTGAGTCTATCCGTAATTTTACCGATAGAATTGGAGTTGCCAAAAGAGATAATGTTATAGAATATAGCTTGTTGGAGTTTCTGTTGAGGGAGCATCTAAATAAAATTACCAATCGCGTAATGGCTGTGCTGAATCCTTTGAAACTTACCATTACTAATTATCCTGAAGGACAATTTGAAGAGGTTGAATTGGTAAATAATCCTGAGGATGAAAATAGTGCCAGTCGTAAATTGCCTTTTGGCCGTAATATTTATATTGAGCAAGCCGATTTTATGCTCAATGCAAGCCGAAAATATTACCGCCTAAGTGTGGGCAGAGAGGTTCGTCTAAAGGGTGCGTATATTATTAAATGCAATGATTACGTGACTGATGAAAACGGAGAAATCATCGAGTTACTCTGTACTTACGATCCTGAAACTAAAAGCGGCAGCGGAATAAGTAGAAGGGTGAAAGCTACGCTACATTGGGTAAACGCTGAAAAATGTATTGATGCAGAGGTACGTCTTTACGATAGATTGTTTACCGATGAAGACCCTGCCGGACATAAAGAAACTGATTTTAAAGAATTTATTAATCCTGATTCCTTAAAAATATTGTCGAATTGTAAATTAGAACCAAATTTGGCCGAGGCTAAAGCGGGAGATAAATTTCAATTTCAGCGCTTAGGTTATTTCTGTGTTGATAAGGATAGTTCGAAGGAAAAGCTTGTTTTCAACAGAACAGTATCCTTAAAAGACTCATGGGCAAAACGTAAATAAAACTAGGGAGTATGTCAATTTCAATTTCAAATATTACAAAGCTTTATGGAAAACAAAAAGCCCTTGACAACTTAAGTGTTGAAATTAATCAAGGTGAAATTGTAGGTCTATTAGGCCCCAATGGCGCAGGGAAATCTACTTTGATGAAAATTCTTAGCGGTTATATTCCTCCCACCTCAGGACAAGCGAAATTAATGGGCTTTAATGTGTTGGAAGATGATTTGGAAGTGAAACGAAGAATAGGTTATCTGCCTGAAAGTAATCCGTTGTACAATGAAATGTATGTTATGGAGTACCTCAATTTTGTGGCCGGCATTTATGGTATTAAAGATAAGAAAGCCCGCATCAACGAAATGATAGAACTCACAGGTTTGCAAAAGGAAAAGCATAAAAAAATTGCTGCACTTTCCAAGGGATATAAACAGCGTGTTGGTCTTGCTCAAACTTTTATTCATAATCCTGATGTGCTGATATTGGATGAGCCAACAAGCGGCTTAGACCCCAATCAATTGGTTGAAATAAGAAGCCTTATTAAAGAAATTGGTAAAAGTAAAACGGTACTTTTTTCTTCACATATAATGCAAGAGGTAGAGGCTATCTGTGATCGAATATTAATTATTAAAGAAGGCAAATTGATTGCCGATAGTCCTAAAAACGAAATTCAACAACTTTGGAAAGATAAAGAAATTATTATAGTAGAATTTAAAGAAACTATTGACACCGATTCACTGGCATTATTATCAGGCATCCATAATATTGAAACGACAGATGATGGTAAACTTAAAATTACTGTTGATAGCCAAAATGATATTCGCCCTATGATTTACGATTTTGCTAAAAGCAATAATTTAACATTGATAGGACTGCAATCGGCAGAAATTAGTCTGGAACATATATTTC
>Ga0256831_1001484_pt1 | contig 12339 bp, 14 predicted proteins | sample 132544metaG_FD_189087 | JGI IMG/M metagenome (GOLD analysis project Ga0256831, IMG submission 189087) | Hydrothermal vent microbial communities from Lau Basin, Pacific Ocean - 132-544 | ecosystem: Environmental > Aquatic > Marine > Hydrothermal vents | place: Pacific Ocean: Lau Basin | collected... | reverse complement strand
AATTATTATTATCAAAGAGTTCATACCCGACAACGCCTGAATTGGGAAGACCTTTTGAAGCTAATTTTAATCTTAATTTATAAACCTGATCCTGGGGAACTTCAATCGTTTTACCGTTGTCGGTTATTTTGTAAGGAACTTTCGCTCCGTCAAGATAATCAACTATTCCGCTTTGATCTTTTGTATCCAAGTTTGAAAATAACGGAGCGTAGTTAGTCTGATTAAATAAATACATCACAAAACCGATAAGCACAAAAGTTACAATAACGATTGCGCCAATCAGCATTTTTTGCTGAGCGCTCAGCTTATTGAATATTCCGAAAACATTTCCGATTGGTGTTGAATTATCAGCCATAGTTATTGCATCCTAGTCAATTCTTTAAACATATCAATCCCTTTGTTCCTTATCTCCATTAAAAGCTGTAAACTTGTTCTTGCTTTTTCTTCGGCAATCATCACGTCGTGCATTTCAACTCCGTTATCGCCGTGAATAAAATCTGCAGTTTTCTTATCTGCGTCCTGCTGCATATCGTTCACATTTTCAACAAAGTTCGCCAGCATTTTTCCGAAATTCCCATCTTGCTTCTTACTTATTTCTCCCAGTTTCTGTAAATCGGGATTAAAATCGTTTATGCCTATTCCGTTAAGTTTCATCATTAACCTCTTCTATCGATTAGCGAACCGACCGCCACGCCGGACATTTCCCCGGAACGCCGGTAATAATGGTAATCCATAATTGACGAAATGTTGTCGGGATACAACTGAGCAAAAAACTCTTTTTCCTCAGTCGAAATAACATTCTGTTTGGAAATATTATTTACCGATACGTCGTTTGTCCGAACTTGTTTTACAGACTCGGTTTTTCTTGTTAAACCGGTCGCCCCTACTTTGCTTGCGTAAGGATTGTAGTTACCTATTGAATTTATAGAAATTGCCATAATATTATATCTCCAAAGAATCTTTTGCTATCTGTTTTGCTCCGTTAAACGCCGTTACGTTAGCTTCGAAACCTCTCGACGCCGCAATCATATCAACCATTTCCGTAATTACATTTACGTTCGGCATCTGCACATATCCGTTCTCGTCGGCGTCCGGATGATCCGGCATGTAAACCATTTCACCCGGCGTGTTATCCGTCTGTGTCTGAAGCGAAAAATTTGTTTCTTGGGTTTCACTCTGCGGCTGCGCGGGAACTCTGATATGATCGGCGGAAGTAGTTTCCAATGATATTGTCTGCTGTTCACCAACGTTTTGTCCCGGAATTTTGAAATCCGTAGCGTGTACGGTTAAATATTTCCTTTTGTACGGTCCGCCGGCGGCTGTTTTGGTTGTTTCGGCGTTCGCAAGATTTTCCGCTACTAAATCCATCCGCTTTTTCTGAATTTTTAATCCTTTAGCAATAATATCAAACGCCGAAAATTTAGGTCCAATCTTCATGATTATTTACCTCCCCTGATTACCGCCTGCATATCCTGAAAGTACTGCGTCATTCTCTTTGCCGAAAAGCGGAACATAAGATTGTTCTGCGCCAATTCCGCCATCTCCTGGTTAATATCCACATTGTTGAATCCCGAAACATTTTCCTTTCCACCTTCTTCAACAACTTTTAATTCGCTGTCTGGAGAAATTACGTGATCGCCGCTCGGGATATGTTTCTTTTCGGAGATTTTCAGTTTGTTGTTGACACTATCGAAAACATTATCAAATTCAACATCTTCTCTTTTATATCCGACCGTCGTAGCGTTGGCAATATTCTTTCCTATTACCTTCTGCTTAAGAGCCGAATAATCCAAAACTTTTTCCAAAAGATTTATGTTGTTTGACATAACTTTACCTAATTTTTTACTACTAATTAAGCAAATGCAATGCCAACTAAATTTTAATAAATGGTACTAAAATTAAATGAGATAGAATCTATGATTTTATTAGGAACATATAAAAAAATAACTCCAAATTCGCAATAAACTGTGATTTGGAGTTATTTTACAAGAAAATTCGGATTTACAAAATTTCACTGAAAGGAGCTTGGCGTGCTTTTCATTTTTATGAAATTAACAATAAGTTTTTACCTAATGGCTAAAATTAAACACTTGATGTTTTTTATTCATCGTAATCTAAAATAACTGTTTTAGTCTGCCCGCACGAACAAACAAACTTTATCTCTTTAACATTGTCATTTTCATCTTTCTTCAGAATAACTTTAACGTCGTCAAGTTCGTCATGTTCAAACGTCAGTTTAACTTTTCCTTCAATTTTGGCGCTGTCGTGCTTAATGATATTTCCCTTCCGTCCTTCCTCTCGGTAAGTTATTTCGTCATAAGGAATATCTTTAAAATCTTCTTCGTGAAACTCTTTATCGGTCATCGTATCACCTTGTTAATTAAATCGCTTATTCTTTCGAGCGGAGCAACAATATCGGCTATTCCGGCGTCGTAAATTGCTTTCGGCATTCCCCAAACAACCGAACTTTCCTCGTCCTGAGCTATAAGAATTCCGTTTTTGGATTTCAGCAATTTTGCGCCTTCCAGACCATCTTTTCCCATTCCGGTCATAATAATTCCGAGCGCTCTGTCGCCCCATGTATTTGCCGCAGCGGACATCATAACATCAACGGAAGGGCGATGAAGGGTTTTAGCCGGCTCTTCGGATAAGTTGACTTTGTACTTACTCATTCCCTCCTTCTTAAATGTAATGTGCAATCCGCCGGGAGCAACATAAACCGTTCCTTTTTCCAAAATTTCTCCGTGCTCGGCTTCTTTAACATGAACTTTGCTCATTCCGTTCAATCGGTTTGCCAAAGATTTGGTAAAGTTAGGAGGCATATGCTGAACAATAATAACGGGAACATTCAAATTCTCTTTAATGTTCGGTATTACTTTCTGCAGGGACAAAGGTCCTCCGGTCGAAATACCGAGTGCGATTGCTTCTATTCTTTTGCTTTCCAATGCTTTTTCGCCGGAAGCACTTCGTTGAGAAGGCAACGCAGGTTTTGAAACCGTCGCCCCTCCAGTCCGCACTCCGCGCACACGAGCAAGTCTGCCGAGGATGGCTTTTTTATTTCCTACGGCTTTAATTTTTTCAATCAAGCTTGCTTTTATATTCTGAATATTAACGCTTACGTAAGACATTTCCTTCGGTATAAAATCCACAGCGCCAAGTTGCATTGCCTTCAGCGTAGATTCGGCTCCTTCGGTGGTAAGGGAACTTATCATAATCACCGACGTAGGCGCTTCCTTCATGATAATCTGTAAAGCTGTTAAGCCGTCCATAACGGGCATTTCAATATCAAGCGTAATGATATCGGGCTTTAATGCCTTTGCCTTTTCAACGCCTTCCTTTCCGTTTGCACCAAATCCGACAATTTCTATATCAGGATCTTGAGACAACAAAATCTCAAGCGATTTCCTCATAAAAGCGGAATCATCAACAATAAGAATTTTAATTTTTTGCATTTTCTTTCTTCTCCTCAATATTTACGATTTCTGCAATATCAGCGATAATAACAACGCTTCCGTCTCCCATTATCGTAGAGCCCGCTATCCCCGGAATGTTCCCGAGATATTTTCCCATTGATTTTATTACAATTTCCTCTTGTCCCAGCATTTTGTCAACCTTAAGTCCGAAACGTCTTTCCGCAATCCCGACAACCACGATATACTGCCAATCCTTCATTTCTTTTTCCGGATTTTCAAAAAGACTTTCACCTAAATCGAGTAGCGGAATAACTTCATCTCTCAATTTAATAACGTCGTGCAAGTTGAGGGAATAAATCTCCTCTTTGGAAACTCGCACAACTTCAATTACCGTATTCAAAGGAATTACAACCGTCTCGTTCCCGATTTGTACAAGAAGCCCCTGAATAATAGCCAAGGTAATCGGCAGTTTTATAATAAACTTCGAGCCTTTTCCCACTTCGGTCTCGATGTCGATAATTCCGCGCAGTTTGGTTACGTTTGTTTTAACAACGTCCATCCCGACTCCGCGTCCCGAAACGTTGGAAACTTTTTGTGCCGTTGAAAAGCCCGGAGCAAAAATAAGATTAAGAATATCCGTTCTCGAAAGCTCTTTTGCTTTTTCTTCAGTAATTATGTTTTTCTCAATCGCTTTATTTTTAATTACTTCCGGATCAATACCGTGTCCGTCGTCTTCAATTGTAATTATTATGTTGTTCCCTTCCTGTGTCGCCGAAAGAATAACCGTTCCGACAGGGTTTTTACCAACTTTTTCTCTTTCCTCAGGAAACTCCAAACCGTGATCAACAGAATTACGAACCATGTGAACCAGGGGATCGTAAATTTCTTCAATCAACGTTTTATCCAATTCCGTATCTTCGCCGTAAATCTGAAGATCTACCTTCTTGTTCATATCTTTACTTAAATCTCTAATCATACGGCGGAAACGATTAAAAACTTTCCCGATTTTCACCATTCTGGTTTTCATAACGGCAAGCTGAAGTTCGGTCGTCATTAAATCTATCTGCTGCGTTGCTTCGGATAAATCACTCGAAAGTTGCGTACCTTCCCGTTCATGGCTAACCACATTGTTTATCTGAAGCAGCCGGTTGCGCCCGAGCACCAATTCCTGCACAATATTAAGCAGTTCGTCAAGTCTCTCGACTTCCACCCTGATTGTTTCATTCTGTGCTTTCGGTTTCACGGCAGGTGCCTTCTTAATTTGCAATTTCTTTTCAGGAGCTTTATTAACCTCTTTCTTCGTTTCGGGCTCTTTAGCCGTTTCCTTCGGAGCACTTTTTTCCTTCCTATTTTCAGGCTTCGGTTCGGCAGGTTTTTTTTCCTGTTTATGTCCGTTTAAATAAGCTATTAAGTTAGTCAGTTTGGTAAGAGTTTCGGCAACAGAGAAATTTTCGGCTTTTTCATTCGAAATAACTTCAACCAAACCTTTTATCGTATCGTAAGCAAGAAGTATGGAATCCATAATTTCTTCGTTCAGCTTAATTTCCCCTTTTCTCAGCTTGTTAAGCAAATCTTCACAGTTGTGAGTAACCTTCTGTAGCTTAACCAAACCGAGGAAACCGGAAGTTCCTTTTATTGTATGAAACGAACGGAAAATCTCATTCAGCAATTCTTCGTCGTCCGGGCGGTCTTCAAGTTCCACCAAGTCCAAATCAAGCTTCTCGAGAATTTCGTTTGTCTCAACTACGAATCCTTCGAAAATTTCCGCCATTGATTCATCGTGAAGCAAACTGTAATCTCCTTCAGGTTCTTCGACCAATTCTTTCGAAACTTCAGCTTCCGAGACTTCAGCTTTTTCACTTACTACAGATTCTTTACCTTCTTCCGTATCTTCTTCCGGTTTTTGAGGCGTCTCTGTTTCTTCTTCTGCTGCTTTCTCTTCCTCGGCAGGCGCGGAATCGGCGGTAACGGTTGAATTACCGGCTCCATTTAAATTACTTAAAACCTCGTCTAATTTTGCCAAAGTCGGCTCAGTGTCAAAGTCCTCTGTTTTAGTTTCCGAAATTACTTCTACCAAATCTTTTATTGTATCGTAGGAAAGAAGAATCGCATCCATAATATCGTCGTTAAGCTGCACCTCTCCTTTTCGTAATTTATTCAGCAAATCTTCCCCTTTATGAGTAACATGCTGAAGTTTAACCAAACCGAGAAATCCCGAAGTTCCTTTTATTGTATGAAAAGCTCTGAAAATTTCGTTCAGTAATTCAACGTCATCCGGGTGAGTTTCAAGCTCTACTAATTCCAAATCCAGTTTTTCCAAAATTTCGGCGGTTTCAACTACAAATCCTTCAAAAATTTCCGCCATTTCCGGATCGTTCAACAAAGAATAATCTGACATTTTATTCCCCTGAAAAAAGTTTATCTATTTCATCCTGCGAAGCGATGTCTTTATTTTTATCTTTCTGCTGATTATTAAAAATATCATCGGCGTCGTTCTGCCGACTTTTATCTTTATCATATCTTGCATTAGGATCAAATGTTGCCGATTCCGGCACTTCGATACTATCCACATCTTTTTTATCTATTTGAGCATTATGAAAATCATCGACAAGCGACGCAAGTTTGTCGTTAACCGACTCGATTAAATGATTAACCGCAGCTAACTGTTGGGATGTAATATCCTGAACCTGCAGAGCCAAAGTAATCTGGTAACTTTCGTCATTAAGCAACGAAAGTTTTTCTTTAATCGAATTTAAGAAAGTATCAATTTCATCTTGATCATAAAGCTGTCCGAGCAATTCGAGCTGCTCGTCGTTAAAGTTAATCTCCGATTTCAGTTTATCAAGTATCTCCTTTTTACCGGCTCTTCGTTTCAAAATTTCAGTTAAGTCGTTATCGATATTTATCAGCGCAGTCGAAATCGAATCCACCCGGTCCAATATTTCCGTTGTCGCCATCTCGGTTGCGCTGGTAACGTTGTTTATCTGATTCGTGGCCGAAGGCATCTTGTTTGTGCTTTCGGCTATCGATTTATTGATATTCTCCATAAGAGGAACAATATCTTTCATAAATTCTATTAAGCTCTGAAAAATCGGGATTATTTTCTCGCCGAATTGAAAAAGCTCTTTAAGGTCCGTTATCTTTTCAAATACTTCAGAAAAATTTGTAGGCTGTTTCATTTCTCCCTCTTCATCATAAATTGTTTAAGATTTGGTCAATTTTTTGTTTCAGAATTTGCGGAGTAAAAGGTTTAACAACATAATTATTAACTTTGGCTTTTAGCGCATCAACAATATCTTCCTTAACGCCGCGCGTTGTTACCATCATAATCGGTAAGTTCTCGAATTCGGGAGTGGAACGAATCTTTTTCGAGAGTTCAAGTCCCGACATATTCGGCATATTCCAATCCGTAATTACAAAGTTAATACTGCTGTCTTCCTGAAGTTTTGCAAATGCTTCTTCTCCGTCTCCCGCTTCCACATAATCGTTAAATCCCAGATTTTTCAGAGAGTTTACAACGATTCTTCTCATTGTAACCGAATCATCTACAACTAAAAACTTTAAATCCATAACTTGGTTCTCCTATTATTAACCGTATTAATTTAAATACTTGGCTACCTCGTACTGTATCCGTTTCGGGTCAAACGGTTTTACTAAATATGAATTTGCCCCTAATCCCATTCCGCGTTCAATATCTTCGCTTTCGGATAAAGATGATAAAATAATGATTGGAGTTTCCTTATAGTTGGGATTTTCTCTGATTACTCTGATGAGTTCAAAACCATCCATGTTCGGCATATTTAAATCGGTAATAATCAATTCAAAATTATGCTGAGGTAGTTTTTCAACCGCTTCCATTCCGTCGGACGCCGCAACAACTTCGTAGCCCTGCATCTTCAGTGAAAACGAAACAAACTTTCTGATAGTCGGTGAATCGTCCGCTATTAAAATCATTTTTTTCATTTATTTTATTACTCCTTTCTATATCCAATTGTTTTGGGGAAACTTACTAATTTAAACGCTTTTGAAATTCCGTGTAACGTTTCGGAATATCCCACAAACAAGTATCCGCCCGGATTTAAAGCGTTGTACAGATTATTGACAACCTTTATTTTTGAGGCTTGATCGAAATAAATCAAAACATTGGCGCAGAAGATAACGTCAAACCCCGTCATTCTTCTCATTTCCATTTCATCGCTTAAGTTTTGAACCTTAAACGTCGCCATTCTTTTGATTTGTTCGGAAAGCAGGTAAAGCCCGTTCTGCTGCTTAAAATATTTTTTCAGATAGTAGGGAGGCGTATTGCGAACGGCGTACTCTTTGTAAACGCCTTTTCGCGCCGTCTCGACTACCGCATAATTTATATCCGTTCCGACAATTTCATAGCCGAGAGTCGGATACTTCGGCTTAACCAAATCGTCTAATATCATCCCCGCGGAATATGCTTCCTCGCCGGAGGAACACGCGGCGCTCCATATTTTAACTTTCCGTTTGGTTCTGTTTCTCGGATCATTCATCATTTCCGGGATTATGTTTCCCGCCAATGCGTCCAACTGAGGCTGATTTCTAAAAAAGAAAGTTTCGTTAATGGTAATAACCTCATAAAGTTCGCGCATTTCAAATTTCGCTCTCGGATTTGTCTTTAAGTACTGAAGATAATCTTTAAAAGAACCGAGCTTTAAAAAATTAACTCTCTTCTGAAGACGGCTTTCAAGAAGATATTTTTTGTTATCCTGAAAATAAATTCCCGTCTTTTCGTAAATAAATTTTCGCCAGTCTTCAAACTCAAGATTAGACAACGCTAATTTTTTATTAGAAGAGAAATTGAAATTAAAGCTGCTTCCTTTTTTAGCGCTATCTCCAAATCCACCAAAATTGTTTGCCATTTTTTTCCCGTTCTAAGTTATTCTCTGTTTGAAAGTAGTTCTTGCGCTTTTGAACTTATCATTTCTTCTTCGTCTTCCGATAGCGTTTTCAGAAAAGGAACAATCGCTTCGTCGTCAATTTGTTCGAAGAACTCAAGCAATCTTGCGCGGTTCCACACATTGGAATCCGCGACCATCACGTCTAAGAACATCATAGCCGTGTCGTAACAGAGGAAAAACATTAATTCCATTGCGCTTCGTCTTACTTCCTCGTCCGGACTTTCAAGCTTCTGCGTAAAGGAATCGCAAAGATTACGAAACTCAATATCGGTAATCTCTTTTAAGCTTTCTCCTCCGTCCGCGGAAAGCACCTCTTTGAAAAGCTCAAAGAGTTCGTTTTCATGTTTTGTTTCATTAACTACTTTCACAAACTGTTTATAAAAAGCCTTTGGATTTTCAAAAAATTTATGTTTGACATTATCGTCAAACTCATACAAACGTCCGTAAGTTTCCAAACAAACATTAAGTATATCAACATCGGAGAAATCTTTTACAAGCTTGGATGCGGCAATTTTATATTCGTCGTCGGCTTCGCTTATTACCGTAACCAAAGTATTTTTCATACTGTCGTCAAAAGGAATATCAAGATGAAGTTTATTCTGCAGCTTAACCAAAGCTTCTACAATCGCCCATGTGAGAGGCCCTTTTAACTCGCGCAGTTCGCCGAGCAGCGTATAAAAAATTTCCTCGTTCCCGACAATTCCCAAACTTTCGATCATAGCAAATTTTGAAAGATCGTCCGCCTCTTTATACTTATTATTGATAAAACTAAGCGCTTCATCCGTGCCTATTTTACCCAACGCTTCAAAGATTGTCGGATGATACAACTCGTTTTCCTCGTATTTATCAATAATTAAATCAATAGCTTTTTCGCTCTTGATATTTCCCAGCGCTTCTATGCAAGCCAAAATCACATTATCATTCTGCGAAACTTTCAACACGCCGATAATGTCATCCTCAACCGATTTTTCACCGATAAGACCGAGAACGTCAATTATAAATTTCTGATCGTCGTCGTTGGCTTTTTTCAAATAATCCAGCATGGGAGGAATTGCTTTTACCCCTTTTTTCAGAAGAATTTCTCCGGCAAGGTTTCTGACGCTGATGTTCGGAGACGAGATATAAGGAACTACTTCACTGCAAATAATCTCGTTGGATGCATTTATCAGCAGATGGGAAACGGCGTCCCTTACGCCCTGATTGTCGTCTTCAATCAGTTTGATTATTGTTTTAAGAAGTTCATCGTCCACGTCGGCAGAATTCAGCTCCTCAATAGCTCCCCTTCTTACCTGAAAATCTTCGGAGAGTAATTTCTTTTTGATTTCGTCAATCATATTAAAATTCCATCAATTTGTTTTTACCAAAATCATTATCGAAAGAATAAAGAAAGTTTTTAGCCACTTTCAGAAAAAAAACCGGAATAATTCTTCCTTGTGAAATATTTTGGCTAAATACGGACACACGTACAATATTACTCAACTATCGCGACTAATATTAGCCAATTTTTTTTGTAACCTCTATGTCAAGTTGTTCCATTCTATATCTTAATTTGGAACGTGAAAGTCCTAAAACCTTAGCGGCTTTCACCTGATTGCCGTTTGTAATTTCCAGTGTTTTAAGTATCAAATCCCGAAGAACAACATCCACTTTTATTCCTTTGGAAGGAATATTTAAGACATAATTGTCGGAATCTTTTATTTCTTCCTCTTGATTCAAAAAATAGAGATGCTTGCTTCTTAGTTCTTTCCCGTCCGCCATCAACATAGCGCGCTCAATTGAATTACGAAGCTCGCGCACATTCCCGTTCCAGCGCTGCCGCAGCATCAGCTCCATTGCATCTTCCGAAATGGAAGTAATCGGTTTCCCGAACTTCGATGAGAAAAAATGAAGAAACGAATAAGCGAGAATCGGAATATCTTCCCGCCGCTCGCGCAAAGGAGGCAATGTTATTTTTGCAACATTCAGGCGATAATACAAATCTTCTCTGAAGTTTCCTTTCCGGACTTCTTCTTCCAAATCTTTGTTGGTTGCGGCAATTACTCTTACGTTAAGAGCAATTTCCTTTTCGCCGCCGAGTCTGTAAAACTTTCTCTCCTGAAGAACTCGCAGAAGCTTTACCTGCAAGTCCAAACTCAGTTCTCCTATCTCGTCAAGAAGAATCGTACCGTTGTTTGCAATCTCGAACTTCCCTAACTTGGTTTTTGACGAAGCTCCGGTAAAAGCACCTTTTTCGTGCCCGAAAAGCTCGCTTTCGGCTAAATCCTTTGGAATTGTACCGCAGTTTATCGGTATGAACACTTTGTCCGCGCGTGGACTTTGCTGATGAATATAGCGCGCGAAAACTTCTTTACCCGTTCCGCTTTCGCCTTCAAGCAATATTGTCGTATCTTCGCTTTTGGCAAGATGTTCAACCTCATTAAGCACTCTGATTATACTCTTGCTTTTGCCGAACATTTCCCGCGTAATTTTTTCGCCTTCGACCAAAGTTGTCAGCTTATCGACTTCGTATTTTAAGTTAAGATGCTTTACTACTTTTCCCAATATCAATTGTAAATATTCAATTTCAATCGGCTTCAAAAGAAAATCAAAAGCACCCAATTTCATCGCTTTTACCGCAATATTTACGTCGGCAAAAGCCGTAATCATAATTACGGGGATGTAGGGGTATTTCATCTGCAACTCTTTCAGAACATCCAGTCCGCTGGTTTGTTTAAGATATATATCAAGAAGTATGATATCGGGATTTGTTTCCTCGACTTTCTTAAAAGTTTTATCCGCCTCCATGCAAACCTCAACCTCATACCCGAATCTTTTTATAACCTTTTCTAAACTTTTACAAACCAGGTCGTCGTCGTCAATAACTAATATTTTAGGAATCATAATTATACTTCTCCAATCTTCTTAAAACGGACATAAAAACTTGTCCCTTCTCCATATTTGCTGCTGAATTCCAGCTTAGCTCCGTTTTTTTGTGCAATTTCATTGCAAACTGCGAGTCCCAAACCCGTTCCCCCTTTTTTTGTAGTATAATATTCATCAAAAATTTTAGACTGCATTTCCGGTTCGATTCCGCTTCCGTTATCTTCGACTTCAAGCACAACTTCCGAGCCGGCGGAATAAGTTTTAATTTTTATGTAGCCATCGGAATTAACCGCATCCATGGCGTTATTTACCAAATTTATCACCACTTGAAGAATTTCATTTTTATTTGCAACTATTTTGGGAAGGTCCGTCTCATATTCGGTAATCAGTTCAATATTATCTTTATTAGCTCTGAAAAGCAAAAATTTATGAGCCTTCTCCGCAACTTCAATCAATGAAACATGCGTTTTCCCATCCCCTCCGCCGCGTAAAAAGTCCATCGTTTGGGCAACAAGAGTTTCTATTCGTTCAACCGCCTCTTTGCTTGTCGAAATACTTTCGTGAAAATCAATTTCTTCTGTTTCGGAATTCGGGATTTCAATTAAGTCCAAATTAATCTTTAAAACGGAAAGCGGGTTGCGTATTTCATGCGCAAGCGTCGCAAAAAGTTTTCCGAGTAATAATATTTTATTTTTTTGAATGTCTTTGTCCAACTTCTTTCCGTTTTTCTTTAACATTTTACATACAAATATTTTGCCAAAAAATTATATAGCGAAAAATCTCCGCCCATTTTTTATTTTCAGTACCAAAATGATACTACCCTATTTTGATGTAACTCTAATTTACAAAAAAAATGGATAACTCAAAACAAATCATCAGAGATTTGAAGAAAAATGGTTTTATTAAATTAGCGTCGCCAAAATATTTTGTTTTCACCTCAACATAGCAACATTTTCTCAACCGATATCATTTTAGTTCAATTTCTATTTTTTATTTCGCCCGGAACTTCTGTAAAACATAAAAAAACCTCTACCGTTTTACCGGTAGAGGCTGGCTTTTTCAATTCAAACAATATTATTTACCAATAATTTGAAGCTTAACGGAATAACTGCAATACTTGCTGTGGAGCCATATTTAAC
>Ga0256831_1001483_pt1 | contig 12341 bp, 9 predicted proteins | sample 132544metaG_FD_189087 | JGI IMG/M metagenome (GOLD analysis project Ga0256831, IMG submission 189087) | Hydrothermal vent microbial communities from Lau Basin, Pacific Ocean - 132-544 | ecosystem: Environmental > Aquatic > Marine > Hydrothermal vents | place: Pacific Ocean: Lau Basin | collected... | reverse complement strand
TCGCTTTTGGCGGTCAGCATGATGATGGGCGGTGGGGTATCACTATCTTTTTCCCGGATTATGGTACATATTTCCATGCCGTCCCGGCCGGGCAGCATCAGGTCCAGAAGAATCAGGTCAACCGTTTCGCGCTCAAGTATTTGCAATCCCTCTTCGCCGGAGTCCGCGCAGGTCACATGAAAGCCGGCCTTGATCAGATTGTAGCTGACCAGCTGCTGGATGTCGATGTCGTCTTCCACAACAAGGATATTCGCCTTTCCCACGTTCTTTTTCTCCTCCTTTCACTCTATGCCCAACAGCCTTCTTTATCGCTCTTTTCTTTTAATGATCCTACAAGAAAGAGAATCGCGTGCAAGGGAAAAGCATCTTTTAATCCAATCCTAATAAAATTCTAACCAAACGCTAAAAGTACCTGAGTACTGTTGATAGGATCGGCGTGGAAACGATTGTACTTAGAGGAGATGCTACTATGGTTCATCAGCTGACCTTTCATCGGGAAATTGACAGGTTAAAGAAGAAATTCATGGTTCTTGGCTCCCTGGTGGAAGACCGGGTGCAGAAGGCATGTATCACTATCCGGACCAGGGATCCCGAACTTCTTGAAGAGATTATCGGCTCCGACTGGGAGATTGATGAGATGGAGATCGAGGTGGAGGAGGAATGTTTGAAAATTCTGGCCCTGCATCAGCCGGTTGCCCGCGATCTTCGCTTTCTGGTGGCCGTTATCAAGATCAATAATGAGCTTGAACGCATTGGTGATATTGCCGTTAATATTGCCAAGCGGGTGCAGGTCATCAGTAAGGATTCTACCGTAAAAACCACGGTGGATTATCTGCCCATGTCCGCCAAGGTTATGAACATGCTCAAGCACAGCCTGGATGCCCTGGTGACCGAAGATGCGCACCTGGCCCGTATAATTTTTCTTGAGGATTCCGAGGTCGATCAGTTTCGGAACCGGGCGTATAAGGCAATTATTCGTGAGTTGAATACGGAGCCGGGACATGCTGCCTGCCTGGTGAATCTCTATCTGCTTTCCCGCCATCTCGAGCGTATAGGCGACCGGGCAACCAATATTGCCGAGGAAATAATCTATCTTGTCGAGGGTGAAATCGTTCGTGGGGAGACGGACTGAAGTGTCGATCGGTTTGTTTTTGCTTGTACTGCTCGTTCTCTCCTCGGTCGCCTTTATGCAGGGAAAGCGTAAGGCGCTCGCCCTGTCCGGACCTCATGGCGGTCGGAGCCGGAAAAAGAAACTCCATTCCCTGCCGGGGTATTACGGATTGCTGACGGCGCTGTGGTGTCTCTTGCCGGCGTTGGCGATTATCGGCATCTGGTCGGCCTGTTCCGGTACTATCCTGACGACACTTACCCTGCAGACACTGCCGCCTTCCATGCAGGGGTTACCTCCCGATCAGCGGAATCTTCTTGTCAACGACCTGCACAACCTGGTTGCCGGTCATGTGGCGCCTCGGGACATTAAACCCCTCCTGCAGCAGGCTGCCGATCGGTATAAGGAAATGCGGCACATTGCCCGGATGCTTCTGGGAGCCGTGCTGCTGCTCGTCACTCTATTTTCCAGCTCAGTGGTCTACCGGCGAATACGACCGGAGATGCGGGCCCGGAATCATGTTGAGCGAATTATTCGCTATGGACTCATCATATGCTCCACCGTTGCCATCTTGACCACTATCGGTATTGTCCTGTCCGTTCTTTTTGAGTCACTTCGTTTTTTCCGGCAGATACCCCTGACCGATTTTCTTTTTGGCCTCAAGTGGAGTCCGCAAATGGCCCTGCGTGCCGATCAGGCAGGGTCCTCCGGCAGTTTCGGAGCGGTGCCGGTATTGGCCGGAACCTTTATGATTTCCGGGATTGCCCTGGCGGTGGCCGTGCCCATCGGTTTGATGTCGGCAATATATCTGTCTGAATACGCAGGTAAACGAGTGCGGGACTGGGCCAAGCCGATCATGGAGATTCTGGCCGGAATACCCACGGTTGTCTATGGATTTTTTGCCGCCCTGGTGGTGGCCCCTTGTATTCGGGATGCCGGCTCCCTGCTGGGCCTGAATGTTTCCTCGGAAAGTGGGCTGGCCGCCGGACTTGTGATGGGCATGATGATCATTCCCTTTGTCTCGTCTCTTTCCGATGACGTGATCAATGCCGTTCCCCAGACCCTGCGGGACGCGTCCTACGGATTGGGTGCGACCAAGAGTGAGACCATTACCCGGGTCATCATTCCCGCCGCCCTGCCCGGAATCGTCGGCTCCATTTTATTGGCCGCCTCCAGGGCCATCGGCGAGACCATGATCGTGGTCATGGCCGCCGGTCTCTCGGCCAACCTGACGGCCAATCCTCTCCGCTCGGTCACCACTGTCACTGTGCAGATTGTGACCCTGTTGGTCGGCGATCAAGAGTTTGACAGCCCCAAGACCCTGGCCGCTTTTGCCTTGGGATTGCTGCTCTTTGTCATCACCCTGATTCTCAATGTTATTGCCCTGTATGTGGTGCGCAGGTATAGGGAACAGTATGAATAAACAGAAAAAAATAGTCAAAATGACCTTAAACAAAGGGCCGGGAACATGAAGGGGGAAAAGAGGGCATCCACCAGGGAGCGGATCAATAGCGGTCTGGCAAAGCGGTATCGCAGGGAACGACGATTTAGGATGTTCGGCCTCGGTGCCGTTCTCATGAGTATCTGTTTTCTCGGCCTTCTATTCGGCTCCATTATCGGTAACGGATGGTCGGCCTTTGAACAGGCGGAGGTAAAGCTTCCCATTCATTTTGATCCGGCGATGTTTGACGTCGATAATCTGGCGGCCGCTGATTATGGAGGACTGGTTAAACACTCTCTGCAAATTTTGTTTCCCGAGGTTAAAGGCCGCAGGGACAAACGCAGATTATACAGGCTTGTCAGCTCCGGAGCGTCGTTTGTTCTTCAGGACATCGTCGTTCATAACACCGGGCTTATCGGCACGACCCGTGAGATATGGCTGCCCGCAGACGATGAGGTGGATATGCTGCTGAAAGGGCATATTCGTCGTGATGTACCGGAAAGTGAACGTCGGTTGACGAATCAACAGATCGGCTGGATTGACTATTTAGTCAATTGGGGCCGACTGGAAGAAAAATTCAACGCAACTTTTTTTATTGCCGGAGATTCCAGAGAGCCTGAACTGGCCGGCATCCATGGCGCTGTTGCCGGGTCCTTCTTCACCCTGATTGTCACCCTGGCTCTGTCCTTTCCCATCGGGGTGGCGACCGCAGTTTATCTTGAAGAATTTGCCCCGTGCAACCGGTGGACCGATAGTATTGAGGTTAATATCAACAATTTGGCCGCCGTTCCTTCGATTGTTTTCGGACTGCTGGGGCTGGCGGTATTCCTTAATCTTTTCAATCTGCCCAGATCGTCTTCGTTGGTCGGTGGTCTGGTGCTTACCCTGATGACGCTGCCGACCATTATCATCGCCTCCAGGGCGTCGCTTAAATCGGTTCCGCCCTCTATTCGAGAGGCGGCCCTTGGTGTTGGCGCTTCCAGGATGCAGACAATCCTCCACCATGTCCTGCCCCTTGCCATGCCGGGAATGATGACCGGCACCATCATCGGCATGGCCCAGGCCCTGGGAGAAACCGCCCCGCTTCTGATGATCGGCATGGTGGCCTTTATCGCTGACGTGCCGCACGGGTTCACCGATCCCGCGACGGTGTTGCCGGTACAGATCTATCTCTGGGCCGATGCGCCGGAACGGGCCTTTGTTGAGCGGACCTCGGCTGCGATCATGGTCTTACTTGCCTTCCTGATCGGCATGAACGCGTTTGCGGTTTTTTTGCGCCGGAAGTTTGAGCGACGCTGGTAGTTTTACAATGATTTTTTAATTTATTTGTAATCAAAACCTAATGCGCACTGAGTATAGAAAAGGCAGACTGAAATTGAACGTTGTGAACGCTTTATTTTTGACCGCATCCTAAGGAGAAAAAAATGTGGAAAGAAAGCGTAATCCTTGCCGCCGCCTTACTGCTTGTAGTTGCAGCGGTTTCCAGCGTGCCGGCCGCATCCGGTCGCGATTACATTGCCGTTGTCGGCTCTTCAACGGTCTATCCCTTTGCTACTACCGTGGCCGAACAGTTCGGCAAAACAACAAAATTTAAAACCCCGAAAATAGAATCCACCGGATCCGGCGGCGGCATGAAGCTGTTTTGCGCAGGTAACGGTATCAATACCCCGGACATCACCAATGCTTCTCGCAGGATTAAGCACGCGGAATATGAAAAATGTTTGAAAAACGGGGTGAACAAAATTACCGAAGTAAAGATCGGCTATGACGGTATTGTACTGGCCAATGCCAAGTCTGCACCCCTGATGCACCTGAGTAAAAAGGATATTTATCTGGCCCTGGCCAAGGATGTGCCCGGTCCCGAAGGGGGTGAAATTCTGGTTCCCAATCCCTACATCACCTGGAAGGATGTCAATCTCGCCCTGCCCGATACAAAGATCGAGGTCCTCGGGCCGCCGCCGACTTCCGGCACCAGGGACGCCTTTGTCGAGCTGGCCATGCAGGGAGGATGCAGGACTATTGATTGGATCAACACGCTCAAGAAAACAGATAAGAAAAAATTCAAGGCTATTTGTCATACGCTCCGTGAGGATGGCGCCTATATCGAGGCTGGAGAAAATGATAACCTGATCGTCCGGAAACTTGAGGCCAATCCCAAGGCTCTTGGTATATTTGGCTTCAGCTATCTGGATCAGAATGCGGATAAGATCCAGGGCTCCATCGTCGATGGTGAGGCCCCGACCTTTGTAAATATTGCCGCCGACAGATATCCCGTGTCAAGGCCGCTGTATTTTTATATTAAGAATGCCCATGTCGGCGTGGTTCCGGGTATGCGTGAGTATATCGCCGTATTTACCAGTGACAGGGCCTGGGGGCCGGAGGGATACCTTGCTGATAAGGGGTTGATCCCCATGCCCGATGACGAACGTAAACGGTTTGCCGCCGATGCTGCTGCGTTAAAACCGCTGGTGTTCGATAAATGATATGTATCTTATTGATAGGTCTGAAACTATCTGATTTTAGATGCCCCGGCAGTTAAATAATGGATTCCATGGAAACAGAAATAAAAGACGGAACGACGTCGACCCATAGGGAAGCGTTGCTGAAACCTGATGATGGCACAACAGCAGGAGATGGCCCTTTTGCCTTGACCGACCGGGAAGATCACTGCACCGTTGGCATGCCCTTTGTCGACAATCCGCGTATAACCTGCCGGAACGTGAATGTCTACTATGGTGACAAACATGCCATTCGGGATGTTTCCATCGATGTGGCCGGGAATGAAGTCCTGGCCATGATCGGACCGTCGGGATGCGGCAAGTCAACCTTTCTGCGTTGTTTAAACCGAATGAACGACACCATTACTTCCTGTCGGGTCACCGGTGAAATTCTCCTTGATGATCGCAATATCTATGACAAATCCATTGATGTTGTCCCGTTGCGGGCCGAGGTGGGCATGGTCTTTCAGAAACCCAACCCGTTTCCGAAATCTATATATGAAAATGTCGCCTATGGGCCGCGAATTCATGGTCTGGCATCCTCGCGCTCGGAATTGGATACCATCGTCGAGGGATCGCTGAAAAGGGCAGGTTTGTGGAAAGAGGTCAGCGACAGGCTGGATCAACCGGGAATAAGTTTGTCGGGAGGTCAGCAGCAACGGCTTTGCATAGCGAGGGCCATTGCCGTGCGCCCGGAGGTGATTCTTATGGATGAACCCTGTTCATCCCTTGATCCCATAGCCACCGGAACCGTGGAGGATCTGATCGCCGAACTGCAGGAACAGTATACCATTGTTATTGTCACGCATAATATGCAGCAGGCGGCCCGGGTTTCCCAGCGAACCGCCTATTTCCATCTCGGAGATCTCGTCGAGGTCGGCAATACCGACCGTGTTTTTACCAACCCCCGTCATAAACTGACCGAGGATTACATCACCGGCCGTTTCGGTTGAGCCGGGCAGCCTTTTGTGAACGAAAGATTTCGACTGAAAATACCGATTAAATCAACCGACTCCTTATATGAGGCTGAAACAGTAGAGCAGGTAACCACCCAGGAGAAATATGCCGTGGATCCGCCTGGTACCACCTGTTTTGTGGAGGATGGGAATCAGGACCAGGGTAAAGGCGAGCATGACCGGCAGGTCACGGTGCAATAGATCGGCGGACAGGGCAAAGGGTTTCAACAGACCGGTCAGGCCCAGAACCATAAACAGGTTGAACATATTGGAACCTATGACGTTGCCGATCAGCAGGCCGGATTCATTATGGCGCAGTGCGGCAAGACTGGAGGCCAGCTCGGGCAGGGAAGTGCCGATGGCGGCAAGGGTCAGGCCGATAACCAGTTCGCTGATACCGAAATATCGTGCCAGGTCGACCGCCCCTCGGATAAAGAGATTGGAGCCGGTTGCAAGGAGAAACAGCCCCAGCAGAATCAGACCCAGCATGAGGGGCAAGGCCATCCTGGATCTAGTGTTCCGGTTTTTCTCCTTCTCTTTGCTCCTGCCCCGGAGGCCGTTATTGCAGATAAGGATGGTGTACCCGATCAGGGTCAGCACAAAGAGCAGGCCCATGGCCCGTGGGAAATAACCATATCCGCTGCAGAGCATGAGAAGCACCGACCCGCCGCTGACCAGCAGCAGTTCGTACCAGACCTCGCCTATGGTCAGGGTAAGCGGGGCGAGCAGGGCACAACAGCCGAGGATAAGGCCGACATTGGCGATATTGGAACCGACCACGTTGCCGATCATGATGTCCGGATAACCCTTGAATGCAGCGGTCAGACTGACAAAGAGTTCCGGGACCGAGGTGCCGAAGGCGACCACGGTGAGACCGATGAGCAGCGGTTTCATCCCCAGCCGACCAGCCAGTCTGGTGGCGCCTTTCACCAGCGTCTCGCCGCCGCCGACCAGCATAATCAGTCCGCCGAGAACACAAGCCGCCGCCGACAGGACGGACAGAGAATCCGTTTCCATAAAAAAATAAAATTAAAAAATAAAATTTCGCATTTCGGGTTCGCCCTGCAGTCTGTAGGCGCGGTCGATGATCGGGTCCAGCTCGTGTTTAATTTCCTTGTAAGGGCGTACCTCCGGTAGAATCGGCAGGAGTTTTTCAACCGGCGGCGGTGCCTTGACCCGCATCTTTTTTTCAAGATTCCGGCCGGTATGAGGCGTCAGGCCTCCCTCCATGGCCCCGGATTTGTATGAGTCCGTTCCGCCAAGGCCGCGTAGAAATCCCATGATAGTGCTGAGGTCGTTTTTCTGGTAGAAAAGGTTAATCTCCTCGGCAATGGTTTCCTGTTCCTCTTTGAGCTGTTTCAAGTTGTCCTTATACTCTTCAATGTGACGAACGAGAGTGTTGTAGGTGTCGACCACCATGTTTTTGAACCGGCTTTTCCTGGTCATCCCATGCGGCTGTATACCGGTAAAAACACGTTTCCTGATGGTTGGGGATTCCGCCAGGTAGGGATCGTAAAAAAGTCGCTCATCAAGACCGGTGATTTGAAAAAAGTCATGGATTACCTGCTCGTTCTTCAGTAGAATGTACAGTCGGACAAGATCAAAGCCGATTCTTTGTTCAAGGCGCCTGAATGTGGTAACAATCAGGCTGTCGTATTCCTTGATGTCCTCTTCAATGAGTTTGCGAAAGCCGAAATACCGGTCGGCAATCTCCTTTTTGATCTCATAAGAGAGTACTTTGTCGATGTCTGGTGCCATGGTTCCTCCTTATTCCTTATGGGCTCGTCGATTGAATGAGTTTTCGCCCGATTACCCGGAGTTTCGCAGATTGCAAAACAGAGCGAAAAAGCTGCATCCGGAACCCGAACAAAAGCCCTGTTTGATCAACAGGCTCTTCTGTGCCTGTGTAAAACAGGCAAATTGGTTGTGTCATGCCCGTTTCCCCGTGGCCTTTCGCTTCTCTAAACTGTAATGAACCTCAGGTGACTTGTCGATGATATTTCTGGTGCAGCAACATTTTCATGGCCGTCGTGACCGGGATGGTATTGCATGAATTCCTCTTTCAGGCAGCAGGACGAGATCAAAAACAGGGTGCGCGAGAGCACGGATATCGTTCGTCTCATCGGTGAAAGCATCGAGCTGAAAAAGGCGGGAGCAAACTTTGTCGGACTCTGTCCCTTTCATGCAGAGAAGACGCCGTCGTTTTCGGTCAACCCCGGACGTCAGTTTTTCCACTGTTTTGGTTGTGGTGAGTCGGGCGATGTTTTTACCTTTATGATGAAGTATCATCGCCTCGGGTTTCCCGAGGCCTTGAAGGAACTGGCCGGCCGCGCAGGCATTGATCTACCGGAGCGGGCGCTGTCCCCGGCGGAGCAGCAGCAGCTCCGGCGTCGGGATAGATTGTACGCCGTCAATGAGGCGGCGGCCGCGCTTTATCAACAGAATCTGCGGCAATCGCCTGCCGCAGCGGATGCGCGTTCATATCTTGCCGATCGGGGCATTCCCGATGAATTTACGACCAGGTATCGTCTCGGATATGCGCCGGGGCCTGACCATGGAGGCTGGAATTTTATCACCGGTCTCCTGCAGAAAAACGGCCATGCCGTCGTCGATATCGAACGGGCCGGGCTGGCGGTCCGGAAAGAACAGGGCGGCTATTATGATCGTTTTCGCGATCGGGTACTCTTTCCAATCTATGACATGAGCGGCCGGGTGGTTGCTTTTGGCGGCCGGATCCTTGGCGAAGGCGGCCCAAAATATATGAATTCGCCGGAAAGTTCCATCTTTGACAAGGGCCGTTTGCTTTTTGGTCTCTATCAGCACCGGGATACCATCCGCAGGCAGCGCCGGGCCCTGGTGGTTGAGGGAAATTTCGACCTGTTGTCACTGGCCGTGCACGGGGTGGAGAATGTGGTTGCACCGCTGGGCACCTCGCTGACCAGGCCGCATGTCCGTTCTCTGCGCGGATACTGTGATCAGGTAGTGCTGCTTTTTGATGGCGATGCCGCCGGCTTCAAGGCGGCCATGCGTTCCGTACCGTTTTTCCTTTCCGAGCGGGTGGAGGCACGAGTGGCTCTGTTGCCCGATGGGCAGGACCCTGACAGCATGGTTCGCGAACAGGGCGTGGATGCCGTCCGGGCTCTGGTTGATCAGGCGGATCCCCTGCCTGAATTTGTTTTTGAGGCCCTGGTCCGCCGTCATGGTCTGACCCTGGATGGTAAGAATCGGATTGTTGCCGAACTGCAACCATTGCTGGCTGCCGGTGACAGTGATCAACGGGCCTTGATGATTGCTCATTTCAGTGAAAAACTCGGAGTCTCGCCTGAGCGGATGTCCAGGACCGAAGTGTCGGTAGGGCCACCGGTTTCACCGGAGCCTGCGGTCGGAGAGTGGACTGATTTTGCAATGCTGCCCCGCCGCTACCGGCAGGTGGTCGATTTTTTACTGCTCTACCCTGAATTCTTTGATGACCTGCTCGCCGAGGGATTGGAAATTGTTGTCAAAGAGCCGATGCTTGTTGATTTTGTCAAATTTTTAAAGGAACTTCGGACGGAAGGCAAGTGTACTCCGGAGATGATTTTTTCATCCTTGCCCGAAGGCGAGGCGCGGAAATATGCGGCGCAGCTCTTCATGGAAGCCGGGAACGGGGCAACCGGGGATGAAACAGGATCCTGTGATATGTGCAATGAGTTGAAATCCTGGCTGAGGGAAGAACAGAAGGTTCTGGAGGAGGCGGATATACTGCAGCAGATCAGGATGGCGCAGGAGGCTGGTGACCGGGAAAAGGTCATGGAGTTGCTGCGTAGAAAACAGGAGTGTGGAAGAAAAAGAACGGGATTTTGCGATAACTTGTTGAAAAATGAGTAAATACTGGTACATTACAAATCCGTACTCTATGGCGAAAATAGAACGTGCGTGGAGAGCGGTGCAAATTTTTTAATGTATTACAATGGGTTATAAGTGCTTTTTATTACAACCTTTCCTTGGGTAACATGCAGGTCGTTGCCCTTGCCGGTTGGTTCCCTGTGGATGGGGATTGAAACCGGACCGTCGAAGATGTGTTTGTCAGCACAGGTTTCAGGCGTGTTTATTTGATCCAACCATGTTGTTTTTCTGGAGAGGAGAGCGCCCGGAAGAGCGTTAATGGACCGTAACAATATGGATTTTGAGATGGAAACGGGAAGAGATCCAGCCCTTGATCCCGATGATCCGATTGCAAAGCCATCCGGTGACGGGGATGCAGACGAGTGGGAGTTTGCTTTGGGGAAAACCGAGCGAAGAATTTCGGACGATCGTCGTACAGGTCGGGACCGGAGAAGAAATGACGGCGGCCGGGTGGGGACGAGTAATGACCCCATGAATATCTATCTTCGAGAGATGGGCAGTCAGTCGCTGCTCAGCCATGAAGAGGAGGTGGAGCTCGCCAGATTGATTGAAGAGGGCGAGGCCCGTATTCAAAAAGCCGTGTTGCGGGTGACGCCCGGGATTACGGCGCTGAATGATCTTGCCGACCGGCTTCTTTCCGGCAAGGCGCGAATTGCCTCGGTATTGCGGGGCGTCTCTGAAAAGGAAGACAATGCCCTGCAGGCGATAACCGATGGGCTGCTTGCCCGAATTGATCAGGCTAATATTCTTGATGACCGTCGCCTGGAATTGTTCAAGCAACTGAAAGACGTTGCCGGCAATGCAAAAGAGGAAAAACGGCTGCAGAATGAAATTCTGACAATCAGCGAGGAGATATCTAATCTGTTTGCCGACTATCGTCTTTGTTCCAGAGGGGTCTTGTCGGTCGGCAATGCCGTCAAGGAGTTAAGTCAGAAGTTCAAGCAGGTACGGGTTGTTGCCCGGCAGCGGGAAATGCTTGCTCTGCGCCGCGAACAATCGACAGCTGGTGCCCAATCCGTCAGCTCTTCTGAAATCGAAGAGCGGATTTCCATGGAGCTTGCTGAAACCATGGGCGTTGGCTGGGAAACATTTGATGAGATCCTGCAGGAAATAGATCTTGGGCGGGAGATGGCAAAGCAGGCCAAAGAGGCACTGGTTCGTTCCAATCTCCGGCTGGTTATTTCGGTGTCGAAGAAATTTCTCAATCGCGGGCTGCAGCTGCCGGACCTGATCCAGGAAGGCAATATCGGCCTGATGAAGGCGGTGGAAAAATATGATTACACCAGGGGCTACAAATTTTCCACCTATGCGACCTGGTGGATCAGGCAGGCTATAACCCGGGGAATAGCCGATCAGGGAAGGACGATCCGTCTGCCCGTGCACATGATTGAAACCATCAACCGTATGCTCAGATTTTCCCGGGATTTCCAGCGGATTGAAAGCAGGGATCCCAGTCCCGAGGAGCTGGCCGAGCAACTGGGAACGGATGTGGAAAAGGTACAAATGGCCCTGAAAACCGCCAAAGATGCCATCTCTCTTGATGCGCCGGTGGGCGAGGAAGAGGATTCCCTGCTCAGTGATTTCGTCGAGGATCATGCCCATCCCGATCCCCAGGAAATTTCAGTCACTCAGAGCCTTAAACAGTGTCTGTGCAAGGTGATGGACTCGTTGTCTCCGAGGGAGGCAAAGGTGCTGCGTATGCGCTACGGTATTGAGGTCGGTTGTGACCATACCCTGGAAGAGGTCGGCCAGTGTTTTTCCGTTACCCGGGAACGCATCCGCCAGATTGAGGCCCAGGCCATCCAGAAACTGCGGCATCCGAGCAGGAGTGAAGAGCTTTCCATTTTTATGACCGATTAGCTGATGCCGGGTCCTGTCCTTTTTCGTTGCCTGTCATGTGATGGCGTCGTAAAAACTTCGATCTACTGCGTCCTGTCCCGTGGCGATTCACAACATACTACCTGAATAGTTGAGACCCGCCCCGGAACACTACTCCTTGGAGTCTACGCTTACCTGTTTATCTATGTTTTCTCGTAGCCATCTTTGAAAATGTTTGGACTTTTTACGAGACCATCATGTACCATGTGTTCTTCTATTGTTCGGTGCTGTGACGAGTTGCGCGGGTAGCAGTGATACGGCACTGGAATGGCTGACACTTTCCCTGCTGCCGCAGGTCGGCAGCGCAACTCTCTGTCGATTGGCCAGGCGATATTCCACCCCTTCTTCCCTTACCCAAAAAGTCGGTAGCGATCCTGATATCAATCCTCGTCTTGCCCGAATTCTGACTGATCCTGCCCTGCGGCGCACTGCGGAAAAGCAGGCCGAACTGCAGGTGGATCTCCTGCAGCGTTTTGGCGTTTCCCTGATCTGTCATGACGGGCCGGACTACCCGTCCCGATTGCATACCCTTGCGGATTTCCCTGTTTTATTGTTTTATCGAGGTGACATTGCTC
>Ga0256831_1001482_pt1 | contig 12347 bp, 15 predicted proteins | sample 132544metaG_FD_189087 | JGI IMG/M metagenome (GOLD analysis project Ga0256831, IMG submission 189087) | Hydrothermal vent microbial communities from Lau Basin, Pacific Ocean - 132-544 | ecosystem: Environmental > Aquatic > Marine > Hydrothermal vents | place: Pacific Ocean: Lau Basin | collected... | reverse complement strand
GCTTGTTACATAAGGACCGTTGGCTTAAGGCTGAGCGACTGGCTGGGCCTGACGGAAGAGCAACAAGAGCGCTTTGCTACTTGTTACAAGTACATAAAGAATCCCGACTTCTGCCTCAAGTCCGTAAACCTGCCCGACGAAGCCTTCAAGGCCTTTAAACTCTGTATACAGTGGACGAAGTCCCCAAAGTGTTTGAGCTACGCTTCCAGTGCGTCAAAAGTCATAAGCGTGCTCAAGGATTTGCCTTGCCCAAAGGCAAAACCATATATAATGAAGATATTCTTGAAGGCGAACCTTAACTGTGTACCAAACAACTCTACGCTGAAGGTAGTAGAAGTGGCGTTGAAGAACGCCTGTCCGTCCATAAAGGAGATAACGAAGCCTAAGGTAAACGCTCCGAGCGAGAGGCAGTTCTTGGTTGAAGCGGAAAAGTACTTCACCGAATGCCTTTACAGCGAAAACAAACCAATATACCAGCTGCTGGACTACTGCTCAAAGCAAGCTTTGGCTAAGGTTAGGTCTCAAGTGCTGGGCAACGTCACTGCTATAGCCCAGAAGTACGCTACGTACCTATACGAGGTCATGAAGAGGGATTACTTAATATATAGCGCGATAGCCCCTTGGCTCTCCCAATGCGGAATAAACGCCCAAGTCAAGGTACCCAACCTCAAGCTCTTGGTAAAGCAAGAGATAGCCAAGGTCTGCTCGAACTTAACGGGCTCCCAGCCCTTGGTCGGCTCAATAGTGGTCTACGCTGGAGTTTACCAAGTCTCCATACCGAAGGAGCTGAGCGGTGTCGCGAAGCTCAAGCAATACTTGCTGGAGCCCAATTCGTTATACCAAAAGCTCGCCAAGTCTAAAGGCCCGTTAGCGGATCAAGCGAGGAAGGCCATGCTCTTGCGCTCAGACCTAATAGCTATGATGCTCAGAGCTAACGCTATCTTGGACCAGTTCTTGAGGGACTACGCGAAGTTTAGGGCAGACAACGAGACGCTCGTAGAGCTTCTGAGCAAGCCCGTAACCTCCTACGACCAGCTCTACGCGATCTACACTAAGTTCATGGAGCTCAAGTTAGATTACGTGAACATGAAGGGGGATTGGGAGCAGCTGGGCAAACAGCTCAAAGCCTTGCTAAACTCCATTCCAACCGTTGACGTCTCAAAGGTGAAGAGCGTGGTCGGGGATCCGAAGGAGTTCTTGGTAAGAATAATTTCCAAGCCACCTACTGGCTGGGAACTCTTCAAGCTCCAGAGGAAGCTCTTGGCCGTCGGAGGCATAAGGGGAGTTGTGGATGCCTATTTAGCCGAAAGGGCTGTCGAGAGCTACTCGACGTACTTGACGCTAAACACCAAGCTACAAGAGTACTTCACTAATATGAATAACAAAATAGGCTTCTACAAGGAACTGGTGTCTACAATATCCAGCTTGAAGTGAGCCTTTGTACTGTTTCCGCTCAAGTTTCATACTTAGAGAAATACTTTCAAAATTAATTGTATTCACGAGCCCATTATTTCATTAAGTACCGGAAGCTACATTGGCTTGGAACAGTACCATGGGGCCGGAACGTTACAAAATAGTTATCATAAAAGATAACGACAAAGCTGAAGGAGAGGAAGTCTACGAAATCAAGATGTGGTACCCTACGAAGGGCTACTGGAACGCGTCCTTATAGTCCAAGAGGGATACTGGCCTTAGAGGAGATACGGTGTGTTTTTGATAGAGAGACTTGAAGTAGACGGACTAAGAGGGCTGAAGGGCGAAGTAGAGCTCGGCCCGGGTCTAAACCTCATCATGGGCCCAAACAATTCTGGCAAGACCACGCTCTTGGAAGCGATATTGTCTTCACTGCTCTTAAGTTTAGAAGACTTCGGCGAAGCTATGGACTTCTTTATAGTATTAGAAGCTGCAAGGGGTAGCCTGAGACATTCACTATCATCTATAGTTCCTAAAAACACTGCATTGGTGTGTTCGACAATAAGGATAGGGGACCGTGTCAACGAGGAGTGTGTGAGAACATCTAAGAATGAGGAGACCTTAACCTTACCGTCCCCAGAGGTCCCGGTGCTTTCTGGGCGAGTATTGGTAAGCATCGAAAATGTAAAGAGGGGCCGTAAGGTCGATATTATTCTTGAGAAAAATGGAATGTTACTTAATTTCAAAGGAGGTACGTCAAGCGTTCCATTAGTAAACAAGAGAGTATCTGTGATTCCTAGCGGAGTACTCCCCTACAACCACATGGAACGCCTATTAGGCCGTATCAAGGTACACGACCCAGATCGCCTAAAGGCTTTAGCAATAAAGCTAGGAGAAAGAGAGTATGGACTTGACTTGGCCACGGATGAATGGGGGGATCCTCTAGTATTCGTTAAGTATGGAAACGCGTTAGTCCCCTTCTATTCCGTGGGTCGCGGCTTCCAGAGAGCGTTCCAGATACTAATGTCCGGAATGCTGTACGATATCTTTATGATAGATGAAATCGAAAGCGCAATGCATCCTGAACTCCTAGCTCAAGTGGTTGAAAGCCTTGTAAACTTGGCTAAAGACAAACAGATAATCCTAACCACACAGAGTTTGGAAGCCGCACTCATGCTAGCTTCGTCGTTCTTAGGGTTGAAACCCACGACGGACAGGGAAGCTATATTACACAAAATAGAGGAACAGGGAGATCTTGAAGGCTTTAACTTAGTCATAACGGACGTAAGAGATGGAAAGCTTCTCTCCGCAACCCTAAGGGGAAAAGTTGCTCTGAGGCACCTAGCCGGTTCAGAGGATACGCGGTTGAGCAGTAGATTTCTGCACTAGTTTTTTGTTAGGGGGGAATGCCTTGGATTACCTCAAAATCCTCAACGTTGAGACGACAAGGTATAACATTATCTTCACGGAGGGAGGTGCAATACATAATGAGAAGAATCTAGGCTTTGTCTTCAACGTCAAGGCGACAAAGCCGGACATTGTCGCATTTACTCCCAATGGAATGTGGAGAATAGAGGGAAATTCCATATCTTTTACAAGATGCCCTGGCCTTATAGATTGCTCGTCTGATGGCTGTGCATACCTCACCAAGGAGGGAATCTTGGTCGTTCCCCAGAATGAGGAACCATACACCGTAGAGCCAAGGCCGTTGTTTCTGATTCCGTATGAACTCCCTGTTCCTTTCTTTGGTCAGCTTTGGGGAAGCAAGTTTGTCACCTACAAGATATACCCGGATGAAAAGGAGGTCCCGCTGAGCGACCTCTACAAGCCACATAGGCTGTTTAAGGCGCTCCCAACGCTTTTCCCTTACTCGTTTTCAAACTACAAAGGGATAAGGTCTGCCAAGATAGGGGGAGTCCTCACAGACAATGGCCTAGTTATCTCAAATTCTCTAATTAAGGCAAATGGAGAGTTCATTGACTTTGCGCGCGTTGATAATGGAATCTTGCTGTACGGAAACGAGCAGAAGCTCGTCAACGTTGACGCAATTGTCGAAGAACCCATTGACGAGCCAGTAGTCCCAGATAGGAGGTACTGTCAATCAGCCAGCGATATCAAGATGATACTCAACCTAATTCTATACATCATAAAATCAGCGGTGAAGGAGAATGAGCAGTTTGTCAAGGCATTCGCGATAGGATTCAGCTTAGCCTTAGGAATGGGGCTTGCGCAGAAGTTGCTCTCAATAGGGAAAAAATAACTTAGCATTGTTGATCAAAGAAGATTTTGCCATAAATGGTCCCTTCGTCCGTGATACAAAGTTTTATTCTAGGCACATGAGTATTAGACTTTATCATGTGCCTAGGTATGTGGAAGGACACAATGTAACCTACGTACTCCTTACCGCCTTTTCTGTATATCTTCCTCCTTGCCTTTAAAGTCTTGCATTTCATCTTTCCACCGCGTTTTAAAAGCACGATCAGTTTTTAAACTGTTAACGGTTGAAACCCTTTCCTAAGATCGGAAATCGAAACATTTAAAAGCCAGTACCAGACAAGAGAATTTGGTGGAATAATGAGGAGAATTGAGAGGATCCGAGGCGCTCGCGTCAGAGAAGTGGTTGGCAAAAAGGTAGTCAAGGACAAGCTATACACATACACGTACTACACGCTACCGCTGAACATCTACATACCGAAGCACGTCGCAGAAAAGTACGGTAAGGAGTACGTAGTCATAATAAATAGTGAGACCGGCGAAATAAGGGCCATGCCCAAAAAGTTGTACAAGGAAAAATACGTAGATCAGATGTCTTAAGCCCAGCCATCTTCACTTCCTCCTTTTTTCTCTCCTTCCTTCTTTTCCTCTTTGCTTTCCCCCTTGACCAGAGGTATTATGTCTCTTACCAAGTCTTTTGCCTCCTTTAATGTCTCTAGGAATTCTCTTAGTTCCTTTGGACTTAAAGTTCGCGCTTGCTGAACAGTTGTCATCTGCGGTTGCATCTGTGTTAGGTAGCGGTATTTCATTGCCTCATACTCGTGTTTCTTGAGCTCAATCCCACTTTTTGCCAAGTCTCCAGCCATTTGGATGAACTGAGCCAGCAAATCACCGCTCTTGCCCAGGCTTGAAGTGCATTTCTTCAGGTTCTTCTTGCACGTTCTGAGCTTTCCTTCAAGCTCGTCTATTTGTGCTTCAAGCTCTGCCAGCTCATCTTCCAGTTCTTCTACCCTCTTTATCGCGCTCTTGCACTTAGCAGATACAATCGGATAGAGGTACCTCCTCAGCTTTGAGATCATGGTAGGATTAAGCGGGTTACTCATGACTGCCAAAATGTTTTTGTCCTCATCCGCTACAACCCAGAACTTGTAATCGTCAATCCTTCCAAGATCAATGCCGTTCTCTATGAGCTCTTCGAGGATAACATCAATGTTTTCTAGAATGCAGATTTTCCACTCTCCACTAGGACAGCTTATGTCAATTTGAGCAACTAGGGTCGCTCCCTCTAGCCTTGGCTTATCACTTGCATAGAGGAATGCTGTGGCACTTTCCTCAGATGGCCCCTTTACCTTGACCTTTCCTTTGCGCTGTGTTGTTTCGGATTCTTCTTCCCATCCATTCTCCTCGTTGATGTCGGGCTCGAAAATAGAAGGATCGAGGCTCATTTGAACCACCTCTCAGCTTGTTTTACGTTGAGCTTTGCGGCCACATTCCTAGGAATCGCAACTATGGTAAGTCTCTCATTCCCCGAGGCGAGTACTATGATCAGCGACTCCTCGTTGAACTCCTTCTTCTTTCCTCCAATGTCTGCAACTGCTTTAACATTCGCCACTTTAACGTCAACACTTATCTCTTTTCCTGTCATCTCTCCAAGCTTCTTCATCAGGTAGGCAACCGCTAGGTGAGGAGGCATATTGCCTATGTTCTGGTAGATTTCATTTGAAAGATTGAGCAACTCAGTTATGTCCAGAGTTCCGCCTTTGAGGACCCTGTTTGCAAACTCTCCTATGATTCCCTTCGTGGGCTCCTTGGTCACGATGTTCTCAAGAGGGTTTTCGGATTCACCCTCAACGAAAACAATGAAAAAGGGCTTAGGAGAGTTCACATTGAACTTTTCACTTTCATCTTTCTCTTGTATAGGTATTGCCCCTCCTCTTATTCTCTTACCGTTAAATTCGATTGTCATTCTGGCAGGGGCTCCAATCTTATACTTCGTGCTTAGATATCTCTTGAAGAGATTTATCAAGACATTTTGATCCATGCAAGGTCCCAAACTTATGGGGATGGGAAAAAAGGAATTAAAATGAATTAAGAATCAGGTCGCGTTAGGCGCCAGTACTTGTTGCTTGTTCATTAGTACCAGAAGCGGTTTGTTGCTCAGAAGTAGAGGCTGTTTGCTGACTGCCAGTTTGAGTTTGCTGTTCACTTGCTTGTGTCTGCTGACCCTCGGTTGTCTGAGATTGTTGAGTCTGCTGTTCGTTTGTTTGGGCCTGTTGACCAGTTGTTTGCTCTTGCTTGGCTACCAATTCGTTCAGCTTGTTCTCGATTTCCTCCAACATCTGCTCAACCTTGGTGAAGTTTTGGTTTACGGAAGCGTTTAGGGCTGTTAGGCTTCTCCTTATCACAACTAGCTGAGCCTGTATATCGCTTATCTGGTTGATGGCATTCTCGACCTTTTGGATAACCTTGTCAAACTTGCTTATGGTCTCCTTCACCTTCTCCTCTGGGGCGGTGTCTCCCGGGTACTCTGCCGGAAGTCCCGGTGTGTCAACTGGTACTAGGAAGTCCTTCGGCACTCTGAATACCTTGCCGTTTATCTCGACGGGGACCTCGGGGTCTAGCTTTACCCAAGCGTGCCTGTTCTCCATAGGCTTAACGATTAGGCTGGCTGTGGTCGGCTGGAATTCAGTCCTCTCTGGTAGAGGAACTCCGTTCTGGTCGTAGAGCTTGCCTTCCAGTACCTCGATCACTCCTGGTATGTCAACCTTCACTTGCACATCGGTTGGATTCACGACACCGACGAAGAACTTTGAAGTCAAGAGAGCAACGTGAATGTGGGCGATGTCGGTCTTCGGCACCTCGACAATGACATTAGTGCCGGCTGTTGCCTGAACGTTAACGGAGGTTTGGATACCAGTTTGAGCAGTCTCCTTGGCGGCCTCAGCACTTGCTTGCCCTTGCGCTTGCATACTTGTAGCCATGCTTCCTTGAATCCTCTTCTCGTGCTGGAACGGAGGTATTACCTCACCTGTCTTCACGTTGAACTTTATCCTACCGCTTAGTGTTCTGGGATCAAGAGGTATGACCACTTGCTTACCGTTCACAGTAAGCTTGACGCCCCAGTACTGGGCAGTTTGTGTTTGCTGTTCAGTTGTACCTTGAGTCTCCTGCTGTGTTTCTTTCTTCTTCTCGTGCTTTGGAGGCCCTAGGATTATCTCAATAATGTCTGGGAAGCATATTCCGCCAAAACACGGCATTTCTGCTTCACCACTTCTATCTTAGTTTTTAGTTCTCTTGCTTTTTTCAACACGACTAGCGTTTTCCCTCGCGGTGAAGAGGTGATGTACTGGACATTGGCCTCAGCCGTTGTGTCCAAGCTAGATGGGCTCAATCTCTTGCATAGAGGTATCCTGGTTGGCAATGAATACGACAGAGTCAACGTGTACAAAGTTGGAAACTTGAAAATAGGCCAAATAGCATCGATCCCAAAACACGCGGACAATTTCGCTGTAAGCGTCGAAGAGTATGACGATTACGTAACAATATTGGCGTTGCTCGAAGATAAAAGAACCTTTATTGCATACAGCGTTGACCCAAGGAAGCACATACAGCGCAGAATATTGACGCTGAGCAACGAGGTGAATGAAGTCTATCGTGTTGCATGCGAGGGATGTTCAGAACTCCTCATTCTGGATACTGAAAGCGAGGGCTATGCTATACCTACCATAGTGGTTGGCAGTAGTGATGAAGCGTCGATCCTCATTAGGAATTTGCCTGCGATTAAGATGGACGACATAGACACGGATAGGTGGATATTGAGAGGTGTGGCCAAAATCGGAGACGACTACGTCTTTATTTTTAGAGAGAGAGGAGCGGTTGAGGAAAGAGAAGCCGGATTACTCATTTGCAGAGCAGACAAACCTCCAAGCATGAACTGCAAGGAAATAGAGAGCGCTGGCGTCCTTGTTCGACAAGGCAGGATTTTTGTCAACAAGCAAGGTGAGATAATAATAGCTGACTACAAGAGCATCATCACCATAGATGCGAAGGAGGGAAGAGTAACGAGGAGAATTCATATACCGTTCAATGCAACGGTCAAGGAGTACTTGGGCAAGCTCTTTATAGCCAGTTCAAACGTGGGCATTCTCATGGATAAAAATACCTTTGCAGTTGAGGAGATTGTGTCCGTGCCCGAGGGAGAAGTGAGGGACATTGTAAGGGGGACATCGAGTGCCGGATCTCCGGCTATTGCATATACCATCCCCCTAGACTACAAAACAGAAATTGTGAAGGTGGACGTTTTTGCACGCCAAGACTTCTAAATGTCTAAGGTGAGAACAATGCTATGTTTGGCAGATCTTTGGCGCTTTAAGGTCGAAGGAACAATTCAAAACCTTGCGTTTAGTAGTAACGGAAATCTTGGAGTGGCTTCATGGGATAATTGTGGATACTTTCTCGACCCAAATGGGAGCTTGCTTAGCAAAGTTTGTGGAAGTGATGATATGAGCAACATCTCCTACTCGAATGGAAGATTCGGACTCGTCAATTGGGATGAACACGTTTACTTAACCGATGAAAGCGGGAACTTGATCAAGAAAATTCGCGTTGGCGAAGAATATAGCAACGCGATCGCGATGAGGCCTAACGGGTTCGTAGTTTGTCAAAACAAATGTGCCTTCTTTGACTTTAACGGAAACAAGCTCTGGGATGTAGAGATTGGAAGCACTAATATCAATCCTCTCTATTACCAAGGTTATTGGTACGTCGTTGATGTTGGCGGGTGGAAACTCTTGATTATAAAGGATGGATCAATCGCCAAGGAAATACGTCTTTATGGTAATCCTTCGAATAGTGCGATGTGTGGCAAGTATTTGGCTATCTCATATGAAAACACCGTTCACCTCTATAACCTAAACGATCCAAAAGACCCAAAGAGGATCTCGATCTTTGGACCATTTAGAGGTCCTTACTCTGTGGCCTTCAGTCCAAAATGCAAGTACATAGCTGTAATTGATATGTGGAGCAATGAACTCAGGATACACGACATCAAAGGAAGCCTGGCGCTAAAGAAGAAATATAATGAAGATGAGAACTCGTTTATCAACTCGCTCTCTTGGTGGAAAAGAAGAGTAGCTGTCGGTTTTAGTAACGGAAAGATATACATGCATGAGGTGTTTGGACCTAAGTTCACTTTTGGCGCCGGGGGCGGGATTTGAACCCGCGCGGGGTTTCCCCCACCGGCTTAGCAGGCCGGCGCCCTGGCCAGGCTAGGCGACCCCGGCTGGTGCCCCCGCGGGGATTCGAACCCCGGACGACCCGGTCTTCAGCCGGGCGCTCTCCCTGGCTAAGCTACGGGGGCTTGTGGCGCCGGGGGGAGGACTCGAACCTCCGATCACCGGGTTAACAGCCCGGCGCCTTACCAGCTAGGCTACCCCGGCGCGCTCCGGTACTAACTTCTCCCGTAAGTTAATATGTTTTTCTGTCTTAAGGAATTAAAAAACGTTTCCCCTTAGGAGATATTGAGAATAACTTCGCGTTTGCGGACGACTCTTATATATTCTACAAGCATGAAGAGAAGTAAGGCAGAGAAGTAAACCATCCATCCCATGATGCAGTCCATGCCTCTAATAACATCTCCAATAAAGGACCAGATAGAGAACAATAAAAGAGAGAAAAGGACCTCTACTTCGTTGGCTTCCCCAAGTATTTTCTTGACCAAGGAAGCAAAAAACATGAATGCGAAAAATATGACCATAACATTTGTTACGACGTTTAAGTTTGGGCAATTCATGTCTTTCTACCATGTATAACTCGTTTGGTTCTCGATAATAAGCGTTCTTCTCCGCATTGGAAACCTGAAATCGTTAATGTTGCTTGTTGTAGTTTTATCAACCGATATCAGTTGACGAAGTGGGACTTCTCCTTATCGAATGCTCTAATATCCGTTCGCACACCGGCGGTGGGACAAGTAAACTAATACTTGTTGACGGAAAATTAATTCTTGGGCATTTAGAATGTTCTGCTTGACAAAAATATGGGAGCACACCAATGAGAAGTTTTCGATAAACAAGCTTGCATTCTCCTCGAGCAAAAATCTAGCATTTGTTTCATACTCCAAGTGCGCCTATGTTTTCGACCCAGACGGTAACTTACTCAACGAAGTCTGTGGCGACAGCTATATGGAAAGCGTCTCATATTACGATGGTAAATTCGGCTTCACTAATTGGGATGAACATGTCTACATAACGGACGAAAGCGGAGGCCTCATCAAGAAGTTAAAGATCGGAGGAGATTACACACAGAGCATAGGATTGACCCAGAACGGCTTTCTGGCTTGTAGAAGCAAATGTGGCTTCTTTGACTTTAACGGAAACAAATACTGGGATCTTGAGATTAGATTTGTCTTGAACAACCCCGTATTCCACAAGGGCTATTGGTTCATACCCAGTCATGGATTGAAGAAACTGTTTGTCGTGAAAAACGGCGAAATTGTCAAGGAAATTGAGAGCGAGGAGTATGTGAACAGCGTGGGCGTGTGCGACAACTACTTGGCCATGTCAACCTACTATACCCTCAATCTCTTCGACATACGTAATCCTGAGGAGCCAAAGAGGATATGGACCAAGAGCAATTTTAATGGTGCAAATCAAGTCGCCTTCGACAGTTCGTGCAAATACATTGCCGTTGCCAATCAGAATGGGAAAAAGCTCGAGATCATAAGCCTCGACAAGAAGACAGTCTTATCAAGAGAATATAATGCCGAGGTGACGTCAGTAGCTTGGCAAGAGGATAGAATAGCCGTCGGACTTTGGGACATGTTCAACGGCTATGTGCGTGTATACAAGATAGGAAAGCTGAAGATGTTATTCTCACTATCGAGAAACTCATTTAGTTGAGGCTCCTTCCGAAAGGATAAACAGATGACTGGGATGTAGTGTGGCATCTAGCAACGGGTATTCTCCGCTGATTTTGAAGGGAATAGACGATAAGATCGACACATTATCATTACAAATGAGGGAGGAGAACCTAAGGATATTCAACAGGCTGGAGGCCGCTCTTGGACTCTTGAAGACAATTAAGGTTCTGATCTTGCTTCAGATATTGCTGACCATCGTACAGCTGATCCTCTTGGCAGTCAGCATATTCTTCATGTCTCACGGATCTGCCGGAAGCGGTGCCAATGCCGCCGCCTCTGTAGCCAATGGCGTGGCAGTAGTGAAGACTTCCTAAGGTGAAACAATGGAGTCGTTGCTTTTCTTCGCAATCTCGATAGCCATTATCATAGGAGTCCTAGGGCTTGTTGCCGTCGCCCTTCAACCGCACGGAATTCTAGTGGTTGTTGAAAAGGAAGGAAGACCCATAGGCCTATTCTATATTCATGGAAACACGATAAGTGAAGTGGTTGTAACGAATAAAGGGTTTACAGTGGGTCAACACCAAGTGGCCTCGGGAACAAATATCTCCCACACATCCTAACCTCTTTTTGGTGTGTTCTCGTGTTTGTGAGAGTTTCGGACCTTAAAAGTACCTCGAAAATAAAGACGGGAATTCTCACGCTCGACGAACAGTGCGGTGGTCTTTCTCGTTCCTCATTCACAGTTCTTTCTGGCGAATTTGGGGCAGGAAAGACGGCCTTAGGATACCAAATACTTGCCCATGTTCTCATGGAAGGGGAAGTTGCTATTATTGATACAGAGGGAACGTTCAACCTAAGGAGGTTTGCAGAGATAGCTAAGGCTCAGCTCGAAGCGGAGGGAGTACAATTCGAAGATGCTCTCCTAGACAAAGTGCATTATGCCCTTACTCCAACATTAGAAGAACTGATCGGCTTCAAGGGTTTCGAGGGCAAGAAGCCAGTATTCGAGGGCAGAGGGGTTTTCGAAGAGTTGAAGAAGAGAAAGTTTGCGGCTATCCTCATAGATTCCTTAGGTGTCATAAGGGAGGAATTCCCGGGCAGAGAACTTCTCTATGCGAGAACTAAGGTCATGTCTAGGCTTGTGAGGGAATTTGCAAGGCTGAGGGCAAAGGGAACTACCATAATCGCGACAAACCACATCTACGAGGGAATAGAAGGAAAGGAGATCTACGGCGGTTCTTACATTAAGCACTTCGCTACCTATCACATCCTTATCGAGAAAAAGGGAGGAATAAAGAGGAAGGTGGTGACATTAGACTTCCCCGAGTGCCCAAAGATGGAGATAACCACATACCTCTGCCGCGCGGGGTTGGTTGATGCATTAGAGGCCGAGGAGGAGGAAGTAGAGGAGTGTTGTGGCCCCTTTGTGAAAAAAGTAATGCATCCAAGAGTGTGCAAAAAAGCGAAGGACTAACCTTTCTTTCTCACTTAGGCGGAAATATATCGGCGAATAGGTTCTGTTCCTTCTCTAGTGTTATGCTCACCAGCTTCCATGTGGTTGTGGTGGCCACGATTCCGCCTAAGGCACCCAGCACCTTAGGCGCGAGACCCTCTTCCTCCATTATCCTAGCGCTGATCGCTGTCACGGCACCGTTGATCAGCAAAGCCACTACTAGAGAATAATCGGCAGAGAGGTACTCAGTACTGTTAACCTCTACGCCTATTTGCTTCTTCAAGGCCTCCAGTGTGGGCCTCAATACATACTGGAAGTAGATCTCGTGGAGTTTGAACATGGGCACTAGAATGCTAGCGATTCCAGTTGCAAGCATTCTCTCCGGTTCGAGCACAGCGTTCACATCAGCGA
>Ga0256831_1001481_pt1 | contig 12348 bp, 10 predicted proteins | sample 132544metaG_FD_189087 | JGI IMG/M metagenome (GOLD analysis project Ga0256831, IMG submission 189087) | Hydrothermal vent microbial communities from Lau Basin, Pacific Ocean - 132-544 | ecosystem: Environmental > Aquatic > Marine > Hydrothermal vents | place: Pacific Ocean: Lau Basin | collected... | reverse complement strand
GCAATACCATTTAAAGAAATAGTGCACTGATTATTATGCCTTGACTGATTGTTTACTGAAGTTTCGCAAGTCTTCTTACATATTTTAAATCAAGACATTATAAGAATCATAAACTTAGTAACATATTGAATTCTAATAACATAAATAATTTCAAAATGTTAAAATTTGAACAATGTGTACCTTTGTGCCTTTGTTCCGATAGCTATCGGAATGGTGGCTATTATTCAATGCTTTGCCACAAAGACACAAAGTTTCACAAAGATATTTTGTGTAAACATAATAAATTGTTATTCATCTATTTATGCTGTAAATTTTACATGCGAAACTTCAGTTATTTATTTTGTTATAAACATCATTTTAATCAGTCTGACCAGTGTACTATTAAATAAAACACATATCTTTGTATGCAATATAGTTAAATATATACGATGTTAAAGTGCGGTAATAATCAAAAATTTATATCATGTTTGGATTAAGAAACGAATTTATAATGGCTCCCGTAAAACTTGGCTACAGCGATGGGAGCGGAGTGGTAACACAAAGGCACCTTGATTTTTATAACGATCGTAGCAAATACATAGGTGCTGTAGCTTTGGAGCCTTTGTATATGGATGCCGGACTGCGTGAGTTGCCCACCCAATTGGGAATTGACCATGACGATAAAATCAATGAGCTTAAAAAAATCACTACTTTGTTGCATAACAATGGTGCAAAAGCCATTGCTCACCTAAATCATCCGGGGCGTATGGCAAATCCTAAAATTCCGGGAAATTATCATTGGTCTGCAACTGACAAACCTTGCGAAAACGGTGGGGCTGTGCCTGTTATGATGAACAATGCGATGATGGAAAAGGTTGTTGATATGCATGTTAATGCTGCTTTAAGGGCGGTAAAAGCCGGCTTTGATATTATTGAGTTGCAGTTTGGACATGGTTATTTGATGGCACAGTTTCTATCGCCTGCCGTAAATAAGCGTGAGGATAGTTATGGCGGCTCGTTCGAAAATCGCGCACGTTTTCCCATGGAGGTTTTTCGTGCAGTTCGTAAGGCAGTTCAAATTCCTTTGATGGTTCGATTAAGTGGTGATGAAATGATTCCGGAGGGTTTCCATTTGGATGATATGGTTACTTTTTCAAAAATGCTCCAACAGGCGGGAGCCGATGCCATTCATGTGGTGGCCGGAACGGCCTGCACAAATCCGCCATGGTTTTTTCAACACATGTTTGTGCCCAAAGGAAAAACCTGGGAACTGGCCGGAGCGTTAAAAAAACAGCTTTCCATTCCGGTTGCTTTTGTGGGCAGGATAAATTCGTTTGCTGATGTCAATTTTATAAAAGAAAAATACCATGCTGATGCCATTGCTTTGGGAAGAGCCATGGTTGCCGACCCCGATTTTGTGGGTAAGTATCTTGGGAAGGTTGATGATTTGCTGCGTCCGTGCCTGGCATGTTCCGAAGGATGTCTTGGTGGTGTTAAAAGCGGAAAAGGCCTTGGCTGCGTGGTAAATCCAAGGGTAAACACGGGCTTGAAACAGGTCGAAAAAGCTTTAATAGTTAAAAAATATGCTGTAGTTGGAGGAGGATTGGCGGGAATGGAAGCTGCTATTACCTTGAGCAAAAAAGGACACAGCGTTGACTTGTATGAAAAGGATGCCGTGGGTGGGCAGTTTAACCTGGCGTGGTTGCCTCCTAAAAAAGAGAGTTTGAAAGAGCTTGTTGACTATTATGTTGCAGAAATAGAGCGTCAAAAGGTTCCGGTTTTAAAAGTGGAAGCAACAAACAAAAAAATATTGGCCAACCATTATGATGGTGTAATCATGGCTACGGGGGCAGTTCCTGCTGTTCCTCCCATAAAAGGCTTAAAACAGTTTTATTGGACCGAATTTTTACACGATGACCAGCTTCCTGAAAATAAAAAGGTGTTGGTAATAGGCGGTGGGCTTATCGGACTCGAAGTGGCCAGTAAATTAATTGATAACCACAATGAAGTGATAGTAGTAGAGATGATGGAAGAGATGGCGCGTGGCATGGAGATGATTGAAAAAGCCATGACGTTGAAAAAGTTAAAAGAAAAGAAAGCCCTTCTGCTTGTAAATCACCGTGTGGTGGAAATCGATGGAGAAAAAGTTATTGTACAGGGCAACGAGGGTGAAAAGGTTTTTGAAAAGGTTGACAGAATTGTAGTTGCAGCAGGAATGAAACCATATATTCCTTTTACTGTGGATAAAGAGATTCCTGTTTACACCATCGGCGATGCTTATAAAGTTGGTAAAGCACAGGAAGCCATCCGGCAGGCATATGAAGTGGCTCTTGAATTATAATGCGGTTAATATTTAGCCCAATTTGTGATATGTTGCATTTAATGAGGTGGTTAAGATGTGATATGGTAACTATTGTTAATAACTTGTTTTGATTTAACAATTAATTAACACACAATTTGGTTGCTTATTTTAGTACTTTACACATCTTTGTAACATTAAACAATTATAAAACATAAACAATTGGAAACACTTTACATTGGAATTATTGTCATTCTGTTTTTACTGGCAGCCTCCGATTTAATTGTTGGAGTGAGTAATGACGCAGTAAACTTCTTAAATTCCGCCATTGGTTCAAAAGTTGCTAACTTTAAAGTAATTGTGGCTGTTGCCGCAGTGGGAATTTTATTTGGTGCCGTATTTTCAAGCGGTATGATGGAAGTAGCCCGAAAAGGAATATTTCATCCTGAGATGTTCTATTTTCATGAGATTATACTAATCTTTCTTGCGGTAATGATAACCGACGTTATTTTGCTTGACACCTTTAATACTATGGGAATGCCTACCTCAACAACGGTTTCCATTGTATTTGAACTGCTAGGTGCCGCTGTTGCCATGGCTACCATTAAAATTACCGATGGCGATGCTGCATCTTTAGGGCAATACATTAACTCGGGAAAAGCATTGGCAATTATTTCGGGAATATTGGTATCGGTGGCCATTGCTTTTACGGTGGGCGTTATTATTCAATACATTGTGCGTTTGGCATTTTCATTTAAATTTCATAAGCGCATTAAGTATATTGGAGCACTCTGGGGAGGTATTTCATTGTCGGTGATTACCTATTTTTTGGTTATTAAAGGGATGAAAAATGTTGAATTTATTCCGCAGGATTTTAAAACTTTTGTTCAGCAAAATACCTTCCGGGTGATGCTGTATAGCTTTTTTGGCTGGACGATATTGCTGCAACTTTTAAACTATTTGTTTAAGCTTAACATTTTAAAGTTTATTGTGTTGGCAGGCACTTTTGGCCTCGCCATGGCCTTTGCCGGTAACGACCTTGTAAACTTTATCGGTGTGCCCATTGCAGGCTATAATTCATGGCAATTTTTTCATGCTGCACAGGGTGCCGACCCCAACAGCTTTTTAATGACCGGCCTGGCGGGAAAAGTTCCAACCAATACCCTCTTTTTAGTTGCTGCCGGTGTTATTATGATTTTGACACTCTATTTTTCCAGAAAAGCAAAAACGGTTATTAAAACCTCAGTCGATTTAAGCCGTCAGGAAGAGGGAGAGGAGCGTTTTGGTTCATCGTGGATAGCAAAAGTGCTGGTTCGATACAGCATTAAAGCAAGCGAAAACTTTAGACGCGTTGTTCCTAAACCAGTGTTGGTGGCCATGGAAAAACAATTTGAACCCTATCGTGAAGAACTGCCCGACCATGAAGTTGCCGCTGCATTTGACCTCGTAAGAGCATCAGTGAACCTGGTTGTCGCCAGCGTTCTAATTGCTATCGGAACTTCACTTAAGCTGCCTCTGTCAACTACCTATGTTACTTTTATGGTGGCTATGGGAACATCGCTGGCCGATAATGCCTGGGATAGAGAAAGTGCCGTGTACCGGATTACAGGTATGTTTACCGTAATTGGCGGCTGGTTTTTAACAGCTTTAATTGCCTTTACCGTTGCTTTCATTATTTTGTATATTTTGAATTACCTCTCTTTCTTTGGTGTTTTGTTGATGGTTATTGTTGCCGCTGTTGTTGTGTACAGGTCGCATGTTTATCATAAAAGAAAAACCGATGAAGAAACCGACGAAGACCTAAGTTCCTTTTCCGACGAAACCATTGTTGACAAATCGATGGATACTATTCTGTTGACGTTGGGCAGGATTGTCGATACATGTGATATTGCGCTGGAAGGCCTCGAAAAGGAGGATATGAAGAAGCTGAAAAAGGCTAAAAAAGCAGTTAAGAGCATGACGGTGAAAACAAAATACCTGAAAGACCATATCAATGTTATTGTTGAAAAACTTCAGGAGGATTCAATCGGTTCGGCTTCCTACTTTGTTCAGGTAATCGACTATCTGCGCGAAATGGTTCATAGTGTTGAGTATGTTGTTATTCCGGTGTTAAACCATGTGGACAACAACCATCGTCCGCTTAAAAAAGAACAAATTGCCGAATTAAAAGAAGTTTATGCTCAACTGGAAAGTTTGATTCAGGCTGTGGCCAGAAGTGTTAAATCCCGCGACTTTTCTTCACAGGATGAAATACTGGCCATGGTGGATAATTATTTGAAATTAATAGAATCGCTGCGAAAAGGACAAATCAAGCGTGTTAAAAACAATGTGGTGGGTACTAAAAATACAATCTTGTTCCTGAACATCCTAAATGAAAGTAAAAATCTGGGTTTACAGGTTGTTAACCTCTTTAAATCGCAACGGGATTTTGTTAATTATAAAAGTGAATAGCACTCCGCAATAAGGTTATATTGTATAACAGCTCATGATTCACCTCATGGGCTGTTTTTATATAAAGTTTTTTGTTTGGCTTGATAAAGTCTTTAGCATGTCAATATAATATTTAGCCGGAACAGTGCAGGTGATGTTAACCTCAAAAAAAAGTTGTATTTTTGAATTGTGAAAACACTTCAGGAAATAAAATCAACATTAAGTCGGAATAAACAATACTTGTTTTCAGCCTATCCGATAAAGTCATTAAACCGGATTTAACCTATGTCTAACAGGGATGTAATATTACTTCTTGATGACATGCTTGAATCAGCGTTGAAGATTAAAGTTCACCCATTTTGCTATTTTATTTTTCAATAAGCAGCACCTTTACAGTCTAAATCCCCAAAATCTTAGCATCTACAAAAAAGGTGCTTTTAATTTCAACCTTGGTATCGTGCGAAACCAATTGACGGGTAACTGTTTTTGTTTCAAGTTTGTACTCATCCTTTTTGATGTACTCCTTTAAGTCATCCGACGAAACAGTCAGGTCGATGGATTTTAATCCGGTTTGAGGAATATCATCTAACCAGGCAATTTTTTTGTCATCCAGGCCATCGGCACTGATGTAGATTTCAATTTTTTTAAGAAAATCCCAGGTGGAAGAGGCCGGTGAGGTGATGGTGAGGCTCATTTTTGTGAGGTTGATTGTTTGAATCAAATCCTTGTGTGTGTTGTTCGACTCAAAAGTGGAGGTGGAGTTGGTTGGAATATTTGGTGTCCATATATCAATGGGCAGGTCGATGCCAAGGGTGGCAGGGATGGTTATCTCATCGCTGTAATTCATGTTAAACTGGGTAAGCTTGTTTACCTCTTTGCACGACCATGTTGAGGTTAAAATTACGCCCAATAATACTAATGCTAACTTTTTCATTTCTATAATTTTAAATTATTTGATTCCATTCCATTCGTCGTAAAACTCATTTAAATATGCCTCCATAAAACGGTGGCGCTCAATGGCCATTTTTTTTCCTGTTTTTGTATTCATTTTATCTTTTAGCAACAGGAGTTTTTCGTAAAAATGGTTGATGGTAGGCGCGCTACTGTTTTTATACTGCTCTTTGGTTAAATTGGTTTCGGGTTTTATGTTTGGATTGTAAATTTCTCTGTTTTTAAACCCTCCATAGTTAAATGTTCGGGCAATGCCGATGGCTCCTATGGCGTCCAAACGGTCGGCATCCTGAATAATATCAAGTTCCGCTGACTTAAATTTATTTTCCTCAAAGCTGTTTTTAAACGAAATATTACGAATGATATTTATTACATGCTCAATAATTACAGCATCAACATTTTGGCTTTTCAAAAAGTCGGAAGCAATTTTGGGGCCTATGGTTTCATCGCCATGATGGAATTTGGAATCGGCCACATCATGAAGCAATGCTCCGAGTTCGACAACCATCATGTTAACATTATCTTCGTTGGCTGCAATGGTTTTCGAAAGCTTCCATACCCTGTAAACATGCCACCAGTCGTGGCCGCCCTCGGCATTACCGAGTGTTTGCTTAACAAAAGATACCGTGTTGTTAATAAGGTTGTCCATTTTTTAAATCCAGCTTTCAAACATTTTAATATTCATGTACTTAGAAGTGCATGATGGTATCAAGAATGTCAATTACCTGTGAGGCGTATTCTTCGGCCATGGCAGGAGTTTGCCCTTCGGCATAAACACGCAGGATTGGTTCGGTATTAGAACTGCGCATGTGTACCCAGCCTTTGTCAAATTCTATTTTTACACCGTCGATGGTAAGTATTTCGTTGTCGGGAAAGTGTTTCATCACAATTTCAAACATGGCCTGAAGATTGGTGTCAGGTGGAAGCTGAACCTTGTTTTTTGAGATATAATAGGCAGGATAGGTTTTGCGCAACGCCGACATCTTGATATTTTTTTGAGCCAGATTGGTTAAAAACAGCCCGACTCCTACTAAAGCATCTCTTCCCAAGTGGAGACCGGGATAAATAACCCCTCCGTTGCCTTCGCCGCCGATAACTGCATTTACCTCTTTCATTTTAGCCACAACATTTACTTCGCCAACGGCTGAGGCATAGTATTTTCCGCCATGCTTCTCGGTAACATCTTTGAGTGCTCGTGTGGAGGAGAGGTTGGAAACCGTGTTGCCTTTTTTATGTTGCAAAATGTAGTCGGCTACGGCAACAAGGGTGTATTCCTCGCCAAACATTTCACCGTTTTCCATTATAAAGGCCAGTCTGTCCACATCAGGGTCAACCACAATACCCAAATCGCAATTTTGTTCTTTTACAACTTTTGAAATCTCAGTCAGGTTTTCGGCCAGCGGCTCCGGATTGTGTGCAAATACTCCGGTAGGTTGGCAGTTTACCTCTACAATGTTTTCAACACCAAGTGCTTTCAATAATCTTGGTATGGCGATGCCACCTGTTGAGTTTATGCCATCCACGGCAATTTTGAAATTTGCTTTTTTGATGATGGAAGCGTCAACAAGCTCCATATTTAGCACGGCTTCAATGTGTTTGTTTATATAGGTGTTGTTGTTTGTGATGATCCCCAAATCATCCACTTCTGCAAATAAAAAGTCTTCTTTTTCAGCGAGTTCCAGAACCTTTTTTCCAATCTCATCCGAAATAAATTCACCTGCCGAGTTAAGCAGCTTGAGCGCATTCCACTGTTTTGGGTTGTGGCTGGCAGTGATTATGATACCTGCATCGGCATTTGAATCGGTAACGGCTATTTCTACGGTGGGGGTAGTCGAAAATCCAAGGTTTAATACTTCAATACCCATCCCCGACAGGGTTGCTGTAACAAGGTTTTCTACCATTTCGCCCGAAATGCGGGCATCACGTCCCACCACAAATTTAACGGGTTGTCCGAATTTTTCGTCTTTAATAATGCCGGCAAAAGCGCCTGTAAATTTTACCACATCCAACGGGGTGAGGTTGTCGCCCGGAAACCCGCCGATGGTACCTCTGATGCCTGAAATAGATTTTATTAATGTCATAAACAATGCGTGTTTTTTATTTAGCGCAAAGGTAGCAAAAATGTGGGGTGATGTGGTTGTAAAAGTGGCTTACATTTAGTGGCTCACAGCTCACAGTTGCAAACTGTGAGTGGAAACGCTCACAGTTGCAAACTGTGAGCAGAAGGTTTCAGCATTATTAGTTATTAGTGGCTTGGCGTGATTGGCGGCTTAGTACTCACAGTTACAAACTGTGAGTGGTTGTATTTAGTAATTTGGCTCACAGTTACAAACTGTGAGCAGCAGCATTTAGTTTGTGGTTATTCGAAAAAAGCGATAACGGTTTGCCGGGCTTTGACCTTTTGGTGCATTTTAACATTAATTTTTACATTGATGGGCAGGAAGAAGTCGATGCGTGAACCAAATTTTATCATGCCCATTTCGGAACCTTGCTCTACCTTGTCGCCCTTTTTAGAATAACATACAACACGGCGAGCCATTACGCCTGCCACCTGGCGGATTAATATGTCCTTGCCTTTTTGCTTTTCGAGCACTACGCTGGCTCGTTCGTTGTGCTCGGAAGATTTGGGATTGTAAGCAATAAAATAGCGGCCTGGATGATATTTGGAGTATTTTACTTCGCCCTCGAAGGGATACCAGTTAATATGAACATTCATGGGCGACATAAAAACCGAAATCATCAATCGCCTATCGTTAAAATACTCCTCTTCAAACACCTCTTCAATAACTACAATTTTTCCGTCGGCAGTTGATAAAATATGGTTATCACCTTTGTTTACAGGCCTGTTTGGGTATCGGAAAAAATAGATGGTCCAACTGAGAAGCACAAAAAATCCCGTGAAAAGAAAATATTTGGCAAAGAGAGGAGCAGGTAAAAACCAAATACCTACCGACAAGAGTGCCAGTACCAAAAAGGTGGTACCTATAATTGTATATCCTTCGCTATGCAGTTTAATTCTCATCGAACAAAAAAGCTAATGTATAGAAAAACAAAAGGTGTGGCAAAAAGCACCGCGTCAAATCGATCTAACACACCTCCATGGCCGGGAAATATATTTCCCGAATCTTTAACCCCTTTGTTGCGTTTTAATAACGACTCGGACAGGTCGCCGAGGGTTCCGAATACAGCTACAATTGCAGCAGTAATAATCCATTGTATTTCGGTAAGCTGTGTAAAATATTGTGCCAGTATCCAGGCCATTACCATGGCAAACAGAAGGCCTCCGAGGCAGCCTTCCCAGGTTTTTTTTGGCGAATGGCGCGGAAATAGTTTAGTACGCCCGATGGCAGAACCGGTGAGATATGCAAAAACATCGTTGCTCCAGGTAAGCAGGAAAACACCTAGTAAAACACCGGGAAAAAAGGTTTCGCCGGATTGATTACCCATATAAAACAGGGCGTTTAACAGCCCGAAGCTTAACGACACATAAATCAGCCCTGAAAAATAAACACCAATTTTATCCCACGATGAATCCTTGCGGAACAGCTCAAGCATAATGATTAAATAGAACAGAATAAGCACAAAAATCATCATTCGTACATCAAAAATTTCGATTCCCACCAATCCCGTAAGGAGATAAATAAACAATCCTGACAAGTAAAAGGCAAGATGATTGGAAATAGTGTGTTTGGGATAAAACAACCTTAAAAACTCGTAAAGTCCTATCATTGAAAAAACGCCTGCTACCGCAAAAAATGCGTACTGGCTCCATAGTATGGAACCTAAAATAAGCACCAAAAAAACAATGCCGGTTAGTGTACGTGTTATAAGTTCTTTCACCGTTTTATAGCGTTTTCGATTTTATAAATCATCAATCATAAAAACATACAATTCTTTGGGGCCGTGCGCACCCATTACCAACGTTTTTTCAATGTCAGCAGTTCGGCTTGGACCGGTAATAACCGTGACCTGTGAGGGAAAATTGCTGCTGTATTTTACTTTCATAGCCTTTAGTGCATCCTTAAGTTCGACAACAACCTGTGAAGCGTAGGCAAAAACAATATGTGTTTCGGGATAAACAAACATTTGGCGTCCGGCACCCATGGCGGAGGATACCATAACGCTACCAAAGCGCGCTATCAGAAATTCGCAACGTGTAATTCCGGCTTTGGTTTTCAAAAACTGCCTTTCGTCGGAAACCACATTGATTCCTGCCGGTTTCAGCATGTTAATCAGGTGGGTGTCAGTTGTAAAAACCGAATCCCAGCCTTTCTCGGCAATTAATGATTGTAATATGGACGTAGCTGTTTTAGTGTCCTCGCAATAAACAAATTTACCGTTGTTATCCAATAGTTTCGATGCAAAAACCACCTCCTGGTCATCCTCAAGTTCGTGATATACAGGGTTGTTAAAATTAATTCTTTCAAAGGGGTTTTCCCGCTTTGAAATTAAAGCATTGCGGATACTCGTTAAAATTTTTTCTTTGGTAGTGGTCTCTTTAATCGACATAACAAAAATTATTTTGATGGTTTCTCATCCATTGGGGATGCTGCGCCCTTATCGTTTGTTTTGTTATTAGTATTTTGCTTTGATACAACTTTTTTTGAACCTTTATTTGGTTTTTCTTCTGCCGACTTAATTTGAGCAGGTTTTTTGGCTGCTTTCTTTTTTTCCTTATCCCTTTTGTTAATCTTTTCCTCTTCGGCTTCCATAAGCTCCATGGCATTTCCCCATGGTCGCTTACCAAAAATTTGTTCCAGATCTTCGCCAAAGATAACCTCTTTATCAAGAAGTTTGGCTGCCAACTGTTTTAATCCTTCTTTATTTTCGTTAAGAATGTTAACTGCACGTACATAAGCCTCTTCCACAATTTTTTTGATTTCGGCATCAATTACCTCGTTTGTTTTTTCGCTAAAGGGCTTGCTGAAGGAGTATTCTTGCTGGCCTGTTGAATCGAAATAACTGATGTTACCGATTTTTTTACTCAGTCCGTAATAAACCACCATGGCGTACGCCTGCTTGGTAGCTTTCTCAAGGTCGTTAAGGGCGCCTGTTGATATTTCGTTAAAGATTACCTGCTCAGCGGCACGGCCCCCAAGGGTGGCGGTAATTTCGTCAAACATTTGTGCGTAGGTGGTAATTTGCCGCTCTTCGGGCAGATACCACGCGGCACCCAGCGATTTGCCCCGTGGAACAATGGTAACCTTAACTAATGGGTGCGCATGCTCAAGCAGCCAGCTGGTGGTGGCGTGTCCGGCTTCGTGGTGTGCCACCACCTTTTTCTCGTTGGGTGAGATAATCTTGTTTTTCTTTTCGAGGCCTCCTATAATTCTATCAATGGCATCCATAAAGTCCTGGCTGGTAATATCCTTGTGTCCGTTACGGGCGGCAATTAGTGCCGATTCGTTACAAACATTGGCAATGTCGGCACCCGAAAATCCGGGAGTCTGTTTTGCAAGGAAATTTTCATTAACTGATTTATTCAGCTTTAGAGGGCGCATATGTACTTTAAAGATTTCTTTCCGTTCATTCAGGTCAGGTAGTTCAACATGAATTTGCCGGTCGAACCGTCCTGCCCTCATCAACGCTTTATCCAAAATATCAGCACGGTTGGTGGCAGCCAGGATAATAACTCCTGAATTGGGTGTAAAGCCATCCATCTCAGTAAGTAGTTGGTTTAAAGTATTTTCGCGTTCGTCGTTGGAGCCGGTCATGGGGCTTTTACCTCTGGCACGGCCAATGGCATCAATTTCATCAATAAAAATGATGGAGGGCGATTTGTCCTTCGCCTGTTTAAACAGGTCGCGTACCCTTGATGCACCTACGCCCACAAACATCTCAACAAAATCGGAGCCTGAAATGGAAAAGAACGGCACATGTGCTTCGCCGGCAACCGACTTGGCCAGTAGTGTTTTACCTGTTCCGGGAGGGCCTACCAAAAGAATACCCTTGGGAATTTTTCCTCCGAGACGGGTATATTTTTCAGGACTTTTTAAAAAGTCAACCACCTCTTTAACTTCAACTTTTGCTTCTTCAAGCCCGGCTACATCTTTAAATGAAATGTTTACCGAAGTGTTTTTGTCGTAAACCTGCGCTTTTGATTTTCCAATGTTAAAAATCTGTCCGCCGGGACCGCCGCCGCCACGGCTCATCATACGCATAATAAAGTACCATGCGCCAAACAGAAGAAGAATGTAAAATCCAATGTTTAACACATCGGAAGTCCAGTCGTATCGTATCTCACTCTGAACATAAATGGGGTTTTTAAGCCCCTTTTGAACCTTTGCCACTTTTTCATCAAACTTATCGGGTGAAATAACGGTGTAAGTGTATTGTGGCCTTTCGCCACCAAAGCCCGGCTTCTTACTGACATCCTTATACTTATCTTCTTTGAGCTTTTCGGGTTTGATGTAGATTTCGGCAAACTCTTTATTAACCAAAACTATTTTTTTTACATCGCCATCCTTAAGCATGGTTTGCAAAGCACCCCAGTCGGTTTTTTTTGTTTCTGTATCAGAATAAAAAAACTGCATTCCGATAAAGATGAGAAGCAGTAAGCCATAAATCCAATAAAAATTGAACTTCGGTTTTTTGTTATTTGTCCCGCCGGGTGTGCCGAAGGGTGAAACGGGTGGGGTTTTCTTACTCTCCTTTTTATCGTTTTTTTTATTTTCTGCCATGTTTTATTT